>Ga0335081_10015633_pt1 | contig 12279 bp, 11 predicted proteins | sample Lox_Sample_35_FD_206713 | JGI IMG/M metagenome (GOLD analysis project Ga0335081, IMG submission 206713) | Soil microbial communities from Loxahatchee National Wildlife Refuge, Florida, United States - Lox_Sample_3.5 | ecosystem: Environmental > Terrestrial > Soil > Wetlands | place: USA... | reverse complement strand
GCCGTCGGCACCAGCGTCTTCATGAACGTCCTGGCCGCGGCTCCCGGCTGGCGGAACCTGGCCATCTGGGCCCTGCCGCCGGTGGCTTACGCGCTGGCCAGCGACACGCTGATCGGCGTCGTCCGGGCCTGGGCGATCGCCCGCCACCAGCATCTGGGCACGGCCCTGGCCGCGGACGCGCCCACCCCGCTGACCGTTCTCGGCGGCCTGGCCCGTGGCTGCTGCGCCTGGCCCTGGCCCCGGCCTCCACGCTGGCCGGGTTCCGCGCCTGGGTGCTGGAGGAGTGCCCGGTCGCGCCCGGCCGCCGCGCCCGCCCAGCGCCGCCCCCGGCACGGTCCCGCCCGAAGACGGTCCCGGGGAAGGCGACCAAGACCGCCCGGTTCCTGGACATGGCTACCGAACGGCACGGGTCTCTCGCCTCCATCCCGCTCCACGCCGTCGCCGGGATCAGCGCCGACCTCGCACCCCGAGTCGGCCTGCACCCCGGCGCGGCCCGCGCCGCCCTCCGCAAGGCCGTCCTGGCCACCAGGAACGGAGCCCCCCGATGATCATCAAGCTGGCTATCGCGCTGGCCGTCGTCCTGGTCGTGGTCGCGTTCGCCACGTGGGCGTTCCTGCCCGCCCGGCACCTGCCCGGCAACCGCGCCCGGCACCTGCGGATCCGCCTGCACCTGCGGCTGCACCCCGGCAAGGGCTTCGCCCACCTGTTCACCCTGCACCTGCGCTGGAGCCGCTTCGCGGCGCTGCGCCGCTCGTCCCGGATCCGCCCCGCCCTCCCGCTGCGCTACCGCATCCTCGATCCCCGCGAGCACTCGGTCTTCCTCGGCCGCGCCCATTACCGGCACGGGCTGCGCGTCCCGCTCGAGGAGCACATCCTGACGATGGCGCCCCCGAGGACGTTCAAGACGGCGTTCCTGGCCGACGTCATCCTGCGTTACCGCGGCCCGGTCATCGCCACCACCACCAAGGCAGACCTGTTCAAGCTCACCAGCGCCGTCCGTTCCTTCGCCGGCCCGGTGCACGTGTTCAACCCCCAGCACATCGGCGGCGTCCCGTCGACATTCTGCTGGGACCCGGTCGACGGCTGCGAAGACCCGGCCACCGCGATCCGCCGCGCCGACGCGTTCGCCTTCGCCGTCTCCCAGAAAGGCGTCGAAGACGGCACCTTCTGGTCCGCCAAAGCCTCCGACTACCTGCGCGGCTACTTCCACGCCGCCGCCCTCGCCCAGTACGACCTGCGCGCCATAGCCGCCTGGGTCTCCGGCGCCGACCCGCACATCCCCGAACAGATCCTGGCCGCCGCCGGCGCCCACCAGTGGGCCCTGACCCTGGCCGAACTCCGCTCCGAGGCCCACAAGACCGCCGCGACAGTCCGGATGGTCATGTCCAGATCGCTGGCCTTCATGGCCGACCCCGACCTGGCCGCCTGCGTCCTGCCCGCCCTCGGCGCCGGGTTCGACATCCCGCAGTTCCTGCGCGACGCGGGCACCGTCTACATGATCGCCGAAGCCGTCAGCGAGGAAGCCCCGGTCGCCCCGCTGTTCGCCGCCATGGCGTCGGAGATCCACTGGATCGCGGCGCAGATGGGCCAGGCGTCGCCCTCATCTCGGCTGGATCCCCCGCTGCTCATGGGCCTGGACGAGGTGACGCAAATTTGCCCGGTCCCGCTGCCCTCGTGGCTGTCGGACTCCGGCGGCAAGGGCATCCAGGTCGTCGCCGTCGTGCACGGCGAAGCCCAGCTCGCCGGGCGGTGGGGAGAGCACGGCCGCCAGGTGGTGCTCGACACGAGCTCGGTGAAGGTGTTCCTGCCCGGCATCACCGACGTGACCACGCTGCAGGCAGCGAGCACGCTGTGCGGGCAGGCGTCGTGGAAGATCCGCGGGCAGGAGCACGCCACCCGCCACGACGTCGCCACCCCGGACATGATCCGCCAGCTGCCCGCCGGGTTCGCCCTGGTCATCCGCGGCGGCTGCGCCCCGGTCATCGCCCGGCTGCCCCGCGCCTGGCGCAACCCCGCCTACCGCCGCGCCCGCCGCCTGCACGCCGGTGCCGAGCACGAGCTGCCGCCCGCGCCCCAGTGGTCCGAACCGGTCATCCCCCGCCACGTGCCTACCGGCACCTCCCTGTGGAACTGATGACCATGGCCAGCAATCACCCGATCGCCGCGATCCTGGACCAGCTCGCCGCTCACCGCGAGCAACTCGCCCGGCTCAGCCGCACCCTGGACGAGCATGCCGCCGCCCTCGCCGGGCTCACCGCCACCACCCTCGACACCGCCGACCCCGACGGCTACCAGCCCGAACCGGCACCGCAGTGGTGGAACCTCCCGGCCGAGCGGCGAGCCGAACCCATCGCCCGGCTCCGCGCCTGGGTCGAGCACATCTACCGGCCCGGCTACGGCCACCTGGCCGCCACCCTGGCTCCCTGCTGGGAAACCCACGACCTGTGCCTGTACGCCCTGGACATCGCCGCCAGCTTGTGGTCGGTCCTGTACCTGCAACCCGAACGGACCCCCGTCCTGCTGTCCGCCCAGGCCGAATACCAGGCCCGCATCCTGCCCGCCCTGGCTGACCAGCTCCAGGCCGAAACCCAGCGCTGCCGCCACCCCCGCGGCCCCGCACCGGCCAGCACCCCCCCGTGGAGCAGGCCATGACCGCCGCGCTGCGCCAGGCCCTGGCGTTCGCCGCCCGCGGCTGGCCGGTCCTGCCCTGCCTGCCCGGGCAGAAGATCCCTGCCACCGCGCACGGCTACCGCGACGCCAGCACCGACGAACGGCAGATCACCGTGTGGTTTGCCAGCCACCCGGACTGGAACCTGGCCATCGCCACCGGCACCCCCGGCCCCGACGTCCTGGACATCGACGACCGCGGCCCGGCCGGGAACGGGTATCCGGCGTTCCGCCGGCTCAAAGACGCCGGGCTGCTGGACGGCGCGGCCGCCTACGTGCGCACCCCCAGCGGCGGCCTGCACGCCTACTTCACCGGCTCGCACCAGCGCAACGGCCACCTGGCAGCTCACCACCTGGACTTCCGCTCGGCAGGCGGCTACGTCCTGACCCCGCCCTCCCGCATCGACGGGCACCCCTATGAGCTCATCGGGCAAACAGGTGGCCGCGGCGGCCTGGACTGGGCCACTGTCACGCGGCTCCTGCAACCCGAACCTCACCATCAACGAATCCGCCAGCCTCAGCCCGGCCGCGGCATGACCGGCCTGGCCCGCTGGGTCGCCAGCCAGCCCGAGGGCAACCGCAACGCCGGCCTGTTCTGGGCCGCCAACCGCGCCCTCGAAGCTGACCTCGCCGCCGACCTGAGCGAGCTGGCCGACGCCGCCTGGCAGGCCGGCCTGCCCGACGCGGAAATCACCCGGACCCTGCACTCCGCCCGCACCACCACCCACCGCCAGCCCGACCACCAAGCCGAGGCCAACTGACATGAACACCAACCCTCGCCCTATCCCGGACACGCCGCTTCACCGGCCGTTCGGCCGCCCCCTGAGCCCAGTCCCCGGCCGTAGCGCGCCTGGTGGCCGCCTGGACGCCGGCGGCGCCCGCCTGCGGCTGCGCGCCCTGCACGTCATGGGCCACGGCTCGCCCCGCCTCGCCCGCGCCCTGGGTGTCCGCAAGACCACCATCCAGGAACTCGTCAGCGGCAGGGCCCGCACCGTCAGCCCGCACCTGCTCGACGCCATCACGGACCTGTACGAGGCCTGGTGGGACAAGCGCGCCCCCGAACGCACCCGGGCCGAACGCGCCGCGGTCGCGGCCGCCCGCAGACGCGCCATCGCCGGCGACTGGTGCGCCCCCGCCGCCCTGGATGACGACCAGCTTGACATCCCCGGCTACCGCCCCCGGTACGGCTGGAAACCCGCCACCGGCACCGGCGTCGCCCCCGACATCCGCCGGCCCGCCCGCCGCCACCGCCGTCGCAGGAGGGGCGCATGACCAGCGACGACCGCCCGACAGGGAACCTGTTCCTCGACATCGCCGGCGTGCTGGTACGCCACGGCTACCGCCGCTGCGGCAACTATCACGTCGAACAGGTCATCCGCGCCGTCAGCGACCTCACCCGCACCTGCGAAGGCACCGAAGCAGCCCCGGACGCGGTCGTCGTCTCCGGCGCGGAGGCCCTCACCGTGTTCGCCGCGCTGGATATCGCCGCCGACGACAAGCGCTACCGCGCCGGGATGTGCCCCGACTGTCCCGACCAGTCCTGCCCCGACTGCCAGACCCACCTCCGCGACCCCCAGGCCTTCGACCAGATGGCCGACCGGATGCTCCAGGCCGCCAGAAGCGCCCCGGACGCGCACCACGGCCACGCCGGGCCACCTGACCCGCTCAGGCAGCCCAACCTCGCGGCCGATAAGGAAGCCGGCCAGTGACCAGACCCGACAAGACACCCCGCGAACCCGGCCCCCGCCGCCGAGCCGACCGCCCCCTCGTCCCTGACCCGCGCCCGGGCGAGAAGGACAGGCGCGAGATCGACGACCCCTACGACCTCCCCTTCCCCGACCGCCGGCCGCACCGCCCCGAGTACGTGATCGTCGTCGCCCAGCTCCGCGACTTGCAGCCCGGCCAGCCACCCTCTCTCGCCGAGCTCCTGGGGACAAGGCCTGCCCGCACCCGCGACCCCGAACCAGACCTGGAAGCCGAACCATGACCCTGACCATCAACGACACCACGATGACCAGCGACCAGACTGCTCACACCGCCCGCCAGGCGCCCGGGCGTGAGCACCTCTGGGAGGTGTCCTGGCTGCCTGGCCGGGTCCTGGACCGCAACACCGCCATCACCGCCATGACCCTGGCTGACCTCGCCGGCGAACCCGACCTCGGCGAAAGGCACCGGCTCTGGCCCGCCGTCCAGAGCTGGTCCGCCGAGCTGGGCCTGTCCGGATCCGACGCGGTCAACCGGATCTCCCAGCCCGGCGCACCGGTCGGCACCACGACCGGGAAGGTGAGCGGCCCGACCTCGAGGCGGGACAATGACTGCCCAGCCCCGTAAGCATCGCGACCGGGAGCCCAAACCGGCCACGTTTCTCCGGCGCGTCCGCCGCCGCCTGCAGCAATTCCCGGCATCGCTTCCTGGGGCAGCGAGTCGGTGACACACGCCCAAGTCCCATGGCAGCCGGGTACCACCGCCGGGCCACGTCCCGCCGCCCCGGTCGCCGCAGGCAGCTACCCGGCCAGCCAGCCGCCGGCTCCGATGCGCCCGGGCCCGGAAGCGGAGGAGAGCCAGCTTCCGGATCTGGCGCTGTACGAGCGGCTGATCGGCGACGGCATCGCCGCCGCCGACGCCCGGGGCAGCGCGGTCGACCACGTCACCGCCCGTCGGCTGGCCATCTGCCTGGCCGCCCGGCCGCAGTCACCGGTCTTCACCCGCAGCCTGGTCCGCTTCGTGCACACCGGGGCCGTCAGCCACGCGCTGAAGACCCAGCTGCGCCTCCACGCCCGCTCCGCCGCCTACGCCGACCGGCCGCAGGCCGCAAGGCTGATGGAATACTGCATCGCCCGCGGCACCGACCTCGGCCCGGTCGGGGAGAACTTCGGCGCCGCCTGCGACCAGATCGACCGCGCCGACACCCTGCTCGCCAGCGCTCGCGCCCGGCACAACAGCCGGGCACCGGAGCCAGCCTGGCCCGAGACCGAAGGGCCCCGCATCACCGCCCTGGCCCGCCACGACCCCGAGACCGGCACGGTCACGCTCGTCCTGGACACCGTCACCGCGAGCGTCGCGATGTTCGCCCTGGCCGCGCACGCCGGCGAGCGCGAAGCCCACGCCCGCGAAGTCGAGCGGTCCCGCGCCGACTGGCCCGAGGGGTCCTACGGCCGGCGCAACCGCCAGGCCATCGCCGCGCGCGAGACCCGGGTTGCCACCCGGCTGCGCGCCGTCGAGCAGGCCTGCCGCACCGCGACCGACCGCGACACCACGTACACGCCGCCGGAACCCGCCCGGGCACTGCGTTCTGCTGAGCTCCGGCCCGGCCGGCAGACCGGCCTGGAAGCCGAGCCGTGACCCGCGAAACTGCGGCCTGCAGCGCGGGACCGGGCCAGGCCGGGCCGGACGGGCACGCGTCTGCCTGCTGGCCGGCCAGGAGGGCGCCGCTGCAGTCGCGGACGATGCCAATGACCGGCTCCGGCCCGGTGAAACCTCCCGCCGCGTCATCGACCGGGCGGGCCGACCTGATGCGCCCGCGGCCGGTAGCGGGCCAGCCGGTTCACCGGGACCTGCGCACGCGCGGGAACCAGCTGGCACCGGCCCATGGCTGCCGCCCTCCCAGGCCCCTGGTAATGGGGCGGACGTCACCAGGCTGGCGCGGATGACCATGCGGACGCGCACCAGGCCTGCCGGCACCGGCGGTACGTCGGCGCGGGCGGTGCGATCGGGGCCGGCAGGGGCGCTGGCGTGTGCGCAGGCCCGGGGGCGGTCGGTGTGAGTGACCGCCCCGGGGGCCGTCCCGTCCCGGGCCCCGCGCGCGCGCCGGCCCGTGACGCGCGGAGGCCGACGGCGGGACGGGCGGACGGGACGAGCACGCCCGGTGACAGCGCCCGGCAGCCCTTCAGCGACCAGGAACGCGCCGCGATCCGGCAGGCCGGCGCGGACCATGCGCGGTGCTCCCGGGCCGAGCAGGGTTTCCCGGAGCGCATTGAGGACCCGGCCGCGGTCGCGGTGCTCGCCGCGCTCTTGCGGGACGCCCGCCGCCGCGCAACGAAACAGGACGCCGCACGACCAGGCCAGCGGCATAAGCATGAAGCGGCGGAGACGATCGCCTGACTCGTCTTCGCCGCTTCTGTACGCGGCGTGATCGCTACACGCGCCAGTCGTATTCAACGCGCTGCCGCAGCACCGCCAGTTCCCGTTCCCGGCGCAGGGCCGTGTTCTTGCTATTGCCGGCGACGTTGGCGTTGGCGCCGGGAGGAAGCGACTTGATCAGGACGCGGTGCAGCACGGCGCGGATGGCCGCGCGCCGGCGGTCGGTGCTCCACGATTCCCACGCATCACGGACCCGCTCCGATGGGGGAATGTCGCCCAGCACCGTGGCCGACCCCGCGAGCCGGTCATATTCCCGCCGCGCGGCACCGATCTCGTCCTCGGTGCGCTGCCGGATATCGAGCCAGTCGGCCCGGTCGATCACCCGGCCGGAATAGTCGCGGCGGGCCTCGTCCCGCCGCTCCTGGGCGTCCTGGATCTGCTTCAGCAGGTCCGCGCGGCGCGGCGCGTAAGCGTCCTCGCCGTCGCGCAGCGCTTCTTGCACGCGCGGGGACTCCAGCGCGTCCAGCACCGCGCCAGTCACGTATTCCTCCAGCAGGGCCGCCTTGATCGCCGTCCCGCCGCACCCGGCCGGCCCCTTCACGCACCCGTACGAATCCGCGCGGGCCCGCGCGTGCCGCCGGTAATGCAGGCCGCGGCCGCACTTCGGACAGGTCGCGATGCCCGACAGCAGATGCGCGGGGGCGCGCACCACGTGCCGACGCCGCGCCGGGTCCGCGAACAGCCGGACCAGCCGCTCATGCGTATCAACGTCGATGATCGCCGGCCACTGCGTGGCCGGGTACTTCTGCCCCTGCCACTCCCGCAGGCCCGCCAGCCGGGGCGAGATCAGCATGCCGACAATCGACGTCGGCCACCACTGCGCGGCGGCAACCGGCCTGATGCCCCGCGCCGTCCAGTCCCGCGCGATCGAGCCGACTGACTCCCCCCGGTCCAGCACCCGCACCGCCGCGTCCCGGATCGCCTCGGCTTCAACGGGGTTGATGTCCTCGCGCAGGATGTGCCGCTTCTTGTGGTTCGGCTCGTCCTGGTTGGCGTAGATCCGGGTGTACCCGAACCACCGCTGCCCCCCGCCGGTCCGCCGGCCCTTGCGCGCCTCCCGGTCCTGGGCCTCGCGGACCCGGGCGCTCTTGACCGCGCTTTCCCGCCGCGCCCGCAGCGTCTCCATCCCGCCGTAATAGGCGCCCTCGGCCGTGGACAGGTCCAGGTCCCCGCCGGTATAGGCCGACAGCCGCACGCCGTGCCGGACGCACGCCTTCTCAAAGGCGTTCCAGTCGGTCAGGTTCCGGGTCAGCCGGTCGATGTCCCGGACGATGACCACGTCGACCGCGCCGGCCTCGATCGCCGCGATCAGCTCCCCGAACCCGTCCCGGGTGATTTCCTTGAACCCGGAGAACCCGTCATCTTTGAAGGTGGCCGTCACGGCCCAGCCGCGCCGCTTGGCGTGATCAGTGCCCCGATCGAGCTGAGTCGGCACCGACTCGGCCGCGTCGTACGTTTCGCTCAGGCGCGCGTACACGCCCGCCCTGAGCTGGGCTTCCGCCCGGTCTGCCTGAATGTGACGCATGAATCCATCATGACGCAAAAACACAGCTGCCGCTCGCATTCGGCGGTGGCGTGCGGCGCGGCGGCGAGCAGCGCCTTATATACCTCCGCGGCCTTGCGGCCGCTGGCGGGCGCCCGGCCCAGCCGGGGTACCGTCGGGAGCCTGGCGCTTGCTGGAGAGAAGGTCATAAGCCGGCCTATCCAGCCGGGATAGCCCGCGAAATCGCGGAAATAGGACGTTGAGCTGCGGCTTTGCCCAGATCTAGGCCGCCTGCCATTCGATCATGTTGACGCTCAATCCGCCCGCCCTTAGCCGAAGCCAAGGGTCTTTGCGCCCGGGCCCTACCAGCGGCCTGGCGGCTCCCCGCCGCTCTCACTGGCCTGAAGGTAGTAGCTGGCCGCGTCTTTCGCCGGGCCGCGGTCCACCTGCGTCCAGATGGCGTCCAGGTCATAGCCTTAGCTCAGGGTTGCGACAACTGCCACTAGGCGCGGCACCTCGACGGCGGCCTTCAGTTAGCTGAGCTGCCCATACTCATCGGATGATGAATGAGTGTGGAGCTGGGGAGCTGGAACGATCCTGGGAAACCGAAACGATCACAAGTCAAGGGTGACAAAACGGTGGATCAAGATCAGAAACGAGAAAGGTGCCAATCGGACATAACGGGCACGTGTACAGGCGTGGCTGACGGGGTGTTCATGACCGATCTCGGCTAGGCCCGGCACTTCGCCCAGACCATGACCTGGCTCGCGAAGCTCGCCGCGTCCGCGCCGCGGCCCTGATCGCCGCTGTGGGCACGCCGCTCGGCCGGGGCGGCTGCATGCATGGCGCCGACGGCTACCTGCTGGCTAAGCTGGTCAGCAGCTATTCCTGCCCGCTGACCAGCGGGGCTTGGAGGCGTCCGTGGAGATGGCCGGGAAGCTCGCGCCGGGTCGGCAGTCAAGTTGCGGGATCAACGCAGGTGCCGGCCGTAGCGGGGTGTCCCTGCGTTGTCCGGGTGGCCGGGGCGCCATCGCCATGGATGCTGTGTAGTACCGGGCTGATGGGCGAAGATTCGCGGCGGCGGGGTCGCGCGGGCGGGCTGACAGACCGGCACGCCGAACGCGGAGTGCTTGACCGGCTCATTAGTACGGTGCGAGCGGGCGGGAGCCGGGTGCTGGTGGTGCACGGTGAGCCGGGGGTGGGCAAGTCCGCCCTGCTGGACTACATGGCCGGGCGCGCGGCGGGGTGCCGGGTGGTGCGGACCGCGGGGGTGGAGTCGGAGATGGAGCTGGCGTTCGCTGGATTGCATCAGCTGCTGGCGCCGGTGCTGGATCACGCCGAGGGCCTGCCGGGGCCGCAGCGGGAGGCGCTGCGGACCGCGTTCGGCCTCAGCGCGGGCCCGGTGCCGGACCGGTTCCTGGTGGGCCTGGGGGTGCTGGGGCTGGTGTCGGAGGTGGCCGGGGAGCGGCCGCTGGTCTGCGTGGTCGATGACGAGCAGTGGCTGGACCGGGCCTCGGTGCAGGCGCTGGGGTTCGCGGCGCGGCGGCTGGCGGCCGATCCGGTGGGCCTGGTGTTCGCGGCCCGGGTGACGGGCGCGGAGCTGGCCGGGTTGCCGGAGCTGGCCGTGGAAGGGCTGGGCGAGGATGACGCGCGTGCTCTGCTCGACTCAGTACTGACCGGGCCGGTGGATGCGCGGGTCCGGGACCTGATCGTGGCCGAGACGCGGGGTAATCCTTTGGCCCTGCTGGAGCTGCCGCGAGGGATGGCGCCGGCCGCGCTGGCGGGCGGCTTCGGGCTGCCCGAGGCGGGGCCACTGCCGGGCCGGATCGAGGACAGCTTCCGGCGGCAGCTGGAGGGCCTGCCAGAAGAGACGCGGCGGCTGCTAGCGGTGGCGGCTGCGGATCCCTCTGGTGATCCGCTGCTGGTGTGGCGGGCCGCTGGACGGCTAGGGATCCCGGTCCAGTCCGGGGCGCCGGCGGTGCGGGAGGGGCTGGTGCAGTTCGGCGCGCGGGTGCGGTTCCGGCATCCGCTGGCGCGATCGGCGGCGTACAGGTCGGCGCCGGTGCGGCAGATGCAGCAGATGCACGCGGCGCTGGCGGAGGTCACCGACCCGGCCGCTGATCCCGATCGCCGGGCCTGGCACCGGGCCCAGGCCACGGCGGGGCCGGATGAGGACGTCGCGGCCGAGCTGGAGCGCTCAGCGGGCCGGGCGCAGGACCGCGGCGGGCTGGCCGCGGCGGCCGCATTCTTGGAGCGGGCGGCGCTGCTGACCCCCGACCCGGTGCGCCGGGCGCAGCGGCTGTTTGACGCGGCCCGGGCCAAACGGGACGCCGGCGCGCTGGATGCGGCGCTAGGCCTGCTGGTCGCGGCCGAGGCCGGGCCGCTGGACGCGCTGCAGGCCGCCACGGTGGAGCGCCTGCACGGGCAGATCGCCGACGACCAGGGTCGCGGCAGCGACGCGGCCCGGCTGCTGCTGTCCGCGGCCCGGCTTCTTGAGCCGCTCGACACCGCCCTGGCCCGCGAGACGTACCTGGAGGCGATCCGGGCTGCGATGTTTGCCGGCGATCTGGGCCGGCCCGGCGGCCTGCGGGAGGCGGCCGAGGCGGCGCGCGCCGCACCGCCCGGCCCCGACCCGCCGCGTGCGGTCGACGTGCTGCTCGACGCGGTCGCGCTGTGGCTGGCTGAGGGGCACGCGGCGGCCGCGGCGGCGCTGACCCGGGCACTGGAGTTGCTTGTCACCGTGGACGCCGACGCCGACGCCGCCCGGCGCTGGCTCTGGCTGGCCAGCGGGAGAGCTAGCAGCATCATCGCGCTGGAGCTGTGGGACTTCGAATCCTGGCGTGCCCTGGCCGCCCGCCAGGTTCAGGTCGCCCGTGATGTGGGCGCCCTCGTCCAGTTGCAGTCCGCGCTCAACTTCCTCGGCCTAATCCACCTGTTCGTCGGGGAGGCAAGCGCGGCGGAGCAGCTGATCGAAGAACATCTCCTGATCGCGGAGGCGACCGGCAACCCGCCGACTGGGTATGGCGCGATGATGCTCGCGGCCTGGCAGGGCCGCGAGCAGGAGGCTTCCGAGTTGATCCAGGCCGCCGCTCAGATAGCGGCCGGACGCGGCCGGGCCGTCCTGGCCTTCGAGGCGGCCTGGGCGACGGCGGTGCTGGACAACGGCCTGGGCCGGTACGACGCCGCGCGGGACGCCGCCGGGCAGGCCTTTGAGCGCGGCCAGCTGGCGCTCGGCCACTTGGTCGTGGCTGAGCTGGCCGAGGCGGCAGCCAGGACCGGTGAGCTGACGCTGGTCCAAGCGGCGCTGGACTGGCTGTCCGAACGTACCCAGGTGACCCGCACCGAGTGGGTGCTGGGGATCGAGGCCCGCATCCGGGCCCTGCTCAGCGACGGCCAGACCGCTGACCGCTGCTACCGGGAGTCGGTCGAGCGGCTGGGCCGGACCCGGCTCCGCGCCGAGCTGGCCCGGTCGCACCTGCTGTACGGGGAGTGGCTGCGCCGGCAGGGCCGCCGCATGGACGCGCGGGAGCAGTTGCGCACCGCGCACCGGATGCTGGATGTGATGGGCATGGCCGCGTTCGCCGAGCGGGCCCGGCGGGAGCTGCGGGCCACCGGAGAGACTGTCCGCAAGCGCACCGTCCCGGCTGCCCGCATCGCCGGGGCCACTGACACGCTGACCGTGCAGGAGGCGCAGGTCGCGCGGCTGGCCCGGGACGGGCTGTCCAACCCGGAGATCGGCGCCCGGCTGTTCATCAGTCCGCGGACGGCCGCGTATCACCTGAGCAACGTGTTCACCAAGCTCGGCATCAGCTCCCGGAGCCAGCTCGACCGCGTGCTGCCGGCCGGCCCGGACACCGCCGGGCCGCGCTAGCCGCTCCGCCAGCCTGGCCCGGACCGACCCAGCACGCGCCGGCCAATCCTGGTCAGTTGCACCTGTGCACTGACGGAGGCGAGCGCAGCCCTGCCCAGCTGACAATCGCAGGGACGCC
>Ga0335081_10015632_pt1 | contig 12279 bp, 11 predicted proteins | sample Lox_Sample_35_FD_206713 | JGI IMG/M metagenome (GOLD analysis project Ga0335081, IMG submission 206713) | Soil microbial communities from Loxahatchee National Wildlife Refuge, Florida, United States - Lox_Sample_3.5 | ecosystem: Environmental > Terrestrial > Soil > Wetlands | place: USA... | reverse complement strand
TAAAGCGTCACGCTCTCGGCAGCCGCCGTCATCGTGGATCTCGCGCAGTCGAGTTCGGGGCGCTACGGAATCAGGAGTCCCTGCGCGGTCACCTCTCACATCTGGCACTGGCCTGAACCTGTCGGCGACCGCTGTGACCCCCGCGAGCCGGTAAGTGCGGGTGACGCGGACTGTTCCACGCGGTTCCCGGCCAAAGGCGGTGCTGCTCAGGGGCTCGTCCACAAACGCATGCCGGTCCGTCCGAACTGCCATACGGTCTGCGCCTCCTCTGTCGGCACGCGGATGCACCCGTGGGAGGCGGGATACGCGGGCACCTCAGAGAACTCGTGCATCGCGTAGCCGTCGTCGAAGTACTGCGCCAGCGGCATCCACACCTGGAACGGCACCGACCAGCTCATGAGCGAACGGGACTGGATCGTGAAGTGCCCGACCGGCGTCGGCCATCCCGGCCTTCCGGTGGAGACGTGGATTGCGCGCTGGACCTGGCCGCCAGCGACGATCAGCAGTACCTGCTGCGAGATATGGACCTCGAACCCGGTGGCAGTCGACCACGGCCTTGGGACCCGCGCGTGAGCGAGCGCCGCCCGGGTCTTGGGCCCGACGACGCCGTCGCGGACCAGGCCGCTCCAACCCTGGAACGCGACCACCGCATGCCACGTGCGCATCCCGAAGGCGCCATCGACCGCGCTGGAGGGCAAATAGGTCAGTCGAGCGAGCTCGCTCTGAAGTGTCCGCACGGCCGCCCCGTGTAAGCCCAGGCGCAGCGGCGGCGTCGCAGACCGGGCCGCGCGGGGCCTAGCCGACCGCGGCGCGACCGCGATCGGCTGGTGCTCGATCTGAGTGGTGGTGGCGACCGTCGTGGCGACCGTCGGCTGAGTGCTCGGGGGGCGCGGCTTGGCCGTGCCACTAGGCGAAGCGGCGGCGCCACAGCCCCACAGTGCGGCCGCCGCCACAACGCTCAGCACAAGTCCTCGCCCCCACGCCGAGTGATGTCCCGCGAACGTTCGCATCACTCCCACGATGCTCGCCGCGCACCGAAGGAACAAGCGCGGTACGCCGCCCGGTGTGTGCTCGAAACTACCGAGCCCGACTTGCAACTGGATCTCCGGACACTCACTGTCCTCCCTAAGTCACCAAGCGTGGCGCAAGGGGCACGCGATCGTCCATGTCATGGAGGTGTTGGTCAAGCGCCAGGCGATGCGTAATCCGCCGTACGACCGAACGCCTTAGCCCCGAGTGGGCGGATCGCTCGGCGCATAGCACGGTCCGATGTCCGCTCCGTCGCTCAGGCGTCGCCGGCGGGCGTCTCAGGTTCAACGGTCAGCGTTGGCGTGTCGAGTCGCAGCTGCACGTTCTTGCGCGATCCTCGCCCAGGTAGGACACTATCGATCATGGCGAACATCACGCTCATCGGCGCGGGGAGCGTCGAGTTCACGCGGATCCTGCTGGCCGACATGAGCGAATTCCCCGAGCTCGCGGGCACGACGATCACGCTCCACGACATCGATGAACAGCGGCTCGACACAGCCGAGCAGATCGCGCGGTACGTCAACGACCGGACCGGCGCCCGTTTTCAGATCCGCGCTCACCTCGATCGACGTGCCGCGCTCGACCACGCCGACTACGTCGTGAACGAGATCCAGGTCGGCGGCTTCGACGCCACGCTGCGCGACTTCGAGATCCCGAAGCGGTACGGGCTCCGCCAGACGATCGGCGACACGATCGGGGTTGGGGGCGTGTTTCGCGGGCTGCGGACGATCCCGGTGCTAGTCGAGATCGCGAACGATATGGCCGAGCTCTGCCCGGACGCGATCCTGCTCAACTACGCGAATCCGATGGCGATGCTGCCGTGGTCGGTGTGGGAGGGTTCGCCGCTCACGAACGCGATCGGCCTCTGCCACTCCGTGCAGAACACTCACGAGCAGCTGGCCGCGATGGTCGGGGTCCCGCTCGACGAGATCGAGTTCTTCACCGCCGGACTCAACCACCAGGCGTTCGTGCTCCGATTCGAGCGCGGCAGCGAGAGCCTCTATCCCCTACTCGACGAGGCGATCGAGCGCGATCCCGACGGACTCGCCCGTCGGGTGCGCATCGAGCTGTATCGCCGATTGCGGTTCTTCCCCACCGAGTCGAGCGAGCACAGCGCGGAGTACGTGCCCTGGTTCATGCACCACGACGACGAGATCGAGCGCTACCGGATCCCAGTCGATGAGTACATCCGCCGCTCGATCGAGAACCTCGAGGAATACGAGCAGACGCGCACGAGCCTGTCCGAGGGCACGCCGATCCCGATGCAGGGAGAGGGCGAGCTGGCCCCGCGCTACATCCACTCGTTCGTCACGGGCGAGCGCCGGCTCGAGTACGGCAACGTCCGCAACGACGGGCTGATTGACGATCTTCCCCAGGGATGTTGCGTCGAGGTGCCCTGCTGGGTCGATGGCGACGGCGTCCACCCGATCGCGGTCGGCAAGCTCCCGCCGCAATGCGCCGCGCTCAACCGGACGTTCCTGAACGTGGCCGAGCTGACGATGCGCGCTGCCCTGGAGGAGCGTCGCGACCACGTCTACCAGGCCGTGATGATGGACCCCAACGCCGGCGCCACGCTGACGATCGGCCAGATCGAGGCGATGGTCGACGAGTTGATCGAGGCACACGGCGAGCTGATGCCGGCCGGCATCCGCTCCCGGTCGCGGCGCCGCCCGGCGTGGCGGGGTCCGCACATCGCGGCGGACGCTCTCTAGACGGTCGTCACGCGGACGCCGGCGTCCTTGATCGCAGCGATCGCGTCGGCATCGGCGTCTATGTCGGTGATCAGCTCATCGACGTCGGTCAGCTCGCAGATCCGGGCGAAGGCGACCTTGCCGATCTTCGAGCTATCGGCCACGACCGTCACCTGGGCGGCCCGTTCGACCAGTGCGCGGTTGGTGTGAGCCTCGATCTCGTGGTGCGTCGTCAACCCCGCTCGCGGCGAGATCCCGTCGACCGCAAGGAACATCATGTCGAGGTTCAGCCCCTCGAGGCTCGCCTCCGCGATCGGGCCGACCAGCTCGTACGACTGGCCCCGCGCGACGCCCCCGGTCACCACGAGCTTCAGGTTGGGGCGCACGGCGAGCTCTGAGGCGATGTTCAGCGCGTTCGTGACGATCGTCAGCTCCTGGCGCTCAACCAGCACGCGCGCCACCTCGGTCGTCGTCGTCCCGCCGGTCAGCCCGATCGCCCATCCCTCCGCCACCCGGCTCGCCGCCTCGCGGGCGATCCGAAGCTTCTCCTGCGGCTGGCGAGCGCTCTTGTAGCGCAGCGGCAGTTCGTAGAGAACCCCCTGGGGCACGGCACCTCCGTGGGTGCGGCCGAGCAGGTGCTGACTCTCGAGCAGTCGCAGGTCGCGCCGGATCGTCGCCGGAGAGACCTCGAGCGACCCGGCGATCTCGGCCACGCTGACGCTCCCGTCCGCAGACAGCCGCTCGAGGATCGCGCCGAGCCGCTCAGATTGCTGCATGGACGGAGTCTATGCCCGTGGTCGGTAAAAACGCGCAATAGACGCGTCAGTTGATGTTGCATCCTGCGCATCTCAGGCATATATTGCGCATAAGTGAGCGCCACCTTGGAGGAGATCGAAAGCCAGCCCTCCGTCTGGCGTCAGGCTGCCGAGACGGCCGTCCAGGTCGCACCACGGCTTCCGGCCACCGGCCGCCGGATCGCGATCGTCGGCTGCGGAACCTCGTACTACATCGCGCAATCCGTGGCGGTCGCGCGCGAGTCGGCGGGCCAGGGCGAGAGCGACGCGTTCGTCGCTTCGGAGATGCCAACCACGCGGACATATGACGCGGTGCTGGCGATCTCGCGCTCCGGCACGACCACCGAGGTCTTCCGCGCACTGGCGGCGCTGCCGGCGGGCACGTCGTCGCTCGCGATCTCAGCGGTCCCAGGTACGCCCGTGGTCGAAGCCGCGAGTGACGCCGTCCTGCTCCCCTTTGCCGACGAGACCTCAATCGTCCAGACCCGGTTCGCCACGGCAGCGCTTGCCTTGATGCGGACAGCGCTCGGACACGACCTTACGCCCGCGATCAACGACGCCGAGGCGTCGCTCGCAGCGCCGCTGCCAGTCGACCCATCCGAGTTCGAGCACTTCGTGTTCCTCGGCCACGGGTGGACCGTCGGACTCGCGTTCGAGGCTGCCCTGAAGTTCCGGGAGACGAGTGGCGCCTGGGCGGAGGCGTATCCCGGGATGGAATATCGCCATGGACCGATCAGCGTCGCCGGCCCGAACACGCTGGTGTGGTTCCTGGGCGCCGCCGAGCCTGACCTTGTCGCGGCGATACGCGCCACCGGCGCGACCGTCGAGGGGAGCAGCGCAGACCCGATGGCAGAGCTCGTCACGCTTCAGCGTATGGCCGTCGCACTCGCTCTGTCCCGCGGCCTGGACCCAGATCGGCCACAGCATCTGACCAGATCCGTCGTCCTGCCATGAGTGACGGGAGGAAGAGATGAAGCGCATTTGCCTGTTGATCGTCACGGGCGCCCTGATCGTGTCCGGATGCGGGGGCAGCAGCAGTACGAGCAGCCCCGCCACCACGAGCTCAGCCTCCTCCGGCGGTCACGTCAACATCACGCTCTGGCACGGATACACCGACGTCGAAGGGACGGCGATCAAGGCGCTGACCAAGCAGTTCAACGCCACCCATCCCAACATCACGGTGACGCCGCAGTTCTACGGCAACTCCGATTATGCGCTGCAGAAGGTGCTCGCGGCGATCGCCGGCGGCAAGCCGCCCGACATCTCCTACCTGTACGGCTCGTGGGCGGCGAACATCGCGACCAACCCGACGACGGTGAACCTCGCGCCATACATCCAGAAGGATCCGTCATGGAACTGGAACGACTTCTGGCTGGCGGCGCGCAACGTCACCACCGTGAAGGGCAAGATCATCGGCGTCCCGGCGCTGATCGACAACCTCGCGCTCGTCTACAACAAGAAGCTGTTCGCACAGGCCGGGATCCCGCTGCCGACCCCCAACTGGACGTGGACCGACTTCGAGAACGCCGCGCTCAAGCTCACCGATCCGTCAAAGAAGCAGTTCGGCTGGGCGTACGTCAACGACGCCAGCGAGGACACGGTGTGGCGGTTCTGGGCGATGCTGTGGCAGGCGGGCGGCTCGATCCTCAGCCCCGACGGTAAGCAGGCGGCCTTCGACTCCGCCGCGGGACTCAAGGCGATGACGCTGCTGCAGACGCTCGCCAAGCACAACGCGATCTACCTCGACGACGGCAGCGATGTGTACCCCGGCGTATTCAACTCCGGCCACATCGGCATGCTGTGGACGGGGCCGTGGGATCTCAGCCAGATCACCGGCCACCAGCCGTACGGCGTGACGATCCTCCCTGCCGATAAGAACCACCAGACGATCTCCGGGCCTGACAATTGGGTCGTGTTCAACAATGGCTCGGCACGCGTCAACGCCGCGGTCACATTCCTGAAGTGGTTCACCTCACCGGCGATCGATCTCGAGTGGGCGACGATGACCGGCGACCTGCCGCTCCGGGCGTCCGTCTCCAAGCTCCCCGGTTATAACGCCTTCGTGCAGAAGTACCCCGGCATCGGCGAATGGGCGGCCAACCTCGCCAACGCGACCCAGTCGCGCCCGGTCACGACCACCTACCCGAAGATCTCGACCGTCGTCGGCCAGGCTGTCCAGTCGGTGCTGCTCGGCAAGGCCGACCCCCAGCAGGCGCTGAGCCAAGCCGCCCAGCAGGTGAACGGCATCCTGTCGGCGCCGAGCTGAGCGCGCCGGGTCGGGCATGACGGCGCGGGCTGAGGTGACGCGAGGGGTCGATTACCGGCGGCCCTCTCTCTGGCAGCGAATCATCGCCTCCGAGCACCTCGCGGGCTGGGCGTTCGTCGCTCCGGCGGTGATCCTGATCGCGGTGTTCGCGCTGATCCCGATCGGTTGGTCACTGCTCCTCTCCTTCCAGGCCAACAACCTGCTCGCGCCGGGCCACTACATCGGCCTGGCCAACTACAGGGCGCTCAGCAAGGACCCGCAGTTCCGGGCCGCGATCGGCCACACGATCGTGTACACGGTCATATTCGTGCCCGTATCGGTGCTCGCCGCGCTCGGACTGGCGGTCGCGCTCAACCGCAAGCTCCGCGGCATACGCTTCTACCGCCTGGCGGTGTTCATCCCGCTCGTGACCTCGACCGTCGCGACCGGGATCGTGTTCCTGTGGCTGCTCGACCCCACCTTCGGGCTCGTCAACTACGCCCTGCATGCACTCGGCCTACCCCAACAGGGGTTCCTCCAGGACCCCAACCAGGCGCTCTACTGCATCGTCGTGATGACCGTGTGGGGGTGGCTCGGGTTCGACGTGATCGTCTACCTGGCCGCGCTGCAGGGCATCCCCCAGGACCTGCTCGAGGCGTCCGAAATCGACGGCGCGAGCAAGTGGGCGACGTTCCGCAGCGTCGTGCTGCCGCTCCTCGGCCCGGCGACGCTGTTCCTCGTCGTGTGGTCGACGATCAATGCGCTGCAACTGTTCGACGAGATCTACGTCACCACGCACGGCGGGCCGCTCGGCGCCACGACGGTGATCGTCTACTACCTCTACCAGCAGGCGTTCCAGTTCTTCAACGCCGGCTACGGCGCGGCGATCGCCTACGTGCTGTTCGTGGGGATCCTGATCATCACGCTGTTCCAGCTGTGGGTCGGCCGCAAGCGCGTCTACTACGTCTCGTAAGCGATGGCGAGCACGTCCACAGCCGCCGTCGACCGCCTCGTGAGGCTCGATGCACCCGAGAAGCCCAGGCGCCGCCTGCCGTTCAGCCCGTGGCACCTGTTCCTGGCGCCGGTCGCGGTGATCATGCTCCTTCCGCTTATCTGGATGGTGATCCTCTCGCTCGAGACGAGCTCCGAGGCACAGAGCTTCCCGCCGGTAGTGCTGCCCACCGGCCTGCATTTCCACAACTACGTTACGACCTGGAACTCGGAGCCGTTTGGCAATTTCTTCCTGAACAGCGCGATTTACTCGCTTACGACGGTCGCGAGCAACCTGCTGTTCTGCAGCCTCGCCGGGTACGCGTTCGCGCGCCTGAAGTTCTGGGGCCGCGACGTGCTGTTCATCGTGCTGCTGGCGACGTTGATGGTCCCGTTCCAGGTGCTGCTGATCCCTACCTTCCTGATCGTCAAGCACCTCGGGCTGGTCGACAGCGTCGGTGGGCTGATCATGCCGAACCTGTGCAGCGCGTTCGGGATCTTCATGTTGCGGCAGTTCTTCCGTACGCTGCCGATCGAGCTCGAGGAAGCTGCCCGCATCGACGGGACCTCACGGCTGGGGATCCTGTTCAAGATCGTGTTGCCGCTGTCGCTGCCGGCGCTGGCGACGCTCGGGATCATCCAGTTCATGTGGTCGTGGAACGACTTCCTGTGGCCGCTGATCATCATCGACACCGCCAGCCATGCCCCGCTCCAGCTCGGGCTCGCCACGCTGCAGGGTGCCCATCGCAGCCACTGGAATCTCGTCATGGCGGGCACGGTGATGAGCCAGATTCCGATGATCGTCGCCTTCCTCATCGCCCAGCGATGGTTCATCCGCTCGATCGCGTTCACCGGGATCAAGCAATGACGCACGCGAGGAGGGGCTGAGATTCCCGGCGTCGTGCTCGATGACGTGACGAAGGTGTTCCCAGGCGGGACCGTCGCCGTCGACGGCCTGTCGCTCGAGATCGAGGACGGCGAGTTCATGATTCTCGTCGGGTCCTCGGGCTGCGGAAAGACGACCGCGCTGCGGATGGTCGCCGGCCTGGAGAAGCCGACCACGGGGACGATCCGGATCGGCGAGCGGATCGTCAACCAGGTCTCGGCGCGCGATCGCGATGTCGCCATGGTATTCCAGAACTATGCGCTGTACCCGCACATGACGGTGTACCGAAACCTCGCGTATCCCCTGCGCCAGCAGCGCATGCCGCGGGACGCGATCAGGCGCCGGGTGCAGGAGGTCGCGGAGATGCTGAGCCTGGAGACCCTGATGAACCGCCGGCCGGGGCAGCTCTCCGGCGGGCAGCGCCAGCGCGTCGCGATGGGGCGGGCACTCGTGCGCGAGCCCGCGGTGTTCCTGCTCGACGAGCCGCTCTCGAATCTCGATGCGAGGCTGCGCGTGCAGATGCGTGCCGGGCTCAAACGGCTGCACGGTCGTCTCGGTGTGACCACCGTCTATGTCACCCACGATCAGGTCGAGGCGATGACGCTGGGAGACCGCATCGCGGTGCTCTCGGAGGGCAAGCTGCAGCAGCTCGGCCCTCCGCAGGAGCTTTACGACCGACCTGCGAACGTCTTCGTCGCGGGCTTCATCGGCAGCCCGCCGATGAATCTTCTCCGCGGATCAGCGCACGATGGCCGTGTCAACGCCGGCGACCTCGTGCTCGAGCGCGCCGGCCTGCCCGATGGCGCGCTGATCGTCGGGCTGCGGCCGGAGTCGCTCCGACCCGCGGTCGACGGAATGCCATCCATCGACTTCCGCGTCGACGTGGTCGAGCCGCTCGGCGACGAGCTCATCGTCCATGGATCGCTGCCCGCAGAACTGATCGCGACCTCGTCCGACACCGACATCGCGGATGGCGCGTTGCCGGTCGCGAACGGGACCGCCGTGGAGGCTGTGGCAAGGCTCGATCCACGTGAACGGCCGGCCGAAGGCAGCGTGATCCGCCTGGGGATCGAACCGGACGATATCCATGTGTTCGACGCCCAGACCGGGGTCGCTATTCGCTGAGAGTCCGAAGCTCGCTCATCTCGGTTTGCGCTGCGAGCTCGCGCGCGCGGGCCGGATCCAGTTGACCGGCGCCGGGAATCTCGGCGTTGGCGCCCGCCGCCCCGAGCCCGAGCGCGAGCGCAGTTGGCCACGGATCACCGCGCTCCAGGGCGACCAGCAGCCCGGCAAGCAACGCGTCGCCGCTGCCCACGGGATACCGACCGCGCGCCCGATTCCGTGCGTGGTGCGCGGTTCCCGCGGGATCGATCGCGACCACGCCCTGCTCGCCCACAGTGATCACCGTGGCGTGCCCGTTGCCATCGGCGCGGCCGTGGATCGCGACGGCCGCGCCGTGCGCCTCGTCAATGCTCGAGATCGACCGGTCGAGCAGCTGGCCTGCCTCGTAGGCGTTGACCTTGACGAGCTTCGGACGGCCGTCGATCGCGCGCGTCAGGGCGTCGCCCCGAGAATCGACGGCGGCGGCAACACCGGCCCCGCGGGCGGCCGAGATCAGGCGGACGTAGCCGTCATCGGGGGCTCCGGGCGGGAGCGATCCCGCGAGCGCAAGCCACGAGGCATTCTCCAGGAGGCTCAGCACGATCTCCTCGAGCTCGGGCCAAGCGCCCGTCTCGACCTGGGTGCCGGACTCGTAAAACTCGGTCAGCCGGCCGGTCTCGACGTCTGCCACCGAAAGGCTCGAGCGCGTCTCGCCGGCCGACCACACGAACCGCGTGCCGACTCCCTCTGCCTCAAGCTCCTCGGCAAGCCAGCGTCCCGCGTGCCCGGCAAGGATGCCCGTGGCGATTGCCGTTGATCCGAGCGCGGTGGCGACCTGGGCGACGTGGATCCCCTTGCCTCCCGGCAGCGCAAGGAAGCGTTGCGGTCGGTGGATGTCGCCGTGGATCAGCCGGTCGACCTCGAAGAACCTGTCGATCGAGGGGTTGCCGGCGACGCACAGGATCATCCTCTGTCCTCGGCAGCGACCAGCAACGCGACCGCCTCGAGCGCCTCCGCCAGCGTTGGCTGGGCGCTCGTTCCTCCGACCGCTCGGGTGGAGAGCGCGCCGCAGGCACAACCGAGCGACAGCGCCCGCTCGATGGTCCAGCCGCTCAGAAGCCCCGTGAGGAAACCCGCATCGAACGAGTCGCCGGCGCCGACCGCATCGACGGGCTCCACTCCGGCCAGGCCGGGGACCTCCACTACCTGGCCGCCGTTCTCGACGGCGAGCGCGCCAGCCGCGCCGAGTTTGACCGTCGTGAGCGGGCCATGTGCGGCCAGTGACCGGGCCGCCTCGCGGGTATCTTGGACGCCGCTGATACGGATTGCCTCCTCGGCGTTGGGGAGGAACACGTCCACCGAGCGAAGCAGCTCGCGAATGCCGCCGTCCCACCGCTCGTGTGGATCCCAGTTGGGATCGACCGACGTCGTGGCTCCGGCGTGACGGGCCCGCTCGAACACAGTCGGGAGGCTCGGGGCAAGCGATGTCTGAAGGAAGTAGGAGGCGACGTGTACGTGCCGGCTCGCGGTGAGCAGCTTCGCGTCCACGTCGGCTGCGCCGAACGCCGAGATCGTGCCAGGGAACGTGAGGATGGCGCGATCCCCTGGGCGACTTAGGATCACCGTGATCCCGGTTCGCACGTTCGGATTGATCACGATGCCGCTGGTGTCGACACCCCTCTGGCTCAGCGCGTCGCGCATGAAATTGCCGAACAGGTCATCCCCGACCATCCCGACGAGAGCAGTGCGGAGCCCGAGGCGCGCGGCTCCGCAGGCGAGAATGCCGCCGGAACCTCCGATCATCAGGTCGGCAGCGTCCACGAAGCGCTCGACCTGACCGAACGACGGGTCAATCTCGTCCCCGGTCAGGACCAGGTCAGGGTTGCAATCGCCCAGGACGACGAGGTCGAACTCCGCCGGCATCCGTGCCTGGAATCCGCTCATCGACGCGGCCCAGTGGGCGGCAGAGCTCTCCGGTGCGTCCTTGTCGCAGCCATAGGCCTGGAGCTTGTCAGCTTGACGTCGTGGTCGCTGTCGCGCGCCAGGCCCACCGACCCCTCCAGTGTCGTCGGCTTTGCGGTCCCCGAAGCTGGGCGGCGTAGCAGCGCTGAGCCGGCGGCCTCACGTGCCGCAGCCCAGCTAGCGAACACGGAGGTCATACGCTCGCCGGCGGCCACTCGCCCGCCTCAAGGCGGCGCAGCGCCTCTCCCCCCACGCCGGCGCGCGTGCGTGCGCGACCAGTCGCACGAGGACGGCAGCCTTCCGTACCGACGGCGCCAGTCGAGCATCGCCTCGACCACGCCCTCAGGGGTCCAACGGCGCTCGATGGCACAGGGGTGGCAGTCCTTGCAATAGGAATAGGCGTCGCCCTTGCCGTTGCGCGGCTGCGTGTAGGCGCCGCACCGCCGGCAGACCCCGACGTGGCGCGCCTTGACCGCCCGGGCCTTCTCCCCCCGTGGGGTCCTAAGCGCCTAAAGGGCGTTAGTCTCCGCCGAGAGGGGTCGCATGTCGAAGCCCAGAGATGTCGTGGTCGTCCGCGTAAGCGAGAAGGGCGACCGGGAGGACGAGCATTTTCACTCGCCCGAGGTGCAGATCGAGGCAGCCATGCGGTGGGCGAAGGACCGTGGTGAGCGGCTGGTTGCCGCGCCGATCCCTGAGATCGATGTAAGCGGGAGGCTGCCGTTGTCCAAGCGGCCGGGGCTGTTGGCGGCGATTGAGATGATCGACGCTGGCCGGGCTGATCAGCTGGTGGTGGCGTATTTCGATCGGCTGGTGCGCTCGCTGAAGGTTCAGTTGGAGGTGATCGAGCGGGTGGAGCGGGCGGGCGGGGAGATCTTCGCGCTCGATCACGGCAAGCTGACGAACGGGACGGCGGCGCAGCGGCTGTCGACGAACATGCTCGGCTCGGTGTTCCAATACTTCGCTGAGATCACGGGTGAGAAGGTCACGGCGGCGCAGGCGCGGGCGGTGGCGCGGGGTGTCTACCCGCATCCGAAGGTCCCGGTCGGGTATGTGCGCGGCGAGGATGGCGTGCTGATGGTCGAGCCGGCGGCCGCGAAGGTGGTGGTGCAGGCGTTCAGGCGCCGCGACCTCGGGGCGTCGCTGGTGGAGATCCAGGCGTGGCTGGCCGAGAACGGGATCGAGCGAGCGTTGTCCGGGGTGGCGTGGATGCTGCGCTCGCGGATGTACCTGGGTGAGATCCACTTCGGGGAGCTGCACAACCCGCGCGCGCACGAGGCGATCGTGAAGGATCGCGGGCTGTTTGAGCGGGCGCAGCGGCGGACGGTGTCGCGCGGGCGCCAGGCCAAGTCAGAGCGGCTGCTGGCCCGCTTGGCGGTGCTGCGGTGCGGGACGTGCGGGTCGCGGATGGTGATCAACTCCGATAGCGGCAGCTACCGGTGCGGCGATACGAGCGCGAACCGGTGCCGGCGACGAGCGGCTGCTCGGTCGCATTCGTGATGTTCACGCGGCCAACTATCACGCCTACGGGTATCGGCGGATGTGGAAGGCGCTGCTCAGAGCCGGCGAGCGGGTCTCACGCTG
>Ga0335081_10015630_pt1 | contig 12280 bp, 13 predicted proteins | sample Lox_Sample_35_FD_206713 | JGI IMG/M metagenome (GOLD analysis project Ga0335081, IMG submission 206713) | Soil microbial communities from Loxahatchee National Wildlife Refuge, Florida, United States - Lox_Sample_3.5 | ecosystem: Environmental > Terrestrial > Soil > Wetlands | place: USA... | reverse complement strand
CGCCCGCGCCGTCATGTTGTCCCAGGCGATCTCGGCAATGATGCGGTGGCCCGGAGGGTCCCACGTGGTTGCCAGCGTCGACAACACGACGAGACCCGCGCTGATCAGTGAACGTAGCGGCTTCACATTCTTCCTTTCTTTATTGGAGCACCTAAGGACCTGCGTGTTGCATGCGCACGGGCGCTAGAATGCTCGATCCGAGGCGTGTGCGTGTCATCATTTGCTTGCCGCCTTGTGCTTTTTTTCACGTTCCCTCGCGCCCGATCCGATCCGGGAACCCTACTCATCCGCATGGGTTTCAGAAATACATGTCCTGCCGTCGTACTCGTCGCACGGGAGTGCTATCATGCGTGTCCAAGATCTGCTCGAGCGCAAGCCATCTACCCTGATCACCATCGATGTTGAGGGTAGCGTCGAACAAGCGGTTCATCTGTTGATGTTGCACAATATCGGCGGCCTTCCCGTCGTCGTGAACGGCGGCCGCCTCGTGGGCTTCGTGGCCGAGCGCGATATTGTGCGCGCGGTCGGGCGCCGGTCGTGGAACGCGCTCGATGTACGTATGCGCGAGATCATGCGGCCCGCCGCCACCTGCAAGGTGGATGAGAGTCTGTACGACGTGATGCGCCGCATGACCAGCGAGCGCCAGCGCCACCTGGTCGTCGAAGAGGATGGCCGGCCGATCGGCGTGATCTCGGTCGGCGATATCGTAAAACAGGTGCTGGAGCAGCTCGAGACCGAAGCCGGGGTGCTGCGGGATTATGTTGCTGCGCACCGCGCGGGGCGAGGCTGAGACAGCCTGCGCTCACGTAGCGCCGAACTGTCGGTCCAGCTCGTCTTTGCTCGGCCGTCTCATCGCGTGCTCGTATACGTGGATCTCGAACCGGCTGCCTCTTGGGAGCGGCATGGGATTCCCGTCGAGAAAACGAAAATCCGACAGCTGCCGGCCGTCCCACGTGGCCGTGCCTTCCACGGCCAGGCAGGTACGATCGATTCGCGTTACGGATACGCGGTGCGCCATGCGGGGAATCCACCAGGGGAATGTCACAACCAAGCGCGCCACGCCCGCGCGCGCCATCCGATGGGTGTAACGAACCGATCAAGAACGTGTGAAGAGACCGTGAACCATATCCGGCCGGCCACCGCGTCCGACCTTCCCACCATTGGCAAGCTTGCCGTGCTCCTGGTTCGCATGCACCACGAGCTGGACGCGGCGCGCTTCATCGCGCCCACGCCGAGAACGGAACCCGCCTACGCCTCCTTTCTCGGCTCGCAGCTCGAAGAGCCGCACGTCGTCGTGCTCGTGGCCGAGCACAATGATCGGGTGATCGGCTACACGTATGCGGGCGTGGAAGGCACGGACTACATGTCGCTGCGCGGGCCGGCGGGCGTTGTGTACGACATCGTGGTCGATCCGGCGGAGCGTGGCCATGGGATCGGGCGCCTGCTGCTCGACGCCACGATCGCGGCACTTGCGTCGCGCGGGGCGCGCCAGTTCGTGCTGTCGACGGCGGTCGGCAACGAGGCGGCGCAACGCTTGTTCACCCGCGCCGGGTTCCGGCGCACCATGATTGAAATGACGCGCGACCTTCCCCCCAAATAGGGAGGTTGCAGGGGTTGCCCCGAGCCGTAGGTTTAGCGGTTCGTGTTGCCATATGTAACTGCTCGAACTGCGCGAGCGTCCGCGCCCCCCTCCACCACGGTGTGGCAGCAGCTGCTGCGTCCGGAGACGTCGCGTCGCGCGCTCTCGGTGTGGATCACCGCCGCGCGCGCCGTTGGCGCTGTCGTCGGAATCGCCGTGCCGCTCCTGCTCGTGCGCGTATTCGACCAGACCACGTTCGGCTACTACAAGGAATTGTTTCTGATTGCGGGCACCGCCGTGCCGCTGTTGTCGTTCGGGTTGCCCGCCAGCGTGTTCTATCTGGTCCCGCGCCATGGCGATCAGGCGCAGCGTCTGCTGGTTCAGTCGGCCGCGTTGCTGGGCGTGCTGGGGATCGTTGGCGCCGGCGCGCTCTTCTTCTTTGCTGGTGAGCTGCAGCGCTTCTTCCATGCCCCGCTCGCACTCTATATCCCGTGGCTCGCCATCTTCGTCGCGCTTTCAATTCCCGCCGCGCTGTTGCCCGTGGCGGCGATCGTGGAGCGGCGCTCGCGGCTCGTGGCGCTCTTCGTCACCGGATTCGGCGCGCTGTACGCCATCGTCCTCATGCTCGCCGCCTGGCTCACGAAGGATCTCGGAATCGTCGTGATGGCGGCGTGCGGCGTGTTGCTGCTCGAGACCGTGGCGCTCGTGGTCTATCTCCTGTGGCGCTTCGGGGCGAGCCGCTCCGTGTCCGCGAGGGGCCTGTTGCGGGAACAGCTCGCGTACGCGCTGCCGTTCGCCGCGGCGGCGCTCGTGGGATTATTGCGTGACCGGGTGCACGCGTTCTACGTGGGCGCCACGATGAGCGCGGGCCAGTTCGCCGTGTACGCGATCGGCCTGATCCAGATTCCCGTGCTCGACCACGTGACCCAGACGATCGGGGAGGTGGTGGTGCTCGAGAACGCGGGACACCATTCCGCGGGGAACGTTGCCGCGGCGCGCGCCACCTGGCAGCGGGCCGCCGCCGCCCTGGCCGTGCTGCTGTTCCCGGTGTTCGCGATCGGAGAGGTGTTCGCCCCCGACGCGATCGCGGTGCTGTTCGGGCCGGCGTACGGCGGAGCGGCGGCGGTGTTCCGGATCAATCTTGTGCTGCTGCCGCTGCAGGTGCTGCTTGCCTCGCCGCTGCTCCGCGCGACCGGGGATGTGCGGCTCATGGTCGGCGCCGATCTCGCGTCACTTGCCGTGGCGCTGATCACGCTCGTGCCGCTGGTGCATGCGTTCGGCACGGCCGGGGCGGTGGCGAGCCTGGTCGCCGGAGTCGCGACGTTCTCGCTCATCGCCTCGTGGCGCAACGCGGCGCGCCTGGAATTGCGGCTGGTGCGCTTCCTTCCGTGGAGTCATCTGGCGCGGCTGTTCGCCGCGGCGGCAGCCTCCGCCGGCATCGCGTGGCTGCTCGTGCACCTGGCGCCACCCGTCTGGCGTCTCGCGCTCGGCCCGGCCAGCGCCCTCGCGCTGTACGCGACGCTCGTGTGGCGTACCAGTCTCGTGCCGGCGTCCGATCGGGCGTGGATCCGCGAGCTGTTCCATCGCATGAGATCAGGCGCGCGACATGGCTAAGCCCGTTCTGCTGGCGGTCGCGACCGCACCACCCTGGCCGCTCATCAGTGGCTATGCCATCAGGGTGTATCATCTGCTGCGCGAGCTCGTGGATCAGTGGCGCGTCGTGCTGCTCGCTCCGCCGGCGCTGTTGCCCGACGCGCTGCACAGCCGGCTGCGCGCGTATCAGCCCGTTTCATTCGCCGGGTGCTGGTCCTCACTCCCTTCGCAGTTCGAGACGCGTCCACTCGAGGATGCTGCTGACGCGGCCATAGCCGTGTGGCAGCCACAGGCGGCGCTCCTGTGGCACGGTGCCGAGTTCCTCGGCTTCACGCGCCGGTTCCCGCCCAGCGTCGCGGACCGCATCGACTGTCTGGCTCTGGCGGCGTGGCGCAGCCGTCATCATGCGCGCACCAAACGGGAATGGCTGTCCGCCTGGAGCACGCTGCGCGCGCAGGCGGTCTACGAGCGTCGCGTGGTGCGCGGGCTGTCTGCGACCGTCGTGGTGGGAGAGGACGACGCCCGGGCGCTGCGTCGTCTGGCGCGCCGCGACACGATTCACACCATTCCCAATGGGGTCGCGGCGCCACCCGAGGTCCTGGCGGAGGATGCGGTGAGCGCCGAGGGTCCGATTCCTACGGTTGCGTTCACGGGCGTGCTCGATTACGCGCCCAACGTGGACGCGGTGTGCCAGTTCGCGGAGACTGTCTGGCCGCAAATCCGCGCGGCCGTTCCCGAAGCCCGGTTCGTGATCGCCGGACGACGGCCGCTGCCCCGGGTTCACGCCCTCGCCGGTCTCGCGGGAGTCGAGCTGCGCCCCGACGTGCCCGACATGTACCGCGTGCTGCGCGAAGCGTGGGTGCTCGTGGCGCCGATGGTGTGCGGGTCGGGCATCAAGAACAAGGTGCTCGAAGCGTGGGCCGCGGGGCGCCCGGTGGCGATGACGGCGCTTGCCACGAACGGCCTGACGCTCCCGCCCGACGCTCGCGAGCTGGTCGCGCGGGATATTCGAGGACTCGAGCGCATCGTGGTGGACCTGTTGCGGCACGCCGAGCGTCGCCGCCGGCTCGGCCTCGCCATGCGTGAGCAGGTATTGCGCTCGCATCGCTGGGGCAACGCCGCGGCCAGTCTCTCAGCCCTGCTGCATACCGTGTCGGCCGGCTCGACCTAGAGACGCTCGATCCACTGCGCCACGGTCACGACCTCGGCCTGACGCGGGAAGATTTTTTCGGTCAGCACGCGGTGCACTTCCTCGTCGCCGTCCCAGCACGCGTCCTTGAGAACCACGAGTTGATAGTCGCGGTCCGCCGCTTCGCGCAGCGTCGAGAGCACCACGCCGCTGGTCGAGATCCCCGCGAGCACGAGCCGAGTGATCCCGCGCGACCGGAGCAGCACCTCCAGGTCCGAGCCGGTGAACGCGCTGTAGCGCTTCTTCACGACCACGGGCTCGTCGGATCGTGCGCCCAGCGCCGGATGCAGCTCGGTGGTCGGGCCGCCGGCGGTGAACATGTCGCCGCCCGGGCGCTGCGTGAGCGTGCTCAGCGTCCGATTCGACGCGCTCACCTCAGGGTAGCCGGGCCGGAACGCGAGCCGCACGAAGATCACGGCGAGCTGCCGCTGGCGGGCCGCCTCGAGCGCGCGGGTCACGCCGTCGAGCATTCGCTCGGCCGCGGGGTAGCGGGACATCACACCCAGCTGCACGTCCATCACCAGCAGCGCGTCGCTCACCAGGTCTCCTTGCTCGATCGGTCGAACTGCATCCGGGCGAGGGCGCGCACGAGCTGCGTGCGCTCGCGCGCCGAGAGCGGGCCGATGCGTGTCCGCACGGCCGCCCGGGCCGCTCGCCGGGCGGCCCGTAACGCCGCGGCGCCCGATGTGCTCAGGCGCAGCTCGAGCCGGCGCCGGTCGTCGGCGGACGGCACTCGGGTCACGAGCCCGCGCTCGACGAGCCCCACCGCCAGCGCCGACATGCTCGGGAGCGTGGTCCCCACGGCGTCCGCGGCCGCGGAGAGCGGCGCGCGCGGGTTCGCTTCCAGGAACGCGAGCGTGCGGAGCTGCGACAGCGACAGCTGGCGCGGCCCGGCGCGCTGCACCTCCGGGCGTACCACCCGGATCACGGACATGGCGAAATCGAGCACGACCTCGGCGACGTCCCGCGGCGACGGGGTGACGCGTTTCCGTCTCATCCCGAAATATGACTCCCGGAAGATAGTTAGATTCCCTAACTATGGATGCGCGAGCAGTGCACCGGAAGTGGATCATCGCCGGAACGGTGCTCACGGGGACCATCATGGCGGTGCTCGATTCCAGCATCGTCAACGTCGCGCTGCCCGACATGTCGGGGTCGTTCGGCGCCACGCTGGAGGAGATCACCTGGGTCGTCACCGCCTACATCCTGGCCCAGGTCATCATCATGCCCATCACGGGCCTCCTGGCCGCGCGGTTCGGCCGCAAGCGATTCTACACGGCGAGTGTGCTGCTTTTCACGGCTGCATCGATGGCGTGCGGCCTGGCGCGCGATCTCAACGCCATGATCGCGGTGCGCATCCTGCAGGGTGTCGGGGGCGGTGTGCTGCTCACGGTGTCGCAGGCCATCCTGCGGGAAAGCTTTCCGCCGGAAGAGCAGGGCATGGCCATGGGTCTGTACGGCTTCGGCGCGGTGCTCGCACCCGCCTTCGGCCCCACGCTCGGCGGCTGGATCACCGATCAGTATTCCTGGCCCTGGATCTTCTACATCAACGTGCCGATCGGATTGTTGAGCGTGGTGCTCGTGTCGCGCTTCATCGAAGATCCGCCGTATCTGGTGCGCGAGCACGGCACCGTCGATTGGCTCGGCCTCGGGTTTCTCGTCACGGGGCTCGGCGCGCTGCAATTGATGCTCGAGGAAGGCCAACGCCACAACTGGTGGGAGTCGGGGTTCATCGTGCGGCTCGCGGCGATCGCCGCGTGCGCCCTCGTCCTGTTTGTGTGGCGCGAGCTCGAAACCGAGCACCCGGCCGTGAACTTGAGGATCTTGCAGAACGTGTCGTTCAGCTCGGCCACTGCGCTGGGCGGCGTGCTGGGCATGGCGCTGAACGGCAGCCTGTTTCTCCTCCCGGTGTTTCTGCAGACCCTGCTGGGCTACAGCGCCATGCAGTCGGGCATCGTGATGATGCCTCGCAGCCTCGCGATGGCCGTGCTGATGCCGATCGGCGGGCGGTTTTACAATCGGCTCGGGCCGAGGGCGCTGGTCGGCAGCGGGCTGTTCGTGGCGGGGTGGGGATTCTACGCGATGTCGCGCCTTACGTCCGACGTGGGCTACTGGGACCTGTTCTGGCCGCAGGTGTGGCAGGGCGTGGGGTTCAGCCTCATCTTCGTGGCGCTCAGTACCGCCGCGCTCTCGACCATTCCCAAGCCGCGCATGACGGCGGCAACGGGTCTGTACAACGTGGTGCGACAGGTCATGGGGAGCATCGGGATCGCGGTGGCCGCGACCACCTTGAGCAGCGCCACGGTGCGGTATCGTGAGATCCTCGCGGAAGACGCCGGCGCCTCGCGCGTGGCCATGCCCTGGCTCGATCGGGTGGCCCATTCATATATGAGCCGTGGCGCGGATGCCCTGACCGCGCACCAGCAGGCGTTGGGTCTCTTGGACCGGATCATCACGCGTCAGGCCGGAGTGCTGGCGTACAATCACGTGTTTGCCCTGGCGGCCGCGTTGTTCGTGGTGGGATTGCCGCTCGCGCTGCTGTTGCGTCGCGGCATCGGTGCGGGGAGTCGGGAAGTCGTGGCCGACTGACCGACGATTAGCGCGCTTACCCCGCGCGCACGTTTGGCTGCATACTCCTATCATGACTCGATCGTCTCTCTCGATCCTCACTGCCATGGCGCTGCTCGGTTCGGCGAGAGCGCGTTCTCGTCCGCGCCGGGGGTGCCATGCGACTATCTGACGGTGTAGCGAGCGGCGCGCTGAAGGGAACCCCCGCCTTGACCGTGTGAATTTGGCCGGATACGTTCCGAAGCAACAATCCCGACAATAGAACTCATAATTTATTAATGGGAGCGAACGTGTCTGCGCCGAATTACGACAGACTCTCTTTCATTTCGAAATCAACCGTGAGCGTCGCATGAGAACCCAGGCGTTCCGGCGTTCCCGAGGACTCATCGCTCTTGGCATCGGGTGTGTCGCGGGCCTGACCTCCTGGGGGGCGCGCGCTCTCGCGGCTCAGGAGAGCGCGTTCGGCTATGTGATCACCACCGACCTGCTGCCCAAAGGGGCGCGGGAGATCCAGCAAGCGGTGACGTGGCGGCACGAAAAAATCGCGGGCTACTTTGACGGCCTCGACTTCCGAACCGAAATCGAATACGGCCTCACGAGCAGACTCCAAGCCGCGCTGGAGCTCAACTATTCCTGGAATCAGGCGTACCACAACGGCCCACTCGGGGCAACCACTCCCGCCGAGCCGTTCTCCTATGATCATCCGGATCCTGACGCCCACTATTCGGCGACGCGATTCGTCGGCGTCTCCGGCGAGCTGACGTACACGATTCTCAGCCCCTATACCGATCCCTTCGGACTGGCGCTGTACGAGGATCTGACCGGCGGGCCGCAGTTCTTCGAATCGGAGACGAAGCTCATTCTACAGAAGAACTTCCTCGATGATCTGCTGACGTTCGCATTCAACTTCACGTACGCCCCCGAATTGCGGTACTTCAGTCCCGAAGCGGAGACGCCGAGCTGGCAAGAAGAAACGGACGTCAACGCCTATTTCGGGGTGACGTATCGGTTTCACCGCAACTGGTGGGCGGGGCTCGAGTTTCTGAACGAGCGCGAGTACAACAGCTACGACTTCACCGAATGGACCAACAGCGGCTATTACGTGGGGCCGAGTTTCCACTACGGCGGCAAAACGTTCTTCGCCGCCATCGTCTTTCTGGAGCAGCTGCCGTGGGCGACGGTCCACGAGGCGACGCTCCCCGGGGCGGTGGTCGATGACCGGGTATACGACAACGACTTCGAACGCTACCGAGTGCGGCTGCGAGTGGGGTTCTATCCGTGACTCGGTCGCGCTGGATTTGGGCGCCGTTCGCGGTCGTGTCGGCCGCCACGGGGACCGCGGTGCCGGTCGCGGTCGTTCAGGCGCAGGAGTTCGAGGGGCAAGCGCAGCAGCTCATTTTCCCCGGCAAAAAGCTGACGCCCGCCTTTGTGACGCTCAGCGACGCCCAGGCCGATGCGATCGAGCACGCGTCCGACGCACGCGTTCGGAACCGCGACGTCAAGGCGTGGAAAGTCGAAGGCGGTGGCTGGCTGGTAATCGATCAAGTGATCGGCAAGCACGAGTTCATCACCTACGCGGTCGGCATCGATGCCGCGGGCGGGGTCAAGGACATCGAAATTCTCGACTACCGCGAGACGTACGGCTACCAGGTGCGCAACGCAGATTGGCGGGCGCAGTTCGTGGGCAAAACCGCTGCCGATCCGTTGAAGCTGAATCATGACATTCACCTCATCAGCGGCGCCACGCTGTCGTGCAAGCACGTTACCGAGGGTGTGCGTCGGGTCCTGGCCACCTATGCGCTCGTTCTCAAGTAAAGACTCCACCGCGCAGCGCATGCGGCCGATCCTCGGAACGTTCGTCGCGATTCGCGCGACGGGCCCGCGCGCGCTCCTCGAGCACTCCATCAAATCCGCTTTCACCGCGGTCGAGCGGGTGCACCGGCTGATGAGTTTCCATGACGCAGCGAGCGATGTGGCGCGCATCAACGCGGCGCCAGCGGGAAGTGTGGTCACGGTCGACCGCGAGACCTACGCCGTGCTCCGCGCCGCCCATGCCCTGGGGGCGGCATCGCGAGGCGTATTCGACATCGCGAGCGCGCCCGTCCTCGTCGAGAGCGGTTTTCTTCCCGACTGCGGTACCACGACGCCGCGCCCGGCCACCTATTGCGACCTCGAACTCTTGCCCCGCGCGCAGGTGCGGTGGCGGGCGAAGGGGTGGATCGATCTTGGCGGCATTGCGAAGGGCTATGCGGTGGACCGTGCCGTCGCCGAGCTTCGCGCTCACGGCGTGGCGAGCGGTGTGGTGAACGCGGGCGGCGACCTCCGTTGCTTCGGTCGACCTCATGCCGTTCGGGTCCGGGCGCCGCGGGACCCCGGGACACTGTTGTCTCTGGGATCGTTGTGGAATGGCGCGGTCGCGACATCGGCCGGGTATTTCAGTCGCCGCGTGGTCGCTGGGCGACAGGTCGATGCACTCGTCGATCCGCATCGCGCAGCCTGCGTGCGCTGGGGCCGGAGCATCAGCGTCGTCGCCGCAGACTGCATGACCGCCGACGCGCTCACCAAGATCGTGCGCCTCGCGCCTGAGCGCTGTCCCGGCTTGCTCGAGCGCCTGGGGGCTCAGGCGATCGTCATCGGTCGGAGCCGCGTCGGTGTGTGCGGCCGGTCCTGGCTCGAGCCCCCGCTGACCGCGTAACGAACGTGGTGAACCGGCCCGCCGTGCGACTGTCGCGGCGTCATGAACGCTGGCTCTACGTCATGGGCGGCCTCCTCGTCGTGTCCGGGGTCGGCTGGTTGCTGTCGCACTACGTGCTGCCGCACCACGGCGAATTCGCAGACGCGCCCAGTCCGGCGGAGCCGTGGTGGATGCGGCTCCATGGGGCCGCGCTGATCGGATTTCTCACGGCGTTCGGGGCGCTCTTGCCGGGGCACGCGGTGCGCGGATGGCGCCGGCGGATGAACCACCGCACGGGGATGTTCATGATCGTCGTCGTATCGCTGCTGGCGTTGACCGGGTACGGCTTGTATTACGTCGGCGACGAGACAACGCGGCCCTGGATCAGCATCATCCACTGGGCGGTCGGCCTCGCGGCGACGGCGGGCCTTGTCGTGCACGCGGTGCTCGGTAAACGGGATCGCAAACGCACCCGTGAGTCTGTGCCGAGGACGCCGTAGCAGCCCACCCCCGTGCCGAAGGATGGGAACACCGAACAGGCTGCCCTATCCTAAGGGCATATCTGGCGGCATACTCTCTCCAAATCCCAAGTGGAGCAGCGTTGTGTGTTCAGCTAAGATCATCGTAGTCGCACTGCTCGTTCTGGCGAGCCCGCTGCGGGCGCAACACCCGCGTGCGCCATACGGGCTCGATTCGCTGCAACGCGCCGATAGCGTTGCAGATGACTCACTGTGGAAATCGGTGTTGCACCAGGTGTACGGGCCGGCGGCCGACACCATGAAGCCGGCGAGCGCGTTCGCGCCCGCGGCCGCGACGACCCCGTCCGCCAACCCGACTGCCCCCGCCCCCGCGGCGGCGGCCGCAGCCGCCGCGGGGGCTGTTCCGGCTGCCGCAGCAGACCGCACTGCGGCACAGAAGACACCGGTCGATACGACTCGCGCACGTGCGCCGAGTGGCCAGGCCGCCTCCGTGGCGGCAGCAGGAGTGGTCGTGGGCGCAGCAGCTGGCGCCGCAGCCGCCTCCGCCAGCCATCCTCCCGCGCTGGATTCAGTCACCGCGGCCCAGTGGGGCCAGCAGACGTGGAAGAGCCGGCAATGCGGCGGCTGCCACCAGCTCGGCCGCGACCAAGCGACCGGTCCCAATCTCATCGGCGTCACCAACCGGCGCACGACTCAGTGGTTGCAAAACTGGCTCAAGAACCCGGTCAGAATGGCTCGAGACGACCCGACCGGGGCGGACCTGAAGAGGCAGTATGGCTCGCAGATGCCCAACCTGGGGCTGAATGATCAGGACATCGAGGGACTGATCATTTTCCTCGATCGCGAGTCGAAGGCACGGGCGCAGAAGCACAAGCATGCTCCGGCGGCGCCAGCGGTGGCCGCAACGGCCGCGGCGGCGACTGCCGCATCGGGTAAGTCCGCCCCCGCGGCACCCCCAGCGGCCGCCCCGGTAGCGGCAGCCCCCGCACCCGCCGCACCGGCCAAGCCCGCACCCGCACCGGCAGCACCAGCCGCGGCCACTGCCGCTCCGGCTGCCGCCGCAGCAGCCGCTGCTGCTCCAGCTCCTGCTCCTGCTCCTGCTCCTGCTGCTGTGCCCGCTCCCGTCTCTCATCGCGCCGCCGATACGGCGGCGAGCTATGCCGCCTCGCTCGATTCGGCGAATGAGGCCCATTGGGGCCAGCGGGCGTGGAACAGCCGGCAGTGCTCCGGCTGCCACGAGCTGGGCCGCGATCAATCGAGCGGGCCCAATCTCATTGGGGTCACCCAACGGCGCACAACCGAATGGTTGCGGAAGTGGCTCAAAAACCCCGTGACAATGGCACAGGACGACCCCATCGCGATGGACCTGAAGAAGAAGTACGGCTCGCAGATGCCGAACCTGCAGCTGACTGATCAGGACATCAACGGATTGATCATCTACCTCGACCGCGAAACCAAGGCACGCGCGAAGCACTGACGCTCGGCAGCAGGACCCGGTGTGAGTCACCCCGAAGCGGTGGATGCTGCGCAACTATCTGGCGGTGCAACGAGCGGCACGCTGATCTGCTCGAATTCTGCCACACATACGCGGCCCCAAGGGGCGGGCTGAGCGACACGAGCAGCCAGCAGTCTCGGATTCTCGAGCCTGTTCGAGACACCCGCGGTGGAATGCCGATTGCGAAACGAATCGACCGTTCCCTCCGCGTAGGTATCTGCCGTGTTCCAGATCCTGTCCCGGTTCAATCCACTCCTGGCATTTGCGTTGGTCCTGGCGGGTTGTGCCAGCGACTCGCCGAGCGAAGCCGTAGTCCTCGGGGCGAGCGACGGTAGCGGCGACAATGTGTCACCCGGTGCTGTCTGGGATCATGCTCCTTACGGACACTTTCACAGGCCGAAGGGCGGACTGCTCGTCGCGGTGAAGGTTGCGCCCGATCCCGATACGATCCAGGATATCGAGGGACTGATCACGTATCTCGATCGCGAGACGAAGGCACGGGCGAAGAACTAACGCCGGCGCACATCCAACCCGCCACGCACGACCATAGAAAAATCACCACGCCCGCGAAATGCACCGTATGTCCAATCGCGATGTCGTCGCGTAGCAGGCCGAGCGTGCCCAAGAGATAGGCCCAATCGTGCTCGCCGCCACCCACGAGCGGCAGCTCCTCGGCCCGGGCATCGGCCACGTAACGTGAGAC
>Ga0335081_10015629_pt1 | contig 12280 bp, 8 predicted proteins | sample Lox_Sample_35_FD_206713 | JGI IMG/M metagenome (GOLD analysis project Ga0335081, IMG submission 206713) | Soil microbial communities from Loxahatchee National Wildlife Refuge, Florida, United States - Lox_Sample_3.5 | ecosystem: Environmental > Terrestrial > Soil > Wetlands | place: USA: Florida... | reverse complement strand
GGACAAGCAAGCCGGAAGGACGCGCGCGGGCAATGCGGGGAATCGCGAAGTTTGCGGACGTTCAAGTTCGCCGACCTGCACGACTTCGCGGTGTCCACGACGAGCCGATACGGCGTATAGCACATCTGCTGCGGGAGCAGGATGCCATCGATGCGGAAATCGCCACCATCGTGCACCTGTCCCGCGCGAAATAGGATTCGCCTGGTGACCTGCGGTTCCGCGGGATGTATGGCGGCCCCCCTTGTATTCGTTGATCAGGCCGCCCGGGAGGGGTTTTCGGTGGATCCGTTCGCGAGGTCGGTGGTGGTGAGGTGGCTACCGTCGTGTTCGCCGTCGGGGACGCGCTGGGCGATGCCCTGGCGCGGCCGGGCGGTGTCGTAGTGCGCGCCTGGTTGCCGGCAACGGCAGTCTGACGCAAACCAGGGCTGGGCGGTTGCCGGTTGAAAAGCCTGTTATCGGACCTGGGAACATGCATGTCGGCCGGCTTGTTAGCCCTGCGAACAGTGAGAGTCCCGTACCATAGGGGAAGACATGAACGACCCGGGCCCGGGCGCTGAGACCCTGGACGTGCAGACCGCGCAGGCGGCCGTGCTCACCGTGATGCGTCTGTTCCGGGCACTGGAGCGGGTCGATACCGGCCTGACTCCCCAGCAGTACCGCATCCTGAAGCTAGCGGGCGCCGGCGGCGAGCGTTCTGCCCGGCTGGCCGAGCGGCTGGCCGTCGCCAAACCTACCTTGACTGCAACCGCCGACGGCCTGGTCGCTGCAGGCTATGCCCAGCGTGAGGCCGAGGCCGGCGACCGGCGGGTCGTGCGGCTGTGCCTGACAGCATCTGGCCACGCCGCCCTTGAGCGTGCCGACGCCGCGTATGCCGAGTGGCTCGGCCCGCTGCTCGGCGCGACCGGCGACACGGCTGGGATGCTCGAGGGCATCCGCGGCCTCGACGCGGCGATGGATGAGCGGCGCCGCGCCCGGCTAGGGCTGGCATGAGCGCACGCGGACACGAGACGGCATCGGGACCTGGCACGACAGCGACGAGGGGCGCCGCCCGCCCAGGAGTGCAGGATGCCTGGCTGCGGCGGCTGGCGGGCTACTGCTGGCGGCACCGCCGCCTCGAGATCATGGCGCTGGGTGGCTCGCTGGTGGCCACCCTCGTCCAGGCCGTCATCCCCCTGATCATGGCGTGGATCGTCGACAGCACGATCCTCACCCGCCAGCACCCGATCTGGCTCGGCGCCAGCTTGCTCATCGTGGCCGGGCTGGTCAGCTTCGCCGGCGTCTACACCAGGCGCTACCGGGGCGGGCAGCTGTCACTCGAGGTCCAGCACGACATGCGCACCGAGCTGTTCGAGTCCCTGTCGCGGCTCGACGGGGCACGCCAGGACCAGCTGCACACGGGCCAGATCGTCAGCCGCTCGATCTCCGACCTGAACATGGTCCAGAGCCTGCTCAGCCAGGTGCCGATGCTGCTCGGCAACGGCCTGCTCTTCGTGCTGTCGATAGTCATCATGGCCTGCCTGTCGCCGGCGCTGACCCTGGTCGCGCTCGCGGTCGGGCCGGCGCTCTGGCTGATAGCGACCGCCTCGCGGCGCAAGCTCTTCCCGGCCAGCTGGGACGCACAGCAGAAGGCGGCAGGAGTCGCCGGGGTCGTCGACGGCGCGGTGGCCGGCGTGCGCGTGGTCAAGGGATTCGGGCAGGAAGAGCAGGAGACTGAGCGGCTTGAGGGGGCAAGCACTCTGCTCTACTCAGCTCGGGTGCGTGCCGTGCGGCTGATGGCCCGCTACAACCCCGCGCTGCAAGCCGTCCCGCTGTACGGCCAGGTCGGGGTTCTCGCGCTGGGCGGCTGGCTGGCGCTCACCGGCTCGATCAAGCTCGGCGTCTTCCTGGCCTTCTCTCTGTACATCGGGCAGATGGTGGGGCCGGTCCGGGCGCTGACAAGCCTCGTCACGATCGGCCAGGAAGCGCGGGCCAGCGTGATCCGGGTCTACGAGGTGATCGACTCGAGGCCGGTTGTCACCGAGACGCCGGGCGCGGTAGTCCTGCCTCCGGGAACGCCAGACGTCGAGCTCGACGACGTTGCCTTCGGCTACCTGCCGTCCGAGCCCGTGCTGCGGGGCCTGTCGCTGCATGTGCGGCCGGGGGAGACGCTCGCCGTTGTCGGAGCCTCCGGTTCGGGCAAGTCGACGGTCTCCCTGCTGCTGCCCCGCTTCTACGACGTCAGGGGCGGGGCGATCCGGATCGGCGGGCACGACGTCCGCGACCTGACTTTGGACTCGCTGCGCGCCTCGATCGGGCTGGTGATGGAGGACAGCTTCCTGTTCTCCGATTCCATCCGCGCCAACATCTGCTACGGCCGGCCCGACGCGACGCAGGAGCAGATCGTCGCGGCAGCCAGGGCCGCGGAGGCCGACGAGTTCATCACCGGCCTGCCGGATGGGTACGACACCGTGATCGGCGAGCAGGGCCTGACCCTGTCCGGCGGCCAGCGCCAGCGGGTCTCGCTAGCCAGGGCGCTGATCACTGACCCGGTCATCCTGATCCTCGACGACGCCACGTCCGCGATCGACGCGGGGATCGAGGCGCAGATCCACGCGACCTTGCGCAGGGTCATGGCAGGGCGCACCACGCTGCTGATCGCGCACCGCCGCTCCACGCTCCAGCTGGCCGACCGGATCGCCGTCCTGGACGAGGGGCGGCTGGTCGACGAGGGAACGCACGACGAGCTGACCGCGCGCTGCGGCCTGTACCGGCTGCTGCTGGCCGGGCCCGGAAACGACGCCGAGGGCGTCGACGCAGGCGAGCTCGCCTATCACGAGAACGTCGGCCGCCGCGATCCCGCCGCCGGGCAGACGCCGGCCTCCGGGCGCGTGACCCCCGCCCTCTGGGACGCAGCGGAGGACCCGCCCGGGTCCAGGCCCGCGCCTGGCGTGAACGGCACTCAGCTGGCCCGCCTGGCAGGCTCTTCTATCGGCCGCGGCATGGGCGCCGCGGCCCGTGGCGGCGGCCGCGGTGGCGGCGCGGGCGCGATGGGGGGCATGCTGGCGGGGATACCGCCGACGCCCGAGCTGCTCGCCAAGGTCGACGCGCTGCCGCCCGCCAGCGAGCTGCCGGGGGTCAGCCGGGAGCGGTCCCGCGCCGCGGATCCGCATTTCACGCTGCGCAGGCTGCTGCGGCCGATCGCGCTGGCGCTGTTCATCGGCCTTGTCCTTGACGGCCTCGACGCGGTAGCCGGCATAGCCATGCCCGCGCTGGTGCGCAACGGCGTCGACCACGGCATCCTGGCCAGGGAATTCCGGGCCATCATCGTGGTGTCGCTGATCGGGCTCGCGATCGTCAGCGCCGACTGGGTCATCAACGTGATCCAGACGAACGTGGTAGGCCGCAACGGCGAGCGGATGCTCTTCACGCTGCGCGTGAAGATCTTCTCCCACCTGCAGCGGCTCGGTCTCGACTTCTACGAGCACGAGCTGTCCGGCCGGATCATGACCCGCATGACAACGGACGTGGACGCGCTGTCCACGTTCCTGCAGACCGGACTGATCACGATGGTCAACTCGGTCCTGACGTTCGCCGGCGTGCTGGTCGCGCTGCTGGTCATCAACCTCCGGCTGGGCCTCATCCTGTTCACGATCATCCCGGTGCTGCTGGCGGCCACGCTGGCGTTCCGCGCGAAGTCATCCAAGGCCTACAGCGATGCCCGCGAGAAGGTCAGCGTCGTCAACGCCGACCTGCAGGAGAACGTCGCCGGGTTGCGCACCGCGCAGGCCTACCGCCGCGAGGGACGCAACCAGGAGCACTTCGCTGAGCTGAGCGACGGCTACCGCCGGTCCCGGTTGCGGGCGCAGCGCTACATCGCCCTGTATTTCCCGTTCGTGCAGCTGCTGTCCACCGTTGCCGGGGCCCTGATCCTGTTCGCCGCCGCGGGCGAAGTGCATAACAAGACGCTGACCGCCGGCGGCTTGATCGCCTACCTGCTCTACATCGACCTGCTGTTCTCCCCGGTGCAGCAGCTCTCCCAGGTATTCGACGGCTACCAGCAGGCCGCCGTCGGCCTGCGGCGGATCAAGGACCTGCTGCGGCGGCCGACCAGCACGCCGCAGGCGGACCGGCCGCGGCCCGCCGGGCGCCCCCGGGGCCAGATTGAGTTCCGTGACGTGCGGTTCAGGTACTCCGGTCAGCCGCAGGACGCGCTGTCGGGCGTGAACCTGGTCGTGCGGCCCGGCGAGACCGTGGCACTGGTCGGCGCGACGGGGGCCGGCAAGTCCACCCTGGTCAAGCTGGTCGCGCGGTATTACGACGTCACCTCGGGCAGCGTCCTCGTCGACGGCAGCAACATCCGCGAGCTCGACCTCGCCGGCTACCGGCATGTGCTCGGCGTGGTGCCGCAGGAGCCCTACCTGTTCCCCGGCACCATCCGGGACGCGATCGCCTACGGCCGCCCGGACGCGACAGACGCCGAGGTCGAGGCGGCGGCGCGGGAGGTGGGGGCCATCGAGACGATCGCGCGCATGCCCGGCGGATTCCGGCACGAGGTGGCCGAGCGGGGACGCAACCTGTCCGCCGGGCAGCGGCAGCTGATCGCCCTGGCCCGGGCCTACCTGGTGGACCCCGCCATCCTGCTGCTCGACGAGGCCACCGCTGCGCTCGACCTGGCGGCGGAGGCGGCGGTGAACCGCGCAACCGAGCGGCTCACCGCCCGGCGAACCACCCTGGTGGTCGCGCACCGGCTGACCACCGCCGCTCGCGCCGACCGCATCGTCGTGATGGAGTCTGGCAAGATCGCCGAGGTCGGCACCCACGCCGAGCTGCTGGCGCGGGGCGGCAGCTACGCGGCCCTTTGGGCCGCGTTCGCCGGGGATGCCGAACTCGTTGCCTGACCAGGTCCGGCCCGCCAGCCCGCGGGGCAGCCCGTCAGGCCCGGCGCACGCGGGGCTGGCCGGCGCGCGCGGCTCGTCCAGCGGCCCGAGAACGACCAGCGCCGTGCACTCGCCAATGCCCCGCCGGCAGCTGAGGCGCTCGCCGTGGATCTGACTGGACGGCGGCCGTGAAGCGCCGGCTGGGCAGGTTCTGGCGCCAGACGTTCTCCTCGCTGAAGGTCCCGAACTACCGGCTGTACTTCACCGGCCAGTCGATATCCCTGGCCGGGACCTGGATGCAGATGACGGCGCAGTCCTGGCTCGTGCTGAGCCTCACCCACTCCAGCACGGATCTGGGCTTCACCGTGGCCCTGCAGACCCTGCCGGTCCTGCTCTTCGCCCCCTACGGCGGCGTTGTCGCCGACCGGGTGGACAAACGGCGGCTCATGATCGTGCTGCAGATCGCCATGGGCGTCCAGGCTCTCGCGCTCGGGCTGCTGACCGTGTTCGGCGCGGTCCGCTTCTGGGAGGTCTGCGTGCTGGCCGTCATCCTCGGCCTGAACAACGCCTTCGAGAACTCCGCCCGGCAGGCTTTCGTCCGGGAGATGGTCGGCAAGGCTCGGCTGCGCAACGCCATCACGCTGAATTCGGTCACGGTGAACGCGGCCCGGGCCGTCGGCCCTGCGATCGGCGGCGTCCTCATCGCCACGGTCGGCATCGGGATCTGCTTCCTGCTGAACGCAGCGAGCTTCGTCGCCGTCGTCACCTCCCTGCTCGTCATGGACCGCTCCGCCCTGCGGCCGAGCCCCCCGGCGGGGCGGGCCAGCGGGCAGCTGCGCGAGGGCCTGCGCTACGCGGCGGGTGTTCCCACGATCGCGATTCCGCTCGCGATGATGGGGCTGGTCGGCCTGTTCGCCTATGAGTTCCCGGTCACGCTCGGACCACGCCGATCGGCGGCCCGGCGATCGGCTGGATCATCGCCGCAACCAGCCCGCGTACCGGCCTCGCGGCCGGGGGCGCGTCCTGCTTCGTGGCCGCGCTCGGCGGCATGGCCCTCGCCCGGCGTTCCCGCCCGTCACCACGGGCACGGGTAGCCCCGCGGGATCACCCGTCGCCCGCCGACCCCGGCACCGCCCCCACGGCCGAAGACCCCATCTGGTAAGGCGACGGCGCGCGGCGGTCACGGGCCGGACCCCGATGACCGCGCCGAGCGCGAGCGCTAGCCCGGACCCCCGGACCCCGATCGCCCTGGTGCGGGTGCGCTCGTCGGCACGCAGGTGGCGCAGCATCGACAGCGTCCGTCCCCGGCTTGCTGGCCTGCGTCATCGCGCCGACGGTCCGCTGAGAGCCGGGACCCATCCAGTGGCCGCGGAAAGCCGGCGCCCCTGTCGCCATGGACCTGGACATGGCCATGACGATGATTGGCCACGCGACTTTCGTTCTGTACCCCTACCTCGAGCGGTATTTGAGGTCCTGGACTGTGACCGCCGGCTAGGAGGGCGGGCGACCTGGGGTCAGGCCCGACCGCAGCGTCTGGGAGAAGCTGGCCGAGGTATTGGACACATCACCGCGGTCGTCGGCACAGGAGCGGCTCGGCACCACAGCGACGCGGCGGCAGTCACGCTCAAGCTCAGGCACCTCCTGGACGGACCAAGGTCCCGCCCGGATGCGGCAAACGCCTCTGCCGCCTCAAGGTATACGTGCGCATCATGCCAGAACGGGTCACCGGAGACGGATCCTGGCCCGATCAGCAGACCAGCCCAAGACGCCGGGAGCCGCGGCACTCAGGGCTATGAGGCCGAATCAGGGGGCTGCGGCCCGGGAGGAGGCGATAGCAATGTTCCCAGGTCTGCCGCGCGGGCACGTGAAGGAGCAGAGCGTGCCACCTGACGACTGGCCGCCCGGGCCAGCCGGCTTCCAGACCAGGTGGCACTGGCTGCTCTGGTCGTCCAGCCGGGCGTGCTGCTGCCCGGCCGGACCCGCGGTCGTAGCGTTGATGCCGCCGACTACCGGCAGGCCGCACCGCACGGATCTGCTGTTGTGCCGCCACCACTACCGGGTGTCCCGGCAGGCGCTCACGGCAGCCGGCGCGGTCGTCCTAGACCCGGACGATTACGTACCGGCCAGCCCGGAGGAGTGGCTGCAGGCAGGCGCCCGCCGCTGACGGGGCGATGGCTGTCCAGCCGCAGGCGGGCCGGAAGGCGGCAACGAACCTCCCGCCTGATCGGACCTTCGTGCCCGATGAGACGCGCTCCGGGCCCCGGGACGGCCACTGGCCCGGGCGGCGATCCGCGAGCTGGTCCTGCACCCGGGCGGCCGGGAATCCGGACTGGGAATGCCGCTGGCTGCACTGCCTGGCCGTCGTCGAGAACGCCAGCCGCCGCGTCCCGGTCCTGGGGGTGACAGCGTCGAGCGCGGATCGGTCATATCGGCCACTCTTTCGCGGCGGAGACGGGTAGCTCGTGCGGCCGCCCACGAACGCCCGATCCGGCTCACCGCCCGCCCGGCAAACTCGAACAGCGCCCCGGCTCGACGCCCCCGCCGGCTCATGGCCCAGCTCAACACGACGGCACGCGGCCGGTGACACCCCGCTTCGTCCTTGCAGCACATTGCGGCGCGACCACTCGATGTTGACTAATCGCTGACCTGGCGAAACAAGGAGGACGCCCAGTGTGTTCCGGTTTGCTCACCGGCGAAGTATCCGCACTGGCAAGGACACTGGAATCGGCAAAATTCCACAAGCTGGCTCTCAACTGGGCGTGGTTCACAGCCGCGCCGGCCGCCGCCACCCTGCTCACCGGCTGCGGCTGCTGGCTCTCGACGGCGGCCTCGCCAAAGCGCGCGCCACCGGATCCTGCACATGGCCGGCCGCCTGGCGCGCACCGGCCACCAGTGCCGCCTCACATTCTCCGCCGCAGGGCCCCGGGCCGCAGCGATCGTGACCGCTCGGGACCGCCTCACCGCCCTGCCCCAAGCAACCCTGACCAGAACGACCGTCAGGGGAGCAAGGAAGGAACCTGGGGACCCCGTGGAACCCCCGGCCACCGGACCCGCCAGCCGGGCCCCTGTCACACCCGAACCCTAAATCGACATCGACAAGGCCTCTTATGCGGTACGGATGATGAATCACCGGGGCTAAGGTCACGAACGACGGGACCAAAGTCGCGCCTGGGCCGAGACCGGGAATAGCTGGGCATCTGCCGTGTCTACCCGGTCAGGACCACCAGCGGGGTGGTCAGACTGAAGAAGGGACCTACGATGACTCAAAGTGACGACCTGCCTGCAGAGGTGCGAAGGCAAGACGAAGAGGCCGAACTGCAAATAGCCGCGCAGCTAGCCGATCTCCGCAAGAATACGGAAGCCGTCAGGTATGTAGATCTTGGCCCGGCGGTCCCAATGTTGCGCGTGGGCTACTACAACGAACAGGGCCAGCCCTACGTGTTCCTTGTGACCCTGGCAGGACCACGGGATAACCCGGAGGTGAGCAGTGAGGCAGCGCTATCAATCGCCGATGCTCTGCTATACGTTCGCGGAATTCTCGACGCAGTCGCGAAAGCAATGAAGTCATGAACAGTTCCAGGTGACCGTCGCCCAGGGCGTACAGAGGCTGTGCATTGCAGTGTGAGGAGATCTTCGCCGCCGGATTCTTCATCGAGCGCCTGCTGGAACCCCGCCCCATGCCCGAAGCCGCCGCCATCGACCCCGAGAAGTACGGACGGCTCGCCCGCGAACCCATGCCCGAAGCCGCCGCCATCGACCCCGAGAAGTACGGACGGCTCGCCCGCGAACCCAGAGGATCCATGGCATTCCGGCTCCGGCCACGCCCATGATGCTTCCGAGAATCGCGCTCCAAGACGGCTTGGCGCGCGCCCCGGGATGGCACGAAGACCATGCCCCCGGCGGCATGACCGGACGGGCGGACAGGCCGCGGGAGATCCTGTGCGCCTCCCTGGCGCTTGCCTTGATCATTATTGCCCCCTCGTTGTATGCGACCGGCCCGGGTCGAGATGGACCGATCCCCGAGGGTTCCCGGCGGGTCAGGTGCCAGCAGTTGCCTGGGTCGGCGTGAGGCCCAATTGGGTCATGATGTCCACTTGGTCGAAGCTGAGGCCGAAGCTCGACCACCCTGCATGGTGGCGGGTGACACCGCAGGCCTGATGCTGCCCCGGGCGCGCCGGGGCGGTCCTCTGGCGGCGTCTCCCTCGGGGCCGGGAAGGAGGGCCGGCCTTCGGGGAAGCGGGCAGCATTGAACAGCACTCGGTTGGACCACCCCGGGGATCTTGTAGGACAGCAGCGTCGCGACATTGACCGTAAGCCCACCGGCGGTACCTGCTCGGTCATCGGTGCGGTTTCTTCGCAGGCGGTGGAAGTCTCCAGGCTCAGTCGGCGCCGGCGAGCGGTTGCAGTTCACTGCCGTCCAGCTCGGTTCACCCGAGTACGCGCACGCTGTCTGACCTGCGACGCGAACACCCGTGAATCCCTACGGACCCGTGCAGATGTGTGCCGGTCGAAACCGCCGGCGTCTGCCAGGCCGTGCGGATGGGGCCGTCTTCATGATCGCGGCGTCGACCATCGCCGTCCGCCTGCGGCTCCACAGGCCGGTGAGGGCGGTCGTTGGCTACGCGGCGGCGCCGCTGCGGCTGCTGTTCGCGAGCACGTCGATCCCTGGCTCCAGCTGGTGTTCGCGGTCTGGATGTCCGCTGATATAACGGCGATCGCCAGCGAGCCTCCAGCCCCGTGCGGCTCGGGGAGATGGAATCCGAAGCGAGCGCGTCACTATGGGGTGACGATCGCGAAGTCGGGGTTGGGGTTGTCGATCAGCGACAGCAGCCGTGCTAGGACGGCTGGGTCGCCGGATATGTCGGTGCCATCGGGCTTGGCGGTGGCCAGGAGCTGCAGCAGTTGGGGTTTGGTGAGGGACACTGTCAGGTCTGCCGCCTGGTTGCCGGTGGTGGGGTAGTGGATGAGGGCGCCGTTGCTGAGTTCCATCCGGTAGTTCTCGTGGGCGTCGGTGAAGTGCCAGCCGATCGACAGCCGCTCGTTCCAGGCCTTGGGGCCGTCAATGCGGATGGCGATGGAGTCGAACAGCTGGGTGATGGTCAGCGCCGGGGCTAGGCCCGCACTGCTGACTTCGGTGTGCTCGATCGTCTTCGTCCGCAGTTCCTGTGCGCCGGTGAGGAAGCAGTTGCGCCAGGTCGCGCACTCCGACCCGTAGCCCAGGCGCTCCAGGACGGTTGCGAGCAGCTCCCGCGCGGCGTCATTGCCCGGGTCGGCGAATACGGCGTGGCTGGCTAGCTCGGCGGCGAACCGCAGGTCACCCTGCTCGAAGAACTCCCGCGCCTTGGTCACCGTCGCGTCGACGCCTCCGATGACCTGCACGTAGCGGGTCCCTGCAGCCTCGGGCGGGTGTTGCCACAGGTGGGCGGGGTTGGCGTCGTACCAGCCGAGGTAGCGCTGGTAGATGGCTTTGATGTCGTGGTTGACCGAGCCGTAGTAGCCGTGGGTGTGCCAGGCACGGTCCAGGCCGGGCGGCATTTCGATCAGCTCGGCGATTTCGCTGCCGGCGTAACCCTGGTTGATCAGCCGCAGTGTCTGGTCGTGCAGGTAGGCGTAGAGGTCCCGCTGCTGGGCCAGATAGGTGACGATGCCATCGGTGCCCCAGGTGGGCCAGTGATGCGAGGCGAATGCCACGTCGCAGTCGCGGGCGAACCGCTCGATCGCCTCGGCCAGGTAGCGGGACCAGATCCGCGGGTCGCGGACCTGCGCGCCGCGCAGGGTGAGCAGGTTGTGCAGGTTGTGGGTGGCGTTCTCGGCCAGACACAGGGCTCGCTTGCCGGGGAGGTAGAAGTTCATCTCTGCGGGCGCCTCGGTGCCGGGGGTCATCTGGAAAACGATGCGGACGCCGTCGAGGATCTGCTCCTGGCCGGTATGAGTAATGTCGTGGGTGGGAGCGATCAGGCCGACAGTGCCTTGTGACGTGCTCGCGCCAAGTCCCATCCCGAGGGTTCCGGCCGCGGTCTTGGGCACGTGCAGAGCGCCGTAGTAGTAGCCCCGGCGTAGCATCGCCGTCCCGGCGTAGACGTTCTCCGATACCGCGTGCGCTAGGAAGTGCTCCGGCGCGACGATCGGGACAGCGGTACCGGCGTCGACCACGCCGAGCACCCCGCCGAAGTGGTCGATGTGGGAGTGGGAGTAGATGACCGCCGTGACGGCGCGGTCACCCCGGTGCCGCCGGTACAGGGCGATCGCCGCGGCGGCGGTCTCCGCGCAGACCAGCGGGTCGATGACGATGACGCCGTGGTCGCTTTCCACCAGAGTCATGTTCGAGAGGTCGAAACCGCGGACCTGGTAGATGCCGTCCGTCACCTCATACAGGCCGTGCTTGGCCGTCAGCTGAGCCTGCCGCCACAGGCTCGGGTTAGCGGTATCCGGGCAGTCCGCGTCCAGGAATCGCCACGAATCCATGTCCCAGACCACGCGCCCGTCCGAAGTCTTGACGACCATCGGCTCCAGCGTGCCGAGGAATCCACGGTCGGCGTCGGCAAAGTCACTGCGATCGCTGAAATCAGCAACAACGGGTGAAGACATCTGGTACCTCCGTGATCAGGCTAAGCGAGGCGCGCTGGGCGCTGGGCCTACGTGACCGGGCCACTCCCAATCACCGAAACCTCAGGTCGTTCCTGGCCTTGCGTGGTGGCTGGCCCCTACGCGGGCAGCCGCCACCTCGCACCGGAAGATGTCCAGCGCCCGGCTCAGCCGGTCACGCTGGTCGCTCCACTTGCCCCGCATCATCCCCAAAGCCGCGGGCTGGGATTACCTTTTCAGTCACATCCTTCCGGGAGCGCCCATCACTTGGCCTGCGTTCGCCTAGCATCGCCGACAATGGCCTAGCATCGATACCTCACCCCACTCGCGGCAATATGGCAAGCGGGCGCGGTGAGCGTTCAGCGGTTCGCAGCTTACCAAGGGGATGTGCTGTCCACGAGCGGGCACATCGCTGCCATGGCCAACCAGTTCAGCGGCGGACGGCGCTCGGAGGCGTGGCAACGAGTACCAGCGGACAGTAGCTTGACTCGTGGTGGGCGGCCAGGTGGTCAGTTCCTCACCGCGCATGAGGAGAACCCGATTCCCTCGCCTACGCTGCTGGAACGGCGGGGGCAAGGATTCCGCCGGCCGGTGAGCTCCTTCGCTGAGGGTCAGCGCTCGCGCACTAGTCGAGCGGTTCCGGTCCTGCGACGACGCCGCCGTCGTGGAGCCTCCCGATCTCGAGCGCCGACAGTCCTAGGATGTCGTGGAGGACTTCGTCGGTGTGTTCGCCGAGCAGCGGCGCCGGCCGCGGGGGCGTCCGGGGCAGATCGCTCAATGCGACCGGTGAGCCGGGCATGAGGTACGTGCCGATTCCTGGTTGCTCGATCCGGGCCCAC
>Ga0335081_10015628_pt1 | contig 12280 bp, 11 predicted proteins | sample Lox_Sample_35_FD_206713 | JGI IMG/M metagenome (GOLD analysis project Ga0335081, IMG submission 206713) | Soil microbial communities from Loxahatchee National Wildlife Refuge, Florida, United States - Lox_Sample_3.5 | ecosystem: Environmental > Terrestrial > Soil > Wetlands | place: USA... | reverse complement strand
TTGTCACCTGCGCCGCCGTAGGTGCGTTGCTAAAATTTGCTTGCAGTGCGAGCCTCCGTCATTTCTTGCGTTGTGGCGCGAATCGTTTTCCTTTTCGCACTCGCCGTCCCCGGCACGTCCGCCGAAGTGATCCACCTGAAGAACGGCCGCACCATCTGGGCCGATCACGTTCGCGACAACGGCAATCACCTGGAATACGATCTCGGCGACAACTCTTATGCCATCCCCAAGTCTTTGGTGGATCATATCGAGGCCGGCGGAATGCCGCCTGCATGGATTGGACCGGCCGCGTCCCACGACGTCCCCTCATTCGTTCCGGCGTCCACTCTGAAAAGCGAACCCGAACTTGCTGATAAGGTCATTCACGACGGCCAGGTAGATCCCGACGCGCTGCACAATCTCGAATCCAGCAACGCCGCAAGCGTCGCCACGGGATATTTCATCGCCGGCAAGTTTTCCTTCGACCATGGCGACTTCGCCAAGGCGCAGGCATACTTCGAATCTGCGCTGCGTTTTGATCCAGAAAATCCCGCGATTCTAGACTACGTGGCCGCTGCTCTCATGCGCGGAGGCAGAAGCGCCGACGCGCTCCCTTATGCCGAGCACGCCGCGCGCGTCGCGCCCGCCTCTCCTGACGCATTGAACGTGCTGGGCTATGCGCAGTTCGCCGCCGACCGGACCCAGGATGCGATTCGCAGCTGGAAGCGATCGCTGGAATTGCGGGCCGACGCAAGCATTCAGCAGATGCTCGCCAGGGCCGAGCGCGAATCCACGGCCGAAGCCGACTACACCGAGCGCGAAAGCAATCACTTTACTTTGCACTACGAAGGTCAGCAAACGTCCGAGTCGCTGCGGCATTCTCTGCTTGCCGCGCTCGAAGCCGATTACGACGATCTGCTTCGCGATCTGGGCTCTGCGCCCCGGGCCAGCATTCCCGTTGTCCTCTATACGGGACAGGCCTTCTTTGATGTTACGCAAGCGCCCTCGTGGAGCGGCGCAATCAATGACGGCAAACTGCGCATTCCGGTCGAGGGTGTGAACACGCTCACCCCGGAGTTGGCTCGCGTCCTCAAACACGAGTTGGCGCATTCCTTCATCAATCAGATTACCAATGGCAGGTGTCCGCAGTGGCTGCACGAGGGCGTGGCGCAGGCGCTCGAGCCGAAAGGGCTGCCTAACGGCCATCGGCTCGCGCAGTTATTTCAGGCGCAGCATGAGATTCCGTTCAACGCGCTCGAAGGCAGCTTTATGCGCTTTTCGCCGGCCGAGGCCACGTTGGCTTACGATGAATCGCTGGCCTCCGTTCAGTACATCGAAGAAACGTATGGTCTGAGTGATGTGCAGCGCATTCTGCAACGCATTGGCGAGGGCAGTTCGACCGAGGCCGCGTTGCGCGCGACCATCCACGCCGATTACGGCGAACTGCAATCTGATGTGGGGAAATATCTCGTCAGCAAATATAACGAGTAACTACCCGCTCTCCTCGCCAACTTTCAGCACAGCCAAAAAGGCCTCCTGCGGAATGTCCACGCGCCCAATGCGCTTCATGCGCCGTTTTCCTTCTTTTTGCTTTTCGAGCAACTTGCGCTTGCGCGTGATATCGCCGCCATAACATTTGGCCAATACATTTTTGCGCATGGCAGGCACGGTTTCACGAGCAATGACTTTGGCTCCAATCGAAGCCTGAATCGCAACTTCGAACATCTGCCGCGGAATGAGCTCTTTCATTTTCGCGGTAAGCAATCGGCCGCGTTCGTAGGCGAAATCGCGGTGCACGATGATCGAAAGTGCGTCCACCGGCTCGCCCGCGACCAGAATGTCGAGTTTCACCATCGGGGACTCCCAATAGCCCGCCAGGTGATAGTCGAGCGAAGCATAACCGCGGGAAACCGATTTCAGCCGATCGTAAAAGTCGAGCACGATCTCATTCAGGGGCAATTCATACTGCAGCATCACTCGCGACGAGCTGACATACTCGAAACTCTTCTGCTTGCCGCGCTTCTCTTCCACCAGCTTGAGAATTCCGCCGACATATTCTTCGTTGCTGAGAATCGTCGCCAGAATGACCGGCTCTTCGATCTTCGCGATCTCGCTCTGTGGCAGCCAGCGCGAAGGATTGTCCACCTCCACCACTTCACCGTCCGTTTTGGTGATCTTGTAGCGGACGCCCGGCGCGGTCGTGATCAGATCAAGGCCGAACTCGCGCTCCAGCCTTGCCTGGATGATCTCCATGTGCAGCAGGCCGAGAAAGCCGCATCGGAAGCCGAAGCCCAGCGCCACTGAACTTTCCGGCTCAAAGAAAAACGACGAATCATTCAGCCGCAATTTGTCGAGCGCTTCACGCAACTGCGTATGCTCATGCGCGTCCACCGTGTAAAGCCCGGCGAAGACCATCGGTTTGATGTCTTCAAAACCCGGCAACATCTCGATGGCAGGGTTGGCTTCATCGGTGATCGTGTCGCCGATCTTGGTGTCGGCCACATTCTTGATGTTGGCAATCAGAAAGCCGACTTCCCCCGCCCGCAGCTCCTCCACTTCAACCGGCTTTGGGGTCAAGACTCCCAGCGTCTCGACATCGAAAAGGCGGTCATTCGACCATAGCCGAATCTTCTCGCCTCTGCGCAAGGTTCCCTGGAAAACACGCGTCAACACAATTACACCGCGGTAAGGATCGAACCAGGAGTCGAAAATCAGTGCCTGCAGCCGGTTTTCCGGGCTTCCCTTGGGCGGCGGAATACGCTTCACGATGGCTTCGAGCACTTCGGGCACGCCCTCGCCCGTCTTCGCGCTGATCAATAGCGCACCGGAAGCATCCAGCCCCACCGCACCTTCAATCATTTCTTTCGTGCGCGGAATGTCGGCGCTGGGCAAGTCAATTTTGTTGATGACGGGAATGATTTCCAGGCCATGATTGATTGCCAGATACGAGTTGGCCAGCGTCTGCGCCTCGACCCCTTGCGACGCATCCACCACCAGCAACGCGCCCTCGCACGAAGCCAGCGACCGCGAAACTTCATAGGAAAAATCCACGTGCCCCGGCGTATCAATCAGGTTGAGTTGATAAGTCTGGCCGTCGCGCGCGGTGTACATCATTCGTACGGCGTGGGCTTTGATCGTAATTCCGCGCTCCCGCTCCAGGTCCATCGAATCCAGCACCTGGGCCTGCATTTCGCGCGCCGTGAGCGACCCGGTCAACTCCAGCAGGCGATCAGCCAGCGTGGATTTGCCGTGGTCTATGTGCGCGATAATCGCGAAATTGCGGAGGAAAGCAGCATCCATAGCGAGAGAGCGGTTAATCTGTGATTCTAACAGGCGCAGACACTCGCTCTCTTCAGCCACTAACGAACACACTCGATGCGAGAGCTGCGAACTGACAAACCAAACTCGAAACTGACTGGGATGACATTTACAAGATGACATTTACAAAAATTGATCACGTCCAGCTCGCGATGCCTCCCGCTAGAGAATATGAAGCCCGCCAGTTCTTCTGTGGCTTGCTTGGGATGAAAGAGCTGCCGAAACCTCCCGAGCTTGCTAAGCGCGGCGGATGCTGGTTTGCAAGCGGCGATGTGCAGATCCATCTCGGCATCGAAAAGGATTTCCGTCCCGCGAAGAAAGCTCACCCCGCGCTGGTTTGCACCGACTACGATGCTTTGACCGAGGGGCTGCAAGAAGCTGGAATCGAGACCATCGCAGACGAGAACAATCCGGGCGTCACTCGCTGCTACATTTGCGATCCCTTCGGTAACCGCCTTGAACTTATCCGCGCTTAGCATGGCACCGACTTCACCGGAATACAATGCGTCTCTCTGCCATGCGAAAGAACAGTTGCGATGAAACCATCTTCGAGAGCGGAATCCGCCATCCCTTCGGCAAATTGATTGGCTCGGTGCGCGCGCATGTCATCAACCATTAGAATCGCGGAGTCATGCTGGTTCTCGCTTCGGCCTCGCCGCGCCGCCAGGAGCTTTTGCGCAACGCCGGAATCTCATTCGTCGTGCAGCCGGCGCACATTTTGGAAGAACCGCTCGCCAGCGAAAGCGGCAACCACTGCGCCGAACGCCTGGCTCGCGCAAAAGCCCGCCTGGTTTCTTCGGTAAGAACCAGCGACCCGGTGCTGGGCGCCGACACGGTCGTTGTCATTGAAGGGCAAATTCTCGGCAAGCCCTGCGACTCGGCCGATGCCGCGCGTATGTTGCGTTTGCTCTCCGGCAAAACCCATCAAGTCATCACCGGTGTCTGCCTGATCGTTCCAACCGGAAGCCAAAACCAGGAAGCGACCGCTGAGGAAGTCTGCTCGGAAACCACCCTGGTTACGATGTCGGCGATCACTGGAGCCGAGATTCAGGCCTACATCGCCACCGGCGAACCCATGGATAAGGCCGGCGCGTATGCGATTCAGGGTTGGGCCTCGCGATGGATTCCGCGCATCGAGGGCGACTACTCAAATGTAGTGGGACTGCCGGTCGCGCTCGTCTGGCGAATGTTGCAAAAGCACGGCTCGGTTCGAGATCAGCCGTAAGCAAGAAAAGCCTCCGTGCGAAGGCTTTGGTTTGAACGAATTCCGTCGCGCGCTTATTTCTTCGCGGTTTCCGCCTTCGCGTACTTCCGGCGGAAGCGCTCCACGCGTCCAGCCGTATCTACCAGCTTCTGTTTGCCGGTGAAGAAAGGATGGCAGCTCGAACAGATTTCAGCGTGAATGTCGCCCTTGTGGGTAGATCGGGTCGTAAAGCTGTTGCCGCAAGCGCAGATCACGCGCACTTCGTAGTAAGCGGGATGAATACCTGCCTTCATGGGGTCTCCGGAATCGCGCAACCTATAGATTCTATCCAACCCCTGAAGGATTCAGCAAACGCAGCGCAAGCCTGCACGTAAATCGAGCGAGGATTTGAAACAAATAAAAAAGGCAGGGCCCCATCCCTGCCATTGCGGATCGAAACCCACGCTACTTGCGATTGACCACCTTCTTCAACTCGGCCCCGGGGGTGAACTTCGCAACTCGGCGAGCGGCAATTTTGATGGTGGCGCCGGTCTGCGGATTCCGCCCGTTACGGGCTTTTCTCTGGGAGATCGAGAAAGTCCCAAACCCAATCAGCGCGACCCGGTCCCCCTTTTTCAGTGCGCTGGTAATGCTTTCCACGGCGGTGTCAATGGCCGTCGCGGCTTGCGTTTTGCTGATGCCACTACCGGCGGCGATGCGGTTGATTAGATCAGCTTTGTTCATCTCAGCTCCTGACAGGTTTCCTTTGTCTCATCGGTTTGTGGCGCAGAACGCCCCCGAATAGAAACCCGATGGGCTCATTTAGCGCCGCCGTCTGGGCAAAGTCAACTGTGAAAATCCGCGCCCATTGCCTTGTTTGCTTCCCCTGCTGGGCAGAATCCCTTGTGTGACCGGATCAACCTTGTGGAAAACGCGATTCAATGGGGCGGCAGACTTGCCTTGGGGAGCGATGACAGCGGTGCTACTCCTCTTCTTCCTTCACCTCGCCGCGCTCAGCCTTCGCCTTCTCGATGATTTTCTCCTGCAGTTGTGCCGGGACCACGTCGTAGTGGTGCATCTCCATGCCGAAGCTGCCCCGGCCCTGGGTCATGGAAGTTAAATCCGCGCCATAGGTCAGCATTTCGGCCATCGGCACTTCAGCCTTCACCACCGTGTTGCCCGCCTTATTGTCCATTCCCTGGATGCGGCCGCGCCGGCTGTTCAGGTCGCCCATAATCGTGCCGGCAAATTCATCGGGCACCGTGATCTCGACCGCCATCACCGGCTCGAGCAGTGTGGGCTTGGCCTGCTCCATGGCTTTCTTGAACGCGATGCGTCCGGCCAACTGAAACGACAGGTCGTTTGAATCCACGTCGTGATACGAGCCGTCGTAGAGCACGACTTTGAAATCCACCACTGGATACCCCGCCAGATATCCGCGCGCGGCTGCGTCTTTGATCCCCTTTTCCACCGCCGGAATGAAGTTCCTTGGGATCGCACCGCCAAAAATATCGTTGACGAACTCGAACTCGCTCCCCCGTGGTAGCGGCTCCATCTTGATCTTGCAGTCGCCATACTGGCCGTGCCCACCGGTCTGCTTTTTGTGCCGCCCCTGTACGTCGGCCCGGCCGCGAATCGTCTCGCGATATGGAACCTTCGGCGCCTTCAAATTCACTTCCGTGTGGTAGCGCTTCTTCATCTTGGAAACAGCCACTTCTATGTGCTGCTGCCCGGTCCCCGCGATCAGGAATTCTTTCGTCTGCGGGTCGCGGAAGAAGCGCAGCATCGCATCTTCTTCCATCAGCTTATGGATGCCGGTGCCCAGTTTGTCCTCATCGGCTCGCGTCTTCGGTTCGATCGCAAAGGTGATCGCCGGCTCCGGCAGCTTCACCTTCGCATACTGGATCGGCGCAGACTTATCGCCCAACGTGTCGCCGGTAAGAGTGTCCTTAAGCTTGGCCACCGCGCCGAGATCTCCCGCGTGCAGCTCCGTGACTGGCACGGCGCTCTTACCCTGCATGATGGAAATATGCGCCAGTTTTTCCTGTGAATTGCGGGTAAAGTTCTGCAGCGTCGCATCATTTTTCAGCACGCCGGAAAAAACTTTGAAGTAGGAAATCCGCCCGGCAAACGCGTCGGAAACAGTCTTAAATACAAAGAGAGAAACCGGCTCGCTGTCGGATTCCTTCCTTTGCGGCGGCTCGCCATTTCCCGACGTCACCTCACCGCGCACGGCTTCATGCTCGGTAGCGGCGGGCGTGAACTCGACAATAAAATCCATCAGCCGGTCGGCGCTGATGTTGCCCAGTCCCGACGCAAACAACACGGGAAAAATCCGGTCCTCGCGGATGGCATCATGCAGCGCGGGAATCAGATGTTCCTCGGGTATGGTCCCCTTGTCGAAGAATTCCTCCATCAGCGCGTCGTTGCCCTCTGCGATGATCTCCACAAGCTTTTCATGGGCCTCCTGCGCCACCGCTTTCATCTCTGCCGGAATCTCGCCTTCTTTCCCCTTCCCGTTGCCGCCAAGTTCGTAGGTGTACGCCTTCATCCGCACCAGGTCCACCACGCCGCTCAGATTTTTCTCTTTGCCGATCGGCAGCTCCAGCGGAATCACCGTCCGTCCAAACGCACTGGCCAGCGATTCCAGCACGCGCCCGGCATCAGCCCGCTCGCGGTCCATGCGGCTGGCCACGATCACGCGTGGTGTCTTGTATTCCTCGCAGTAATTCCATACCCGCTGCGTCACCACTTCCACGCCCGCGACTCCGTCAACCACGATGAGCGCCGCGTCCACCACCGGCAGCACCATCTTGGCTTCATGCACAAACATGTTGAAGCCGGGCGTATCGATCAGATTGATCTTGATCTTGCCCCACTCCACGTAAGCCAGGGCCGCCGTAATGGACATCTTGCGCGCGATTTCCTCATCGTCGTAATCCGTTGTAGCCGAGCCGTCATCCACCCGCCCCAGCCGCTGGGTCGAGCCCGCCGTGTACAGCAGGGCCGAAACCAGCGACGTCTTGCCCGCATGTCCGTGTCCCATCAACGCCACATTGCGGATGTTTACGCCTTCATAAACCTTCACGGGTTCGCTCCTTGCGAGAGGCCGGGTCAACCTCTGCCGCCTCGGTCCTGTTGAAGCAGAAATCGAAAGAGGACAAACGCTATGAAGAAAGCCGGCCGCTCGCCAAAGTCAAGGATGCTAACACAGCGGATTTTGCTGTCTCAACTTGCGGCCGGGTTCGCTTGACAGCCCCGAGCTTTACGCGGACAAACTCACCAACTTGCGGGGCAATCCGTTTTGGGGCCTTAGTCGTACTCCTTTCGAAAATCTACTTCTGGAGAGATGACCAATGAACATTGCCTGTAAGAATTTCCTCAATTCGACTCTGTTAGTGTTCGCTCTGGTCGCACCCGTTGGTTCACTATGTCTGGGCCGGGCCGCCGCCCAGGAACTCACTCTCTACAAGCGCCTCGGCGGCTATGACGCTGTAGCTGCCGTCACCGATGATTTCATCGGCCGCCTGGCCACCGACCCGCAGTTGGGGCGCTTTTTCAAGGGCACCAGCACCGATTCCCAAAAGCGCATTCGCCAGCACGTGGTGGATTTTCTCTGCCAGGCGACCGGCGGCCCGTGTTTTTACCTGGGCCGCGATATGAAGACCGCCCACACCGGCTTGAACATTACTGAAGATGACTGGAACACTTCGGTGAAGCTCCTGGTGGCAACGCTCGACAAATTCAATGTTCAAAGCCGGGAGAAGAGCGAAGTCCTGGGGGCCATCTCAGGCTTGAAGGGCGACATCGTCGGCCGCTGAGTGCTTGCGGGCGCAGCTCAAAGGCGCCAAGTAACTCTTCGTTCGCGCTAAGCATCAGAAGCGACGCGAAACGGGGCTCGTAGTCTGCCCTGCGATGTAAAGAGGTTCTACCGCACGGGAGTTGTACGCCAAGCTTACACTTGCGTGCCTACAACTCCCGGCTTATCATTTCGCTACGGACGACCGCGGCATGCATCGCCTGACCACCAGATTCCTGCTCGTTGTGCTGCTGGTGAGCTTGTTTGCTCCGGCTCTTCTGGCGCTATCGGCGTCGTCTCCCCCGGACTGCTGCCGGCGCGATCACTGCCGGATGCACGACCACGGTGCTGCTTCGGAGCAAACGGCCACCTTTGGGTCTTTTTACACCTGTCCGGGAAATTGCCGGCACTTCCTGGTCGTTCCGAATTGGGTGGCGGTGCATCCTTCCGGTCTTGCCTCTCCCGCCCTGCCGTTAACCTCGCTCCGCTCGCTCCGCAACCTGGCTTTTCAACCCGCAGCCCCGTTCCGTAGCTCTTCAGTTCGCGGTCCGCCCTTCTCCACTGTCGCTTAGCTGGCTGTTCCTTTGTTCGCCCCGCAGGGGGCGAAGTCTTTAGTTCAATCGCTGGCATCTCGAGCTATCGCATCTTCATGGCTCGGAAATCAGGTGGAGAACTCATGACCTCCGTCCGGTTGTCCTTTCTCAGTTTGCTGCTCTTATTCTCTGCGTTCGCCTACGCCACAATTTTCGGTTCCATCCGCGGGATCATTCACGACCCGCAGCACCGCCCCGTGCAGGGCGCGATGGTAATGTTGCGCGCCAAGGACTCGGATTGGGCCAAAACCGTGAACAGCGACCCCAATGGGGAGTTTTCCTTGATCGGAGTGCCCCTCGGGGAATACACGGTCAGCGTCGCCAGCCCCGGGTTCGCGCAAACCGCGCAACCCGTGCTCGTCGAGTCCGGCACGGAGCCAGTCCTGCATTTTCAGCTCGTGGTCGCCTCCGCCAAGGAGAATGTCACCGTTTCCGGAGCCCCGGTGGTTGTCCCGACCGATACCGCCACGCCCATCACGCTCATTGACCGCGCCGATATCGACCGCACGCCCGGCGCCAGCCGCACCAACAGCCTCGCCATGATCACCGACTTCGTTCCCGGTGCTTACTTCACCCATGACATGCTGCACATCCGCGGTGGCCACCAGACCATGTGGCTGCTCGACGGAGTCCCGGTCATCAACACCGCCATCGCCGTCAACGTCGGCCCCCAGTTCGATCCCAATGACATTGACTATCTCGAAGCCAACCGCGGCAGTTACGGCGCTGAATACGGCGACCGCACCTACGGAGTCTTCAACGTCGTTCCCCGCACCGGCTTCGAGCGCAACAACGAAGGCGAGCTGGTCATGAGCGCCGGCAATTTCTACCAGACCGACGACGACCTCAGCTTTGGCAGCCATACCGAGCGGTTCGCCTATTACGCCAGCATCAATGGAAACCGCAGCAACCTCGGTCTGCAGCCCCCGGTTCCTCAGATCGTGCATGATGCCGAAAACGGCTACGGCGGGTTCGGCTCGCTCATCTTCAATGCCGATCCTACCAACCAGCTCCGGCTGGTGACCTCGCTGCGCAAGGACTATTATCAGATCCCCTACGACCCCAATCCCAACGACATCGAGAACGGCGCCATCGCCGCGAACGATTTCACTCCCCAGTACCCTAGCATCGGCCTGCGCGACGGCCAGCATGAAGCCGATGCCGGCCTTATCTTCTCCTGGGTGCACACCTTTTCGTCGCAACTCATGATGACCATCTCGCCCTTCTATCACTACAACAGCGGCAACTATGACAGCTCACCCAACGACACCCCGGTAGCCACCACCGAAGATCGGGGCTCAACCTATGCCGGCGGCCAGGCCAGTTTTTCCGCCAATTTCGCCCGCAACAACCTGCAGGCAGGCTTTTTCAGCTTCTATCAGCGGGACAACCAGACCTTCGGCGCGATCTTCAACGATGGCAGTGGCAACGCGCCGCTTACCGACGTCGAGCATCCCAACGCCAATCAGGAAACCTTTTTTCTGGACGAGAAATTCACCCCGGTGCGCTGGGTAACGCTGATTGCCGGCCTGCGTCCCACGCGCTTCGCGGAAGGTAGTTTTTCGTCCACGGCCATTACTCCGCCGGTGGATGAAACCGCCATCAGCCCGCGCTTCGGAACCACGGTCACAGTTCCAAAACTGCTCTGGACCTTTCGCGCTTTCTATGGGCACTACTATCAGGCCCCACCCCTCGAAACCGTCTCTGGTCCGGCGCTGATTGACTTTAGCGAGGGACAGGGCCTGGGCTTCGTTGCTCTGCACGGCGAGCGCGACGAGGAACACCAGTTCGGCGTGACTATCCCCTACCGCGGCTGGGTGCTTGATGCCGATACCTTCCGCACCAACGTCGTGAATTTCCTCGACCACAACAACATCGGCGATTCCAGCATCTTTTTTCCGTTGACCGTCTCGCAGGCGGTGATTCGCGGCTGGGAATTGACGCTGCGCTCGCCGCGCATCGCCCATCGCGCCGGCCTGCATCTCGCCTACTCCAATCAGATCGCCGAAGGCAGCGGCACCATCACCGGAGGTCTTACCGATTTCACGGTCTTTCCCGAGCTCTCACCGCTCGACCACGATCAGCGCAACACGCTTAATGTCGGCGGCGATGTCTCGCTTCCCCGGCGCAGCTTCGTCTCGACCAACGTCTATTACGGCTCCGGATTTTCGAACGGCTTCCCTGGCCAGCCCTATCCCGGAGATTACTTGCCCGGCCATACCACCTTTGATCTTGGCATCGGCAAAGATTTCGGTGAGCGTTTTTCCGCGGCGGTCAATGCGCTCAATGTCGCAAATCGCCGGGTCGAACTCGATAACAGTCTAACCTTCGGTGGTTTCCACTGGAACAATCCCCGCGAGATCTACGTTCAGCTTCGCTATCGTTTTCACTACTAGAATGCAGAGCACGGGATGAGGATCACGAAAAAATGAAGGTCAGTGCCATTCGCAGTTCGACTTTGCCTCAGATTGTGATCATCGGGCTCTGCCTGCTGCCTGCGTTTTTCGTCGTGGCCTGCAATCGCACCGCGAGCAAGGCCAGCCAGGGCGGCACCGAGAGCGCCAGTCAGCCTGGCCTCAAGCGTTACCAGATGAAAGGCAAGGTCGTTTCTGTGGACAAGCAGAGCGGCATGGTGAACCTGGACAGCGAAGCCATCCCCGGATTTATGGACGCTATGACCATGTCCTATCCGGTGAGGCCAGCCACGGTGCTCGATGAGCTAGCGGCGGGCGACGTCATCACCGCGGACGTTGTCGTGCAGGGTGAAAGATATTGGTTGGAGAACGTCATCATCACTCAGCGTTCCGGTTCCCCACCTCCGAAACCCATAGCTGTAATGCACATCCCAGCGCCCGGCGACTCGGTACCCGATTTCCAATTCACCAACCAGAACGGCAAGCGCGTCGCGCTCAATCAATATCGGGGAATGACCTTGCTCATCACTTTCATCTACACACGATGTCCGTTTCCGGATTACTGTCCTCGAGTGAGCGGAGAATTTGCCGAGATCAATCGCGATCTCCTCGAAAATCCTGCGTTGGCGGGCAAGACGCATCTCCTAAGCATTAGCTTCGATCCGGCGCACGATACGCCCCAAATCCTTTACTCCTATGGGCTTGCATATGGCGGCAAACAGCCATCGCTCTTTCGCCACTGGGAGTTCGTTGTCCCTCGCACCGCCGATCTGCCAAGAATTGCGAGCTATTTTGGGGTGACGTACCAGGAGGGGGGTGGCCTGATAACTCACTCCCTCAGCACCGCCGTGATTGCACCAGACGGTAGAATCTTCAAGTGGTATCACGGCAATGACTGGCAGGTCGGCGACTTGCTCAAAGACACTGCCGACTCGCTGTCCCACTCCGGCTGAGATCTCCCGAGAGGGCTTATGCGCTGGATACTCGTTTTGCT
>Ga0335081_10015625_pt1 | contig 12281 bp, 6 predicted proteins | sample Lox_Sample_35_FD_206713 | JGI IMG/M metagenome (GOLD analysis project Ga0335081, IMG submission 206713) | Soil microbial communities from Loxahatchee National Wildlife Refuge, Florida, United States - Lox_Sample_3.5 | ecosystem: Environmental > Terrestrial > Soil > Wetlands | place: USA: Florida... | reverse complement strand
GATGGCGCGGCCGAACTGTCTGCGCTGTTTCGAATACTTCAGCGCGGCTTCGTACGCGCCCTCGGCCATGCCCAGCGACAAGGCGGCGATCGATATGCGGCCGCCGTCGAGCACGCGCATGGCATCGGGGAATCCCTGGCCTTCGCCGCCGAGCAGGTTCTCGGCGGGAACCACGCAATCCTCAAAGATCAACTCGGCGGTGTCGCTGGCGCGCAGGCCGAGCTTGTTTTCTTTCTTTCCGGGACGGAATCCCTTGGTGTCTTTTTCCACGATGAACGCCGACAATCCATGCGTATGCGCGGTGCGGTCGGTCACGGCGAGCACGACGACCACGTCGGCATAGTGGCCGTTGGTGCAAAAGGTCTTGGTGCCGTTGAGCACCCAGTTGTTGCCCCGGCGCACGGCGGTCATGCGGGCGCTGCCCGCATCCGATCCCGACGACGGTTCGGTCAATCCCCACGCGCCGATAAATTCTCCGGTCGCCAGTTTGCTGACGTATTTCTTTTTCTGCGCTTCGTTGCCGGCCAGAAATACGTGGTTCGTGCACAGCGAGGTATGCGCGGCCACAATGATGCCGACCGATCCATCCACGCGCGAGAGTTCCTCGATGGCGGTGACGTACTCGACGTAGCCCATGCCCGCGCCGCCGTATTCGTGAGGAAAAATCGTCCCCATCAGGCCGAGCTTGCCGATTTCTTTGATGGTCGCGAGCGGAAACTCGCCAGCCTCGTCCCATTGCATGACGTAGGGCTTGATCTCGCGTTCGGCGAACTCGCGGACGCTCTTCTTCAACTGCAACTGCTCGTCGTTCAACTGGAAATCCAAAGGTCCTCCTGTTTGGATTAGAACATAGCCTCACTATGGGAGAAAGTTACCTGCGGAGGGGAAAGCAAGAAGTGAAGAATGGCCGCGTGATTGCCGCGGATTTCGCACATATTGGCGATGTAGCCAACCGACCGGATGGTCTGGCTAATTGGGCTGTTCGGTCTTCTTCGCGCCGAAAATCTTGCGCGCCATCCAGACCGGCGCCACGAACACATGCGCCGGATTGGTGAGGAATGCAGGCTTGTTGCCTTCGATGAGATGGCCGAGCCAGGCCAGGGCAAAGGCGGCCGGAATCAGCAGCAGCGCGATAACCCAGTGGAACCAGACGACGATCAGGGAAGAAAATCCGACCGGGATCGCGATCATGTGCAGCGCCCGGTTCACGGGATGATTGTGCGCGCCGTCGTAGTGCGAATAGAAACCCATCGTTCCCCCACAGAAGCAAAAGTTCTGGGCATTATATCGCGGTTTTCAGGCTTTGGTGGAAGCGGCAGCGGGCGCAAGGAATCGCTGGAACACCTCGTTCGATAGCAGGCGGCCACGAGACGTCAGGCGAATGACATCCCCGTCTTCGTGCAGAAGTTCCAAGGCGGCGAGTTCAGCAATGACCGGTCGCACGTTGTTGAGAGCATCTCGCCCAAAGGTTGTCGCAACTCTCCGCAAATCGACGCCGCGGTTCAGGCGCAGACCGAGGAAGAAATTCTCCTCGAAGGCCGCTGTCCGCGACACGACCGTTTGCTGCAGGGCCGAAGGAGCGAGATATTTTTCCAGCGAATCTGCGGTTGAAAATCGTACTGCCTCGGCGGGACCCCAGGGGCGAAAACCCAACTTCTGATCAGTCGTCATTGCGGCACCCTTCGACTCCCCCTCGCAGTGCTCGGGGTCGCTCAGGGCCGGTTCAGAACTAAAGTCGTGCCCTTCCCGATTTGCAATCAGCATGGAATGCGCGTCCACGCCGAAACCAAGATACGGCTGACGCGTCCAGTATTTGAGATTGTGGTGCGACTCGGATCCGGGGCGGGCGAAGTTCGAAATCTCGTATTGCATGACTCCGGCCGCTTCTAGCGTGTCGCACGCCATGAGATAGAAATCCGCCGCCGCTTCCTCGTCGGGGACAAAGTGCGCGTGATAGCGCGTGCCGCCGGCAATCAGTTCACGGCCCAGGCGTGAATCTTCGTCGACCTCGAGCATGTAGACGCTCACGTGCGGTGCGCCGGTCGCGATGGTTTCGGCCAGCGATGACTGCCAGCTTTCAGCGGTCTGATGTGGCAGGCCGGCAATCAAGTCAATATTGATGTTTGAGACTCCGGCGGCGCGCAGGCGAGCGATCTCGTCGAGTACGACGGCGCGTTTGTGCAATCGCCCGACCGCGGCTGCTTCGGCGTCCACAAAAGACTGTACCCCGAGGCTGACGCGATTCACGCCGCCATGCAGCAGGCAATCGAGCATATCGGGCTTCAGCGTCCCGGGAGCGCACTCGACGGTGATCTCGGCCTGCGGCCGCACGGAGAATTGCGCGCGCACCGCGTCGAACATGCGTTGCAATTGCGCGGGTTCTAATACGGTTGGAGTGCCGCCGCCGAGGTAGATCGAATCAACGTCCATCTCGATCTGTCCGCCCATCTCTGCTGCAGTTTGGCGAGCGTTGGCGATATCCGCGCACACTCGGCCGACATATCGCTCAAACACCGCCCGCGAAAACACGTCAGACGCGAAGTTGCAGTAGCTGCACTTGGTGCGGCAAAACGGCACCGAAATGTAGATTCCCAGGGGCACAACCTGATTATCCCACCCTAAACGTTTTCCATCCCCTCGCCTGCCTCGGCCATCTATTTGAGGTACCCTGTTGGGGGCGTTCCCTGAGCTGATTCGCCTCGACGTTCATCTAGTAGACGAGTCAGCAACAACCCACACACGATGGCACAGGAAGAGGAAATACTTGGCAAAGCATACGACAGCCGGCTGATGCGGCGGCTGCTCGTCTACCTGCGGCCGTACCGCTGGCAGGTCGCCATCGCTCTCGCCTCGATCGTCCTCAAGTCTTTGTGCGACGTAGTCGGCCCCTATCTGGCCAATGTCGCCGTCGACCGCTATCTTGATCCCGTGAAGGTGGTTGTCTCCGGCCTGTGGAACTGGCTCAGCCCGCGGCCGATGACCGGCATCGCGCAGATTGCCGGCATTTATTTCTCGGTGCTCGTCCTCACCTTCGTGCTCGAATTTCTACAGACGTATTTTATGCAGTGGACGGGACAGCAGGTGATGTTCGACCTGCGCAGCCAGATTTTCCGCCATCTGCAGCGCATGCACGTCGCGTTCTACGACAAGAACCCGGTCGGACGGCTGGTGACGCGCGTCACGACCGACGTGGACGCGTTGAATGACATGTTCACCTCCGGCGTGGTTTCAATCTTCGAAGATCTGTTCGTGCTGGTGGGCATTCTGGGCATCATGCTGTGCATGAACTGGAAGCTGGCGCTGATGACCTTTGCGGTGCTGCCGTTCATCGTGTTCGCGACCAAGATTTTCCGCGACCGCGTGCGCGATTCCTACCGGCGCATTCGCACCGCCATCGCCCGCATCAACGCCTATCTGCAGGAACACGTGAGCGGCATGGTCGTGCTTCAACTTTTCAACCGGGAGCGCAAGGCGGCGAAACGGTTTTCCGAAATCAACCGCTCGCACATGGACGCGTTCAAAGACGCGATCCTGGCGTACGCGGTGTATTACCCGGTGGTCGACTTTCTTTCGGCGGTCGCGATTGCCTGCGTCATCTGGTACGGCGGGCAGGATATTATTCGCGGCATCGTCTCGACCAGCGTCTCCCTCTCATTCAGCCGGCAGACGCTTGTTTCCTTGCACCTGGTCCAGTCGCAGGCGTCGCTGGGCGTGCTGATTGCGTTCACGTGGTACGCGCAGCGCTTCTTCCGGCCGATCATGGATTTCAGCGAGAAGTACAACATCCTGCAGTCGGCTATGGCCGCGAGCGAGCGCATCTTCAAGCTGGTGGATACGCCGGTCGAAGTGGTAAGCCCAGCTGTGACGAAGAAGGCCACAGGGTCGGGCCGGATCGAATTTGATCACGTATGGTTTGCGTATCGGGATGGGGCGGAAGCAGGGAAGGCAAGCGAGCCAGGCACAGATCATGTAGGGGCAGACGCCCTCGTCCGCCCGGCCGAGCGAAGCTCGGCAGCTGCTGGCAGTGGATATTCCCACCCTTTGAAAGACGCGAAGGGTGGGGCAGCCACACATACCGACTGGGTCTTGCGCGATGTCAACTTTGCCATCGAGCCCGGAGAGACCGTGGCCATCGTCGGCCACACCGGGGCGGGCAAGACCACACTGATCTCGCTGCTGCTGCGCTTCTACGACGTGCAGAAGGGCGCGGTTTCGATCGACGGCGTGGACGTGAAAGATATGGACCTTGCCGACCTGCGCGGCCGCTTCGGCGTCGTACTGCAGGATCCGTTCCTGTTCACCGGCACAATTGGCGGGAACATTCGCCTGGGGACGACCCGCATTCAGGATGAGCATGTCGAGCAGGCGGCAGAAGACGTGAACCTGGCTGATTTCATCCGCGACCTGCCCAACGGATTCAACGAGGAAGTTCGCGAGCGCGGTTCGACGCTTTCGACCGGGCAGAAGCAGCTCATCTCGTTTGCCCGCGCCCTGGCGCACGACCCAAAGATTCTGATTCTCGATGAGGCTACGTCGAGCGTGGACACCGAAACCGAATTCCGCGTGCGAGACGCGCTCGGCCGCATGGTCGAAGGGCGCACGTCGCTGATCATCGCCCACCGGCTGTCAACCGTGCAGCGCGCCGACAAAATCATCGTCATGCACAAGGGGCAGGTGCGCGAGATAGGCACTCACCAGGAACTGCTGGCCAACCGCGGCATCTACTACAAGCTCTACCAGCTCCAGTACAAGGATCAGGAGGTTCCGGTGGGAAGTCCTGAGACGCCGCAATCAACGGTCAGCGCGGACGACTAGGTCACCCCACACAACAAGGCCGGCGGAGCTTCGCTCCGCCGGACAGCCGGGGGCGGCTGTCCCCACATAACCAGTGAAGGAAGAATCGGCGGTTAGTCCCCAGGCACGCCGGCCAGTGGCCGACCGCTGGAGCGCGCCGCCACCAGCAGCGTTCCGCCCGAGCGGGCGAGCGATCCGAACCAGACCAGCGGCAGCGAGACAAAGGAGAAGAACGGGACCGCGATGCCGCTGACAATCTTGTCGAACAAGGTTCCGCGCGATTTCTTGCGCGCGAGAAAATCAAACAGCACGTTGGGTGTTGGCAACACCGCATTTAGGGCGCTCTGCAGCCATCCCACAAAATCGTATTCGAATTCCTGGTGCCAGTGCGCAACCGGAGTGAATTCAGTCTGGTTCAGGACCCGGTCCAGCGAAGTCGCGGTGAAATGATACAGATGCCGGGGCACATCGAGATGCAGCCAGCTTGCCCGAAACGCCTTGGATTGCAGCCCATCAAAGTTGGGAACGGCAATAAAAACGACGCCATCGTCCGCGATCAGGTGCCGAATCTTGGCGAAGACCGCCCGCGGGTCGGACATGTGTTCGAGGCTGTGCCACAGGCTCACGCAGCTGAAGGGGCCATGGCCGGCGCATTCGTCGAGACTGCTGAAGACCTCGAAACCCAGGCTGCGCGCGGGATCGGGGTTCAGTTCGGTGCCCACGGCATGCCAGCCGGCGTCGCTCGCCGCGCGCAGAAACGTGCCATCACCGCATCCAACATCGAGCAGGCGTCTTCCCTGCCCCGCCCCCGCCATCTTTGCGACCAGCGCAATCCTGCGCCGGGCGCAGTAATTCGCGGTAAAGCTGTGGCGCGATCCGTAGTACCCTGCATAGTGCACCTCCAACTGCTCAGGAAACGGATGCGTGATGCCCACGCCGCAGTCAGGGCACTTCAAGACGTCGAACTGCTGCCCGGTGACATGGTCTTTAACAGCGCGAAGGTAGGGTACGAGGCGGTTGGAGCACACCGGGCATGTATCAGTCTGGATCGCGGGCGGAGTCACAGGTTAATTATTCGCGAAGGGCCCAGGATCTTCCACCGGACCGCAGTTTGAGCCCGTAACCAAGGTACTATATCACCCGAAATTTGGCGGGTAGCAATCGAGGAAGTGGTAACTCAGTTAGCTGCTGTGCTCCTCCGCGGCGTTATCCCGAAGGCCCGCGTTTTCACGAGCGGGCAGAGGGATCTTGCGCGGACTGTCGATGCGCTTCACGCAAGATCCCATTCGACTCCCCTTCGCTATGCTCAGGGTTCGCTCACGGCAGGCCCTCACTCCGCCTGAAGAACGGCTTCGTTTGACGGGATGACGTCGCCAAAGCAGCAAAACCACGCAGGCACGCCCTTCCGCCCGGAACTTCACCCACTCGCCTGCCGTATCTGGAGTAGGATTATCCTCATCAAAAAAGGAGGCTGCTTTTTCGTCATTTCATATGAAAATCCTGGAAAACCGCTCTCTGCTTCGCTCGGCTCAAGGCCTGGCACTGGCTCTAACACTGGCCTTTGCGATCGCCGCCGCAAGCCAGGTCAAAACCGCCAAGCCTGCGCCGACTCCTTCTCCAACCGCCGAACCCACCCCGACATATCGCGATCCGAATCTCGCCATTGATGACCGCGTCGCCGACCTGCTCTCGCGCATGACGCTGGAGGAAAAAGTCCAGCAGATCACGGGCGGATCGAGAGCCGAGACGGAAATCATCGATCCGACCGGCACCTACACCACCGAGTCGGCGCGCGCGGTGCTGAATCGCTGGTGGGACCCCGATCTCGCCTTCCCGGCGCGGAAAGCAGCCATCCTGCGCAACGGCATCCAGAGGTATCTGAAGGAGAAAACGCGGCTCGGCATTCCTGCGTTGTTCATGGGAGAGGCCCTGCACGGCTTCATGGAATATGGCAGCACCAGTTTCCCGCAGGCGCTCAGCCTGGCGAGCACCTGGGATCCGGAACTGGTGCATCAGGTCTTCACAGCCGCTGGCGATGAGGCCGGATCGGCTGGCGTGGGACAAGTGTTCACCCCGGTGCTCGACATCGCCCGCGATCCGCGCTGGGGACGCACGGAAGAGACCTACGGCGAAGATCCCTTTCTGGCTGCGCGCATGGGCGTGGCGGCGGTCACCGGCTTGCAGGGCGACACGTGGCTCATCAACCATCACCACGTCGTCGCCACGGCAAAGCATTTTGCCGTTCACGGGCAACCGGAAGGCGGCACCAACACCGCGCCCGCCAATTATTCGGAGCGCATCATTCGCGAGAATTTTCTGGTGCCGTTCCAGGCCGCGGTCGAAGAAGGACGAGCGGGCAGCGTGATGGCCTCGTACAACGAAATTGATGGCATCCCGTCGCACATCAACCACTGGCTGCTCGACAAAGTCCTACGGCAGGAGTGGGGATTCCGGGGCTACGTCACTTCCGACGGCAACGGCCTGCAGATGCTGACCGAAACGCACCACGTCTCCGCCAACAACGCCGAAGCTGCGCGCCTGGCTTTGGCGGCGGGAGTTGACTACGACTTGTCCGATGGCTCCGTGTACCGCACCTTGCTTTGGCAGGTGAAAGAGGGAATCGTTCCAGAAGCGGATTTGAATCGGGCGGTGGCGCGCATGCTCGCCACCAAATTTCGCCTCGGACTTTTCGACAATCCGTATGTCGATCCCGATTACGCAGAGAAGACCACGAACAGCGCCGAGCATCGTGCGCTGGCCCTGAAGACGGCGCAGAAGGCGATCGTTCTGCTCAAGAATGACAAGAATCTGCTGCCTCTCGACTTGTCAAAGCTCAAGACCATCGCGGTGATCGGTCCTAATGCCGAGGGCATTCACCTGGGCGGCTACAGCCGCGGGCCGGCGCACAGCGTCAGCATTCTCGAGGGCATCCGCGAGCGCGTCGGCTCGAAGGCTAACGTGGTCTACGCGGAAGGCTGCAAGATCACCGATGCCAAGCCGGACTGGCATGGATGGTTCGCCAACGACGTGAAGCTGATCGATGCGGCCTCGCAGCAGGACAGCGTGAAAGCTGCGGCTGAGGTCGCGCGCAAAGCCGACGTGGCCATTCTGGTTGTCGGCGAAAACGAATCCACCAACCGCGAGGCGTGGGCCGAGAACCATCTCGGCGATCGCGACTCCCTCGACTTGCTGGGCGCGCAGAACGACCTGGTCAAGGCGGTCGTCGAGACCGGCACTCCGACCGTGGTTCTGCTCATCAATGGCCGCCCGCTCTCGATTAACTACGTCGCCGAGCACGTGCCAGCCATTCTGGAGGGCTGGTATCTCGGCCAGGAAGGCGGCACGGCGGCGGCGAATGTTCTTTTCGGCGACGTGAATCCCGGCGGGAAGCTGCCAATCACATTCCCGCATTCGGTTGGCGATCTGCCCGATTACTATAACCACAAACCCTCGGCCAACCGTACCTATGCTTTCAGCACGCGCAAGCCGCTCTTTCCGTTCGGCTACGGATTGAGCTACACCACATTCGGTTTCGACAATCTCCGGGTCGAACCCTCGCAGATCATCGACGGCGGCACCGCCAAGGTCAGCGTTGACATCACCAACACCGGCGCGCGCGAGGGAGACGAAGTCGCAGAGTTCTACATCCATCAGCGCGTCGCTTCCGTGACGCAGCCCGTCATCCGCCTGCGCGGATTTCAGCGCGTGACGCTCAAACCGGGCGAGAAGAAGACGGTCGAGTTCACGGTCACGCCCGACACACTCTCGATGCTGAACGTTGACATGCACCGGGTGGTGGAACCGGGTGTTTTCGACCTGATCGTCGGTCCCAGCTCTGACCAGACCAGTTCGGTGGCGCTGACTGTGGTCGGGCCGCACGGCGAGACTGCCAAACCTGCCATGCCGCCTCCGCCGCCAGGCTCGGAGTCGGGCGTGGTCAGCACGTTTGACGATGGCAAAGTGTCGGCCAGCTACGGCTCGTGGCAAGTCAGCACCGACGCAATGGCAGGGGGCAAGTCCACGGTGACGATGCAAGTCGTGCAACCCGGCGCCAACGGCTCAAAGTCGGCGCTCGAGATCAACGGCGAGACCGTCCCCGGGGCCCAGTTTGCCTGGGCTGGAACGATTTTCTTTCCAGGCTCCGCGCCGATGGAACCGGTCAATCTGTCGAGCAAAAAGGCGATTAGCTTTTGGGCAAAGGGAGACGGCAAGAGCTACACGTTTGTAGTTCTGACGCAGGCGCGCTCCGGGCAGAACGGCATGCCGGCCATGACGCCGTTTGTCGCTGGCCCGGAATGGAAGCAATACACGTTCCCGTTCAGTCAGTTTCAAACCGATGGGAGCGACATCTCCGGACTGTCCTTCGTCCACGCGGGCCAGCCGGGAAAGTTCCAGTTCGAGATCGACGAGGTGGAAATCAAGTGACGTTGTAACTTGCGACAACCTTCGGACGTGAGCGGTCGCCGATTACTGCGTAAATCTGAAGCCCGGGGAAAGTTCGCCTTACCGACGACTAGCCGGTCGTTCTCGATAGGTATGAGGAGGCCGATTACAACAAGTGCTGCCCGCGTTTCTATCATGACATGCGAATTATAGTCCGCTTGCACTCAGCAGGCTGTCAGGCAGAGACGCTTCCGCTCTGCCGCCTTACAATGCTCTGGTGCGAATCCTAATCTCTGCCGGAGAAGCCTCGGGCGAGATGTACGGCGCCCAGTTGATCGAGGCGCTGCGGCGGTATGCCGCCAATTCAGCTGCCGCCCTTTCAGGTCGGCCTGGCCGGGTCAAAGACCCGGCACCACACGAGCATTTTGAGTTCTTCGGCGTCGGCGGTGAGCGCATGCGCGCCGCCGGCTGCGACACCGTAGTGGACACCAGGGATCTGGCGGTGGTCGGCATCACCGAAATCCTCAGCCACTTACCGAAAATCCTGGGCTGCTACCGGCGTCTGATCCGGGAAGCGGACCGGCGTCGCCCTGACCTAGCCATCGTTATCGATTCGCCGGCGTTCAACTGGCGCGTCGCCCGGCAGATGAAGAAGCGGGGAATCCCAACGGTGTATTACGTTGCGCCGCAATTCTGGGCATGGCGCCAGGGACGCGTGCGGCTGCTACGCGCGTACATTGACAAAGCGCTCGTGATCTTCCCTTTTGAGGAGCGGTTCTACCGCGATCGCGGTGTGGATGCGACCTTCGTCGGACACCCCCTGGCCGAATTGCCTCACCCGACGATCGAGCGCACGGACTACGCTACACAATTCCACCTCGATCCGGCCAAGCCCTGGATCATCTTGATGCCCGGCAGCCGCGTCAAGGAAGTCGGGATGAACCTGCCGACGATTCTGGAGTCGGCCCAACTGCTCGGGGATGCATACGAGTATCTCCTCCCGGTTGCACCTACGCTCGACCGCCAATTCCTGATCAGCCGGATGAAGATGCACGGGACCGGTCCTGCGAGAATCACCCCGGTGCCCGAGGCGCTGCCCGCACTCTGGCACTCGCGCGCGGGCATCATCGCCAGTGGCACGGCCACGGTGGAAGCGGCCATGATGAACACTCCCTTCGTGATGGTCTACCGCGTCTCGCCGCTGACTTACCTTCTGGGCAAACCGCGGGTGAAGGTTCCGCGATTCGCCATGGTCAACCTGATTGCCGAAGAGGAAGTTGTCCCCGAACTGGTGCAGCATGACTTCACGCCTGCCAACGTGGTCGCACGGCTGAAGGAAATCGTAGCCGACGGCGCAGCCCGCGATCGCATGCTGGAGGGTCTGGCGCGGGTGAAGGCCCGGCTGCGCGCGACCACGATCGGCGTTGGAGTGGCCCCGCACGCCGCTGAGCGCGCGGCCGAAATCATCCTATCGCTGCCGCTATGTCGGAAATGACAAATTTCTGACAAAAGCCGCCCGCGGAAACTTGTGCCCGCACATCTTTTGCGTCAGAATCTTCATCATAGGAAATGAGTTATCATTTCCTGGAGATTCTCCTGAATGGCCACTGATCTGCGGCGCGTACAGCGCGCCCTAACGAGTTCCTTGACTTTGTCATTGCTGTTCGTGCTCGCGCTGCCGGCGTGGAGCGCTGAGAAGGCCCGGCTGCGCGTAGATGACTACCGAATTCAGGCCGACCTCAATCCTCATCTGCACACCATCACGGCGCGCGCCACGGTAAAGTTCACCGCGCTGCAGGATTTGAGTGTCGCCGTTTTTGAGCTGCACAATGATCTGCGCGTCACCAAGGTTCTGGACGAGAAGAATCAGCCGCTTACGCCCGAGCGTGTTACCCAGGACTCCACGGTGCGCGTGCCGTTGCCGGCAGGCTTGGCTAAGGACGCCTCGACCACACTGACGTTCGAATACGAAGGTGATTTGGAGAACGCTGATAACAGCCCTGTGCCGGGGCTGAAACTCGCCTACATCGGCGACGACACTAGCTACCTGCTGTATGCCGGGCGCTGGTTTCCGGTCAGCGGGTTCGGCCTCAACCGGTTCACTTCGACCATCAGCATCACGCTTCCGGCACACATGATCGCGATTGGCAGCGGCAGCGTGAGCGTCACCGAACATGCGGCGTCGAACAAACCCAACGCCAGCGTCCTGCCGACCAAGACGTACACCTTCACCTCCACGAAGCCCAGCTTTCCCGGCACCATCATTGCCGGAATTTTCCAGGAGTACAAAAGCGACGAAGCCGGCCTCGACCTGCACGTCTACTTCAAGCCCACGCACCAGAACCTGGCCGCCCAGTACACCACTACGGCGGTGCAGGAGTTCACCTACTTCATAACGCTTTACGGCCTGCCGCCTGCCCAGAAGCTCAATGTGGTGGAGCTGCCGGAGGATACCGTTCCCTACGCGTGGGCGCCGGAGATTGCTGCACTGGCCGGGCCGTCGATCACGGAAAAGGTCAACTACCGGCTCCTGGCCGACGCCATCGCGCACCAGTGGTGGGGTGTTTCGGTGAGTCCCGCGACCAAAGACGACTGGTGGTTGAGCGATGGTTTCTCGCGCTATTCGGAGGCCATGTACGTCGAAAGCGCGGCCGGGGAGGCGGGCCTGGAGGAAGCGGTGAAGGACATGTCAGTTGGCGCCCTGGCTTATGACACTGTGCCGCTCTCGAGCGCCAGCACGCTCGACATTTTCTCGACTGAATTTCAGTCGCTGGCCACCGACAAAGGCGCGATGATCCTGCACATGCTGCGCTGGGTGCTGGGTGAAGACAAATATAACAGGACGATGCGCCAGTTCGCGGAGCAGTTCGCGGGCAAACCGGCGAGCATGGATGACTTTAAAGCCATCGCCGAGAAGAATTACGGCGACCAGCTCACCTGGTTCTTCTCCCAGTGGCTCGATTCAACCGGCGCTCCCGAGTTCAAGATGAAGTACACCGTCTATCGCCTGGGCGGAGCTGCGGCCACAGCGCAGGGGGCAGCAGAAAAGATTCCGGGATTCCGCGTGACCGGTGAAATCTCGCAGGATCTTGACCTGTTCCGCA
>Ga0335081_10015624_pt1 | contig 12281 bp, 8 predicted proteins | sample Lox_Sample_35_FD_206713 | JGI IMG/M metagenome (GOLD analysis project Ga0335081, IMG submission 206713) | Soil microbial communities from Loxahatchee National Wildlife Refuge, Florida, United States - Lox_Sample_3.5 | ecosystem: Environmental > Terrestrial > Soil > Wetlands | place: USA: Florida... | reverse complement strand
GCGCGAGGCTTTCAGCCCGAGCATCTGCTCACTGCGGAACTCGATTTTTCCGTATCCGGTTTCACTACATGGGTACAACCAACCGCCACCCGCCCGCAGGTTCCCCTCCGCGAGTTGATCGAGCGCCTTCGCGCGCACCCCGGAGTGCAAGCCGCCGGCGCGGGCAGCCGCCTGCTGCGCCGCGACAATCACCCTCCGGGCCAAACCATCGCCATTTACGGCCGGCCGGCTCTCGAGCCTGAGGAGCAGCCGAAGGCCGAGTTCCAGGGCATCACTCCCGATTGGCTGCGTGCCTTGGGCGGATCCGTGTTGCGCGGGCGCGATTTCAGCGAGGCCGACACCCTCGACGCGCCCGGCGTCATGCTGATCAATCAAACCCTGGCCAGGCGGTACTTCGCCGGCGAAGATCCCATCGGCCAGCACCTCAAGGCAGGCGCCAGCCAACCTCCCCTGGACGCCACGAATGTCTATGGCCAGCGCGAGTGGAGCACCATCGTCGGTATTGTCGGCGACGTGAAGTCGCTCGATCCGCACCCGGAGGCCGTGCCCGAGGTCTATGTCCCGTATTGGCAGTGGCCGATGCAAAGCCCCACGATTCTGCTGCGCGCCACGACCGAGCCCCTGACCCTGGCAGCAGCCGTCCGCCGTGAGACCAAAACGCTGATTCCGAATCTGCCCCCGCCGGTCATCCGTTCGATGGACGATTTGCTATCCGAGACTCTCGCTCAGCCGCGACTGGAGAGCAGGCTGTTGACCCTGTTCGCGGGTCTGGCTCTCGTGCTGGCGATGGTGGGACTCTATGGCGTGCTGGCCTACATCGTCGCGCAGCGAACACGCGAGATCGGAGTGCGCATGGCCTTCGGCGCGCAAGAACGCAACGTGCTGGTTTTGGTGGTCGGCCAGGGACTGAAGCTTACGCTCGCAGGCATCATCGCCGGCCTCCTGCTGGCGTCTCTGCTGGCGCGAGCATTGCGGAGTTTATTCTACGGCCTGGAAGCGGCCGATCCCCGTACCCTCGCCTGCGTTTCCCTGCTGCTGGTTACGGTTTCCTTGATTGCCTGCTGGCTGCCCGCCCGGCGCGCAGCGGCAATCGACCCCATACAAGCACTACGCCGCGAGTGAACGCCATCCCTGGGCTCCAGGGCGCGATGTGGCGCGGGCTCGTTGGGAGTCGAATGCCGTGAACGCCCGTTCCATTGCTGTCACGGCAGTCCGATGTGTACGGACCAATGCGGAGGCCTCCTCACCTCAGGTAAGGCATGTCCCTGGCCGGGTGGCCCCCACTGTGATTCTTCAGATTTCCACCTCGCGATGGACACCCTTGTTCAGACGGATGGTTCCGGTCATAACGGCCCATTGGGGGACTTGCGCCCCTTGGAGCAAACAATAACAAGTCATACTGAGCACACCAGCACGAGTGCCCGGCACGAGCGCCCGCGCCACGTTGTTCTACGTTACCGGGCCGGGATTGAAAGGGGACAGCGCATTGGCGAGGCCCCAGTGCTCGGCCCACGTTTTGCGGCCGCCGGCAACGTCCAGCAGGAACCGGAAAATCTCCCAACCGACATCCTCGATCGTGGAATGGCCGGTGGCGATGCGACCGGCATCGAGATCGATCAGGTCCGCCCACTTCTCGGCGAGCGCGGTACGGGACGAGACTTTGATCACCGGAACGAGGGCCAGGCCGTAGGGGCTGCCTTCGCCGGTGGTGAAGACGTGCAGATTCATGGACGCCAGTTGCTGCGTGCCGCAAATGAAATCGCTGGCCGGCGTGGCCGCGAATACCAGACCTTTGGACGTAACCTTCTCGCCGTGACTGGCAACTGCGCGGATCGCGGTGCTGCCGGCCTTCGCCACGCTGCCGAGGGCTTTCTCCACGATGTTGGCGAGGCCGCCGCGCTTGTTCCCGGGAGTGGTGTTGGCGCTGCGGTCGGCCTCTCCCCGGGCGAGATATTCGTCGTACCAGCGCATTTCGCGGACGAGATCCCGCGCGATGTCGGATGTGGCGGCGCGCGGCGTGAGCAGGTGGATGGCGTCGCGGACCTCGGTGACTTCGGAAAACAGGACGGTGGCGCCGGCGCGCACCAGGAGGTCGGCCGCATAGCCTACGGCCGGATTGCAGGTGACGCCCGAGAATGCATCACTGCCGCCGCATTGCAGACCGACGATCAGGTCCGACGCGGGGATCGTCTGCCGGCGCCGGCGATCCAGCTGGGCGAGGCGCCGTTCCGCCGCCTCCAGAATCGCAGCCACGCTTTCACCGAAGCCGCGCTGGTCCTGCAGACGAATGACGTTGGCCTCGCCGAGGATCGGCAGGTCGGAGCCGAACAGGCGGGCGGGTTGCAGCTTCTCGCATCCCAGGCTGACCACTAGCGGCTGCCCGGCCATGTTGGCGTGCAGGCCGATGTGCTTCAGCGTGCGGACGGGCACGGCGGCGCCCGGAGCTTCGATCGCCACGCCGCAGCCGTAGGAATGGGTCACCGCCACGGCGCCATCGACATTCGGGAAGCGCGGCAGAAGCTCGGTTTGAATGCGCCGGACGGCGTATTCGACCGTGGGCGCGACGCATTGGACGGTGGTGGCGATACCGAGCAGGTTCCTTGTGCCGGCGCTCCCATCGGCGTTGCGGTAGCCCTCAAAGGTGTAGCCCTCGAGGGCGGGCAAGGGCGCAGGGATGGCTGTGGCGAGCGGCAATTCCTCGAGCGGCGGAGCGGCCGGCATCTCGATCAGTTCCTCACGAACCCAACTGCCCGCCGGGATTTCGCGATTCGCAATGCCGATGGTCTGGCCGTAGCGCAGCACCGGATCGCCTCGCTCGAGATCGCACAGCGCGATCTTGTGTGACTGCGGGATGCGCTCACGGGCGACCAGACCGGCAGGCAGGATCGTTCCCGGCGCAACGCCTTCCGGGTCCACGAGAATCGCCACGTTGTCCCGGTCGTTTACCCGGATGTACAGAGGGCTCATCACCCGGCCACTGGCTTCGGAGCGTCCGCCACGAGGCGGCCGAGGATCCGGCGGCGGAGCAGGTCGAGCGCCATCTGGGTGGTGAAGACGCGGATGCGCTGGCGGTCGCCGAGGAACTGGCGGTGCGCCACATGGGCGCCGGCAGCGTCGGCGATGCCCACATACATCGTACCGACCGGCGACCCACCGTCGGGATCGGGACCGGCGACACCTGTCACCGACAGCGCGTAGGTGGCGCCGGTGCGCCGGCGCGCGCCGATGGCCATGGCCTCGGCCGTCTGCCTGCTTACCGCGCCGAACTCTTCCAGCATCTCCGGAGGCACGCCCAGCAGATCCATCTTCATCTTGTTGGAGTAGGTGATGAATCCTCCGGCGAAGTAGTCGGAACTGCCGGGGACGGAAGTGAAGCGCTCTCCCAGCATGCCGCCGGTGCAGCTTTCCGCGACAGCGACGGTGGCGAGATGTTTGCGAAGGAGGTCACCGACCACGACTTCCAAAGAATCTCCGTTCCGCGAGTACAGCCGGTCTCCCAGAAGCAGTTCGATGGGACCGGCGACTTCGGCGAGCAGGGCATCGGCTTCGGCCTCGGAACCGCAGCGCGCACGCAGATGGATCTGCAGGTCGCCATTGGCCGCCAGGATGGTGGTCGCCGGATTCTCGTACTTTTTGTAGACGGGCGAGATGAGCTGATCGAGGTCGCTCTCGGGCATGCCGGTGACGCGGTAGAAAATCGTGCGAATCGCCAGTTTGGGGACGATCCGCGCGAGGCGCGGCAGGCACTGGCGCTCGAACATGGCTTTCAGTTCGTGAGGAGGGCCAGGGAGCAGCATCACCACACCGCCGGACTCCTCGATCCATTGGCCTGGGGCGGTTCCCCGGTCATTGGGAAGCATGGCGGCGCCCTCCACCAGAAATGCCTGACGCTTGTTGACTTCCGCCATTTTGCGCTTCATCAACAGGAAGCGCTGTTCCAGCGCGGCCGCGATTTCGGGTTGAAACACCAGCTTGCGGTCGAGTGCCTGCGCTACCGCTTCGCGCGTGACGTCGTCCTCGGTAGGACCGAGTCCGCCGGAGAGAATTACGATGCCGGTCTGAGAAAGTGCGCGCCGCACCGCATCGGCCAGGCGGTCGCGGGCATCGCCGATCACGCACTTGGTCACGACTTCGATGCCCAGGTCGTTCAGTTTCCCGGTGAGGTACAGGGAGTTGGTGTCGACGCGGTCCTGCGTCAGCATTTCCGAGCCGACTGCGATGATTTCCGCGTCCATCAGAAGAGAGGGCGGCCCTTGATGCCGACGTCCACGCGGTAGATGGCGTTGGTAGTGGCAACCACCATGGCGCGGCCGGGGGTAAACGCCAGCCCCACGATGCCTGGGCCGGAGACGAAGAGATCGGCGCGCCGGTCGGGATAGATGCGGATGACGCCTTTACGGCCGGAGATCGACGCGGCAACGTAGAGACGGCCCTCATCATCGAATGCCATGCCTTGCGGACGCCCCAAGCCGCGGTAGAAGACTTCGACTTCGCCGTCCTGGGAGACGCGATAGACCGAATCGAAGCTCGACGTGGTGGGTCCGTTTACGTAAAGGTAGCCATCGGGTCCGAAGGCCAAATGATAAGCCGCGATAGACGGTTCGAGCGTAGCAAAGACGAAGATCTGTCGATTCGGGCCGATCTTGAAGATGGTCCCGCTGCGATCGCCCACATACAGGTTCTGCTCGCCGTCGAAGGCGATGCCGGTCGCGACGCCCATACCTTCCACGAAGACCGAGAGGTTGCCGTTGGGGGTCGCCTGGTAGATGAAGCCATCGTAGCGGCTGGAGACGTAGAGCATCCCCTGCGCATCGAATGCCAGGCCGGTGGCGTTCATCAGGTCGTTGATGAACGGCTTCATGGCGAAATTGAGGTCAATCTTGTAAACCGCGACCGCGACTTTCTGCCCGCGCGACCCGCTGAACGTCGTGTAGATGTTGCCGAACGTATCGATCGCCGGGTTCGCGACGGGATGCAGGTTCTCGGCTACCAGAACGCCGATGTCGCAGGCCCAGGAATCGCTGACCTGCTCTCCGCTTTCGATGACCAGTTCGCCGGCAGTAGCGCCCTCCGGAACGCGCGCGATCACAAAGGAATCCGAACCGATGATCACCGGCGCGCCAACTTCACCGATGGTGACGCGCGGGCGATCCGACTTCGCAAACCCTTTTCCCCGAATCTGCAATTCTCCCCCGGCAATTGCCGCCGGAGGGGTAACTTGTGCAATGTGGGGACGGGAATCAGGCGATTTCCGAAGAGCCATATTCAATAAAGATTGTAACAGCCTCTACGAACAATTCCCGGGCCTCCCGAACTGAGGTCATTGCCCTGTCTGGAGCAGCCGTTGATAAGCATTTTCGGCCGTCAGGTCCTTGCCCGGGGCATGTTCCAGGTAGACCCCCAGCCAACGAATCGCGCTGGGGGAATCGCCGTTCTTCAAGAACATCAACCCCAGATTACGCGCGCAGGCGGGGAACCGCGGCTCGTGGCGGATATGCAGTTCGCACTCCGATTCCATCGCGTTGAGGACCTGCGATGGCTCCAGTACCGGCATGCCGTCAGGCGGATGCCGCAGGAAGATCATCGCCTGGGCGTCGGCATATACCAGGCTCCAAGGCCCGTTGTCGGGGTCCGCCAAGGCCGGAGCGAGGACGTAGGCCTGTCCGCTGGTGTATTCGAAAGAATTCATCAGAACCACTTGCACACCGTATTGATCGAGCAGTCGCATTGCGCCGGCGGGGCCGCGATCGCCGGCTGTGTAGAGGATCTTCCGGTAATCCGCGAAGACGGACTCGCTGAGCGCGCGCCCATCGATGAAAACGCGCTGGAACGGCCAGAGCCTCCAGATGAGGTAGCCGCCATACTCGTAGGTGTTGAACATCCGCTCGCTGATGTGGTGGGACAGCAGAAACTCCGCGGCTCCTGTGGGGTACGACCAATCAGCGGCGCGTAGTTGAAAGGGCTGGCCTCCGGCCAGGACGGCGCCGGTGCCGCTTAGAAGCAGGATCGCCGCTCCAATCTCCCCATACCGGCCGGCCGGCCTCTTCCAAGGCAGATAAGCAGCGATCAACACAGGCGCGAGAAGCCCGATGAGAATGGTATTTCGCGAAGCGGTGAGGGCCGCCGCGGCAAAGGCCCCAAACAGCAGCCAATCCGCGATCCGCACACGCCGGTGCGCCCACAGCAGGACCCCGGCGGCGGCCGGAAGGAGCAGACTGAATGGCGTGGGCGGCCACAAAGCCGGAGGCTCCCATTCGAGCAGGCTCGCGGTGAGAGGGCTGGCGCGATAGTGCAACAGCACCGGAACGACGTGAAAGCTGTTCGGGTTCACCAGGCTGATCAGGGCCGTAGAGGCACAGATCGTCCAGAGCCGGAAGTCCCCCGGGTGCGGGTGGCCGCGAAGGCGATCGAACAGCGCCTCCGCGGAATAGGCCCCCATCACCACCCAACCCGATACAAACCCGCCATGGCAGTTGGCCCAAATCAACATCAGGAGAGGCATGAGAAGAAGCCAGGCGGGTTTGCGCCATTCGAGCAGCGCCAGGAAAGCGGCAAGCAAGACAAACGTGACGAGGTACGGCCGGTCCGCGGCGAACGGATGAGCCACCGCGGCCGCCGCAAATCCCGCTGCCAGCGAACGGTAGAACCCGCCGCACCGGCGGTAGGCGACGAAACCTGCGAGCGCGCAGAAGGCCGTCAATAGCGCCGCGCGGGCCAGCACGATACCCGCGAAGCCCGCGGTTTGGTGAGTCAGGAAGATCAGCACCTGCGCGAGCCATTCGTGCGTGAGATTGAGCCGGCGGGTGACTTCCTCGCCTCCATACGCGGCGCCCGCGGCAGCCGTCGTGTAGGCAAACGGATCGGGGTCCGGCAGCGAGTGCGACTGCCAGATGTATTGCCCGGTGCGAAGGTGCCACCAGAAGTCGCTGTTGGAGACCTCCTGAGAAAAAAGGCCGGCCAAAAGCAGGCACGAGACGGCCAGCAGGGCGGGGCGGAACCAGGAGGGTGCGCCAATCGGCCGGCCGACTCTTGCGGGGAGGGGCGGCTTCGTCTTGCGCGGCAGACGCGCCATACCCAAGATTTTACGAACTTTGATGTTTCTGCTCGAGAGAGCGGACGCGTTCTTTGAGATCCGTCACATCGCGCAGCAGGCCTGTCACAATGTCATCGGTCCCGACGCGGTGGTCTTCCGACTTCACCATCCAACGGGTCCCCAGTTTCCAATTGCTGTCCGCGGTCCGCAGCCGGAGATCGATCTGCTCGAAACGGAGATTCATGTCCTCACGCAACTGCCCCACTTCATCCCGAACGTTCTGTATCTGAACGGCCAGCTTCTGTGCCATCTGCGCAAAAGCCTTCGTCACGAATTCGTCCTGCCCGGCAGTCTCCTCCTTCAGCTTCGTCAACAACCGGCTCTCCATGGCCTGCAAGAGCGCGATCAGCTTCTCATCATCCATGCTGATATATTACTCCGCCCACCTTCATGCAACTCGGCACACTGCTCTCACTTGGCTGGTTTCGCCGCGGCGGGATCGAAAATCCGCTTATCGAGATCGACTGCCTTCCACGGGGCGGGGTCGGGCTCGGATGCCAGGCAATCGCTCAGGTCGGCGGCGGCGTCGTCGAACAGATTCAGCGGTGGTACGTGGAGCAGCCGGAAAATAGTCTTCCACAGACCGGGGAAGCTGGTATTCACGTGCGAGACGTAATCTTTCTTGCACCAGGGGCCGGCACACAGCAACAGGGTGCGATGGGCATCGATGTGATCGGTGCCGCCCTGCGCACTGTCCTCGGTAACGAATACCACGGTATCTTTCCACCACCTGGTGCCCGACAGGTATTCCAGAATGCGGCCAAGAGCATAGTCGTTGTCGGCGACGAACGACTCCCGGTACGGGTACCCGTCGTCGGGGCGTTCACCACCGATATAGTCGTTGGGCAGGGTGAGGTAGAGGAACTGGGGCGGCTCCTCGCCACCCTTTCCGTACTTGTCGTCCATCTCCTGAATGAAGTGGGAGGCGCGGAACTGGTCGGGGATGTAGATGTTGAATCCGGGGTAGTGGCGCGAGGTGCGGCGATAGAGCGGCTCGGGCATGGGGATGTTGGTCACGAAACGGGCTCCGGTAGGCCCGAAGTCCTTGCCTTCCCCGACGCCGGCCAATTCGAAGCCCTCGCCGAAGTTGTAAAAGGATATGTTGTGGCGCGCGAGGTGGTCCCACACAGTTCCGGCCTCGGACTGCTCCTCGGGATGGACGGAGTCGTCCATGCCGGCGAACAGAATCCGGCCGGGCGCCTGGCCGAGGCGGAAGTCCTTCTTCTGATCGCTGTTGGCGGCCACTAACGACGATTGGGTCCAGGCATTGGGGTAGACGCCCGTCAGCCAGTGGTGTCCGTCCAGGCCAAAATCGGCATCCGCATAGAAGTTGTCGCTGAAAGCCCACCGGCGGGCGATCGCGTGGTGGTTGGGCGTGACGTTCACGTCCTTCAAGCTGAAGCGCTTGCCCTTGCCATCGACATACCCGCGGGTGCCCAACTGTGCGATTTCCGGGGATCCCATGGCCGCACCGTTGGAAGCGCCGCCAATGTCGCCGAAGACCTGGTCGTAGGAGCGGGCTTCCTTGACGATGAGGACGACGTGGCGGATTCCGGAGGGAATGGGCGGCGGCGGCGCGGGAATGGTGCGGAAACCGTTGAACTCCATGACGAGCGACGTCAATTCGGCCAAGTCGTCCATTTTCGGCAGGGGGAAGGCGGACACAGTTCCCAGGTACAGCGGGCTGGGCATAAAAGCATTGCGAAGACCTGGCGATGAGTTGGGTCCGGTTCCCTGGCCTTTGGAGTTGGCGACGTAGACCATGTCATGGTCGATTGCGATGCAGGTGGGAAACCAGCCTACGGGGATATGGCCGAGCACGCGCGGTTCGCGGGTGTCGATCACACCGACCGCGTTGATTCCGGCCTCGGCAACCAGCAGCCGGCCGGACTCTTGCTGGTAGGCCATGCCGACCGGCAGCACGCCGCGCAACCCCTCGAGGCCGGGAATGCGGATGGGGATTTCGCCCGTTACGGTATTGGTCTCGGCATCGATCACGGTGACGGAGTCGTTCCCGGCGTTGGACACGAACACCCGGTCCGCGGTGGCCACGATTCCAGACGGACTGCTGCCGCCATGGCTGTTTGGGCCGACCGGGAGTCCGGTGCGGATAAAAGCCACCACCCGCGCCGTCCCGGGATGGGAAACGTCGATCACGCAAACCGAGTTCGACTCCGGCGCGTTGGGGTCACCCAGTCCCGGCACCTTCAGCGTGCCTCGTGGGGTTTCCCGTTCGACGCCGGCTTCGGACTCGGGGCTCGGAAAGCCGAATGCCGGAAAGGCGAGCCCGGTTTCGCGGGCATCAGTGGGGATGGTGCCGGGAATCGCCTGGTATTGGAACATTCCCAGGTTGGTGACGTAGAGCTTGTGGCGGTCGGGTGAGAGAGCGAGGGCGAACGGGAGCCGCCCCACCTTGACGAAATCGGTGATCTGACGAGTCTTGGCGTCGATCACGACCACCCGGAAGTTGGCTTGGTCGATGGCGTAGAGGATGGCGTGATCCGGGTCGTAGGCCAGATCGCCTGCGTAGCTGTCGTCGAAACCCTTCTGATTGAGATCGATGACGCGGCGGCGCTCGGTGTTCCAGTCGAACAGGCTGACCTTCCCGGAGTTACCTTCGGAAGCATAAATTGCGTGGTCGGAGGCGAATGCGAGGCCCATGAATACCCCGCGCCAATCCGCGGCGTCGAACTCGTCCAACATGTCGGGGGCGCGGGCCACGAGTTGCCGGCCTTGCCAGCGGCCATTCCGGTCGCGATCGAGGACTGTGAGCGAGTTGCGACCCGGGCCGGAGTTCGAGGTAACCAGCGTCTTGCCCGATGGGCTGACCGCGAGGCCGAATGCACCGGGACCCGTAACATATTGGTCGCCAAAGGGATAAATAATGCGGCCTCCAGGCAGGATGGATCCGCCGGGATGGCGTTGCGCGGGCCGGATGCCGGCCGGAGCCCGATAGGATTGAGCCGCCAGCGGCGCACCGACCACCAGAAGAATCAGAAGAAGGCGCCGGGCGGCGAGCACTTTTCCATGATACCTGCGGGAAATGCGGCCTCGGAAGATCACTGGCACCCCTCGAGCGGCCGAGAGGCACAATTTTTCCGTGTTGCGTAAAGATTCCACGCTTGCAGGGGTTACCCTATATCAGTAAGGGCTGGATCGTACCCTTTTATTTAGTGTTACCCATTACCTTTCGTGGGCGTTGCGAGCGTTTGCCACCGTACGTATCATTTGGCACGCAACGTGCTTGAGGGGAAGGGTATTGAGTTCTACTATGCGTCGCCGATTGGTCTTACTTGGAATCTCGGCAGTGGTGGCCTTGAGTCTCCCGGGAAGCCAGGCTGCGAGCGCGGGATCCGAGCAGGCCAGTCAGAAACAGGGTCAGAAGCAGGGACAGTCTAAAGCAAAAGACAGTGGAGCTTCCCTGACGGGATGCATAGATGAACAGAACGGCCGTTATGTGATGCTGAACGATCGGACGCTCGATCCGATCGCCGATCTGGAGGCGGAGGGCTTCGAAACGGAAGGCTTCGCCAAGCATGTGGGGCACAAGGTCACGGTTCGAGGTGTTTCGAGCCCTGGCGAGACACGGCCCCTCTTTAAGGTACGCAGCATCGAGACAGTCAGCGATACTTGTGCACCTCAAGCACTCAGGTAGGGGGTGTACACAAATGTCTTTGGAGGAGAGCATGGCATCGAGTCCCACAGTATTCACACCGCAAAAACCACTTGAGGACCCCTTAGCCCATTTACCTTGCTCCAGCATCGTGGAGTACCGCAAAGGGCAGATGATTTACAATCAGGACCAGCCATCCACCAGCATCTATCTGGTGATCGACGGCAAGGTGAAGGTCTCTCGTCTCGCCGACGACGGCCACCAGGTAGTTGTGGATATCTATCAGCCGGATGAATTCTTCGGGGAGTCCGCATTCCTGAATCTGGCGCATCGCTCCGAACAAGCCACGGCCCTCGAAAGCACCAAGCTCATGACGTGGAGCACCGCCGAGATCGAAGACATCATAACCAAGCGTCCCCGCCTGGCGGTTGCTTTGCTGCAGATCCTGGTGCAGCGGACGATCGATTTCACCCACCGGATCGAGAGCTTTTCGGTGGACAACATCGCCCGCAGGCTCGCCCGCTCGCTGATCCGGTTCTCCGAGCGCCTGGGCGTGGTGGAGGAAGACGGGTCGATCCGCATGGTGCCGTTCACGCACGAGTTGCTCTCGCAGTACGTAGGGACCTCGCGCGAGATCGTCACGCACTACATGAACCAGTTCCGCCGGCAAGGCTATCTGCGATATTCCCGCAAGGGCATCATCCTCTACCGGGATGCTTTTCGCGAGTGGTTGCGACAGAACGCCTGACGGCGCTCGTAATCGGCAATTCAGTCGTCAGCGAATCTGGGGGTGACGCCGACCATTGATTGCTGAGGGTGTGGGACGCGGTATCTTAGAGCGTGAGGGTGACTTTGTGTAGGGTTCGCGGTGCGTCCGGGTCCAGCCCCTTCTGCTCAGCCAGGCACGCGGCGAACAGTTGCGCCGGCACGATGTACGGGATCGCGGTCAGAACGGCTGGAACCGGTCGAGGCAGGCGGATCACCTTGGTGGCGCGGCCATCGACCGCGTGGTTCGCGGGGTCGGTGACCGCCACGATCTCAGCCTGCAGGCCCTGAAGCTTGGCCAGCGTCTGGTCCATCGAGGGCCAGGTTACATCGAGCGGAGCGAAGGCGAACACCGGAAAGCTGGGCTCCACGAGGGCGATGGGACCGTGCAGGAAGTCTGCCGAGGAGAAGCGTTCGGCAACCACGTAGCACGTCTCCATCATCTTGAGGGCGAACTCGAAGGCATTCGCATAATTCAGGCCGCGTCCCACCACGACCGCATGACGCATGAAGCGGTAGCGTTCGGAGAGCGCGCGGACCGCGGGTTCCAGCCGCAAGGCTTCTTCGACAACCTGAGGGAGGCGTTCCAGGTCCGGGATGCGCACCGCGGCGCCTAACGCATAGGCCAGGAGATAGAGCATCAGGATCTGGCCGGTGTAGGTCTTGGTGGCCGCGACGCTGCGTTCTTTACCTGCATGGACGAGGAAGACATGCTCCGCAAGGCGCGCGAGGCTGCTGGATTTCTCGTTGGTGATGCCGAGCGTCAGCGCGCCCTGCTGCCGGGCACGCTCCAGCACCAGGTTGGTATCG
>Ga0335081_10015623_pt1 | contig 12282 bp, 12 predicted proteins | sample Lox_Sample_35_FD_206713 | JGI IMG/M metagenome (GOLD analysis project Ga0335081, IMG submission 206713) | Soil microbial communities from Loxahatchee National Wildlife Refuge, Florida, United States - Lox_Sample_3.5 | ecosystem: Environmental > Terrestrial > Soil > Wetlands | place: USA... | reverse complement strand
CAATGCGATTCTTGTCCTTCACGCTCTCTCGGGAGATGCACATGCCGCTGGAAACAATGGATGGTGGGAAAGCTTAATTGGTCCAGAAATAGGCTTAGACACCAATAAATACTTTGTAATTTGTTCAAACGTTATAGGAGGGTGCCGAGGCTCAACAGGTCCTTCATCCATAAATCCAAAAACAAGCGAACCTTACGGCGCTGATTTTCCAATAATAACTATTGGCGACATGGTTAACGCTCAAGTTCAATTAATTGATCATTTAGAGATAGAAAAGCTACTTGCAGTTGTTGGAGGGTCAATGGGTGGGATGCAAGTTCTTCAGTGGATGGTCTCTCATCCAAGACGTATTCGATCAGCTATACCAATTGCCACAACATTGAAACATACGCCCCAGCAAATAGCCTTCAACGAGGTGGGTCGCCAATCAATTATGGCTGACCCTGACTGGAAAAATGGGCAATACTATGGCTCAGTTGTTCCAGCAAGAGGTTTAGCAGTAGCACGAATGATTGGACATATAACCTACATGAGTGATTCTTCAATGGCTGAAAAGTTTGGTAGGCGCGTCCGTGAAGATAAGGAGCCCTTCAAATTTGGCGTAGAATTTGAGGTTGAAGGTTATTTGCAGTATCAAGGAGACAACTTCATCAAACGATTTGATGCCAACTCATATCTCTACATTACCAAAGCTATAGATTACTTCAACGTCCTAAACGGAAACAGTGTCGCTACCATTTTCAAGGGACTAAAAGCCAAGGTTCTTGTAATGTCCTTCAAATCTGATTGGCTATATCCATCGAATCAATCGCAAGAAATCGTGAAAGCCTGCAAGTTAGCAGGAGTCGACGCCACTTATTGCGAAATCAACTCAAATTATGGACATGATTCGTTCCTTCTCGAAACCAAGCAAGAAGCTCAGTTAATCAAACATTTTCTCAATACAGTTTCAAACGGGCATACTGGTGATATCCATAAAGCAGGAGATTAAGGCAGAACATAGAGTCATCCTAAATTGGATTGGCAAAGAAGCTTCTGTTTTGGATCTTGGATGCGGAGACGGCGAACTCTTGTCGCTTCTAATTACCGGGAAGCAGGTGCATGCACAGGGAGTAGAACTTAGCGAAACCTCTATACATCGATGCGTAGCACAAGGATTAAGCGTTTTTCAACAAGACATAGATACTGGATTATCCGAATATGCTGATAATTCATTCGATTATGTTATACTTAACCAGACGCTGCAACAAGTGAAAAAGCCAGATTTTGCCCTAAAAGAAGCTTTACGAGTAGGAAAGAAGGTTATCGTTGGCTTTCCCAATTTCGTTCAAGCTTCAGCCAGATTTCAAATCCTAAGAGGAAAGGTACCCGTAACAAAAGCGCTGCCTTACGAGTGGTATGATACGCCTAACTTACATTTTCTAGGCATTGCTGATTTCAAGGCTTACTGCAAAAAAAGAAACGTAAAAATCGAAGATTCAGCCTTCATTAGAAAAAATGGCTTTGTCAAACTATTTGCAAATTTGTTTGCAGAGACAGGATTGTTTCTTTGCTCAAAATAATATAGTTTCATGTTTTCTGAATTGTTGCTGTATTGCCACAATCACTTAGTTTTAAGAGCAGCAAGAACCAAGCAAGTATGCGCAGACTTACTCAAGAATGATAACTATGGAAAACATAATTTCCCCAAAATACAAACGAACAAGTGGAAAAGATGTTTGGAGAGAAAACCTGCGCCTAGCCATTTTTGCAGCCGACAAAATCAGAAGCACACTGGGTCCCAAGGGCGCATACAAAATGGTTACTTACAATCGTGGTCCCGAGCAAGTAGTCAAGATTACCAAGGATGCTATTTCTATTTTAGATGAACTTGCAATTCAATATCCACCTGCCGTTATCATTGCTGAAGCTGCCAAGATGCAGCGCGAAGAAGCAGGAGATGGGGTAGCAACTTTTGTTATTTTCTTATCAGCGCTTCTAAAAAAAGCAGATAAGCTCTTATCCAATAAAATTCACGCAAACACCATTATTCATGGTTACCGACTAGCGGCAGATAAGGCGTTGGAAATTATGGATAAACAGGCCACGGCTTACAATGGAATAAAGGGAGACATTTTAGATGTCGTTGACTGCAAGAGAAACCTTTTGACGGTAAATGTGCGCTCAATGATCATTCAAGCTTATTCTTTTGCTTTTTCTGAAGGGAGATTTGACAAAGAAAACACTAGATTCTTAAAGAAAACAGGTGGCGGCATCCAAGAATCAAACTTGATAAAAGGAATTGTCATAAAAAAAGAAAAAGCACATCCAAACATGCCAGACAAGATCCAAAATTTGCGAATAGCAATTACCAGCGAAAGACCAGGGATAAACCGCTTGGACGTTAAGATGAAGGGAGAAGGACCAACTCAAATCAAGTTAAATATCCAAAGCGTAGACCAAATGCGAAAATACAAAGACACCGAAAACAAGCTACGAGCCCAAGCCTTAGACAAGATGATTGAGATAAAAGCAAACGTTTTGCTTTGCGAGCAACCAATTGATGAAAGTTTAAAAGACAAATTGCTTTTCAATGGCATTTTTGCTCTTGAAGGAGTTGACAAGAAAGATACTCAGGCAGTTGCTAAGGCTACTGGCGCCAAAATTGTCGGAAAACTCGAAGACATTACGGAGGAAGACTTAGGCAAAGCAGATGAACTTTATACCGGCAGGATAGAGCTTGAAAAAACAGTGACATTCCAAGGGTGCAAAGGAGCCACCTTTATTCTTAGAGGAAACACCACCCAAACAATAGATGAACTCGAAACTGCAATCCGCAATGGCCTGACACTTATAAAAATCTTAAGCGACGATAGCCGGGTTTTACCAGGTGGCGGAGCAGAAGAAACTCACATTGCACAAGAGCTCAAACATTATGCCAAAAATTTCACAACCAGGGAACAAATTGCGATTGAATCTTTTGGAGATGCATTGTTTGATATTCCTACGTGCTTGGCGGAAAATTATGGTTTAAACCCGATTAACATTGTGCTCGAATTGAAAAGTTATCATACCAATGGACTTAGCAATTTCGGTGTATCTGAACACGACTTGGTCGAAACAGTTTGCTTAGAACCAATCAAAGTTAAGCGCTCAGTAATTAGAAGAGCTTATGAGGTTTCCTCTATGATGTTACGGATAGATGAGCTGTTAATCTCAAAAGAGATTCCCAAATTCCACAAAAAATAGCAAAAAACGAAAATCATTAAGAAAAATAATGCCAAATCAAGGGAGCAAACTGCTAGAGACTCTTTTTAGTTTGGCATTGTAAAGTATACAACTGCGCCTAATGCAATACTAGTTAACCATAAAATTGCTGTTATGACCATCCATTTCTTGGTGTTTTTCGGTATATCATTGAACGCAAAAATTAGGGTTAGAGCCATTGCTGGAAATCCGATTATTGCATGAATAAGTTGTGTGATTGAGAACGCTGAAGTTGGGTTCATGTTTGGGTTGATGTAGAAGAATATAAGTGAAGGGATCATTACCACAAATGCTGCAATCAAGGTTAGTCCAACAGCTCCTGTCATGATCCAACGGTGAAGTTGAAAAGAATCTTTGTTTTTAATTTTTCCGAAAGCAAACCCTATAATTCCTAATCCGAGAGCAACAAATACTAACATTAGAGACTCTTGTTGCAGAAGTGTAGGAATAACCAGATTAGCGCCCAAACCCATGTTCAAAATTTAGTTCTCCTTAAGAAAGAATTGCTTTCGATCGAAATATACTTCTTTGTGACTGTAAGGGAGCAACCACAACAGTTAAAACTTGCTTTTCCATAGTTTGAATTTAGCATTTTAAAATTTACTTCTAGGTGAAGATTAAATGATGAACCAAACCCAAAAAAGAAGTAATACCGCTTGGTACATCGCTGCAGTAATAATCATAATAATCATAATTACATCGAGCAGCCTTACGTATCAATATATTAATGCAAACAACAGTCCTTCACCCTCGCCCACTTCAACTCTGTCCCCATCAGGATCACCTTCGGCTGGAAGCGTAACCATAACGATTTACGCAGGTGAAGTAAGTTCATCAGCATACGGTTTTGGAAATACACAGAGCAACATAACTTCACCAGGTCCAACATTCACAGTTAAAGTGGGAACAACAGTCACAGTCGACTTTACCAATGCAGGAACCATGCAGCATAATTGGGCTTTGGTCAATGAGAAAACGGCTGGAAACACCAACCTAGCCTTCAGCAAAGCTCAAGTCGCATCAGCAGGCAACGCCATTTCTCCAGGCGGGAAAGGGTCAGCAACATTTGTGGCCAGTAAGGTAGGAACATACTATTACATCTGCCAAGTAGATGCTCATGTAGCACTGGGAATGTGGGGGACCTTTATAGTGACCCCATAAACCACCCATAATAAATTTCTTTCATGCAATGAAAACTATGAGGAATCTGATTTTTCTTCAGAATTTTCTTTAATGTCTGTTACCTCATTTTTCTTTTTACGTATCGTCAGCTTCTGTAATGATGGAAACAGCGCAGAAGTTCTTGCTCGAATGATCTTTCTTGTTTCGAGGCTAGCATGAAATTTTGTCATCATTTTTTCTATCATTATCTTGCTTCTTTCCAATCTTTCAGTGAATTCCATGTCAGAAATTTTTCCTTCTGATCTTAACTTGTGAAGCTCTTCTATAGAAAAAGATATCTTGGCAAATTCTTCATCAAGTGCAGTTTCCTTGAAAGCGTCTGCATTAGGCATTTTACGCCTTACGTAACGGAAAAGAATGGGCACTTGAATCATAATTGAGATGAAAGCAACACCAAAAACCATCGTGTTTATTGTATGCAAGTCAGTTTGAGATATGACTACTGAAGTCGTAATTGTAGCTGCAAGCGCGATCGAAAGGGCACCCCTGACACCACCAAGCATAGCAACATTAGCCCAAATGAGAGACATTTTTCCGCCAATCTTCCTAAAAAAGCCGAATATCGGATAAACAGTGGCAGCTCTAGCAACAGTAACAGCTGCAAAAGCAGCGACTATGATCACAATTGACTGGGGAAAAGTTGTGATTATGTTCGCTTGAAATCCTATGAGAAGAAAAGCTACAGAGTTACCAACGAAGGCAGCTAATTCCCAAAAGATTGTCACAGCCTCTCTTGTAGCTGGCTCCATTGCACTTCGAATGGTATTGTTACCAAAGTATAGTCCCGCAACAGCCACAGCGATTAGACCAGATGCACCTATGCCTGCAGCAAGTGCGTAAGAACCATAAACGACCACGATTGTTAAGATGGTTTCGGCGATTCTATCCTCCATTAGACTTGACAGGATTTCTCCTGCGAATGCGACGCCTAACCCGATTAAGACACCTGCACCAATGGTGAACCCAAAATTTAGAAATGAGCCAACAACTGTAATTTGCTGCATCCCTATCGAAGACAGTATTATAGTAAAAATAATAATTGCAGTAGCGTCATTGAACGCTGCTTCAGTGTCTAGGATCGTTGATAGTTTTGATGGAACTTTGACTCTTCGAAAAACTTCTAAAACCGTTACAACGTCGGTTGGAGCGATCAATGCGGCGAACAGAAAAGAAACATAAGGAGAAAGACCAACTATTTTCCATAAAATCACTCCTCCAACTGAAATCGCTATCAACACGCCGATGGTTGCAAGTGCCAATGAAGGCTTAATTACTGCCTTAAACCTACAAAGAGACCCCCGCCGCCTCCTTGGATTAACTGATTATAAATTGATTGAATTTGCAAAGATATGCTCTGCATGGGAGCTTGAAGCGGACTCCCTTGAACAGACAACAAAGCTACAATAATGCTGATCGAAACGCCGGTGAAAACTAAAACCAAGGTGTAAGGAATCTTAAATCGAATTGAAACGAGGGCAGCTACAAAAGTCAAAAGCAAGAATGCCGATATGACTAGTTCTATACTTGCTATTAGCTGTCACTCCTCTTTTAAGACCGCAATTATGTTTTTCACATCGAGGTGCTTAATCAATCTCTCGATAGCGAATTAAAGGCAAGCTCTTGTTAAAGGAATCAAACGATGTCGATTCAATCATATTGGCGTATTGACACACAGTGATGTTAAATAAAATTTCAACAACTGTTTTTTTGTCGGATACTATTTTTGATGAATTCGACTATTAATTCCATGTTGTTATCCATTGCTAACTTGTGACTGTACTAAGCAACCAACACAGCTTTAAAACTAAAAAATTCTGACTATTAATTAACCACTTTTCGAGTTTCACGTAGTGCAGTAAAACTGTAAAAATCAGAGTGGCAAAAACAAAATAGGCTAACATCATGTCACAAGCATTGCCTCCTTCAGCAGTAGATTGGAACAATCTCTTCAATTTAGCTGCCTTCATAGCAGTAACAGCAACTGCCATTGTTGTTGGCGCAATGATTTTCTTTGCAATAAAATACCGCGAGAAAAAAGGTCAACCAAAATTCATTCCAGAAATTGGCTTATCAAAAAGTCGTGCTAGGGAAGCCGTGATTTTCGCGACGCTCTCAATTATAATCCTGACCAGTTTGACAATAGCCTCTTACAGGCTTACGCCTAATGAGCGGTTTCCTCCTCCAGTTTCACAGAGCTTAGTAATTAATGTCACGGCTCACCAATGGTATTTTAATTTCACTTATCCCAATGGAGTATACTACGTAGGAACATGCTATGTTCCCGCAGACAAAAGCATAATTTTTAACGTCACAAGCGACGACGTTATGCATGATTTTGGTCTTATGGACTTCAGAGTCAAAATTGACGCGATACCAGGAAGATACAACGTGATTGGGGTCACTACTCCGCCTTTAGATGGAAACAGTCAATTAAACTATACTATTCGCTGTTACGAAATGTGCGGCGCTGGCCACACCTTCATGAATGCACCGCTCATAGTTTTAGACCCAACCGCTTTTAACCAGTGGCTCATCAACCAGATAGCAGTAAACTCAACATCATCAGCAGGAGGCTGAAAGGATGTACCATGGCTACTCCCTCAAAGAATGGCTAACCACCACCAACCACAAACGAATTGGCATCCTTTACATTATTACAGCAGTTTTTTTCCTAATAATTGCGGGTACGCTCGGCATGCTTATGAGAGTTCAACTTGCCGCGCCAGACCAAACTTTCCTTGACCCATTTCAGTATGACCAAGTTGTCACTTTGCATGGACTTTTGATGATTCTGTGGGTCCTCACACCTCTAGGAGCTGGATTAGCAAACTATGTTGTGCCACTCCAGATAGGTGCGAAAGACTTGGCGTTTCCACGTCTAAACGCTACAAGCTACTGGACCTACCTTTTCAGCGGCGTACTCCTTGTCGGTACAGTGTTTCTTCCTAATGGCGGACCAAATACAGGCTGGACTCTCTACGCCCCACTAAATACTATCCAATTTTCTCCTCAACCAGGTGCAACACTCGCCATTTTGGCGTTGGGATTACTTGCTGTTTCAATAACTATGGCTTCGATTAATTTTTTGACGACCATTGTAAAAAACAGAGCAAAAGGCATGACCTGGACTCGTCTACCAATCTTCTCTTGGTCTATACTAATGACTATGGCGCTGGCACTTTTCGCGTTTCCTCCGCTTGCAGCAGGATTGGCATTGCTAACAAGCGACAGAGTTCTTGGAACCGTCTTTTTCAGCTCTACACAAGGGGGAAGCATTCTATGGGACGAACTTTTCTGGTTTTTCGGGCACCCAGAAGTTTACATAGTTGTGTTTCCAGCCTTAGGCATAATTGCCGAAGTTTTCATGACATTTGCTAAGAGACCTCTGTTCCAAAGAAAAATTTTCATAATAGAGTTTGCAGCGGTGACCTTTCTGAGTATGGGAGTCTGGATGCACCACATGTTCACAACAGGTGTAAACTACGATGTTCTGCAAGCCTTCTCGGTTACGACATTGGCTATTTCTGTACCTTTCGAGGGGCTAGTTCTTGGTTTGGTTCTAACCCTTTACAAAGGTAGGATAAGACTGACTGCTCCTATGCTTTTCTGCATAGCAGCCATATTTACCGTTACTCTCGGCGGCGTCACTGGAGTCTTGCAAGCTTTTCCAACTTTGGATTATGCTTTCAGAGGCACATATTGGGTAGTTGGGCACTTTCACTATGTAATGGCTGGAACCACTCTGTTCGGGCTTATCGCTGGGCTCTATTATTGGTGGCCAAAAATAACTAATCGAAAATACAATGAAACCTTCGCCAAAATCACATTTGCAATTTCATTCATCGGATTTAACATTCTCTATTTCCCATACTTCTTCCTTTTAGACATGCCTAGAAGAATATCGACTTATTCCGTTCTCTCCGGGTGGGCATCTTTGAATTTTGATGCAACCGTCGGCGCCTTCGTTTTCGGACCCGCCGTGATACTGACAATATTAAATCTTATAATAAGCTACAGAAAAAATGTACCTTGCGAATCAAACCCTTGGGAGGCAAAAGAGATGGAGTGGACAGGAGATTACAGCGGATCATTATCAACTTCTCAAATACCGACAACTCCCAACAGTCCTGAGAGCTCAAAGCTACAAGAGGATGATGTAAAATGAAAAATGAAGAATCGCGATCTGAAGAAAACAAATCTAGTTTTATGCCACTGATAATTGCCGGAGGAGTTGCATTGTTTCTACTGGGACTTGTAATTTACATTCCTCTTCTCGTGGCGGGGTTAATCATCGTGTCAGTGGCTTTGCTCAAAGTATACAAAGATGGAACTGAGGAAAAGTTCGCTCAAACTAAAGAAGCTGAGGAAGAAAAATTTCCTCTTGAATCTGTAAGTAAGGAGAAACTTGGATTGTGGGTTTTTCTTGCCTCAGAAATCTTGATTTTTGGTTCATTAATCATAGCTTACATTTACGTTCGAGTAAACAGCATTTCGTGGCCCATAGCAACGCAGACACACGACGTACTGCTCGGAATGACCAACACAATTATTCTTCTTACAAGCAGCTTGACAATGATTCTGGCTCTTTACTCAATAAGGGCTGGAAACGTGAAAGGATTAAAAATCTGTTTAGGCAGCACCGTTGCATTGGGTGTAGCTTTCTTAAGCATTAAGCTCGGAATTGAATGGCCTGCTCTTATCCGCAATGGATTCACTATAAACAGCGGCTTACCGGCCTCCTCCTACTATGTGTTAACAGGTCTTCATGCGATGCATGTCGCTGTGGGCTTAGTAGCAATTGGCTACCTTATGATTCGAACATTTAACGGAGGATTCACCAGCACAAAGCATGTTGCAGTCGAAAACATCGGCTTGTACTGGCACTTTGTCGACATTGTCTGGATGTTCCTCTTTCCACTATTCTACTTAATTTAGGTGAAAAAAATGGCTGGAATAAAACTCTACATAGGAATCTGGCTTGGACTTGTAATAGCAACAGTAATGGAAGTTGTTGTCCGGTCTTTGCCAGGAGGAGCTTCGTTAATTGTGCTTGTCATAGGTTTAATTGCAGGTGCAAAAGCTATCGTCATTTCTTTGTATTATCAACATCTGCGCTATGAAGGAATCAGACTCGCTGCCCTACCTTTGGCTGCAGTTATAGGCGTCGTCTTTCTGGGGGTTTCTGCTGCATTTACTCTTGCTATGGGGATGTGAAGGCATGCATAAGTCAGACTTATCGCTTATCGCAATTATAGGATTGGCAGCAATTTTCTACTTCGCAACAATGTCGGCTCTGGTCTTTCATATTCAACTTCCTTTAAGCGCAAGTTCAAGCATTTCCGATAAGACGCCAACAGTTAACATTGTACTTTACGAGGGAGAAAACTCCGGCAGTCAGTACGGCTTTGGCTACTCGCCAAGCACTTTATCATCGCCCGGACCAACACTCAGATTCACAACCTCAGACGTTGTAAACATAACCGTCATAAACATTGGAAAGATGCCTCATGGTTTCGCCATAACTAGCGCACCCCGAACAGGCGCAGAGGTGCTTTTCAATGCTGAAATCGGTTCAAAAAACAATCCGCTTCAACCGGGCCAGGAGGGCTCAGTTGTTTTTAAGCCCAACTTAACTGGTTCGGCATTTAGCTATATTTGCCCAATTTCAGGTCATGCTGAAGCGGGAATGTATGGCTCAATCATAATTAGTACAATTTCAGGAACTGGAATGGGAATGTAAACTTTGATAGGATAGATTATATGATTATGAAGCAAAAAATAGGCAAATATGTCGAGCTTACTAAACCAAAAGTTACCCTCTTAAATCTGCTTGTGGGCGTCACTTGTTTTGTGCTTGCAGCGTTCCCAACAGTTGATTGGCTGAAACTGGCGGTTTTTGCAGTGATAGGTTACTTGGCGGCAGGCGGCTGTGGAGTCTTAAACAGCGTGTACGACCAAGATATTGATCGGCTGATGCTACGGACTTCAAAAAGAGCAATCCCATCTGGATACGTACGCCAAATTAATGGATCAGTGTTTGGAATAGTTATGATTGCTGGAAGTTTTGCCATTTCCTACTTATTTTTTAACCCATTGACCGCTATAATGGTCGGAGTTGGAGCAGCTTTTTACCTAGTAGTATATACTGTTTGGCTCAAGCGAATTAGCCCTTGGAACGTGGTTATTGGTGGATTCGCTGGTTGTTTTGCTGCACTTTCAGGTTGGACAGCCGCCGTCAACACACTAAGCTTAATGCCCTTGATGGTTGCAATGCTCGATTTTCTGTGGACACCTGGACATCTCTGGGGACTTGCCATCAAAAAGATGAAAGAATATAAAAATGCTGGAATACCAATGCTTCCTGTTACAGCGGGCATAAGTAAAGCTTCCAAGATTGTTTTTCTGCTAAATGTTTTAACTGTTGCTTTCTCGTTTCTGTTACCGTTGTCGCACCTTACGGGAATTATTTATCTGGTTGTAGCATTTGGTGCAGGTGCAATATTTCTTCTTCAAAATCGAGGATTATTACTCAGTGCTTCGGAGACAAATGGATTAAAAGTGTTTCTTGCTTCAATGCCCTACTTAACCTGTTTAATGCTAGGACTAATTGTTGATAAAATAATTTTAATCTAAACTGGGTTTGATCTTAGAGGCATGCAGTTTTTGAGTAACCTCTCTTATCTTCTCGACCCTATCGATCCATCCAAGACTGCAATACAGTTCAGATGCAATTGAAAGAGGTGTCACAGCTATTTTCTTACCTACAACATAAACATAGTCTGGAGTAAAATCGAAAACGTCACCCCAACCCCATTCTCCAACCTTATACTGCAGATCCCCTTCAACTCTAACTTTTACATTCTTAAGGCTAAAATCAAAATAAAAACATCTAATATAAACTGGAAACTCTTTCCCGTCAACCACTGCGTTTCTTGACAGTTTTATGGTTTGAAAACTGATCTTCCTAGGCGCAAAATTTTCAACTGCTTGGTAAATCTTTTGTGCATCTTCCGAAGAAGATACGATTTCAATGCAGTCTGGTTCAACCTTAACTATTCTCAGGCGTTCTGCCAAGTCTCCGTTTATAATCCACTTGATGTCTTTTTCTTTAAGTTTTTCATACAAAGCCAATAGTGCATCAAAGTATTGTTTTGGAGTGACGCTCACAAAGTTGCTAAGTTGGTCCCAAATTTCCTTGTTTGTTTTGCTCATATTTTAGGGCTCAAATAAAAAATGTTAGTTGTTAGACAAGTGCACCTGGGCTTGCCAAATATTTCTTTATTCCGTCAGCTGCAAGGTAAGCCATGGCGCCTGCAACATGAGTTCCTGCAGTTAAATTATCTCCGAAGGTATCGCAGATTTCGCTTGCAGCAAACAAGTTTTCACTGGTCCAACATTGCATCCACTTGTTAAATACGGATGTTGCTTGGTTTGCACCTGTTCTAGCGCCACCTCTCATGTGATGCCCCCACCAATCTATGTGTTGAGAAAGTTCAGGAACGGCATTCACTTTTAATGTTGAGGGATCACCCATTTTTTTAAGGATATCTGTGATTAGGGTCGTTTTAGTTACTAAATAGTTTGACACGCGGTAGGTGTTTGCATCCCAATCTATTGTGATTCGGGCGCTTGGATCACCGTAGATATCGCTGTAATGAGGATCTAAGCTAATATAGTTTTCAAGAAGTGGCAAATCCGGTCCAGTACCTGAAAGAGATGCTGTGACATTTTTCACTAACTTTTGGTCTTTGAGACTTGCTTTCCATGCGCTTCCAAAACTAGTTCTGCTGGGTAAGATACCTGAGAATGTGCTTGGACCCCCTCCTAAGTAACCTCCAAAGCCCAAGTTTACAC
>Ga0335081_10015622_pt1 | contig 12282 bp, 15 predicted proteins | sample Lox_Sample_35_FD_206713 | JGI IMG/M metagenome (GOLD analysis project Ga0335081, IMG submission 206713) | Soil microbial communities from Loxahatchee National Wildlife Refuge, Florida, United States - Lox_Sample_3.5 | ecosystem: Environmental > Terrestrial > Soil > Wetlands | place: USA... | reverse complement strand
CGCATCCGAGGAGCGCAACGGTTCCACGCTATGCTCCGAGCTACTGGGCTGCGATATCAGCACCCCTGAAGGATTGGCCAAGGCGCACCAGGAAGGCCTCCACCAGTCGTGCTGTACCAGGCTGGTTCGTGATGCGGTCGAGATTGTCGAATCCATGTTAGTCGCCGTTCCCGGGCCCGACGGAGGCTGAGTGGCGGCGGCACGACGGTATGCCCCATGAAGCGCGCCCGCAGGGTCTACTATGACTGGTTCTCGCGGTTCTACGACCGTTTCGTGGCACTCCATTCCCGCGACCCACAGGGTTTGGCCAGGAAGTTTCTCGTAGAACAGGCACCGTTTCAGCGTGGCGGTTCGGTTCTCGACATCTGCACCGGTACCGCCACTCTCCTGCCGCACTTGCAGGCGAAGGCGGGCAACGAGGGGCGGATTGTTGGCGTCGATTTTTCCTACGGCATGCTGAAGGTGGCCCGAGAGAAGACTGAATGTTTTCCCTCCATCCATCTCGTGGAAGCCGATGCAGGCTGGCTGCCTTTCGCCACCGGCAGTTTTGACGCGGTTACCTGTTCCCACGCGTTCTACGAGATCAAGGGCGAAACTCAGGTTAGGGCCTTGAAAGAGATCCTTCGTGTACTCCGGCCAAAGGGAGTCTTCCTCATGATGGAACACGATGTCCCTTCCAATCTCCTGCCGCGAGTGCTGTTTTGCTTGCGCCTCACCATCGCCGGGTCTGGACGGGCCGTTGCCTTCCTTCGCCGCGAGCGCGAAATCCTGGAAGGCTATTTTGGGAGCGTGGAGAAGGTGGCCGGCCCAGGTGGGCGGTCCAAGGTCCTGATCTGCCGGAAATGCCCCGGATCGGGCCGGTGATGCTTCCGGAGGTGCATGTCACACTTCTCGGATAATTGCATCTTGAATAGTAGTCCGGTGCTGCCATGAAGCAGTACGATGCGAAATCAAGCCTCGTGGCCTCTTATTGCCGTGACGGCCGGTGTGCGGAGGCCATTTCGGTAATGGAGGAATTAGTTCGGGGCCAACCGGCAAACCCGGAGCTGCACCACCAGCTCGGCATGTGCTACAGCGCGGCTTGCAGGTCTCACGGTCTTGTGAGCATCCGGGTTGGGGTCTCTTATTTCGAGCATGCGCTGTCCTTGCTCGGTTCCGGCGGCCCTTTTGCCCTCCGCGCGAAATACCTCGACTCGCTTGGAAATGCCTGCCTTCAAGACGGCCGGCCGGAAGCTGCGCTCATGTACCTGAGCAAGGCGGCTGAGCTGTACGCAACTCTTGAGTTGAGGGACGATTGGGCGCGAGAGCAATACAATATCGGGAACGCCTTGTGCGACGTCCAGGAGTCGGATGTCCCCCGGAAATGGCACTTCGCGGTTGAGCACTATATACGGGCGCTGGCCGTCAGGACCAAAGAGCGCGATCCGGTTCGCTTCGCTGCTACCGTCCAGAATCTCGGCACGGCGTATCGCGAGCTCCCCGAGGGCGATAGGGGATCGAACGTCCGGGCAGCCATTGGATGTTACCGCCGTGCGATGCGCGTTTACCGTCCCGGCAGTTTTCCAGCCCAGCATGCCGCCCTCCATAACAACCTCGGGAATGCTTATCTGTGCTTGCCGGGCGCGCCAGATGCGACTCGGCGGAATATCCGCAGGGCACTGCGGCACTTTAAGCATGCCCTGGAGATTCGACAACGAGATCGCCGTCCCTGCGACTACGCAGCTACCCAATTCAACCGTGGCCGGGCTTACGCCAGGCAGGCAGAACTTGATCCCGGCGCCGGCTTCGACGAAGCTGTCCGCTGTTTCTGCGAGGCCGAGGAGTGCTTTTTGGTCTGCCGGGACTCGGAGCACGCGGCCGCCGCACGCGCGGAGTTGGTCAGGCTAGATACCGCTTTGAGGCAGAAAAACATATGAGTACCTTCGCGACTTCCGCGCCAATCGATGAGTTCGCCATTACCATCGAACAGGTTGAGGACTATGAATTCAAGGTTCGGTTCGATAAACCACAGTTCGACGAATACCGGCTGGACGAACCCGCCCCGATGGGCCATGACAGCGCGCCGAATGCTGCCCGCGTCCTCTCGGCGGCCATTGGCAACTGCTTGAGCGCGAGTCTGCTGTTCTGCGCCCGCAAGGCCAAGGTTCCGCTCGGCCCGATTCGGACCGAAGTCCGGACGCAGGTCCTTCGCAACGACCGTGGCCGCCTCCGCATCGGGAAGATTGAAGTGCGAATCGATCCCGGAATTCCCGACGCGCAAAAGCACAAAGCGCTGCGCTGCCTGGACCTGTTCGAAGATTATTGCGTGGTCACGCAGAGCGTACGCCAGGGCATCGAGGTGCAAGTTACCGTCGAAGGCATCGACCACGGTGCCAGGGACCAGAAGTCTGCGACCGAGCCGGGAGGCCCCGGTCTATGAAACCGTTCGACACGATGGGGCGTGATGAACTTCTGCGCGCCCTCGAGATGTTTGCCAAGAACTGGCTGGCTCACGACGGCTGCTGGTTTCTGGCGGCCGAGGAACGCTTCGGAATGCATACGGCGATCGAACTGGATGCCTGTTCGTGGGCGCGGTTCGCGGCTGTGGAAGCGCGGCGCATCATGGCTGCTTTTGATATTCCGCCGGACGGCGGGCTGTCTGCGCTGGAAAAGGCGCTGAATTTGCGCCTTTATGCTGTGGTCAATGCGCAACGGGTCGAGTGGTCAGAGGATCGCCAGCGCCTGCGGTTCTTCATGGACGAGTGCCGCGTCCAGCAGGCCCGCCGGCGTAAGGGCTTGCCTTCTTTCCCCTGCATGCCGGTGGGCACGGTGGAATTCGAGACATTTGCCAAGACCATCGATCCCCGTATTTCCACCACCTGTCTGCGCTGTCCTCCGGACGCGACCGAGGGCGAGTATTGCGCCTGGGAATTCACCATGCAGCCATAGGCACCCTGTCACTCCTCGTCATCGATGTCGGGCAGTACCGCGACGTCTGGACTCGGTGAGAGGGGCGCTGCTGCCGGCGCCTTGGCGCGCCAGCGCCCCAATAACCGAAAACCGAAGATCACCGCGAAAATGGCCACGAGCCACGGAACCCAAGGGGTCCACCAACCAGGTATCGTCCGCGGGTCGTCCAGCACTCTGGCGCCGTATCGCTGTACATAGGTGTCCAGGATTTCCTGGTCGGTCTTGCCCTCCGCAACGCATTTAGCGATCTCGATTCGCATCTTGACTGCGATCTCGCTTTGGTGCCGGGATACGGGTTCCGTGTAGCAGCAGGGGGCCAGAACCGAATCTTCGATCCGCTGGACCCTGACTTTTGTTCGGCGGGCGTCTCGGCTGGCGCGTGGGATACGAGGACTCCCGCCATTGCCAAAGTTAGAAGCATAACGCTCATAGCCGGTCAGGGTCTCTCACCGCCAGGCACCCAGGATCTCCTCTTTTCCGCAACCGTTCGCCTCGGCTTCCAGGGTCGCGTGCTCGATGTTCCACCCCGCGTGCAGATAGCGCCGAAGATCGGCGGCTACGCACTCCGCGTCCGCGACGCTCGCGGCGCCCGTCTTCATGTGAGCGGTCAGGACCCGCTGCCCTGGCCCGACTTCCCAGATGTGGACGTGGTGCAGATGCACCTCGGGGAAACGCCCAGAGATCGCGCGAGCCAGATCTTCAACATCCAAGTCCGGAGGCGTGCCCTCGAGGAGCGTGTGGAGGGATTCCTGCACGATGGAGACGGCGCTTCTCAGGACAGCGAGTCCGACTAGAATTGCTGCCGCTGGATCGACGTACGGCCCAATTCTGGTTCGGGTCAAAAGGGCCGCGGCGACTACCGCACACGATGCGAGCGCGTCTTGCAGCAGGTGCAGGAAGGCGCTGCGGACGTTGATGTCATCGCGGCTGTGGCTCTTCAACAAACCTACTGAAGCCAGATTGGCTGCCAGCGCGATAGGCGCAGCAACCAACATCACAGACGTCCGAACCATTTCGCGGTGAGACAGTCGGGCGACAGCCTCGCGCCCAATGAGCAACGAAATCGCGATCAAGGCAGCGGCGTTCAGCAGTGCCGCAAGAATTTCAGCCCGCTTGAAACCATAGGTATGCCGCGGTGTTGGCGCTTTCCGCCCAAGCCAGCGGGCGAAGATTGCGACGCCAAGGGCGCCGGCATCGGCGAAGTTGTGCATGGCATCCGCCAGAAGCGCCAGGCTTCCCGCCAGAAGACCACCGGCCAATTCGACCAGCGTAATCGTGAGGTTCAGTGCGGAATCAACAGCCGCCGGTCCAGATTGCTGATTTCGCGTCCGCCCGATCCATGTCTCATGCCAGCACTCGATCCAGGTTTAGAATCACCCGGCTTTCCTAAGACCTCGTCCACCCGAACCGTTATGTTGCAAGGTTCCTCTGGTCTCCTTGACGAAGCGGGCCATCGACTTTGAAACATGGTCCAGGACCGTGGCCCATTCTTCCAGGTGCCGTTCGCCTTTCGCCGTCAGTTTGTAGACCCGGCGGGCGGGACCTGCCTTGTCGGTTTCCCAGTCGGATCGTACATTGCCGTTTCCTTCCAACTGGCGAAGCGTACGGTATAGTGCCCCTCTCTCAATTTCGGCATCGGTCAGGGCATACTCCGTCAAATCCGTGGACAGATCATACCCGTAGGACTGCCCCTTCTTTTTAAGGAGCAGCAGGACGACCGGTTCCACAAAGCGGTACAGATTGCCCATGGCGCAAGTGCAGGGCTGACTCTTGCCGTGCCGCCGGCACATTCGTTGTGGCATTGTGATCCTCCCGAAAGCTTACGCCTCGGCGCAAGTCCTATACCCGAGGATACCGCACCCGCAAAATAGATGTGAAGTACACCCAAGCCACGGCAGTGTGATTATAATATATGTGTACTTCGGGTCTATCGAAGATGACAGACTGTTCGGCAGTGATGCCCATCTCTGCGAGGGAATTATGGCGGAAGAATTGAGTCCCGGTTGTGCAAGGCCGGCTAGCAGGCCGGAGAGCGAGGCAGCCGGGGACGAGAGTGCACACCAGCAAGAACGGAAGGAGGGAGCGAAAATGGTCCTGATCGGAAGGAAAGCGCCGGATTTCACTGCGCCTGGATATCAACAAGGGAAGTTCGTCAATGTCAAGCTTTCCGAATATCTCGGCAAGTGGGTGCTGCTTTGCTTCTACCCAGGGGACTTCACCTTCGTTTGAAGCACGGAGCTCTCGGCGGTCGCCGAGAAATATCCGGAGTTTCAGAAGCTAGGCGTGGAGGTCCTGTCCGTGAGCGTCGACAGCATGTTCGTTCATAAAATGTGGAACGAACTGGAGCTGTGCAAGATGGTGGCGGGAGGCGTGCCCTTCCCGATGCTGTCGGACGGGGGTGGTAAAGTAGGCGCGGTCTACGGCGTGTATGACGAGGAAGCCGGCGTGGAGACGCGCGGGCGCTTCCTCATCGACCCGGACGGTGTCATCCAGGCTTACGAAGTCCTGACTCCGCCTGTAGGCCGCAACGTCGCCGAGTCGATCCGGCAGATTCAGGCGTTTCAACTCGTTCGCGAATCCAAGGGCACCCAGGCCACGCCCTCTGGCTGGCGGCCCGGCAAGTCAACGCTGAAGCCAGGAATCGATCTTGTGGGGAACGTCTGGAAAGAGTGGAAGACCGAGTCGGCATTTGACTGATCGAGAGGGACGAAGAAATAAAGGACCACGGGAACACCATGGCTCGAAACGTGGGAGATCGTTATATTTGTGAAAAGTGCGGGGCAGTGCTCGTCTATGAGAAGGCCTGTACCTCTCTCGAAAATGGCCGCGCAAGTCCTTTGGAATCAGATGAAGCTGTCTGCGGCCATTTTCATCCTTGCGGATGAGGCTTTACTTCATGACGCGACGGTCCCGAAAATGCTGCTCACCCGCATTCGGAGATCTGCTGCGGGCAACAGATGAAAGCAGCGGGCACGCACGCACCAGCTAAAAAGTAACGGCCACACCTCGCTCATTTCGGGAAGGTGTCCATGTTTAGGCGGCCGCAACACCGGCAGGGCGGAGGGTTACTTTCCTCACTGCCTTGCCGAACTGGCGTGTTCCTACGCCTTCGCTGACGACGCGCAACACACGTGCTGGCTCGAACGCCGGAAAGGGCCGTAATTCCGCGGTCCACAAAGACCGCTGGCAACAAGGGCGTCGAAGGGCCCAAAATCGCAATGTCGTGCGCATTGCGGCCGAGAGGGAGGAGGCCATCCAAAGTTCGGTTTATGAAAGTCGTCGCTGAAAGGATGACCACGTCGCATTGGGGCAGGATTTGCACCGCGGAGGCTTCCGGTAGGACATCGGTTTCCGGCATTGGGTGACGTTCGAAAACATGCAGAGTCATGCCTCGGCTCCGCAGTGGACTGACTAGCGGCCCGAAGTAGCCTACCATGCCGATGACATCCTTCGAAGTGACCTGAAACTCCGTCAAGAGGCCCGCCTCCGCGGTGTCCGGAGGCACATCCGTTAGGGCATTGAGCGTCGCTAATCCAACCACACGGGCCACAGCATCGGACGACTTGGCCCAGGTTGCGAGATCCGCTGCGCGGCGGCCGGTTAGGGTACCGGCTTCGCTGATTACGCAGCAACCCTCCTGGACGTCGTCGCGGAAAGTGTACGCGAGGCCGCAGCGCCCGTCATCCAATTGAACCGCCGTATAGCCAAGACCCACCCGGACATCGGCCACGGCGTGGGCCGCCGCCGCGGGCAGAAGGAAATCGCACACTTCGTCTATGAGCATGGAAGCCGCCGCTCACGAGCCAGAGGATACCGTGATCCCAAATCTTCCGTCCGCCATTCGGGACTGCGAGTTGGCCTGGTCAAACCACCCGGCCCCGCTGGCGGGGTACGAATCAAACTCTGGCACGTACGGTTTGATGTCCAGCAGCGGCGTGCCGTTGATCATGTCCACATCCGCTACTTCTAGAACACCTTCCTCGAACCTGATCAGGCGAACTGCGGAGATTCCGATCGGAGTAGGACGCGCAGGCGCGCGAGTCGCAAAAACCCCGTGCTCCTGCTGGTCGAGGAATGGGGTTACCAGCATGGCGTTGCCTGCTACTCTGTGAAGCCAGTAGATGAGCCAGATACGTTCAAAGCCTGCAAGATCTCGCAAGCCATCCCACAGGCCCTGGTGCACATGGACTCTTCCGCGGGCTCCGTTCGCCCGCGAGGGTTGAATTGGCGTTCCTTCCGGCTCTTGAAACGGTGTCTCGATGATGCCGATAGGTTGGATCTTCAGTTCATTGGACATAGCTTGAACCTGCCCGGTCCGTGCTGTATGCCAAGTGGTGCGCGACATGAGCAAGGCGGCGAAACGCCTGTGCTGTTGCGATCGATGGTCAGCACGTCTCACGGTTCATTCCATTCCCACTCTGCAGCCGCTTTTTCCGGTGATCACACTGCTGCTCTGGCGCATCACCCTCCTTGACATGAGACTAGACGCCATTTTATTATAAGTGTGAGTTGCACCTATCAATATCGCACAGAAGCGTTGCAAAGGGAAGCGGCCCGGGCGCAGATTGCGCTGCCGCACTGTGCGATCGGGTGGAGGGTTTTGTGCGCCGTCGAGCGGACCCCCTCTCACGACAGCGCGTTGATTCTTGATCGAAAGGAAAGAACCCTCAGATGCGAATTGCCATCCCCATCGCCGGCGGACGCCTTGCTCAGCACTTCGGCCATTGCGAGAAGTTTGCCTTGGTAGACGTTGACCCGGTTACGAAACAGACGACGGCTTCAACCGAAGTAGCCGCTCCGGAACACCAGCCGGGGCTCTTGCCGCCATGGCTGAAAGAACGAGGTGTCAACCTGGTCATTGCCGGCGGGATGGGCTCGCGCGCGCGCTCATTGTTCCAAACGGTATCGATCGACGTTCTTTCTGGCGCGCCTTCAGAGATTGCGGCCACGATTGTGCGCCAGTACCTGGATGGAACGCTGGCCACCGGCCGGAATGCCTGTGACCATTCAGCGCATGCGTGCTAACATCGCTCGCTGAAGGAAGCCATGGCCGGAAAACGAGTGGTGATCGTTGGCGGTGTTGCCGGCGGCGCTTCGTGCGCGGCACGCCTTCGGAGATTGGATGAATCTGCGGAGATTGTGATACTCGATCGCGGTTACTATGTCTCCTTCGCCAATTGTGGCCTGCCCTACTTCGTTGGAGATGTGATCCAGCACGAATCCAAGCTCCTGCTGGCCAGCCCGGATCTATTCCGCGATCGATTCAATATCGAGGTTCGCCTCCGGAACGAAGCCATCGGGATTGACCGTGAGTCGCGGCACGTGATCGTCCACGAGGTCGACGGCGAGCGTGAGTATCGTCAACCATACGATGCGCTCGTGCTATCGCCCGGCGCTTCTCCCATCCGCCCGCCGTTGCCCGGCATTGAATTGCCGGGCATCTTCACATTGCGTACGCTCCCCGATAGCGAGGATATCCGCGAGTGGATTGAATCTGCCAGGCCGCGGCAGGCTGTTGTAGTTGGCGGTGGTTTCATCGGGCTGGAGATGGCCGAAAATCTCGTCCGCCGCGGAATGGACGTCACTGTTGTGGAGATGGCGGACCAACTACTGCCGCCGCTGGATCCCGAGATGGCCGAATACGTCCGCCGTCGCGTGGCGGACCACGTGGCGAACGTTCAACTGGGCGATGCAGTCGCGGCATTCGAACAGACGGCCGACGGCGGCCTGGTAGTCCGCACGAGGTCGGGCGTCTCGTTTGACGCCGGCCTGGTGATCCTCGCAATCGGTGTACGGCCGGAAACCGGCCTGGCGCGCGCCGCGGGATTGGAGATCGGCGCTTGTGGCGGTATCCGGGTCGACTCGCAGATGCGAACCGGCGATCCGTTCATCTGGGCAGTTGGCGACGCGGTGGAGATCAAAGATCGTGTCACGGGTCAATGGGAGCCAGTTCCCTTGGCGGGGCCCGCCAATCGGCAGGGACGGATTGCCGCCGATGTGATCTGCGGGCGCGATGCCCATTTCTCCGGCGCGCAGGCGACCGCGATCTGCGGCTTCTTTGGATTGACGATGGCCCTGACGGGCGCCACGGAAAAGACCTTGCGCCGAACCGGGAGGGACGATTTCAAGGTGGTGTACCTGCACCCAAACCAACACGCCGGCTACTACCCTGACGCCAGACCGATTCATCTGAAAGTGCTGTTCCGCGCTTGTGACGGCCTTCTGCTTGGCGCTCAGGCCGTTGGCGAAGAGGGCGTCGAGCGCCGCATCGATGTGATGGCGATGGCCATCCAGATGGGCGCCACGGTCTTCGATGTCGAAGAAGCCGAACTTTGCTATGCGCCGCAATACGGCTCGGCGAAAGATCCGGTGAATCTAGCCGGGATGGTCGCTTCGAACGTAATGCGCGGCGATGTTGAGCTCGCCTCCTGGTCTGATCTGGACACCACTCACGCGTTCCTTTTGGACGTCCGCGAGGTGGAGGAGTTCCGGCACGGCTCCATAGACGGAGCCGTGAATATCCCGCTCGGCAAGTTGCGGGCTAGGATCAGTGAGTTGCCCCGCGACCGGGAGATCTGGGTCTACTGCCGGGCTGGCCACCGCTCCTACTATGCCTGCAGGTTCCTGGCGCAAAATGGCTTCCGAGTGCGAAATCTCCCCGGCGGCTATCGCACGTATCAGGCCTGGCATCCGGCGGAACGGAGGCAGCTCTGCAGGGCTGGAAAGTCAGGCCACGGCAAGTCGCCATCGATGGACCCGGAAGGCTGCTGAGCGCCTGCCCGCAGTCGAGCTGCTATGTCTGCGGGCAACACAACCCGCGTGGACTGCAGATCCGATTTGAGCGCCTTTTGCAGAGACTCTGAAGCTTCACCTCCTCCATCGCTTTTGGGCTGGAATTCCCCCACAGGAGGTATGAGCCGGGCAACCCCTCTCTCCCTATAGCATGAAAGGGCGAACCATATGCCGAATTCGTAGCTCGTCGGAACTGGTCGGAAAGCTGCGGCAATATGACACCTGCGCCCTATCCAACGCCATCAAGCGCCTGGAGTTTCGCCCCCGTAACGAAGGGTTCATCGCCGGGAATCGGCACGGCAGGTTCTGGTCAATTGAAGTGCGACGGTCCCCGGGGGGCGGACGCTTGGCATCCCGTTTGTTGCACGGTCGTGATTTCACACCGCTCGACGGGCAAAACACGGAACAGTTCGTGGTTTTGAGCGAAACAGTGGCCCGGACGTATCTTCGGGCTTCTGACCCTATCGGCACGTCCGAGGAGCGGTACTCAATGTCATACGAGAAGGCCAGCGCGACCGAGCTATGCTTCCCGAAGGCTTTGCCGCCCTGTTCTGGATTCCCTGAGATGCATCGCGGCTTGACAGACTCAATCGAGGATGGAAAGCGGTGGAAAAACCAGGAGGGAGTAATGATCGAATGTGTGTTTCTGACATGCTTCTCCAAGATCGATCGACAGGCTGCGCCGGAGCCCGTCACGCGGTCCCATTGAGTGGACCGCCGCGTGCCCTGCGAGTGCCACAAGCAGAGCCGCGCCGCGTTTTCGGGCGCCAAGTTATGACCCAGGAGGTTCGATGCCCTCCGCGCCACCTCGCCCCGGAGGCAAGCGCCCTCACAGGACATGACGACAACTGGCTTTTCAGGCTGCTTGCTGCGCTGGACCGCCCGGAAATGGCAGTGGCTTTTGCTGTCCATTCTCGGACTGAAGCTCAGCCAAGTTGCGGCGAGCAAATGCCAAACAAAGGGGTGTCAATGCCAGTGGTAGAATCTGGCTTCCCAGACTGGCTGCAATTGCTATTGCTGTGAATAGTCTGATTCTGCGATACTTAAATGGAATCATCGAGCGGGAGTAATTCAGCTCGTAGAATGCCAGCTTCCGATTTACCCCCTTTGAAATCCTAGAGTTACGGTTTTTGTTGTCTGCTTTGTTGTCCGTCAGAATAACTGGCGGAGGCGAGCAACAGTGTCCCGCGGCAACATCCTCAAACGCGTCAAGATCGGCGCACGCTGGAAACTCCTTTCCATCCCTCGCAACGACAAGGGCAACCCCAACTGGGCCGCTTTGCCCGAAGGCCGATACTTCATCGAGTGGTATCTGGGCGGCAAGCGGCGTCGTGCGTTCGGTGGAACGACCGTCGCCCAAGCCCTGGAATCGCAGAAGAGAAAACGGCATGAACTCGAGGGGCGACACCTCGGTCTTCCGGGGTTCGAAAAAGCCAGCGAACAACCTAAGAATCCTCCTTTGCACATCGTTGTTTCCGATTATCTGGATCCAGTTGAGACCCTCAAAAAACCGAATACCTTGCGGAAGTATCGGGCGGTGTTAGAACGGTTCGCCGAGTACTTCACCAACCGATCGAACGTCCAGGACATTTCCGCCGAAGATCTCAACCGGTTCATCGTTGACCTCATGAAGAATCAGCCTATGGCCGCCAACACGGTCATCCACAACGTGATCATCATCGCGCAGTTTCTGAAAAGGCAAGGGCGCCCCAATATCACCCGGGAATTGCAGTTGCCGGAGAGGATCACGTCCCTGCCGTGCGAGTACGGCGAACAGGATCTGGCGCGATTCTTCGGAGTCTGCAATGACAAGGAGCGGGTTCTGTTCTCGACATTTCTGATGACGGGGCTCAGAGAGCAGGAGGTGGCACATTTTGTGTGGAGCGACATCAACTTCGATCTGCGAGTGGTTCGAGTGACCGCGAAACCGTCTTTAGGGTTCTACCCCAAGCGCTGGGAGGAGCGCGAGGTGCCCATCACGGTGCAATTAGCGGAACTGTTGCGGAGCCACCCAAAGCGTAGCGACAGCCAGTTCGTGTTCCCGTCCCGTACGGGCAACCGAGAGCAGCATATGTTGGATCGATGCAAGGCAGTTGCGGCGAGGGCTGAACTTGATGCGGCGAGGTTCGATCTGAAGACATTCCGGTCGACGTACGCGACCCGAATGTTGCGAGCTGGGTTCGATGTTCGCACGGTACAACACTGGATGGGGCACAAATCCCTTGAGACGACCATGCGGTACCTAGTGCCGGCGACCGACGTTCGCAAGCGCCTGGATGAACTCGAGGTGCCTGGCCTGTCGATACGGGGACTCACCATCGAGAGGAAACAAAAGAGGTGATCGTCGGTGGCGGATCGCGATTCCACCGGCGTCACCTGCTACTCTCGTTGTCTTCTGAACCACGAGGCAAACGTTCTCGGATTAACCGGCCAATCCGGTGAAAGTTGACGGCAGAAGACGCTTTTCTACGGCCTACTTCATGGGCTCTTAACCACATCCGGCAGCAGCAGCGGCGTTATTCTTTTCCAGGTGAGATTTGT
>Ga0335081_10015621_pt1 | contig 12282 bp, 12 predicted proteins | sample Lox_Sample_35_FD_206713 | JGI IMG/M metagenome (GOLD analysis project Ga0335081, IMG submission 206713) | Soil microbial communities from Loxahatchee National Wildlife Refuge, Florida, United States - Lox_Sample_3.5 | ecosystem: Environmental > Terrestrial > Soil > Wetlands | place: USA... | reverse complement strand
TTCCCCGCTCCATGTCCGCGACGAGCTCCGCGATCACGCCTTCCGCTTCGCCAAGGACGAAATGCCGAATCTCGGTAAATTCCCGGTAGCCGGTGGTGAACAGCGGACCGCCCGCCACGACCGTCTTGCCCAGCGCGGCACAGCGCGCGGCTAGCTCGTGAGCCGACTCGCGGTGCACGATCATGCCGCTCATGAGCACGTAATCCGCGGCCTGCAGCTCGGCGTCGGAAAGCGCTTCGACGTTGAGGTCGGCGAGGCGCAGATTCCAGTCGCGTGGCAGCATCGCCGCGACGGTGAGCAGGCCGAGCGGCGGAAACGCGCACTTCTTGGACACGAACTTCAACACGTGCTTGAAGCTCCAGAAGGTGTCGGGATTGCGCGGATAGACGAGAAGCACGTTCATGGCGGCGATAGAGACAGGCACAGCTCCGACTCGAGATCGGATCGGGTCGCGGCCGGCAGCATCGCACAAAGTGCTCGTCAAGGTAAGCTGCGCGAGCGATTTTTCGGTCGCGCGCCGCAACCCGCGGCGCGAGGCCTGCGCGCTGGCGACTCGGGACGAGCAATCTTGATCCGCATCAAGGCGCTGGCTATGGCGAAGATTTAGTCTTGAGAATTTTGCGTGCAGCCACGGACCGTTCTTTGTTGATCTCGCGCAAACCGATCGGGCGTACCGCAGCGTACCGTCGCTGAAGGCCGAAGGCTTCCGGCAATGCGCCGGGGTGGCGCCTGCGTCGCGACGTCGTGACCCGAGCGCCGGCGTTCGGCGACGCTGACCCAACGTCGAGCCGAAAACAATGAAGGCGCTGGTCCTCACCTCTCCGGGAGCGTTCGCCATTCAGGACGTGCCGGTTCCGAAGCCGGCAGCTCACGAGGTGCTGTGCCGCATCCGCGGAGTCGCGATCTGCGGTAGCGATCCGGAGATTATCCGGGGTGGTCTGGCTGGAACGTGGCCGCCATCCTATCCATTCATCCCGGGACACGAGTGGTCGGGCGAAGTCGTCGCCGTGGGCGACGGTGTTCTCGACTTCAAGCCCGGCGACGCCGTGGCCGGAGAGGCGCACAAGGGCTGCGGCTACTGCCGCAACTGTCTCGCAGGACGCTACAACCTCTGCGAGCATTACGGGCACGCCGAGACTGGCCACCGCCATTACGGCTTCGTCTCACAAGGCGCCTACGCCCAGTTCAACACGTACTCGGTGCGCAGCATCAATCGCCTGCCGCCAGGGATCTCGTTTCGAGAGGGGGCGCTCGTGGACACCGCCGGAGTCGCGTTGCACGCGATGGAACTGACGGGTATCACACCGGGTGGCACGGTCGCGATCATCGGGCCGGGACCCATCGGCCTCATTGCGATGCGCTTCGCGAAGGCTCTCGGGGCGGCCCGCGCCGTCGTCGTGGGCCGCGGCGCGCGCCTGGGAGCCGCAGCCGCCAAAGGCGCCGACACGGTGATCGACTTTGAGAAAACCGACCCGGTGAAGGCAGTGCGCGAGCTCGCGGGCGGCCTCGGCGTCGACGAGGCGTTCGAGTGCTCCGGCGCCGCGGGTACTTTCGCGCAAGCGGTAGGCATGGTGCGCAAAGGCGGCAAGGTCGGGCTTCTCGGGGTGCCGCCCGATCAAGTCCGGGAGGAGCTCCCGTTCAAATACATCGTGCACAACGAGATCGCCATTTTCGGATCGCGAGCCAACCCGAACGTTTCGCGCAAGATCATCCAGATGCTGGCTTCAGGTCACGTGGTCGTGAAGGATCTCGTCACGCACACCTTCCCGCTCGAGCGCTTCGCCGACGCGCTCGACACGTTCGTCCATCGCCGCGACGGCGCCATCAAGGTCGTCGTGGAACCCAACGGCGCGGAGGTAGCGCACTAGCCCCATCGGGCCGCCTATGGCATCCATCGAAATCCGCGGCGTCGACAAGTGGTTCGGCACGACGCAAGTGCTGCACGACGTCAATCTCGAGGTCGCGGATGGCGAGTTTCTGGTTCTGGTCGGACCCTCTGGTTGCGGTAAATCGACCTTGCTCCGCCTGATAGCGGGTCTCGAGGAGGTATCCGAGGGCGAGATCGTCATCGGCGGGCGCGTCGTGAACGACCTCCCGCCGAAGGACCGCGACATCGCGATGGTGTTCCAGAACTACGCGCTGTACCCGCACATGACGGTGAGCGAGAACATGGCCTTCTCGCTGCGCATGCGCAAGGCTGACAAGGCGCTCGCCGCTAGGAGGGTGGCCGATGCGGCCGGAACGCTCGATATCTCGTCCTTCCTGGATCGCTACCCGCGGCAGCTCTCGGGCGGCCAGAGACAGCGCGTGGCGATGGGCCGGGCGATCGTGCGCGATCCCAGGGTATTCCTCTTCGACGAGCCGCTCTCGAACCTTGATGCCAAGCTGCGAGTGCAGATGCGGGTGGAGATCAAGTCGCTTCACCAGCGCATCCATGCCACGTCCGTTTACGTCACGCACGACCAGATCGAGGCAATGACGATGGCGGACCGGATCGTCGTTCTGCAGCAAGGCCGCGTCGAGCAGATCGGGACGCCGCTGGAACTCTACGACCATCCGGCGAATCTCTTCGTCGCGGGCTTCATCGGCTCGCCCGCGATGAACTTCATCCGCGGCCGCGTCCGTCGCCGTGACGGCGCTCTGGAAATCGACGCAGCCGATGGCACCGTGCTGCCCAACGGCGCCGACCACGGTGGGCACGACGGCCAGGAAGTCGTCTACAGCTTTCGCCCCGAGCATCTCGCTCTGGGCGCGACCGGAAAGGGAATCGCCGCGACGATCCTGGTCGTCGAGCCGACCGGCGCAGGGACGCATCTGTACTGCGACGCGTGCGGATCGCAGGTCTGCGCAGTGTTCGGCGAACGGCTCGCATTCAAGCCGGGCGAGACGATCTGGCTGCAACCCAAGATCGAGCTCGTCCATGTGTTCGACTCGGCGACCGGCAGGGTCGTGCATTGAGTCGTAAACCAGATGTTCGACAACTGGAGGTTGATATGAAAACGTGGAGCACCAAACGCGGGCTGTCGTCGCTTGCGGCGGCCGCGATGCTGACGCTGATGGCCGGGGCACCGGCGGCCGCCGCCGACACGCCGCCCGGCTTCCCCAAGGACAAGGTCACCATCGAGATCTGGTGGCACGAGTACGGCCCGTTCACGACGTATATGAAGGAGCTGATCGAGGCCTACAAGACCGTTCGGCCGAACGTTACGGTCAATCCGGTCATCACTTCGTCGGGCGACATCAACCAGAAGCTCACCGTAGCGCTCGCGACCGGCACCGGGCCGGACATCATGGACCAGGACGCGTCCTTCTACGAGCTGTACTACGCCAAAGGCGTGCTCGAGCCGCTCAATCTCGATGTCTTCGGCGCTAAGAGCTACGACGAGATCGTCGCGCGCTATACCCCGGGCGGCATCGCCGCCGGCACCTTTGGCGGGAAGGTCTATGCGCTGCCCTATCAGGGCAATTCGATGAGCCTTTTCATCAACAACAAGGCGTTCGCCGCCGCTGGACTGGATCCCGTCAAGGACGCGCCCAAAACGTGGGAGGACATGAAGGCGCTCGGGCCGAAACTCAAGATCGTGCAGGGCACGCGCACGGTGCAGAAGGCCTTCGACTTCCCGTACCACAGCCCGCGTTGGGAAGTGCAGATGTTCCAGCCGCTGGTCGAGCAGTTCGGGGGCAAGCTCCTCTCCGATGACGGCAAGACGGTCTATCTCAACAGTCCCGAAGCCGTGAAGGCGCTGACGTTGTGGCGAGACGTGACCAAGGCGACGGGCGATCCGAAGACCACGCTCAATACCCCGAGCAATCCGAACCAGGACTTCATCGACGGCCGCACCGCCATGTGGGTCACTGGCCCCTGGGCAACCTCGCAGATCCGCCAATCGGCGATCAAGGATGGCTTCACCGTCGTGTCCTACCCGCAGGTCAATCCCGCCAAGCCGCACACGATCGTGTACGGCTGGATGTGGGGCGTGAACAAGGCCAAGCCGGCGGCGCAGAAGGTGGTCGCCTGGGACTTCATCCGCTTCGTGCTCTCGAAGCCTGACGAGTGGCTGTCGAAGGTCGCGTTCGTGCAACCGGTCAAGGGCGTGAACGAGACGGCGGTTGCCAAGAGCTTTCCGTTCTTCGACGTGCACATGAGAGATGTCGCCACAGCGTCGTGGTACATCCGCTCGGAATACACCAATGAAATCGGTCAGGCCATCGGCCGGGCGATCGAGCGCACCGTCTACGACGGCGTCGATCCGAAGGCTTCGCTCGACCAGGCGCAAGCCGAGATCGACAAGATCCTGAAGTACTAGCGCTGAGCATGGAGGCGATGCGAGCCGCGTTTAGCGGTTCGCATCCCCAAGCCCGATGAGCTCCCAAGCGCCCGCAGCGAACCCCTGGACGCCTCCCGCGGTTCGGCCCCCGCGCTCGATCGTGCGCAGGCCTCACTGGAGCCTCGCAAGGAGGCAGGCTGCCTTCGGCGTCGCGATCATCCTGCCGACGCTGGCGGTGCTCGCGGTCTTCCGCTTCCTGCCGATGGTGCAGGCACTGTACCTTAGCGTAACTGCTTACGATCTCGTCCATCCGCCCCGCTTCGTCGGCTGGGCGAACTTCGCGAGCCTGCTGCACGATCCGCTGTTCCTCAAGTCGGCGCGCGTGTCGATCACCTACGTCGTTTGCAGCGTCGTGCCCGTGCTTCCCCTTTCGCTCGGCCTCGCCGTCCTGTTCAACCAGAGCGTGTTCATCAAGAACGTGCTGCGCTCGGCGATATTCATGCCGGTCGTCATGCCGGCAGTGGTCATGGCAGTGGTGTGGACGTTCATGTACCAGCAGGACGGGGTGGTGAACACCCTCCTCGGCTTCCTCGGCATCGACCCGGTCCCGTGGCTGCGCAGCAGCGCCACAGCGCTCTGGGCAGTGATCCTGATCGGCATCTGGCGCGCCACGCCATACTACATGGTCATCTTCCTCGCCGGCCTGCAGGCCATTCCTGCCGACTACTACGACGCGGCAAAGATCGACGGCGCGGGTCGCTGGGGCACTTTCCGGTATATCACGCTGCCCCTGCTCAAGCCGACGATGCTGCTGGTTATCGTGATGAACGTGATCGTCGCGATGAAGGTGTTCGCGGTGCCCATGATCATGACCGGCGGCGGCCCCGCCGATTCGACGCGTGTCCTGCCGCTGTTCATCTACCAGACCGGCTTCGAGTTCTTCGACATGGGTCGCGCCGCCGCGATGAGCGTGTTCCTATTCGTTGCGGTCATGGTGTTTTCCTTCGTGCAAGTGCGGCTGTTCACCCGCGGAGCCGAGTCGCGATGAGCCTCTCAGCCTTCGCGAGAACCGCGCCGCCGGCGCGCCGGAAAGCGCCTGGGCGGGGATGGATGCGTCGCCGCGGAGCAATCGTCGTCTCAGCCGTCCTGACGGCGGTCGCGTGCGTCACGCTGCTGCCCTTCTACTGGATGCTCTCCTCGTCGCTGCGGACGATGGAGAACATGTTCAGGCTGCCGATCCAGTGGCTGCCCTGGCCGCCGAACTGGCAGGCGTACGCGCTGGCGTGGCAGGCGCAGGACTTCACCCGTTACTTCCTGAACAGCGGGCTCGTAGCCGTCGCCATCACGCTTTCGAACCTGCTCCTGTGCTCGCTCGCCGGCTACAGCCTGACCAAGTTCCACTACCGCGGACGCGGCGCGATGTTCCTCGCGATCCTGAGCACCATGATGCTGCCGCTGGAAGTCACCATGGTGCCGCTGTTCCTCATCATCAAGCGGCTCGACTGGGCCAACAGCTATCAGGGACTCATCGTTCCGTTCCTGGTCGACGGCTTCGGCGTCTTTCTGATGCGGCAGTACATGATGAGCATTCCAAAGGACCTGATCGATTCGGCGCGCATCGACGGCGCGTCGGAGTTCCGGATCTTCTGGATGATCATTCTGCCGCTGTGCAAGCCCGCGCTCGTGGCGCTAGCCGTGTTCACCTTTCGCGAGGCCTGGGACATGTACATCTGGCCGTTGATCATCATCACCAAGGATTCGCTCCGCACACTGCCGCTCGGCATTTCGCTCTTCATGAGCAGCTACGGCACCTCCTGGGATCAGCTCATGGCGATCGCGGTGCTCGGCACGCTGCCGATGATCCTGCTGTTCTTCTTCCTGCAGCGCGCCTTCATCCAGGGGATCGCGGCCACCGGACTCAAGGAATAGACCGATGCCCGGGACGATGCGGGCCGTCGTCGTTTCACGCTACGGCGCCACGCTCGAGGCGGCGACACGGCCCATTCCCCGGCCGGGGCCGAGCGAAGCGCTGGTGCGCGTGCGCGCGAGCGGCCTGTGCAGCACCGATCTGCACCTCGTCTCCGGCCGGCAGCCGCTGGGAGCATTGCCGCGCATCGTGGGGCACGAGCTTGCCGGCGAAATCGTGCAGATCGGTCGGGACGTGCGGCGGTGGCGGCTTGGTGATCGAGTCACGGCAGCCATCGACGTAACCTGCGGGCGCTGCCGGCATTGCCTCGCGGGCGCCACGCAGCGCTGCCGCAGCATGGAACGCATCGGTTTCGAGCGCGATGGCGGTCACGCCGACTATGTCGTGGTGCCGGCAGCGAATCTGGTCGCATTGCCCGACGAAATCTCGTACGAAGCGGCGGCGATCCTGCCCGATGCAGTAGCATGCATGTATCACAGCCTGATCCACCAGGGACGTGTCGGCCTCGGCCAGACAGTCCTCATCTTGGGGACCGGCGGGCTGGGCATTCACGGCGTTCAGATCGCCAGGACGGCCGGCGCAGACGTGCTTGCGACCAGCCGTCGACCGCAAAGACGCGCGCTCGCCGAGCGCTACGGCGCGACCGCCATCGATACTGCGTCCGGTTCGATCGCGGCGGCCGTGGCCGAGATGACCGATGGCGAGGGCGTGGACGTGGCGGTCGACAACATCGGCACTCGGGAGAGCGTACGCCAGGGGCTCGCCAACCTGCGTCCGGGCGGCAAGCTTCTGGTCGTCGCCTACAGCGACGAGACGTTCGAGGTTCCCTCGCTGCCATTCTTCAAGCACGAGCACGAGTTGATCGGCTGCCGCGGCAGCACGAAGCAGGATCTGATCGACGTGGTCGAGCTGGCCCGCCGAGGGCGCATCACGCCGGTTCTCGGGGACTCGTACCCGCTCGCCGCAATTGCCGAGGCGAGCGCGCGCCTGGAATCCGGCCATTCGTCGGGCCGCATCTGGCTTTCCCGCGACTAGACAGGCGAGCCACAGCATGCTTGTCTTCGTCGGCACCTACACCGAGCCCATCACCTTCGGGACCGGGCAGGTCCTGCAGGGCAAAGGCGAGGGAATCCATGCCTATTGGTTCGACGAGCTCACCGGCGCGCTTCGCCCGCTCGCGACGGCCAGCGGCGTCGCCAATCCGTCGTACCTGGCGCTCGACGCGTCGCTGAGCTTTCTCTATGCCGTGAACGAGCTCAAGAGCTACGCGGGTGAGCCGACCGGCACGGTCAGCGCCTTCCGCGTCGACGCTGCAACGGGCCGACTTCGCTTTCTCAATCGACAGGCGACCCACGGAACGGACCCTTGCCACGTCGCTGTGAATCACGCGCGCACGCATGTCTTCGTCGCGAACTTCATGAGCGGCAGCGTGTGCGTGCTCCCGGTTCGCCGGGACGGCTCGCTCTCCGAAGCGTGCGACCTCGTCCAGCATCACGGCTCCAGCGTCGATCCCCGACGGCAAGCAGGCCCGCACGCGCACTCCGTGACGCTCGATGCGTCGGACCGGATCGCGCTGGTGCCGGATCTTGGTCTCGACCAGGTCATGATCTACCGGTTCGATCCGAACCGCGGGAAGCTCGATCCGAACGCCCAGCCATCGCTCGCAGCGAAGCCCGGCTCCGGGCCGCGTCACCTCGCATTCCATCCCAACGGGCGGTTCGCCTATCTGGTCAACGAGCTCGACTCCACCGTGGAGGCTCTCGCGTATGTCGGCGAAGCCGGAAGTCTCCGGCACGTGCAAACCGTCAGTACGCTGCCCGTCGCGCCGCCGGCTGCGAGCACGTGCGCGGACATCCATGTCCATCCCTCGGGACGCTTCGTTTACGCTTCGAACCGCGGCCACGACAGTATCGCGGCCTATCGCGTGGACCCGACCTCGGGAGCTCTGTCCGTGGTCCGGCACGAATCGACGCGGGGCAGGACGCCGCGCAGCTTCGCGATCGATCCGACGGGTCGCTTCCTCATCGTCGCGAATCAGGACACCGATTCGCTCGTGCCGTTCCGCATCGACCCCGATACCGGGGTGCTTCGATCGAGTGGCGAAACGACGTGGGCGCCGACGCCGGTGTGCATCAGGTTCTTCGCGGAGGAATAGGCTCCCCCACTCGCGCGCCGTAGCGCTCGCTCCACCTGGGGGTCACCGCGAGAACCTGGCGGCTCGCGAGCTGGGCGCGGCGGATCACCAGCAGCGTGAGTTGCAGCGACTTGCTCATGCGCGCGAATTCCGCGGCGGTCAATCGCCGAAGATCCGTCGACGGCGAATGGATCGACTTCATGGGCCTCCCGTCGGCTGTGCCGCACCAATCTGTCATCGCGTACCTCAACAGCAAGATGCGTTCCCTCGGGGCAAATCGAAGCCGTTTCAGAGGGTTGGCGCGCCTTCGGCATCGCGACCCGGGAGCCGTTGTAAGAGCCTTCGACAGACCGCCCGGCCGTTACACGGCACAACTCGTGCTGCACACCGCGGCTATTGCGGCGGCAGGTCGGCTATTGCGGCAGGCCGGCGATCGCGGCCACCACCGCCGCCTGCACCTTGGTGCTCTTGTCGATGGTGATGTGCAGGATCTCCCAATCGCGGGCGATGTTGATGTTCGTGATTTCGCCTTTGAAGCCGGGGTCCGCGGTGAGTGGCGAGCCCCACCCCGGAGACTGATAGTAGTCGATCGCCCGCACCACGTTCGCCGGGACGGGATCCTGCATGAACGGCACCAGTGTGATCAGGAGGTCGACCGCGATGTCGTGCTTCTCGAGCTCTCTGGCCATGTCGATCGCATTGTTGGCGCCTTGCGAATGGCCGACGAGCACCAGCCGGCTCGTCGCGCCCGAGGCGTGCTCGTCCACGATCTTCTCCACCGCCGAGCGCCACGAGAGGTGACCCATCGCCTCGGCCCGGATACCCTTGCTGCGCAGCTCCCCGGCGATGGTGTCCATGCCGGTCGAGAAGACGTTGAACCAGCCGCGCAGCAGGTACACCTCCGTGTCGGCGCGTGCGGAGCCGTGCCAGAGAAGCGCGAGCGCGGCCAGAGCGGAAAGCGCGCCCTTGCGCATGCCGGCGGCGGACCCGCGTGCCATCGGCGCTACCCCGCGGACCCGTCGAATGCGGCCTGGAGCGCCGCGATGTCGAGCTTCACCATCTTGAGCATGGCGTCGGCGGCGCGCCTGGCCTTGGCCCGGTCCGGGTCCGCCATCATGCGCATGAGGACCGTGGGGACAAGCTGCCACGAGACGCCGTAGCGGTCCCTGAGCCAGCCGCACGCCTCGGCGGCGCCGCCGCGGAGCAGCGCGTTCCAGTACCGGTCCAGCTCGGCCTGATCGTCGCAGCGCACGGCGAACGAGATCGCGTGATTGAACGGATCGTGCGGTCCCGCGCTCATCGCGACGAAGCTCTGCCCGAAAAGCTCGAATTCGACGATCTTCACCGAGCCGGGCGGCCCGCTCGGCGATTCGCTCGGCAAGGCGCTGACGCGGACGACGCGCGAGTCGGGAAAGATGGAGGCGTAGAAGGCGGCGGCCTCCTCGGCCTCCCGGACGTACCACAGGAACGGGGCGATCTTCTGCATCGAACGGCCTCCCGGAGATCCACAATCCTGGCGCCGCGCCCAAGTCGGGCCGCTTGGGGCCGCGCGCGCACAACGGTAGGATTGGCCCGCTGACGCTTGGTTCATCGCAATCGGCCCGTGAATGCCCGCCGTCGATACGCCTGCGCTCGTGATCATCGCCGCCGCGGTCGCCCTGGCTGCTTTCGTCCAGGGGACGCTCGGCCTGGGCTTCGCGCTCATCGTCGCGCCGGTCATCGCGCTGCTCGCGCCCCACCTGCTCCCCGCGTGCCTGCTGCTGCTCATGCTGCCGCTCAACGTCTACATCGCCTGGAGGGAGCGTGCCGCGCTCGACCGTTCCGGCGCAGCCTGGATCACCGTCGGGCGCTTCGTAGGCACGTTCGGCGGGCTGTGGATCCTGGTCGCGGCCCCGCCGCAGCGCCTCGCCACGCTGGTCGGCGCGGCGACGATCGCGGTCGCGCTGGCAACGATCGTTCTGCCTCCATTTCGTCCCGGCAGGCGATCGTTCGTCGCCGCCGGGCTGGTCACCGGCGTCACGGAGACGGCGACGGGCATCGGCGGACCACCGCTCGCGCTCGTCTACCAGCACCACGCGGCGGCGGTGCTCCGATCGACGCTGGCCGCGTGCTTTCTGGTCGGCCAGCTCATCTCCCTGGCCGTGCTCGCCGTCGTGGGCCGCGCCAGCGCGGGTCAGCTCGCCGTGGCGCTATGGCTCGTGCCGGCGCTCGCGCTCGGCGCGATAATCAGCCGCTACGTGCACCATCGCATCGACGCGCGGCTGTTCCGGGTTTTCGTGCTGGGCTTCGCGATCGTCTCGGGCCTGGTGCTCGTGCTGCGACGCTAGTCCTACGACAGGAGCCGATCGTGATCACCAAACTCGATGCTCCGCTCAAGCGCGAGCTCCGGATCCTGGGCCAGACCTACACGCTCACGATCTCGGCCGATGGACTGCATCTCGCTCCCAAGGGCCGGCGCAAAGGCCAGGAGCTGCGCTGGGCCGATCTCGTCAGCGGCGACGCGGCGCTCGCCACCGCGCTCAACGCCTCGCTCGCTCGCGCCGGCGCGCCTCACCGGCTGCCTGCGCGCGCGCCGGCTGGCAACGCGGCCGGGAAAGCGAAACATGCGCCCCGCGCAGCGACGACCCGTTCACGGCGCAAAGGCGGACGATGAGGCACCGTGGGCCCGCTCGTTCCGGCTCATGCCGGCCCGGCATGGGGCGGCCGTCCGCACGCGCATGGACCTTCTAGATCAGCCGGCGCACGCGCTCTCCGAAGCGATCCGCAAGCGCGAGCTCTCGTGCCGCGAGCTGATGCGGGCCACGCTGGAGCGCATCGCCGCGGTGAACCCGCGACACAACGCGATCGTCAGCCTGCGCGAGCCTGACGCGCTGCTGCGGGAGGCCGACGCGCGCGATACCCAGCTCGAACGCGGTGCGACGCGGTCCGAGTCGATCGGCTGGCTGCACGGCCTGCCCCAGGCGATCAAGGATACGGCGCACACCGCCGGGCTGCGAACGACGCTCGGCTCGCGCGTGCTGCGCAACTTCGTTCCCGCGCAGGACGGGCTGCTGGTGCAGCGAATGAAGGCCGCCGGGTGCATCGTCATCGGCAAGACCAACGTGCCCGAGTTCGGCCTCGGGTCGCACACCTTCAACGAGGTGTTCGGCGTCACCGGCAACGCCTACGATCCCAGCCGTTCCGCCGGTGGCAGCAGCGGCGGCGCCGCCGTCGCGGTCGCGACGCGAATGCTGTCGGTGGCCGACGGCAGCGACTTCATGGGGAGCCTGCGCAATCCCGCCGGCTGGAACAACGTGTTCGGCTTCCGGCCCAGCCGTGGCCGGGTTCCGACTTGGCCCGCCGAGGACGTGTGGGTGACGCAGCTTTCCACCGAGGGTCCGATGGGCCGCACCGTGCGCGACGTCGCGTTGCTGCTCGACGTGCAGGCCGGCTACGACGCCCGCGCGCCGCTGTCGTTGGCGAAGGAAAGCGAGCGATTCGCGGACTCGCTCGCGCGCTTCGACGCGAAGGGCGTTCGGATCGGCTGGCTGGGCGACCTCGGCGGCTATCTCGCGGTGGAGGACGGCGTTCTCGAATGCTGCGCGCAGGCCTTGCGCCGTCTCGCGGGGTGCGGTTGCGCCATCGAGCCCGCCGAGGCCGGCTTCGCTCCAGAAGAAGTGTGGGAAGCATGGCTCGTGTGGCGCCGCTGGCTGGTCGCGGCGCGCATCGCGCCGCATCTTTCCGATCCGGCGAACCGTGCGCTGATCAAGCCCGAGGCGCTGTGGGAACACGATCAGGCGGCGCATCTGAGCGGCGTGGAGACCTATCGCGCCAGCGCGCAGCGCAGCGCGTTCTATCAGCGCCTGCTCGCGCTGCTCGAGCGCGCGGATTTTCTGGCGCTGCCCTCGGCGCAGGTTTGGCCCTTCGACGCCGCGCTGCGCTGGCCCTCGTCGATCGCGGGCCGCGCGATGGAC
>Ga0335081_10015620_pt1 | contig 12283 bp, 9 predicted proteins | sample Lox_Sample_35_FD_206713 | JGI IMG/M metagenome (GOLD analysis project Ga0335081, IMG submission 206713) | Soil microbial communities from Loxahatchee National Wildlife Refuge, Florida, United States - Lox_Sample_3.5 | ecosystem: Environmental > Terrestrial > Soil > Wetlands | place: USA: Florida... | reverse complement strand
AATTGACATTGAAATAGCAAACGAAATAGCGCCAAAACTAGAAAGCCTGTAGCTAGTACACAAATAGCACCTATTTGAGGGTCCTGATGCGGTCGGATAAGGCTGACGTTGTAATCCGACCGATCTGAAAATCGGTCGGGTTACAACGGCACTGTAACTCGATCGAACTGAAATTGGTCAGGTTACAGCGTACCGGTACGATCTACCAGTCGAATCGGATACATCCTTGAACTGGGATCCGACTCGACTAGCGGACATTACTGATTTTATATATTTGAAGTTAAATTAACTTTGATATAATGGACTTATATAATATAATTTATTTAATTTTTTGATAAAATTTTTAAATTTGAAAAATAAAATTTTTTCATTTAAACTTTTGATTAAAAAAACTTTTAATATAATTTATATCAGATTTTTAGTAAAATATATAATATTTATATTTTATTAAAATTCTTAAATTGATATTTTATAGTTTAATTAGTTTTATTTTTAAATAATTATAGTATTATTTGATCTATATTAATTAAATTAAAATATAATAGATTATATTTTTATTCTATAGATTTTATTTATAACTTTATATAAAATAATATATAAGAGATAATCATAAATCATTTTTTATTTTAGAAATAATAATGTTTTAATAATAATATTTAAATTTTATATATATCTATTTAAAATACTTTAATATGTTAATAAAATTACTTTTTAACGTTTTAAACTTAAATAATATTGTTTAACATTTGAATTTTTTAAATTTTCTTAAATAATTTAATAGTATAACAATTGTGGCATAAAATTGTAAGTCAGTTAAAACAGATATTTTTAACTTTTTAAATACATAAACATCCAATATTTGTATAATACTAAGAGCAATAGCTATTATGATACTGGTAAGACCACGGATCCTTGTAGATATATGAGGAGTGCATTTTGGATTTCCAACGGCTTTGCACGTGGGAAATTTCAATACCAACGGGGGAATGCAAGGGCCAGCCGGATCTTGATCAACTGTCCGCCGACGGTGGCTCCAGGCGAAGATGAGGTTCGAAGTGAAGGGAAAATATGACTACCGGTCTGGTCATGAAGATGACCTATCTTTCAATGCGGGCCAGGTTATTGTTGTTACCGAGGAGGTTGACGAGGAATGGTATCAAGGCGAATACACGGATAACGATGGCCGTCTCCGCCAGGGCATGTTTCCTCGAAACTTTGTTGTTGCCTCGAAACATCAGAATGCAGCTCCTGCCGGTGGATCCCCTATGGTCTCGAAGCCAGAGCCAGTACAACAGCCGGCACAGGCGTTTTCGACTCTGCCTCCCGGCTCTATTCAGCCGGAACAAGCGCCGAGTGTCCCAATGTCCTCTCCCCCCGCAACTCGCTCGCCGGCAACGCCGGGCTCCAGTCCTCATTCCGATGCCCCAATCACCCCACCTCAACCGGTACAAGCTTCTCTCGCCTCATATCGCTGACATCCTATCCAGAACCTGAGAAAACGGCTCACGGAAGAAGCCGCGGCCGTCAAACCGTCGTCTTTCCGAGACCGGATTGCTGCGTTCAATAAGGCATCGGATGCCCCCTTGGCACCGCGCACCATGCCAAAGCCCGCCTCCTTCGTTCGAAAGCCGTTTATTCCACCTCCGCCCTCAAAGTCGTCATACTTCGTTCCACCCAAGCCCACGGCGCAGGCGAAGACCCCAAGTTCAGATCAAAGCATGAATCGAGAACCCGCTGAACCATCTAGACCGATGCACCAGGAACCTCAGAGTGAGCCTGAATTTGGGAAGGACAACTTCAAGGAGAGAATAATGGCGATTCAGAAAGAACTTCACTACACCAACCAACTCCCCAATCGTGTGCCTGTCCGACCAGAAATATCCCGGGAAACCGACGGTGTCGATATTGTTCTCCAACCCTCCGAAGGCGGTAAGCAGGATGACGACGCACAAATCGTCACAGAAGAGACAGCCGGCCGGGAAATCTTAGATATACGAAAGGGAAGCATTAACGAAAGCGAGATGGAAGCAGAGAATACAACAGACGAGAGAGCGGACAGCGAAGAGGAGATTGACCCTGAGGTAGCACGTCGGCTAGCCATTCGGGAGCGAATGGCCAAAATGAGCGGGGGAATGGGAATGCACTTGGGCACTGGTTTGTCTCCTGCATATGGCAGAGGGAAGACCCCAACGAAGATACCTTCCCAACAACCTACAAGTCCCCCTTTCGAACGACCGGATCCCGTCCCAGTTATGCCCGGATTACCGACTGTCAAACCCAAAGAACTCGAGGGAAGTTTGCCAAAGCGGATCACTGATCGAACTGAATGGGCGCGTGTTCCACAAGACGAGGAGGCAGCATCATCCGGAGACGAGGCCTCAAAGTCAGATGGTGATCAGGAAAGCTGCAAGCCGTCAGTTGCGAAGAATGATTCCGGTACCTCCTTGCACACTTTTAAGTCATCATTGACAATGATAGCCGAAATCGATACTGAACCAGAACCCGAAAATGAAGTCCCGTTGACGAACCCATATGAAGTGGTTCATGAGGCCGATTTCTCGACCGGAAACTCCGATGCTGAGAGCATAGCATCATCAACTCCTGAAATCCAGGGACAGTCCTTGGAGCTGAGAACATCGTTCACCATGAATGACCAGGTTCAAACAGCTGCATCACCGCCGGTGCCGATACCCCGCTTGCCTTCAACAGAAACCGTTTCCAAATCGTGGCTTCCCCCACCTCCACCCCCTCCACCTGCTCCTCCTATTTCCGCTCTCGACCCGGCCTGTCCCCTGGAGCTGTCGCCATCGAATTTATCGAAAGAGACAAAAGCCGATCCTAACCCTGACAAATCCGATCCTGAATATTCACCCCAGGCCTTACCTGCTGTATCGTCACCTGCCTCACCCAAACCGCCTACTTCTCGACCTCCCCCTCCCCCTCCTCCTCTAATCATGCCTTCAAGGGCTCAATCCATTCCCACCAAAGCACCTCCGATCCCTACGATTCCCCGAAATTTCGAGATCGCAGATCCTTCACCCGATCAATTCTATGCCGATGTATTGAGCTCGCCGATCGGTTCAACGTCTAAGCATGCCGAAGAACCGCGATCGCCATATTCGCCTCCTTCTCCAACGCCACCTACATTCCGCGGCTCAATTCCTGAAAGATCTTCACAAGATGCCTCACGAAACCGTACCTCACTTGAAGCAACTCGTCGAGAACTTCCGTATATGGCAATGAAGGAAGAGAACTTGCACACCGGGAGGCAATGGTGGCTGCAGAATGACGCTCCGCCGGACGCATTTAGGAATCGCAACGATCTTATTTATGAGGTCGAAGACACAACATCGACTCGAAGAGGAAACCATGTCATCGTCAATCGACATGTGTACATCCTCTTTTCGGATTATTCCCAGACCCAAGTTACAGCCCAGTATGACCGAGACGACCCCTCTCGAGTCACCTTGAGTCAGCGGCATATGCCTCCTCCTCCGCAACCTACCAAGTCCGATCTCGAAGGCCGACACGAACAAATTGGGCATCAGGTTGTTGCACTGGCTCAAATGAAAGTTGGGGCTTCCGTGGGGGACGGTTCGGCTTTGGCGCTCGTTCATGATGTGTTTTCCAAGCTTGAGAATTGTCTTCCAAGCGCAGGGGTTCGCTCACATGGGGCGCTCGTATTCAGCAATTTTGGGAACTCTTCCACAAGACAGTTTGACGAAATTCGACCTGGAGACGTCGTCGCCTTCAGAAATGCCATTTTTCAAGTTCATGGTGGGCTGAGGGGAAAAAGTACGTTGGAGGTAGGGAAGCCAGATCACGTTGCGATCATTCAGGAATGGAATGGTAGTAAGCGAAAACTGAAAGTTTTGGAACAGCGTCAGGATAATAAGCGAGTGTCGTCTAACGCTTACAGACTGGGTGATCTGAGGAGCGGCGAGGTGCATGTCTTTCGACCGATGCCAAGGTCGTGGGTTGATTGGTGAAACCAAGGATATTTGGTTCGGATAGCGCTGGGTTGGTCAAGTTCTGTATTGCATACTTGCTTGTATGTAGCACATTTTGGAAGTCGTAGTAAGACTAAGCTCTATGAATTTATTTATCCTTTGATTGGTTTGTAGGCCATGGAGTAGACACGGTGACCTCGAGACGACCGAATGGATTAACTTGAGACGATTCGACTCTGACCGCAATCCGTTCCTTCCTGTCGTAAATCAACGGTGATCCGTGCTTCACCCGTGCAACGATGCCGTGAACTAATACTGCCCCTCCTTCAACTTCATTCCCGGGTCTCTTTATCCGCTGACATCGGCCAAGCCGAGGTGCACCAAACCATGTTCGATAGTCGTCAGAACGGGATGCGTGACCAGGCTGAAAGCCTTTCGATGCGTATGTGAGCCCCGCAGTCGGATGGGTTTGGAAAGGGGGTGCATCGAGCGAGACATCAAGGTAACCTTGAACTAGCTCAGTGAAACTGTCGCTGGTTTCATCCAATATTTGTGACTCCAGTTGAGCCTCTTTGAACCTCCTTCTGTTGACTTTATTATTGATCGGGTCGAAATAAGCGCGGAGTTTGTTCGCGGACAGCGTTGATAATCGGAGGCCACTCTCATCGACGTTCGATAGGTTCCATTGTGGATGGCCGTCCTGCAGGAGCGATCGTGGTCTACGGGAAACTAGTTCTCGTAATCGCTTTTGTTCGCGCGCCGGCGTTTTGTCGGAAGGCTCAAGAACGATGGACATCTCTTGAATTCTTCTGATAAATTTGGGTTTCTCTGCCGCAAAATAAAATGGAGTTTGTCGTTCCTCCGTATCGAGCTGATTAATGACAATATGACTGTCTCTAACCGGAGGCAGAGGCCGTTTTAATCCCCATTCGCCTCGGCGATGGGCAGCGTTGAACGACGAAATAACCTGATGCTCGGGGTGGGGCTGTTGGTGTCGGCCATAAAATGATTGATCTTTCTTCGATAGGTTGTATAGGGTGCCTAGGCGGGATGACCTGAAGATATCGTTGAAGGACGAGTGTTTTGAATGGATGGATGGACTTCCAGGAAGCAATTCGAGCAGAACGTTCAACGAGTTTCTCGCCATTCCGTCTGATGGTGCCTCGAACGGAAGGAGAGAAAAAGCTGGCAGTCAGGATCGAGATCGGAGTCGCACGCCCATCATCGCGAAAATCGCAATGCCTCCGAAATATGAACTGCCGGCTAGCTTTGGGTGGAGGATTCGACCGACAATATGCCCCCCGAAATTTCAAGAAGGGGAGCGTTTGAACCGGAGACGTGATTGATATTGATATTCAACATTGTATTACCTGGATCAATTTACATCTAAAACCTTCGGACTTGGGCGGCCTCCGGAACCAAGTCTCGCACTGGTACTACCGTCTCTATCAAACGACCCCTGTCATTCCCTGAGGGTACAGCTTCCAAGTCTATCTCCAAGTTCAGCAGACTTTTCAAGACTATCGTGGCGCCAAGCTTGGAAGTCACGATATTCCCCTCTGAACATACGGGACTGTTGATACCTGCTCAATTAGCATCGAAGAACCTATAGGAACGGAACATTCAGGGCATCCGTCGTTACACGAGCAGGAATCAACCCGTTCCACTGCTTGTTGAAGCAGCAGATCAATAAAATCGAATGCTTTTGAAGAAATTCCACATCCGGCACGGCCCCCGACAGCATCATAGAAAGTCAATCTGAAAGCATCAGCTTGATCTAAGGCGGGTAAATGAAGACCTCGCCGGTCGCTTTCGTTGACTCTCTCTCTAGAAATCAGCCCTGACTTGAAGAAGGGCTAGACTTTGGCGTATTCTTTCTGCGGAGCTTTACATTCCGTCCTCACATCTCCGGGGGACGTGATAACTACGTTTGGAAGGAGAGAAAGAATTGCATGTTCTGCCGCATGGATACTACCCGCGACGTTGTATTTCTTCTCTTCTAGAATTTCCAAGGCCCTTAGAGGGACATCGAGCCACATGCCCTTCGTGTTCACTATGACGGGTGGATTATCGACGTCGACCGCATCAATGATATTATTTTTCTTATCCACTTTGAAATACCCGAACACGACAGAAGTAACTGAAGGCTCAGCACCTGACAACGAAGACATTTTACCACAAATGTCGCCGTAGAAGACATTACAGGCGGACCCTGCCACCTGTCGGATTGCATGAGTCTCGACAGGATCAACATTCCTCGAAGTAAGTCCAAATAAGTTAGCTCGACGGTTACGTAAAATCTCGCTGACGTGTTGTCCATTCCACATTTACTGACACAACGGATGCTATTCTCTGGTTTATGTCTAGTTCTTTGACTAGGTAGGTATTGCCTTGATGCATGTATATAGCACCTAAAAGGATATCAGCAGGCTCCAAACATCCAGTACCTTCGTATATTGTAAACATTGCGCGGGAAGGCTCTAGTTCTTCAAGAACGATGTTTCTTTGCCGGGTTATATCAATGATGACATAATGCCCATCTTCAATGTTCCTTATTAAAACATGCTTGGAAGGATGAGGGTTGAATCTGGGATGACAGTGATAGTAACCCTCGGTGTCTTTCACCATCTTTTGTTCGGCGATATCGAGCATCTGGCTTCCAAAGTATTGTTCATCGACAGGCTGCAGAGGCATTTCGAATGCCGCGCATTGAAGGTGGCCTTCCAAGACTAAGGGATTCCCCAGATCGACCTGCGCTTCTAGGTTGGGTTGAGTAAAGAGCTCGTCCGGGTGATTCATGAAATGTTGGTCGATTGGATTTGGATCCGCAATTAGGATTGTGAGGGAGTCCTTTTTTCGCCTACCCGCACGTCCACTTTGTTGGCGCTGACAGTTTAGTTGTCACGATATGACAGGAAAGGTTACAAAAGCAGACATTGTATAGGGAAAACCAACAATCAGAACTGCATCTAAGTTTGTTAGAATAGATGCGGTCGTAGAGTACCCAGAGTTCCGATATCGACTCCAAGTTCCAGGGCTGTCGTAGCAATTATGCCTAGTAGATCGCCACTAAACATTGCATGCTCGATTTTCCGCCGCTCCTGGGCAATGTAGCCGCCACGGTAACTCATGACTTTCGCGACAAGGTTGTCGAATCCTTGTTGTCGTAATTCCGCTCGGATCGCACGTAAGAGGATGTCGCACATTTTTCGGACCTTACAAAACGCAATCGTCCGGACTCCCCGAGACATGAGAAATACGAAAATTTTGCTTGTCTCGCTGACCGCACTGACTCTTCCAGATCCAGGATCCAGCGGATCCACGAAAGGGCAGTTCCAACAGACAAAGTGCTTTCTCCCGGCAGGGGATCCATCTTCATCCACTAGACTAACGTTGTCGAGGCCAAAGATGGTTTCCATATGCTAGCATGTCAATGAAGAAGGAGCGATCCGCAACCTCTTTTGCGTTTGGAAGTGTCGCGGTGCAGGAGATAAATTGTACATGCCTTCGATTGCCAACTGCAGCGCAAAGTCTACGAAGTCGGCGCATTATCAACGCAACATGACAGCCAAATAACCCCGAATAAACGTGGAGCTCTAAACAGTCACTGACAAGGCTTGTCACTGACTCACCATCAACAACAACGTATTTCAGATTTTTGAGAAAAGATCTCCACTTCTCTTCATTCGGCATTATCGTTATGTGGAGGGTATCAGGATTCGTGAATATTACTTGAGATTATTACCATAGCGGGAGACACATACCCGAAGCATTTTCTCTGATCCACGTACGATTTGCCTGAGGTGTATCGCCGTCGAAAGTCTCTACTTGAATGTGGGATAATTCATCCACGTGAGACAAAATGCTAAGGAGTGATTTCTTCTGATCTTGGGCCAGGGCTTTCGTTGGGAATATATATAAAGCTTTGACGGTCGGATCTTGTTCCAGAGACGCCAGCACAGGAATTTGGTAAATGAGTGACTTGCCACTTGCTGTTGCGGTCGAAACAATGACGTGTTTGCCCAAATTAAGCTCGTTAATCGCTTTTGCCTGATGAACGTAGAGACGCTCGATTGATCGTGAACACGCAATTGCGCTTTCCAGAGCCGGTGACAAGGGCTGCATAAGATCGCCTAAACGTTAAATCAAGCAAGATGGAGGAAACCATAAAGTGCGGGAGTTGCAGGGAATGTTTGGTGGCCCCCACGAACAATCTGATCCCGATATGTATTAAGGAGTTTTAACTCCTCGATCACTTCTGCCATGCAAAATGTACACTGTTTTAAATCCGGACTCTCCAATATGGATTCAACGATATCGTGCTTGGGAAAGTATTGTTGTGCGATTCTTTCCATCTCTACCCATTCATCCAGGTCCTCGATGTTAAACTACAAACCGAAGTAAAGAGAGATTAGGATCATACCTTCGCCCGGCAGGTATGGATATGATCATTCACCACCGTTTTAAACTTTTCATTTCTGTTATTAATCGTTCGAGTCACCGAGTCAGGGCTGAACTCTGGAAGTTTGATTTCCGACTTACGATCCACGGACAGCCTGGCTCGATTAAATAGTTCCATCTGACAGTGGGCCACACCCCTTGCGCCGGTTGACTTTAGGCCTCAAATTTCCGTCCGTGAATTCGAAGAACAAGACGTGAGACAGTCCAGAGTTGTCAATGTTCGGTAAATGAAAAAGATCTTCCTTCTGTGATCTTCTGGATTTGGGCTGACTGTCGACATCGACTTCCAATGTCGACCCCTCGATATAGTCGAAATAGACGGATTCCGGGATCAAGGCTTTGATACGAACAATGTCATCGATCGTCAGGGGCCTGACTAGGGTTAAATATTGCTTACTTGGGCCGAAGCCTACCGTCCCGTCAAGTTTTCAACACTGGCCTTGAGGTTTTGGAATGTCGTTGGAAAATGTTTGCGTGTACAGCAGAAGGTGAATACGGTGTTTAGGCTCTGGAAAACTCGCATCAGGCCGAGAAACTTCTCGGGCCATGGTGACAAGCTCGAATCTTGAGTTTGTTTGGACGAGTCATTTTCTTCCTCCTCTGCAGGGCTGAGATTCCTCCGGCGTTTGCGGGGATTAGTAGCAGTAGAGGAAGAGGATCGTAACTTGACAGACGGTTCTATGCTCATGATGATCGTTGCACTCCTTTTTCCATCACATCCTTTGTCACACGTGCACGCAAGATTGTGCGGGTTAGGGTTAAATTAAAACCAACGCGTCAATTCGACTTCGGAAGCTATCGACCGTTATTTCAACTTTTTCATTCAGCTAGTTCGCAAGAATCATTTGAACAAATTCTGCATAATCAGAGACAATAATGTAGAAGAATCAAGTACCCGAGTAATTGATCGACCCGTCCTTTCCGATATTGATTCCTTTGAGAAGTTCTTCAACCTCGTCCTCAGATAACTTTTCTCCAAGGCTGGTAAGCACTATTCAAGGTTAGAAAGATGAGAGACAAAAAATGGAGTGGCGATACCATATTTCAGCTCACCGACACCGATGAATCCACTTCCGTCTTTGTCAAAGACTTGGAATCCCCGGACAAAATCTTCTGGCTGACCGGGGCTGCGGAAACCGTCGGGCCTGTTTAGGATTCGCAGGAACAAATCAAAGTCAACTAGATATAAGAAGCCTGCACAGGAAGCAATAACACAGTGAATAAACAAGGGGACATGGTATGCTTGTGAAGAGAAGGAAGCATATGCGATGGGGATGGAATTTACAGTCAGGGCCGACCGATGCCTCGAGATCTGAAATTTCGGCAAGGGTGGGATTTTGTCCGCATGCCCTCAACAAATCACCAAGACTAGTCCTTGCCACGCGTCCATTTCCTTTCGTATCGAATAACGCAAATGCGTCTCGATATTGCTCAGTAGACGCCGGCTTTGCTCGCAGTCAGCAAAAGGTTATCTGAATATTTCGCAACATGGTTGGAGCGGGGACCGAAAGGGTAAGGCCAGGAGTGATTACCATGATCAAGAGCGAGATATGTGCAGGGCCGGAAGGAAGGGGCTGCCTCTGAAATTGTGATGTGGAGCGCGAAGGAAAGTCTGTAGGGGACGGCGGGCTGTGAACGACTCGACACGCACCACAATGTAAACATCGTTCCCCTGCAATAAATTATTACATTTACAGTAATTTAAATATGCGACCATTTACTTTCGATAGATTGATGGCTGTTGATCGTCCACTCCCCCGCAGGAGGGGAATGGGAATGCGTTGTTGCCGCTAGGCAATGATGTTCCGGCGATCAGACACTACGTGGGCGGTCCTCTTGCGCGTTTCGCTCCGGAAACTGAGGCCCGCCAAGCGGGTTGTTGCTCGGAACAGCTCGCCCGCCGCCGTTCCTCCCCGTGACGATGGAGACCATGACCCCGAGATCGACCTCGTAACCCTGCGGCGCAAACGTCCGTCCAAATTCAACAGTTCCATCCTTTCCCGCGAAGCGACAGACACCGCCAAACCGCCAGCAGATTGTCCGGAATTCGATGCCGTATCCTCCAAGCCGCCAAGCCCAGCCGGCCAAAATCCTGGAAGTCACCACACTTCGCAAGCGGAGAATTCAGTGCCGCACAGTTGGAGTACGCATACCAAAATTCAAGCCGGTCAGCTTTCTTCGACATCATCCGACTCTCACCTCTCTTCTCCGTCGATAACCAGGAATATGGGATCGAGTCCATACACCTCCTCCGTCGACACATTGGACCCATATCTCATACACTACCTCAAGTCTCTTCGATCGAAATCTTCAAAATCGCCTAAACCACCCATCACAGAGCCAAATCACCCTTCTCCACAAGATCTAGATGTTGACTCTTTGCGCCCCGTTGATATCCGTTCAATCTATCGTCAACGAAAATCCAGGTCCGGTATGGGCCCGAAAGACAGCCAACGAGCTTCAACCGGAACCCCATCAGGAGAACCTGGGTTGATTCCTGACCATTTGACTCATGCCAAAATCGAAAACTTAAATCTTCCCTCGTCAGGCGGCAAAGTCGTCATTCCAAAAGCCTTGCTCGTTCGCCTAATAGAGGAGACGATAAATCTATCCGGAGCGGCTGTCCGTGGAGATGATGTAATTATAGAGCGATATTCACCGACTTGGCATCGCTTTGCCCGACTTCTCAGGACGTCCGATCTGCATAAAATTTCGAGTCTCTCGCAATCCCAATATTCAGATTGCCCGCCGCGCTCAGATAACGATGTTTTCAGCCTAGGCACGGCCTTGGAGACGTCCGAATCAATCTCAGGGACGAAACTTCACGGCCCCGTCAAGTCTGGCGTTCGCACAGACAAGATCAACTCGGAGGTGCCTGAAGCAACGGAACATGAGTATATTGTTCTCGCTCTCGACAGTAAAAAGTCCCGTGTCATTTCTACTAGATTCTCCCGACTTTTAGATGGGCCCGTGGTAATTGCTCCTGTCTCCACCGAGGATTTATTGAAGGTGGAACATCTCAACAAGTAAGACGCGCCGAACGAGTGAACATTGACGTTAGGTACTTACCTCATCTCAAGCCTCTTGAAAGCGAGGGCTTCAGAATAACTGCCGTAAGTGGCAGCGGAATTGTGGCGTCTAAAATGTTTGGCGAGAATTCGTCAGGGGACGGTAAAGTTGGATGGCTAAGGCGGCTATTGGGAACAGATGGTCTGTAGTTACCATATGATTTTACTTAAACGGAAGTTTTCTCTTTACGTAACCTTACAGCGGAATGCGGGCAGGCGTGAGGATTATTCGTCCAAATTCCCATCGCCTCTCCCCCCCATAGCTTGCAGACCCTGCCTTGACATGTCCTGCATTTTCTGCCGTATCGTCAAAGGCGAAATCCCTTCCTTCAAAATTGTAGAGACTGCAAAAAGGCATTATTTTTATACGAATAAATGCTGATAATATTAGTTACGCATTTTTGGATATTCAACCTCTCAGCAGGGGCCATGCCTTGGTGATTCCAAAGGAGCATGGCATCAAATTTCACGAGCTTTCCGACGAAACCCTCGCAGATTTGTTGCCGGTTGCGAAAAAAGTCGCTCTTGCGTTGGGAGTCAAAGACTATAATCTTCTCCAAAACAACGGTACGTCGATTGTCGTGGCGGAACTGATAATAGGACGTATTGCCCATCAAGTTGTTGACCACGTTCATTTCCATGTAATGGCAAAAGGAATCCTCCGCTGACGGACAGATTATTCCGAAGCCGGATAAAGAACAAGGTCTTGGAATTGGCTGGCCGGCAAAGGAGGCCAACAAGGCTGATTTGCAATCCTTACTCGAGGAGATCAAGCAGAAATTATAAATTTGTTGGTGGTAGTTC
>Ga0335081_10015619_pt1 | contig 12283 bp, 14 predicted proteins | sample Lox_Sample_35_FD_206713 | JGI IMG/M metagenome (GOLD analysis project Ga0335081, IMG submission 206713) | Soil microbial communities from Loxahatchee National Wildlife Refuge, Florida, United States - Lox_Sample_3.5 | ecosystem: Environmental > Terrestrial > Soil > Wetlands | place: USA... | reverse complement strand
CGTTGATTGACTTGCAATCCGCATTTGTTGAGCAAGCCGAACTCGCAGATGAAACCCTCATGCCCGGTTACACTCATCTGCAACGCGCTCAACCGATTTTGCTTTCACATTGGTGGCTGAGTCATTTCTGGCCACTTCAACGCGACCGTGAACGTCTCGCGAATTTGACAAAACGCGTTTCTGTTTTGCCGTTGGGTTCGGGCGCATTAGCGGGAACACCAATTTCCATAGATCGAATTGAGTTGGCAAAGCCGCTTGGCTTTGCAGACGTTTCACAAAACAGCATGGACGCTGTTTCAGATCGGGATTTTGCTGCTGAGTTTTTATTCTGTTCAACAATGATTGGGATTCATTTGAGCAAACTCGCAGAACAAATTGTTTTATACACCAGCGCCGAGTTCGGATTCTTTGAACTCTCCGATTCGTTTTCAACCGGCTCGAGTCTCATGCCGCAGAAAAAGAATCCTGATGTATTTGAATTGACGCGCGGCAAAGCTGGCACTTTGATTGGTGTGCTTACCGGATTCCTTGCCACACTCAAAGGTCTGCCGTCCACGTACGATAAAGATTTGCAGGAGGATAAGCAGTCCGTTTTTCAAGCGACAGATATTTTGCTTGCCGTTCTGCCTGTCATGGCCGGTGCGTTGAAAACAATTATAGTCAAGCCGGAGCGAATGCGTGCCGCGATTGATTCGTTCATGATGGCGACTGACCTTGCGGATTATCTCGTCAGCAAAGGAATCCCGTTTCGTGAGACTCATACGATTGCCGGAAAAGCTGTCCGCGCCGCGACGGAGAAAAAGATTGGGCTGGATGAATTGTCGCTTGAAGCCTATCAAACTCTCAGTCCCGCGTTTGAAGCGGATGTGTATCAGGTTTTCGATCCAATGAAGTCCATCGAAAAAGGAAATACGATTGGTGGAACAAGTCCCCACTCGGTCAAACAACAAATTCAGCTCGCAAATTTAAAAGTCAAAGGAGAATAAGTCATGTCTACTGTACCTTGTCCCGAATGCGCCGCCGAGGTTGCGCTCGAAGCTGGAACCGAAGTCGGCGAGATCATTGTCTGCCCCGATTGTGGCGTGGATTTGGAAGTGACCGGAGTCAATCCTGCCGCGGTGCAACTTGCTCCAATGGAGCAGGAAGATTGGGGAGAATAATTTTTGATAGAGAATAGCATGCAAAGAAGATTGAAGATTGGCGTTTTGTGTTCGCGCATACGCGTGGAAGAGAAATGGATTTTCTCTTCGCTTGAAAAACGCGGCATTGACTTTGACCGCCTTGACGATCGCACGATCGGCTTTGATCTTGATAACTCGGCGCAGTGGAAACAATACGATGCTGTGCTGGAACGCAGCATCAGTTACACGAGCGGATTGTACGCGTTGCGAATCCTGAACGCGTTCGGTGTGCCGACGGTGAACACCGCCGCGGTAGCCGAGGCCTGCGGCGATAAGTTAACAACCAGCACATTACTTATGAAAGCCAACTTACCACAACCGCGCAATGTAGTGGCGTTCACACCGGAGTCCGCGTTACAGGCGTTGGAGCAGATGGGTTATCCGGTGGTAGTCAAACCGGTGGTCGGTTCGTGGGGACGCTTGCTGGCAAAGATCAATGACCGCGACGCAGCCGAGGCGATCTTCGAACACAAAGCCACACTTGGTTCGATGCAGCATCAGGTTTTTTATATACAAGAATATATTGAGAAGCCCGGGCGCGATATTCGCGCAGTGGTCATCGGTGAGCGCGTTTTGACGGCCATGTATCGCACGTCTCCACACTGGATCACGAATACCGCGCGCGGCGGTGAAGGCGAGTTGTGCCCGGTCACGCCTGAGATCGAAGACTTGTGTTTGAAAGCCGCGCAAGCTGTCGGCGGAGGTGTGCTGGCAATTGATTTGATCGAACATCCTCAGCGCGGTTTCTTAATCAACGAGGTCAATCACACGATGGAATTTCACACTCTCCAGCCTATAAGCGGAGTCGACATCGCAGGCGAGATCGTGGATTACACTGCGAATGTTGCAAGCCGGGAGTTTATCCAATGACATCCGTTTCCATTGTCGGCGGTTCTGGTTATGGCGGTGGCGAAGCGCTGCGGCTTTTGCTCGATCATCCGAATGTGGAAGTCAAGCAAGTTACTTCGCGTTCTCACATGGGCGAGTTTGTATATCAACTGCACCCCAATTTGCGCAAGCGGACGCAGCTTAAGTTTAGCGATCCATCGCAACTCGAATCAGTGGACGTGCTTTTCCTTGCCCAACCGCATGGTCAAGCTCAACATGAAATTGAACGCTATGCAAAGTCGGCGGCGAAGATCGTTGATCTTGCCGCTGACTTCCGTTTGCGAGATGCCGCGGTTTATGAAAAATGGTATGGCGAGAAACACGCCGCGCCTGAATGGTTGGACAAATTCGTTTATGGTTTGCCTGAGCTTCATCGCGCGGAACTTTCAAGTGCGAGTTACGTCAGCGGCGTGGGCTGCAATGCGACAGCCAGCAACCTCGCTTTGCTCCCGCTCGTCAAATCGGATTTGATCGATAAGAACGCGCCAATCATTATCGAAATAAAAGTTGGATCATCGGAAGGAGGCGCGGAAGGAAATCTCGCTTCACATCACCCGGAGCGGGCTTCCGTGATACGGACCTTTTCTCCCTTTGGGCATCGCCATACCGCTGAAGTGATTCAAGAAATGGGCGTGACGAACGTTTCGTTGACGATGACTTCCGTGGACTTGGTGCGCGGCGTGCTGGCAACCGCGCATGCAAAAGTTAAATCTGGAGTAACGACAAAAGATTTGTGGAAGGCCTATCGTTCTGCGGTAAATGAAAATCCATTCATGCGTGTTGTGAAAGAACAACGCGGAATCTATCGCGTGCCTGAGCCGAAGATCCTAGCTGGCTCGAATTATGCTGATCTCGGCTTCGACCTCGATGAAAGCAACGGTCATGTCGTTTCGATGTGCGCCATTGATAATCTTATGAAAGGCGCGGCAGGCTCGGCGGTGCAATGTATGAACTTGATGATGGGTTGGGATGAAACGCTGGGCTTGGAATTCGCGGGCTTGCACCCGATATAAAACTTATGACTCACTCAATCATTGTTGCCAAACTTGGGGGCACGGAAGGCGTGGATTTTTCCGCGATCTGCAACGACGCCGCTGAATTATTAAAGCAGGATATGCAACTTGTCCTTGTGCATGGCGGTTCGGTGGAAGCGAACTCGCTGGGAGAAGCATTAGGCGCGCCGCCGAAATTTATCACATCGCCATCGGGATATACTTCGCGTTACACCGACCGCAAAACATTGGAAATTTTTGCGATGGCAGTCAATGGCAAAGTCAATTCGTTGTTGGTCGAACAACTGCAGATGCTGGGAGTCAACGCGTTAGGTTTGAGCGGTATGGATGGAAAACTTTTGCAGGCCACACGAAAAGATTCCATTCAAAGCATCGACGCGGAGCGTGGCAAACGTAAAATCATCCGTGATGATTACACCGGCAAGATCGAATGCGTTAACGCCGAGCTGCTTCAAACTTTATTAGCTGGCGGATACGTCCCGGTTATCGCGCCGATGGCGGTCAGCGAAAAAGGCGAAGCATTGAACGTGGATGCGGACCGCGCCGCGGCAATGATTGCATCCGCGTTGAAAGCGGAAACACTGGTGTTGCTTACAGCAGTTCCCGGGTTGATGAAAAATTTTCCAGACGAATCATCGCTCATTAAACAATTGAATCAGAACCAATTATCAGATGCACTCGAAGCCGCGCAAGGACGGATGAAGAAAAAAGTTTTGGGCGCGGAAGAAGCGCTCGAGGGCGGCGTGAAGCGGATCATCATCGCCGATGGAAGAATCCAAAATCCAATCTCACATGCTTTAGAAGGTAAAGGAACAGTCATCCAATGAACACACAGGAAATTATTGATATCGAAAATAGATACACTTCGGGTACATATGCTAAGCAACCGCTGGTTATCGTGCGCGGACAAGGCGCGTCGCTGTTCGATGCGGACGGCGTGGAATATCTCGATTGCTCATCGGGGCACGGCGTTGCCAATCTCGGTCATGCGCATCCGAAAGTGGCGGAGGCGATTTACAAGCAGGCTCAAACATTGATCACTTTGTTCGAGACATTCCCGAACGATAAGCGCGCCGAACTGATGCAGAAAATTACTGCGTTGGTGGATGGATTGGATCGCGTCTTTCTTTGCAACTCCGGCACGGAAGCGGTGGAAGCGGCATTGAAGTTTTCCCGCATCTCCACCGGACGAAAGAACGTGGTCGCCGCCATGCGGGCTTTTCATGGTCGGACGTTTGGGTCACTCTCCGCCACCTTCAACAAAAAATATCGCGACGGCTTCGAACCGCTCGTGCCGGGGTTTACTCACGTGGCTTATAACAACATCGAAGCCTTGGATAAAGCTGTGACCAATGAAACCGCTGCTGTGATTTTGGAAATGATTCAAGGCGAAGGAGGTGTATATCCGGCGAGTGCAGAATATGTTCAAGCCGCGCGCCGAATTTGCGATGAGCGCGGTACATTGTTCATCGTGGATGAAATCCAAACCGGCTTTGGTCGCACAGGGAAAATGTTTGCGGTTCAGCATTTTGGAGTCACGCCCGATTTATTAACATGCGCCAAATCGCTGGCGGGCGGCGTGCCGATGGGCGCGGTGTTGATTGGGCATAATGTAAAAAATCTAACGCCAGGTGTTCACGGCTCGACCTTTGGCGGGAATCCATTAGCATGCGCCGCCGCTGTCGCGGCATTGAGTGCAATTGAAGAGGAGGATTTGGCGGGTCAGGCCGCGGCAAAAGGTAAATATTTAATGGATAAATTGAAGCACATTCAATCGCCATATATTCGTGAAGTGCGCGGAATGGGATTGATGGTGGGCATCGAGATGAAACAAAAGGTTGTTGCATATATCCGGGAGTTGCAGGACCTGCACATTATTGCATTGAACGCGGGCATGACCGTAGTCCGCTTGTTGCCGCCACTGGTGATCACTTACGAACAGCTTGATCATCTGGTGGATGTGCTGTCAGAAGTTTTGACCAAGAATCTTGTAAGCGAAGAAAATTAAATGACGGACACAGATTCTTCAACGCTGATCGGCTTGGTCTCGCAATATAGTCCGTCCGGTCAGGAACGCGGCGCCGTGGATTGGCTGACTGCGCGCATGAAGACTCTCGGCTATCACAAGGCGTTTGTCGACCATGCTGGCAACGCCGTTGGAATCATAGGAAGTGGACCAAAGCAAGTTATGTTGCTTGGACACATTGATACCGTGCCCGGAAAAATTAATGTCGGCGTTGAAAGCGGAATTCTGTATGGCCGCGGCTCGGTGGACGCCAAAGGACCGCTGGCATGTTTTGTGGATGCGGTTTCGAAAGTTGGCGTCGTGGATGGCTGGCAGTTCATTGTAATCGGCGCCGTGGAAGAGGAACGGAATTCAGAAGGCGCGGGCTTTGTAGTGGATCAATACAAGCCGGACTTTGCCATCATTGGTGAACCGAATCGCTGGGATCGAGTCGCGTTGGGATATAAAGGGAGCGCATGGTCGAACGTGACCATCCACCGTGAACAGGTGCACACGGCGAGTGGCGAATTGACGGCTTGCGAATCTGCAATTGATGTATGGTTGAAGATCAAAGCCTATGCAGATTCATTCAATAACGATAAGACTAAAGTATTCGATCAATTATTGCTTACATTGCGCGGCATGGATTCTGATTCCCACGAATTCGAGCAGTGGGCGCGATTGAGAATCGGCGTGCGGCTTCCAATCAATGTTTCGCCAAAAGATTGGTATGAGAAGTTGAATGAAATTGCGGATGGAGCAATTGTCGAGCCGACGGGATTCGCGGTCCCGGCATGGGAGTGCGAGAAGAATACTCCGCTGGTGCGAGCTTTCCTGGACGGTATCCGCTCACAGGGTGGCGAGCCGCGCTTCGTCTATAAGACCGGCACCGCCGATTTGAATATCGTCGCGCCGATTTGGAAATCTCCCGCGCTGGTGTATGGCCCGGGCGATTCGAATCTCGACCATACGCCGAATGAGCACATCGACCTGCGTGAATATCAAATGGCTGTGCAAACATTGACATCTGCCCTTAAGAGATTGACGGCTTAATTCAATTTCGTTATAAATTCTTGACGAGTATTCGAGGCTTCAAGGTAAAATTGAAGATGCGGCGGAACTTTATGCAATCCACCGAACAGATCCAACTCCTCAAACTATTGTTGGCGCGTCTCGAACGCGTCTCGGTCGACTCGTACTGGGCGCACCGCGCCAGCGGCGTGCGTGGGGCATTGCTGAGGGCGTCCGAAATGATCGAAGCCGGGCAAGCCGTGGACGAGTCGGCGTTGGAGCGATTAATGGATAAAGGATTCCAGATCCTGGAACGGGCTGCGCAAGAACGAAGTAGATGAATTTGCGTTTGGGCTTGTTTTGCCAACGGAAAAGGATAAAATAGGTAGTGAAGGATGGCCATGAAACGCATCTATGTTATTTGCGCCCTGTTGGGAATCTTAGTTTCAGGTTGCGACGCCTGGAATGTGCAGCCGCTCCCTTATCTTTCTCCGACTCCTTTTTCTTCCCCAACGCCTATCATTTCAAGTCCAACCCCAATCATTTTGCCTTTGCCGGTCACGGCCACTGCTCAGGTCATGCCTGCCTCGCCGACTAATACTTCCGTACCTGACACGTCCACGCCAACCAGCACGGCTACTCAAACCATGACAGAAACGATGACGATCGCGCCCGCAACTTCTGTTCCCCTAACACTCACAGCGACGTTCACTTCAACGCCATCGATCTCGATCAATGCACAAATTCTCGGATGCAATACCTCCATTGATATTACGCATGGCATGGGCGAAGTCACCAATGCTTATGTCACAATCGCAAATAATGGCAGTGGCAACCTGGCCAATGTTTGCGCCACGCTCAGTTCGGCGGACGAGGGCCGCGCCCATCCCGATAAAACCAAATGCGTGGCTTCGCTGCCAGCGGGGTATCAGGTGAGTGAAAAACTCACCATCGATACCACCCTCGAAGAGCCATCGCCCATTCAAGTGGATGTTACGTTGAGCGGCAACCTGCTTCAGCGGCTGGCTCAAAACTCCTGTACCAACGTCGACCTGATTCCTCCGCACATGAGCAATCTGGGAACGGTCACACCGATAGCCACTCCGTGACGGTCATTCAGGTATAATCGTATTATGACTGATGAACAACTTTCGAATTTACCGCGACAAAAAATCGCGATGTTGATCGACGGCGACAATGCCCAACCGTCGCTGCTGCCGCAGATGCTGGTGGAGGCGGCGCGTTATGGACAGGTCACCGTCAGACGAATCTACGGCGATTGGACGACGGCCAACATGAATTCCTGGAAGGAGACGCTGAACTTCCACGCCTTCCAACCCATCCAGCAATTCCGTTACACCATCGGCAAGAACGCCACCGACAGCGCCATGATCATCGATGCGATGGACATTTTGCATTCTGGCGCCGTGGATGCGTTTTGTCTGGTCTCGTCCGATAGCGATTACACGCGACTCGCCACGCGCATCCGCGAGACCGGAATATTTGTGATGGGCATCGGAGAGAAGAAAACGCCCAAGCCTTTCGTCAACGCCTGCGACGTTTTCGTTTACACGGAAAATCTGATATCCGAAACGAATGCCGCCAAAGCGCGTTCGACGCAACGTAAATCAACCTCCAAAGCCAAACCAAAAACCGAGGCCGACCCGATGCCTTTGCTGGAGCAAGCCTTCGATATGGCGGTTCAAGAAGACGGCTGGGCGCGGCTCGATCACATGGGCAACGCCTTGTATCAACTCGACCCCGGCTTTGACCCGCGCACTTATGGACACCGGCAACTCTCGCGCTTGATCAAAAGCCTTAAAGAATCATTCGAGATGAAGTCACAGGAAATTGGCGGGGCAACGTTGTTTTTGATCAAAATGAAAGAGTGATAATGTCGCCGACTATTTATCGAGAAGGCTCGTATCGGTTTTACTTCAATAGCAACGAAGAGCCGCGCATGCATGTTCATGTTCAAGGTCAAAATGGGAGAGCGAAATTTTGGCTTGAACCAATCATTGCGCTGGCGGATTATCACGGCTTTAAATCGCATGAGCTAAAAGAGATCGAGCAAATTGTCATTGACCATCAAAAGGAGTTCCAAGATGGCTGGAAAAAGCACCTCTCCTAATAACGTTTTTACGCAGGCACAAATCACCAGTATCGAGCAGGATGGCTTCTGGCTTCTCACGGAAGAAGGCGAATTCTTCGTTTCTTTTGAACGGTATCCCGCCTTTCATCAAGCGAGAGTGGAGCAGATATTTCAATTTGAGCAGGATGCCGATGCGTTTTATTGGTCTGAACTGGATATTGATATTGAATTAGATGCACTGAAACACCCTGAACGTTATCCACTTATCTTTCGCGAGTAATGCGGACACAGGAAATTGGCGGGGCGACGTTGTTTTTGATAAAGATGAAAGAGTAATAAGCGCCTCTTTCATCCTCAAGGGAGAATTATGCTTAACTATCTGGATGATAATAATTTTGTAGAGCAAGCTATAGAAAATGGCAAGATTACTTTTTTAGTACGCGGGAGCCTTTCATGCTCCCATCATTTTAATTTTACGCGCCTTGTCCCCATACGAATCGCTGGGCCAACTTTTAAAATTTATGCTGTTGCAGAAAATAGCGAGAGGCCAGATGATATAGGTAAGATACATGTACAGGAATTGGTTGACGAAGTAGTGTTCCGAGGTGAAGTTGAGCTTCCTGAAAAAACAAAAATCGGAATATCGAAAGCTCTTTACGTCTTGGAATTATGGGCAGACTTCCTTTGTCTTACTGTAGGAAATCCAAAGATAACAATAGAGGTTCAACGGCCTTTAAACGCTGTCATCGGGTTGAAGAGTGAATTTGACGTTCAATCACTTGATAGATGGGGTAGTCTTTTTGAACAATATCTACTGCTTAATCCAAGTGAGCGAAAAAAATTAGCTGGAACAATTTGGTGGTATAGAAAAGCTTGTTCAACTGCATATTACTCTTTGTTTGATAGCTATACTGCGTATTGGAACTGTCTTGAAATATTGTGTAATGTTTCAGGAAGTAAAACACGTGAAGAAGAGGTCACCAATAGACAAATCGAAAGCTATTTCAAAAATAAAAAGAAAATTACTGCTGGTCATATCTTAGACTGTTATAACAGGTTCGTAAATTACAGCATAAAAGAGCAAATGAAGGATGTGCTGAATAGAATGATGGGGAATGAACAAGCATCCCAGGTCATTTATCAATGTTTTGAAATCAAACCTGAAGAGGAAAGGCTCTACCAGATTAGAAATGATATTAATCATGGTAACATACGTGAAAATTCAGGAAAAGATTATGAAAGAGTGTATTTTCGTGTAATGCTACTCTCAGATATAGTTTTGACCCTCGTAAATCAGAATTTGGGTAATCCCGTTTCATTGGGAATGACAATAAATGAATTAGCCGAACAACTACAAAATGATAGGTTACATAAAAACCAGCCTAATCCGAAGTAATTTATATTAGTTTTAAGTAGTACGAACGTTTGTGGAACACGAGTTATTTTATAAGTAAAAGGAGATGCAAATGTCTTCTGACTTTTATCTCTGGCCAAGCTTTTTAGGAACACGGGCAACATTCGGTCCCGATCTTGCGCTCGTGATGATATTGATTTCGTCCGCGCTGTTCACGATTGGATGGCAGTTGGCTGTCCATAAACATTACGATATCCATCGCTGGGTGCAGACCTCGGCCGCGATCATCAACGCTTCGGTGGTGCTGGTGGTCATGGTCGGCTCGTTTTTGGGATTCACGATTCCAAAAATTTCGAGTCATTTTAATGAAGTCCCCGTGTGGGTTGTGACGGTACACGCCTGCATTGGCACAATTACATTTTTATTTGGCATGTTCGTCGTTCTGCGCGCCAATAACCTTGTGCCGCAGGAGTGGCGCTTCAAGAATTACAAACTCTTTATGCGAACGGCGTATTCGCTTTATATGATCGCTACACTGGTCGGCATCGCCGTCTATGCTGTGACCTATATGCTTGTCTGACGAGCCAGACGGCCCTCTTGACGAAAATATGTTGGCTTAATTTCTAGTCTTAAGCCCTTAAGACAAAACCTAAACCGCTTAAGACTTAGTCCAAACGTATGATGGTTAAACCTTAAGGTCTTATGGTTTGGAAGACCATTGTCTGGGAACAGTTCGGTGCCGCGATTGACATGCTCGGCTACGCCATCTTCAAGCGCTCATCTTCTCAAAACTGGGTTTGAGCGCCGGATACAATTCCTGATAGAGCGGATATACTCTTCGATAAGTTTCTTCTTGCAATGAATCAGGCATGGTGCTTCCGGTGATCTTGACGCATGCTTGGCATGCCGAGGCAACATCCGGCCACGCGCCGTTCCCAACACCAGCCAGCAAGGCCGCACCGTACGCTGCGCCTTCGGTTGTGTTGACGGTGACCAATTCGGTTTCCAATACGGAAGCCATGATCTGCCTCCACAACGCGCCTTTTGTCCCGCCGCCCGAAGCGCGGACCTGTTTAATCTCCCCAAGTCCCGCACTTTGAATCAAGGTGAAAATGTCCCTCAATCCAAACGACACACCTTCCAGCACGGCACGCGTCAGATGTGCGCGGCTGTGGCGGAGAGTCAGCCCGATGAACGCGCCGCGCGCCAGCGGGTCAGGATGAGGCGTGCGTTCCCCGCTTAGATAGGGCAGGAACTGCAATCCTTCGCTTCCCGCCGGAACGGACTCAGCTTCCTTCAGTAGTTCGTCAAAGCTCATATCCGGCGCAAGTGTATCGCGGTACCATTGCAGACTTCCCGCTGCAGAAAGCATCACACCCATGAAGTGCCACATGCCCGGCACCGCATGGCAAAACGCATGAAGCCGTCCGGCTGGTTCGATCAACGCAGATGGCGTTGTGGCAAAGACCACGCCGCTGGTACCCACCGTGAGCGCTACAACACTCGGATCGACAGCGCCCACTCCAACAGCTTGAGCGGCTTGATCGCCTCCACCTGCTGCAACCGGTGTGCCAACTTTGAGTCCCGTGGCCAAAGCGGCATCAGCGGTCACTCGTCCGGTAAATTCTGGTCCCTCAAAAGTGCGCGGCATCCAGGACGCATTAATCCCCAACGTCTCGAGCACTTCACGCGACCAATTGCGCGACTTCAAATCGAACAACACCGTGCCGGCGCCATCGGCCTTATCCATCGCATACTCATTAGTCAGCCTATACCGAATGTAATCCTTCGGCAGTAAGACATGGCTGATCTTTGCATATATAGCAGACTCATTTTCTTTCACCCATAAAATTTTCGGCGCGGTAAACCCCGTGAGTGCGACATTGCCCGTGATTTGAATAAACTTTTCTCTTCCAATTCGGCGGTGGATTTCTGCGCACTGACTCTGCGTGCGCTGATCGTTCCACAATATGGCCGGACGCAAAACATTCCCCGCTTCATCCAGCAGGACCAGCCCATGCATTTGTCCCGTCAAACCAACTGCCTCGACTCGTTCCCCGCTGATTCCTGCTTTTTCCAAAACTGAGCGAATGCTCGCTGAAACGGCTCCCCACCACTCACGTGGATCCTGCTCCGACCAGAGCGGTTTGGGCGTCTGCAAGGTATGCGGTGAAGAAGCAACAGCGATTACTTCGCCGCGCTCATCCATTAATAATGCCTTGCTACTCGTTGTGGATGTGTCGATGCCTAAAAAGAGGGACATAATGACTCCAAGTTAATAATCATAGGATGTCAAAGGGGTAATACACCTCGCTGTTGATGCATTACCCCAATGACGGAAGAAGGGGAAGAATAGATTTGATGGTTTATTGCTAACGTGCACCCAGCAGTAAGTCCACGGTCAACTGATCAAGGCGCTCGTATTTCAGTCCACGTTTTCCGATCGCCTTTCTATCAAAGAACTGGCTTTTCAAAGCCGTGGCCTTTTTAGGTGTGTACTTGCCAAAGTAGGGCTTCATTGTGCCGTCGTCGGCATTGATCTCAGCCAGTAGTGCCTGGATCTCTTTATCTGCGTTGAACTGCGCGGCCTTTTCTTTCAAGACCAGATAGGTTCGCATGCAGCCGCGTGCAAAATCCTTCACGCCGTCATAATCTTCGGTGCGATACGCATGGGCATCGAAGTGACGCGAGCCTGCATAACCGACCTCTTCGAGAAATTTCACCAGGAAGAATGCGGCC
>Ga0335081_10015618_pt1 | contig 12283 bp, 10 predicted proteins | sample Lox_Sample_35_FD_206713 | JGI IMG/M metagenome (GOLD analysis project Ga0335081, IMG submission 206713) | Soil microbial communities from Loxahatchee National Wildlife Refuge, Florida, United States - Lox_Sample_3.5 | ecosystem: Environmental > Terrestrial > Soil > Wetlands | place: USA... | reverse complement strand
GGAAGATCGGGTCCTTTCTCGCAAGGCAATGTTCCTGCGCTACGCCAATGTCATTTTCGATCTTGAGCGTGCAGCGGCGCTGAAAACTGTTCACGGCTACTTGGATGAAATTGGGATTGCCTATTGTGGACGTTACGGAGATTGGGGTTATATGTGGACGGATGAGAGCTTCATAAGTGGAGAAAAAGCCGCCGAAAAAGCGGTGGCAGCGTTGGGGTTCGCTCATGCCGGAGCCGCGCGCTAGTCAAAACGAAGCTATATCGGACCCGCCGATAGCAATCTGGTTCAGATTGGAGTCGAGTTTCTTGCAGCGATGAATGCTTCCCTGGCAGTGCCCGTGGCTTCAACCCAGACGCCGGTTTTTGAACGATGTGCAAAAGCCTATCTCCGTATCAACAAGCGGATCTGGGGTAGCCTGCCGGCTTTCGTTCGCTCGCTGCCTGGCGCCGCTGCTTATGGTAATCATCTGCACACACTCGTCCAACGCTACGCGGACCGAAACCAAAGCCACTCGACGTTCTTCCTGCGCAATCGGCCCGAGTTGGAATTGATGGCGCAGTTGCTGAAAGACAAGGCCCAAGGCGCGACTATTAATATCGCGGTAGTGGCATGCAGCAAGGGAGCTGAAGTCTATTCGATTGCCTGGAAAATTCGCCGGACGCGGCCCGACCTGAAGATAAAAATACGTGCGGTTGATATCTCGCAGGAAGTAGTCACTTTCGCCAAAGCAGGAGTTTATTCATTCGACAGAGCCCTGTCTGTCGGAGGGTTGGACGGTCATTCTGTGGCAGGATCCCGAGAACTGACTTGGAAGGACCAAGTTTGGGGGAACCAGCATCTTTCAATGTTTGAAAGAATGAGCGACGAGGAAGTTCGGGACTTGTTTGAAATTCACGGTGATGAGGCAAGAGTCAGAGGATGGATTACTGAGGGGATTGGTTGGCTGCGCGGAGACGCCACCGACCCGCAGTTCGCAGCGATGTTAGGGGTGCAAGACATTGTGGTCGCAAATCGATTCTTGTGCCACATGAAACCTCCCGATGCAGAGGCTTGTTTGCGTAACATCGCCCACCTGGTTAAGTCAGGCGGATATCTTTTTGTTTCGGGGGTGGATCTCGATGTTCGGACCAAGGTCGCTCAGGATCTAGCCTGGCGACCTGTCGCGGATTTGATGCGAGAAATTCACGAGGGCGATCCGTATTTGATTCAAGGTTGGCCTTTGGAATACTGGGGAGTCGAACCCTTCTCCAGTCGGCGTTCCGATTGGAAAATTCGCTTTGCGTCTGTTTTCGAGATCCAATAACTCGCGAGCATGCTCGAATTGATCCATAGCTCATGGGCGGAAGTTCTCAATCCAGCCAGAATGCATCCCGAAGCGAGAAAAATCGCAATTCTGCACCACGCCGGCGGTGGTAATTTCGGCGATGAAGCGGAAATCGCCAGCGTTATCGATAACATTCGATCGCGCTGGCCCAATACCGAAATAACGCTGTTCTCGATGAACCCCGAGGACACTGCCAAAAGACACGGTATAACGGCATACCCTGTCCGGCGTCATACCTGGAGCATTGGCTATCAGCGTACGGTGGAGGAGACCCACGGGGCAGTCAGAGAGGGGTTGTTCCAATGGATGCGAACGACGACAAATCCGGCAATTCGCCTGCTTAGAGGAGTATTCGATGAGATGAAGTTTCTGATCGGCTCGCGACGGAGAATCAAGAGATTTGATCTCTTGATTGTCTCCGGAGGTGGGCATTTGACCGACCGTGGCGGCACTTGGTCCTTTCCCTATGCGATCCTATCGTGGTTCGCCGTGGCGAAATCGGCTGGCGTCAAGTGCGTTCTTTTAAATGTCGGAGCCGGGCCGCTTATCAAACCGATGAGTAAGTATCTTGTTCGTAGTGCACTGTCACTGGCGAGTTATGTGTCGTTCCGGGACAACGAATCCCAAGCCCTGGTTGCAAGGATCGGTTTCAAGCGCAAGAGCTACGTTTTTCCAGACAATGTTTACGCGTTGCAATTGCCTTCGACCAAGACTTTAAGACGGGAAACTAAGACCATCGGAATCGCGCCGATGCCTTTCCCTGCTGATCCGCCGTTTGATAACAGGGAAAAGATTTACCGGGATGTAATCGCCCGGTTTGCGATGTTCACTTCAGCTGTTGTGAAGCATTCTTATCCGATAACGTTTTTCGGAACAGATATAGGCTCGGATCCGGCAGCGATTGAAGACTTGCGCGTCCAACTTCGAGATCATCACGGGCTTGATACTGATCCATATGAACCGGTCTATTCTCTTGATGAATTGCTACGTCAGATGTCGGCGCTGGATTACGTTGTAACCTGCAGATTTCATGGCGTCGTGTTCGCGCATTTATTAAATAAACCAGTACTGGCAGTTTCACATCATCCTAAGGTAACCCACCTGATGCACGCGCTTGGATTGTCTGAGTATTGCGTCGATATCCGTACGTTTGATCCAGCGAACTTAGCCGACAGACTTGATTCCATGGTCAGGAATCAGCGCGAAATCAAGGCACAAATGAGCGCATCTCTGGTTCAGCATAGAAAATTGCTGAAGAGTCAATTCGATGAGTTGTGGCCGACCGAAACAAAGGATTCTGCGGTGCTGGCGCAGGCGCAATGAAAGACCTGGAAGACGATGCGGTGCGGAGCAGGTTAGCGAACGTCGAGGCCCGAGGGGCAGAATTTTGTCTTCGCGTGGGTGGCCGTATAGACGGTTATGTCATGCAGTCGGTTCCGGAGCGCCGATTAATAGCTAGCGGGTTCCGAACAGGGATCAGCGCCGTGCTGCTACTGGGGCTGCTATTGGTTGCCGCAGTTTGGCTAAGGGAGCGCAATTCACAAGCGGGACCTAGTCACCTCGAGCTGGCGGCAGTCCTTCCCATTCCTGAAGGCCAGCGCGGATATACAACGAATTTCTCGAGGGCTGAGAATCCGATTTCCGAAGCTAGGAATTGGCAAGACGGTAAAACAATCGGCCTGGATTGGAGCGACATTGCGACGGTTGCTGGTCTTGCTTACGGGACGGAATCAGGAAGAAAAACCGGAGATGAGGTTTACGACGACTCGACCGCGCTCTTGGCTGGCTCATGGCCATCAGACCAGACGGTTGAGGCCACAGTCCACAGCGTGAATCAGCACCCGGACGTGTTCGAAGAGGTCGAATTACGCCTTCGTAGTTCACTTACTGCGCACAAGTCAACCGGATACGAGGTTCTTTATCGTTGCCTGAATACTGACCAAGCCTATGCCTCGATTGTGCGCTGGAACGGTCCATTGGGCAATTTTACGTATCTGGCGCAAGAGAAGGGATCGGGCTATAGACTCTCGGATGGAGACTTGGTCAGTGCCAGCATCAACGGGAACGTTATCACAGCATACATTAACGGCAAGCGAGTGATGCAGACCAGCGATAAAACCTATACCAGCGGCACCCCTGGCATGGGATTCTGGCTAAAGAGGAGATCTGGAGTTGGTCATTGGTTTCGGCGCGACACGGTCCGGACTATTGACTACGGTTTCACAAGATTTGCCGCGTGGTAATCAATGCGTGGTGGCTCGTTGGTAACTCTGTAGAATTACTTTCAGATGAGAGCCGGATTTTGCGCGATAGTTGATAATTATGACAGTTTGGCCCCCCTTTCTGCCAGTATTGCAGCGATGGTAATCAGCATTAACGAAGCTAAACTGAGGTGTAATGTATGAAAGTCGTACTTTTCTGCGGTGGTCTGGGTCTTCGCATTCGCGACTCCGAGGACATTCCAAAACCGATGGTGCAGATCGGGTATCGCCCGATTCTGTGGCACGTTATGAAGTACTATGCTCATTTTGGGCACAAGGATTTCATTCTTTGTCTCGGGCACCGGGCCGACGTGATAAAGAACTACTTCCTCAATTACAACGAATGCGTCTCAAATGACTTTGTATTGTCGCAAGGCGGCAAGAAGGTTCACCTTTTTAATAGCGATATTGATGATTGGAACATCACGTTCGCTGATACAGGGATTGGATCGAATATTGGTGAGCGCCTTAAGGCAGTGGAAAAGTATCTTGAAGGCGAAGAGGAATTTCTGGCGAACTATAGTGACGGTGTAACTGATTTGCCGTTACCGGCACAGATCGAACATTTCCGCCAGCAAAACAAAATTGCCTGCTTCCTTTGTGTTCACCCCAAATTGAGTTACCACATGGTATCTCTCGAGAACGATAGTGGGCTCGTTACCGGAATTCACGCCATGAATAACGGTCATCTGCGTATCAACGGCGGCTTTTTCATCTTCAAGCATAAGATTTTTGATTATATTCGAGCGAAGGAAGAGTTAGTGAACGAGCCTTTCCAGCGGCTTCTCAGCGAAGGCCAATTGATGGGTTATTCGTATGACGGCTTTTGGGCCAGCATGGACACGTTCAAGGACAAGCAACATTTGGAGAGCTTGTATAGTGGCGGCAGTGCTCCGTGGGAAGTCTGGAAAACAAACGGAAATGGAAAGCCCGCATATCTTCAGGAAGCCGGCGGGCGATGCACTAGGAACGGGTGACCGATAGCTTGTGGCGAGCCCTTCGGAATATTGCTACTCTGGCGGCATTATGTGCACAGCTGGTTGTGGGAGGATGCAACCGAAGTGGACCTTCGAGAACTCGCATTGAACTGCGAGATGTTGACAGCGCAAAGTCCCGCTCACAAATTTCCCAACAGGCCGACTTCCCACCCTGCCCACCTGGAGATCCGGTCGATAACGCTGCATCATCCTCGCCGGCCGGGGGACACGTTGTAAATCTCTCCTGGAAAGCGAGCTCGTCGTCTGACGGGCCGCATCCTAAGAAAATCGCATATTGTCTGTACCGGAGTGTTGGTCATCCCGTCCAACCCAGCGGTTTACGGGTGGCGGGCAAGGCTCCATGTGTGAAATGTCAGCGAGTAACATTACTACCGGTAAGCCGAACCACCTATCGCGATACTCAAGTTGAAAATGGTGTGCATTATTGTTACGTGGCACTTGCAATGGAGAGTGGGAACGTTGTCCTCAGTTCCTTCTCGAACCAGGCAGATGCTATCGTTCCGCCAAAGAAGGAACCCTCCTTCTGCAACGCGCCGCCAACAACTGCGCGCGCCAAGAAGAAGCGTCAACGACGACATCACTGATCTGGAGCACTTCATCAGTGGCTGAAACGTTACTTTGGTGCCATGTCAAGTCAGAGGCAAAGGGGCGGGGAAGGGTATAGGATTTTAAGGGAATGAATAATGCCTCGAGGACATTGCAAGCTGAATCACTCACTGGAGTCAACGAAGCTTTCCTGAACTTTTTTCGATGTCCTTCTGAGCTTGGACTGTTTCAACTTCGGGATAAACTCTCAAGCGAAGAAGGATTCTTTAGTTTCGGCGCGGCCACCTGTTACGGCAAGTCTGCCAACGCCGTAAGCCGCCTCTCTCGCCATAGATTATTGGACGCCTCAGACGCCACCGCTTTTGAAGGCGACAGCGTTTTGCTGGGCTTTAATCCGACGCAAGCCGCGGAAAACCTTCGAAGGGAGCGCTACTTATCAGAGAGAGGCGGGGGACGGTGGCTGCGTAGTCTGTATTACGCAGTGAGACCGATACTGGCCTTTCCAGTTCGGAAAGCGGTTCAACGGCGTGTGCTATCGCGACGGCTGAAAGAAAAATTTCCTTCCTGGCCGGTGGACTGTTCAGTTGAACAGATTCTTGAATCTTTGATGAGTTTACTTCTCCGCGGACGAGAGCGGGAAGAAATCCCATTCATTTGGTTTTGGCCTGAGGGCCACTCCGTGGCATTGATGATAACTCACGATGTAGAGGACGAGCTCGGCGCAGCCAACTGTGACATGCTTATGGACCTAGACGACTCAGTTGGTCTGAAATCCGCATTTCAACTCGTCCCGGAGGTACGTTACGAAGGTTTCGAAAAACTCGTCGCAGATGTGCGGGCGCGTGGCTTTGAAGCCAATCTCCACGATTTGGACCATGACGGCCGCCTCTATGACAACCTAAAGCGTTTTCGGAAACGCGCCAAGCGAATCAATGAATATGCTGCAAAGTTTCGCCTTAATGGGTTTCGTGCGGGAGCGATGCACCGCAACCAGGATTGGTTTCACCTGCTGGATTTTCAATATGATATGTCGGTCCCAAATGTTTCTCATTTGGAACCGCAACGTGGTGGTTGTTGTACAGTGATGCCGTATTTTGTTGGTAATCTGCTCGAGCTTCCGTTAACTACCGTTCAGGACTATGCTCTTTTCTACATCCTCGAGGAACAATCGATCGATCTCTGGAAACGGCAGATCGATATTATTGCCTCGCATCACGGACTGATCAGCTTTATTGTCCATCCCGACTACATCGTGCGGCCAACCGAACGCCGCCTCTACCGCGAATTGCTGCGACACATTTCTGATCTGAGAGATGAGAGTGGAATCTGGTGGGCGCTGCCGGGCGAGATCAACGTGTGGTGGCGTCAACGTGCCCAGTTACAGTTGAGAAAGAAAGGCAACGAGTGGCAAATCGAAGGGGAAGGCAGCGAAAGGGCCAGGGTTGCCTTTGCTCGACTGGAGGCCGGCAAGCTGCAATATAGGATTGATCAACACCCGAGCGTTGATAGGGATGAGCGTGAAACAGCGAACCGGATGATTTCATGGAACAATTAGGCCGCTAGCGTCACCTATGCAATGCACATCATGGTAAATATGTAGACATCGTCATCTGGTGAAACGTTCGTGACTTCTGTGTACCGCATCAGTCCACTTCAGGATTCTCGCTGGGACGATCTTTTGAATCGGCATCCAGAGGCATCAGTTTTTCATACTCGGGCATGGCTGGAAGCATTACGTCGGACATACGATTACTCCTCATGTGGGTTTACAACTTCTCCGGCGGGAGGTGCACTGGAGAATGCCATTGTCCTCTCGAAAGTTAACAGTTGGCTAACCGGTTCTCGTCTCGTCTCGGTGGCGTTTGCAGACGCTTGTCAACCTCTGGTGAAGAATGCTCAGGAGTTGAAATCGATCGTGAGCGCTATTCAGGAATGTTGCCAAGAACAGAAATACAAATATATAGAGTTCCGATGGATCGCTGCCGGTCCAGTGCAGAACCCGACCGAGGGTCTCACAGCTGAAACGTCATACGTATATCACACGCTCGATCTTACGCGGGATTTAGACGCGATATTTCGCGCGTTTCACAAGAGCTGTATACAGAGAAAAATCCGTCGCGCCAAAACGGAAAAATTGGAATGCCACGAGGGGTCTTCCGATGACATGTTGCGCGACTTTTATCATCTTCTGATCCTTACGCGCAGACGGCATGGAGTGCCTCCCCAGCCGATTGCATGGTTTCGCAATTTGCGGGACTGCTTTGGGAGCGCTTTCCGAATCAGACTTGCGATGAAGGATGGATGTCCGATAGCGAGTATTCTCACGCTCCAGTTCGGGCAGCGGCTGGTGTACAAATACGGGTGCTCAGATGCGCGATTTCACCAGTTGGGCCCAATGCCCTGGCTTTTCTGGAAGGCAATTCGTGACGCCAAGACGCAAGGGCTGTGTGAATTCGATTTAGGCCGATCGGACATTCCTGATCACGGTCTAATTGCGTTCAAAAATCATCTCGGTGCTTCTACAGCTGCCTTGACCAATTATCGGTATTCCCGAGCAGGGGCTAGGAAAACGTCGGGTGTGCGGCTGCGGAAAGTGAAATCGTGCGAATATCTGCCACCATCAGTCCTGAGGTTTGCTGGTAGTGTGCTATATCGTCACTTGGGATAAATACGAGAACGGGAACCACGGTGACGGTCAAGAATCTAGGACGTTAAGCACTAAGCGGATGATCAATCTAATACTTCACGAAAACTCACGGCCACTTAACATTCTTTGCCTGGGTTGCCACTCCGATGACATTGAAATCGGGTGCGGTGGGACGATCCTTCGCTTACTGGAGCAATATCCCGGGTCGGTTTTCTCGTGGGTTGTGTTTAGCGCGAGCGGCGTCCGTCAGAATGAAGCACAAAGTGGGATCGATTCGTTCTTAAGCGGAGCAAAAACTGATACGGTGATGTTCAAGAGCTTCCCGGATGGCTTCATGCCTTTCGTCGGAGGCGAGATAAAAGGAGTGTTTGAAGAGCTCAAAGCCAGTGTGTCGCCAGACCTGATCTTGACACATAATCGCCAGGATGCGCATCAGGACCACCGGTTAATCGCAGAATTGACGTGGAATACTTTTCGCGATCACCTGATTCTTGAGTATGAAATTCCGAAATACGACGGTGACCTCGGTCGGCCGAGCATTTATTTTCCTCTTACGGCTGAGGCTTGTGAGCAGAAAATAGGACATTTAATTAATGTATTCTCTTCACAGAAAGGGAAACGCTGGTTTGAGGAGGAAACGTTTCGCTCTCTGATGCGTTTGCGGGGAATGGAATGTAACTCTCCGAGCGGCTACGCGGAGGCGTTCTATTGCCGCAAGTTGATAATCTAGTGCCTCCAAGGAACAGTTTTGCATTTTGGAGAATTCATGATTGCTATTGCAAATCCAGCCCCGAGCTTGTGTGACAACACTTTTGTGTCGCAGAAGGTCGAGGTGTATCGGTCACTTCATCGCCTTTTCGGCTGGCTCGAAAAGGAGGATTACAAGGGATATGACACATTTGACGGCCTAAACGCCAAATTTGTGCGGCCCCTCACGTTTAACAATAAGTTTTTGCGAATGGCTTTGCAGCAGGGAGTCCGCAGGTTCCCGATCAATTTGCGGCCATTACTGGGGGTGAAGAAGGATCGTTCGACTAAGGCCATGGGGTTTTTTGTCAAAGCCTTTATACGCCTGAGTCGGACAACCGGAGATCAGACTTGGTCGGAGAAGGCCAAGATTGCTTTGCAATGGCTGATCGAAAATGTTTCCCCCGGCTATTCAGGAGCGTGCTGGGGAAACCACTTCGACTACCAGTCGCGCAGTTCCTACTCGCTTAAAGGAGAACCTTCCGTCGTCTGGACTTCGCTTATTGGTCATGCCTTCCTCGACGCCTTCGAATTTTTTAATGACGAGACCTATCTGAGAATAGCTGTGAGCGCGTGCGAGCATATTATCCGCGACCTCGGTGCTTACGGGGATGGAGACACTATTTGCATCGGATATTTCCCCACCAGTACGCACCAAGTGCACAACGCTAATACGCTCGGCGCCAGCTTGCTGGCCAGAACTCATTCCCACGTCCGCAATGACACCTTCCGTGAACACGCAGTCAAAGCGATCCATTACACCGCGAAGTATCAAAGAGCCGATCACTCGTGGTATTACGGAGAAGAGTCAAACCTTCATTGGGTTGACAATTTTCATACCGCTTATGTGCTGGATAGCTTTAAGCATTACGTCGAAAACATAGATGACCAACAGATCGACGCTCAAATGATGGCCGGTTATTGGTACTGGAAGAAAACTTTCTTCCAGGAAGATGGTACCCCAAACTACTATAATCATAAAACTCTACCTCTCGACATTCAGTGTTGCTCTCAAGCGATTGATACATTGGTCTTTTTTGGCGACCGCGATCCCGATTCACTTCGCCTGGCTTGCAAAATCGCACGCTGGACTAATCAGCAAATGCAGGACCGTTCTGGGTACTTTTATTATCGCCGGTACTCACGTTACATGGTGAATAAAACGCCGACTCTCCATTGGGGACAAGCCACAATGCTGTGTGCCTTGGCCGGACTCTGCGAATGTTTTTCGGATAGGGGCTGATAATGTCAAGGAAGATTCTCATTATAGTCGAGAACCTGCCTGTTCCGTTCGACAGCCGCGTCTGGAAAGAGGCCACAGCTCTGCGCGGTCATGGCTATAAGGTGACTGTGCTCTGTCCTCGTGGTAAAGGCTATGAGAGCGGTTATGAACTTCTCGAGGGCGTACACATTTATCGTCACCCGATGCCAACCGAAGGCAGAGGGCCACTCGGATATATTTACGAGTACGCGTGTGCGATGTTTTGGGAAGTTTTATATTCCTGGCTGATTTTCTTCTGCCAGGGATTTCAAGTTATCCAAGGTTGTAATCCGCCCGACCACATTGTTCTACTTGCGCTGCCATTCAAGTTATTTGGAGTCAAGTACATTTTTGATCATCACGATGCGAGCCCGGAGCTTTATCTCTCGAAGTACGAAAAAGAAAATTTTCTTTACAAGATGCAGGTGTGGCTGGAAAGGTTGACCTTCCGTTTTAGTGATGTTGTTCTCTCCACAAATGAAAGTTATAAGGGGCTTGCTGTGAGCCGCGGCAAGGTGGAGCGAGATGATGTTTTTGTTGTGCGCAACGGACCTGACCTTAAGTTGCGCGCTGTTCCGCCCGTACCCGAATTGAAGAAGGGCAAAAATTTCTTAGTAGGTTATGTCGGAACGATGAACATTCAGGAAGGCCTTGATATCTTGGTCAAAGTCGCCGCACATATCAAGAAATTGGGACGGCGTGACATTCAATTCACCTGCGTCGGTGGAGGCCCTGACTTGCCGCGCCTTCGTGAAATGGTGAACAGCTTGGGTGTGGCCGATGTGATGAATTTTACCGGGAGGGTGCCGGAGAAAGACCTGATTGAAATTCTTTCGACTTCAGATGTATGCGTCAATCCCGACAAGCCATGCGAAATGAACAGTATTTCAACCATGATTAAAGTCATGGAATATATGGCTATGGGCAAGCCGATCGTGCAATTTGATTTGAAAGAAGGGCGCTTTAGTGCCCAGGAGGCATCCCTATACGCGGACAATAGTCAGCAGGTCGAAGATTTCGCGGCGAAAATCTTGTGGCTGTTGGATCATCCGAACGAAAGGGCGCGCATGGGAGAATTCGGCGTTAAGCGAGTGAAGGAGGCCCTTGCCTGGGAATTTTCCGTTCCGCATCTGATCGCGGCATATGACCGTGCATTTCGCAAACCTGAGCGTGCGCAGGCGCTCTCGCCAAAAGACGTCTCAGCTGGCAGTTCGCAACCGTTGTAGCTTTTTATCGCGTGTGGAGGTCTGATTACAGGCGTGAAGCTGATTGAAGCCCTGGAGATAGTGAAGCGTCCCATAAAGCTTGATGCCCGCAGTTTTGATGTACTGCTAGCTGCCGGCTTTACGCCCCTGCACTTGCAGACCTTTCTGGCGGCGCACCTGCGGCTATTGAAACCCAATCGACGCATTTCAGTGCACACCGCCCTTTTTGGCGACTTGATTGGAAATATCGAAAAAGCAAAGTCACAAAACCTGGACGCAACTGCCGTCGTAATCGAATGGGCTGACTTGGACCCGCGCCTAGGTGCGCGCAATTCGGGAAATTGGCGAGCCGATGGCTTAACGGACGTGGAACGGTCCATAGCAGTTTCGATTCAGCGCCTCGCGGACGCAATCGCATCCTCGAGCAAGTCTCCTGTCGTGGTTAGCATGCCCACGCTTCCGATGCCACCAATCTTTACGACTGCTCCACACCAGGCGGGTGGGCTAGAGAACAAAATTCAGCAGCGTGTCGCTTCACTTGCACTTCGGCTGGCAGAACTGCCGAATGTGCGAATCGTGAATTCTCAATTCCTGCACGAAACGTCGCCATTCAACGATCGCATCGATCTGAAATCGGAAATCACGGCCGGATTTCCTTACAGCATATCGCACGCTTCAGTTTTGGCCGAGCAACACGCAAAACTGATCCACAATCCCGTACCAAAGAAGGGTTTGATTACCGATCTCGATGGCACCTTGTGGTCGGGCATTGTAGGCGAAGACGGGGTCGATGGCATTTCGTGGGATCTAGAACACAAAACTCAGATGCATGGACTGTATCAACAGACTCTTGCATCTCTGGTGAGCGCAGGTGTGTTGCTTGGGGCGGCGAGCAAAAACTCGCCCGAAGTTGTAGATCGCGCGTTTGACCGGCGCGACTTGCTGGTTTCGCGCGCTGAAATATATCCATTCGAAATTCATTGGTCGCGGAAGTCGGAATCAGTAAAGCGTATTCTCGAGAAGTGGAACATCAACGCTGACTCTATAGTTTTCATCGACGACAGTCCAATGGAAGTTGCGGAAGTAAAATCTGCGTTTCCCGAGATGGAATGCATCGTTTTTCCTTCTGGCAACTACCAAGGAATTTGGGATTTATTGAAATATCTTAGGTCGGTTTTCGGCAAATCATCGGTATCCGCTGATGACACCCTGCGTCTAGAGAGTCTCAGGAAAGGCGCGGAATGGAAAGATGTCGTGAGTAATTCGTCTGGGGTATCACTCGACGAGTTCCTGA
>Ga0335081_10015617_pt1 | contig 12283 bp, 12 predicted proteins | sample Lox_Sample_35_FD_206713 | JGI IMG/M metagenome (GOLD analysis project Ga0335081, IMG submission 206713) | Soil microbial communities from Loxahatchee National Wildlife Refuge, Florida, United States - Lox_Sample_3.5 | ecosystem: Environmental > Terrestrial > Soil > Wetlands | place: USA... | reverse complement strand
CCGCCGCTTTGGATCATTCCAGCTTGGCCCATCGCGACTCTTTCGATTGATCGCATCACGCGCACGCTGAGTTATTTTTTACCAAAAGAAAGCAAGCGCATTTATCAAATCCTTTATTGGCTGACCTTCATTTCATTCTATGCATTGATGCTGACCTTTGTTGCTCCAACTTTCAATAAACCATATACGATTCTCGCCTTGTTACTATGCACGCTTCTCATTCTTACGCCAACCAATTATCGACTCGCGTTTTTGGTTTTCATCGCTGGCTTGGGACTCGGTTATTTTCTGGAACTCTGGGGAACCACGCGCGAGTGTTGGACATACTACACCTATCAAACACCGCCATTATTTGCAGTGCTGGCGCATGGAATGGCGGCGGTCGCGTTTTGGCGAACAGGATTAATGCTGAAAAATATTGGGGCGAGAATCGGCTTGTTTAGACCTCAACCGACAAATGCGGAGCGCGAAGCGCAGTTTGCCATATCAAACATAGATTCTTGACCTCTTCTTTATGCCTTTTACTCATTCTGGGCTTGACTAAAACAATCAAACAGCTTATTATCTATAATAATAAACCGTCGGTCGGTTTATTAAAAGGAAGATATGCCTAGAATTAAAGTAGAAGAGGATTATGTCGCTCGGCGCAATGAAATCCTGGATGTAGCACTCCGCCTTCTCTACTGCAAAGGTTATGAAAGAATGACAATTCAGGACATTCTGGATGAACTCCAGATTTCAAAAGGCGCCTTCTATCATTATTATGACTCGAAAGCCGAAGTGCTGAATGCGCTCATTGAACGGATGGCGGTTGAACAAGTAGAGCCCCTTTTCATAAGCATTGTAAATGATCCGCATCTCACAGCCCTTCAAAAGCTCCAGTGCTATTTCGATACGGGCGTCACTTGGAAGACGGCTAAAAAAGACTTAATGATAGAACTGGTAAAGATTTGGTATTCTGATGAGAATGCACTGGCTCGCCAGAAAATGCTTGCTACGATGGAGAGGCATACCACGCCTTGGTTTGGGGAGATCATCCGTCAAGGAAACAAAGAAGGCGTTTTCAAAGTGCTCTACCCAGAATATGCCCCCTCGATCATTATCAATCTAGTCCAGCCTTTGGGAGACGCGTTTGCTCAAATGCTTCTCTCGGAGGAAGTTAAGGGCGATCATATTTTGCAAAAAGCCAAAGCCCTCATCGCCACCTACAACGATGCCATGGAACGTTTCTTGGGTGCTCCGAAAGGTTCCATTCATCTCATGGATACTAATATGTTGAAAGAATGGTTTCCATCTGATAATGGAATCAATCATCCGATGAAGAAATCGATATCACAAAGAAGAATAAAAAAATAGAATCGTTTATCACGCAGACGCACTTTTTATGTCACAAGTGCGCTGAAGATCAATCAAAGGAGTTTAATAATGTTACTTTACCTGCGCCTTGCATGGCGCAACATCTGGCGCCATAAACGTCGCACTATTATTATCGTTCTCGCCATGTCTTCCACATTGGCATTGATGATGTGGTACGACGGCTTGATGGCGGGTTTTACCGATGCGATTTATAGCAACGCGGTGAAAGTATTGGGCGGGAATATTCAAGTTCACGCCGCAGGGTATCGCGCGCAAGCCGATTCGACTCCGCTTTTGCCATTAGCGGATCCGCAAGCAGTGATCAAAGCCGCGGAAGCGAATCCAAATGTATTAGCCGCGATGCAACGAATCAATACTGGAGGTTTGGTCACCAACCCGGAAGGCGCGTTTGCAGTCGGCATCACAGGTGTCGAACCTGAAAAAGAAATGACCGTAAATATCATCGGTCAATATGTCAAAGTTGGACGCAATCTCACCAGCAGTGATGGAGATAATATCCTGATCGGTAAAGGTCTCGCCGATGAGATGAACGTCAAAGTAGGAGATCGAATTACGTTGGTCGGTCGTTCACAACATGAACAAATGCGTCAGCGTACGATGACCGTGATCGGCATTTTCGATTTGGGAATGCCGGACATCGAAAAGCAGACCGTTTATATTTCTTTAGGCGAAGCGCAATCGCTATATGACTTGAACGGTCAGTCTACAGAAGTGGCGATCTTTCTCAAACAACTTGGTCAAGAAGGCGCTGTGATCAATTTAATGCGATCGAGTCTTCCAGGATATGAGATCGAATCGTTCGAGGCAAATTATCCTGACCTCGCCTCCGCTATCAACACCAAAGGCGGCGTGATGGACATCTTCAGCGTCATTATTATCGCCATCGCGGGTGTTGGAATCCTCAACCTGCTCATCATGGCAGTGTACGAACGGACGCGCGAGATTGGTGTATTGGGTGCGATGGGAATGAAGCCCAATCAAATCTCATTGTTGTTCATTCTTGAAGGAATAATGATTGGATTAGTTGGCGTGGCAGTCGGAATTGTTTTGGGGTTAGCGCTCAACGGCTACTTGATGCATGTTGGAATGGACTTTGGTGCCTTTCAACAGGCAGCCAGTTACATGGCGCTCGTGAAAGACAAGGTGTATCCCACGTGGGGCGTGGAAAAATTATTAATGCGCGCCTCCATCGTAGTGATCATCTCCGCCCTGGCCGCGCTTATTCCTGCCATTGAAGCAGGGCAGCGCGAACCTGCCGAAGCCCTGCATTTTGTATGAGGTGAGTCATGATTCAATTATTCAAAATGGCTTTTCGTGACCTCGGACGCAACAAACGGCGCAGTTTCTTTTCCGCGCTGGCAGTTGGGATCGGATTAGCGTTGTTGATATTGATGGCATCTGTAGTTAACGGCGAAGTGGGCGGCGCCATCGAACAAGCCATTCGCTTACAAAGCGGACATATTCAATTACGAATGCCATCCTACGATGAAAATAGATCAAGTTTGAAGTGGGACGATTTGATCGCAAATCCAGATCAAATCGCGAATCAGGTTGCGACATTGAGTCAAGTGGAAGCCGCTACGCCGCGCTTGTTCGCAAGCGGATTCATTTCGACTGGAACTGAATCAACGGGCGTGAGTGTCTATGGGATCGATCCGTTATCGGCGGCGAATGATCCGTATCGCGAAGGCATCATCAGCGGAAGTTATCTGACCGCTGATGATCGCGAGGGAGTGTTGATCGGTCAACCAATTGCAGTCAAATTGCATTTGAAGGCTGGCGATTCGATTGATCTCTCAGTCAATACATCGAATGGAACTGTAGAAGAACAAACATTTACAGTGCGAGGCATCTACAGCACGAATACGTATGGCTTCGACAGCACAACCATTTTCCTGCCTCTCGCAAAAGCACAAGCCATTACGCAAACCGAGAATCACGCCAGCACAGTCTTTATTTTGCTGAAAGACACTTCATATACCGATAGTGTGATGAAAGCATTGAACGTGTCAGGATTGAAGTCGCAAACCTGGGTAGATTTGAATCCGCTGATGGTGCAGTGGGAATCACTAGCGAACAGCTATATCGGCATCTTCTATCTGATCGTGCTTGCCATCACTGCGTCCGTGATCATCAATACATTGATCATGTCGGTATATGAGCGCACGCGTGAGATTGGGATCTTGTCCGCGATTGGAATGCGCGGGAGCCGCATCATGGGATTATTCCTGGCTGAATCATCGTTGCTTGCGATCGGCGGTGTGATCATCGGCGTATTGCTCGGTGTGCTTGGGGTTTACCTTTTCGATATCAAAGGATTCTATGTTGGAAACATGGGCATCACCGGCATCATGCTCACGAACACGATCTTTGCCAAATTCACATGGAACGATACGATCAACCTGACGATCGCGAGCTTCATCGTCACGATGCTGGCTGGACTTTATCCAGCAATCATGGCTTCTCGTATGCAACCCGTAGAAGCCTTGCGCGCGGAGAAATAAAGATTCGACCTATCCCCAACCCCTTCCCGTTTAGGGAAGGGATGCCCAAAGGATAGGGTTAGGTCAAGGAGATAAAAATGGAAGTTGTAAAAGTTGAAATTGTGGCTCGTACATATCAAGTCGGAAAAATCGAAACGCAAGCTTTGCGCGGCGTTAACTTGATGATTAATGATGGAGAATTTACTGCACTGGTTGGACCTTCCGGTTCGGGCAAGACAACCTTATTGCAAATGATCGGGTGTCTCGATCAACCGACATCCGGTAAAGTCCTTATTAACGGAAAAGATGTGACGACGCTCAATCGCAATCAGCGCGCCGATCTGCGCCGCGAAACCATCGGATTCATTTTCCAATTCTTTGCCTTGATCCCGACTCTGACTGCCTACGAGAATGTTGAAATGCCGCTTCTATTAAATGGAAGCTCTGGGAGCGATCGACGCCAACGCGTCATGGAATTACTCAAAGCGGTCGATCTCGAAGACCGCGCCAACAACCGGCCCGATCAATTGAGCGGCGGACAGCAGCAACGCATCGCGGTGGCGCGCGCGTTATCTATCAAACCCAGCATGATTCTCGCCGATGAACCCACCGCCAATCTCGATACCGAAAACGGCAAACAAGTTATGGAAATCATGCAAAAGTTAAATAAGGAAACCGGTGTTACCTTTGTATTTGCAACACACGATCCGCGCGTGATCAAATACGCCAAACGCGTTGTGACTTTGCGAGACGGTCTAATCGTTGAAAACAACGGTTCTGCTCCCAAATAGAAAGACACTTTCGGAGAAAAAAGATTCTCGGCACAAATGCATGCAAATTCTTTCCGAAACATTCGTGGTATTCTCCGTAAAGCCGATGTCCATTTCAATAAAGACTAAATCTAGAATCGAATTAACAAAATGAAAAAGCTTATTCTGCAAACCATCGGAACATTTATTGGTGGCGCACTCTTCCTTGCGCTTTTGCTCTTCCTGCCCGCTGGAACATTCAGCTATTGGCAGGCTTGGGTTTTCATTGTGGTCTTTATGATCACACTTAGCGTTTACGGAGTGTACTTTTCCATCAAAGATCCGGCACTTATGGAGCGCCGTAAGCAAGCGATGCCGGGCGCGCAACAATCCACTTTACAAAACATCGTGGCAACTATAGCATTTACATCCTTGCTCGCCGTGTTCATCGTCTGCGGATTTGACCGGCGCTTCGGGTGGTCTCATATGCCGCCTGTCATATCCTGGGTCGGAGATGGGCTGGAGGTATTTTCGTTCATCATATTTTATTGGGTCTTCAAAGAGAATAGCTTTGGAGGCTCCAGCATTTTGGTGGAGGAAAACCAGAAAGTCGCATCTACCGGACTCTATTCCATCATCAGGCATCCGATGTACGTGGGAGCGTCGGTAATGGTGATTGGCATGGCGCTCGCTCTTGGCTCATGGTGGGGACTCGCAATTTTGATTGTTACCATTCCTGTGCTAATCATCCGCATCCTCGACGAGGAGAAAGTCCTTGAAAAAGACTTGTCAGGCTACAAAGAGTACGAGCAAAAGGTTCATTATCGTCTCGTGCCTTATCTTTGGTAAATGGATTTTAGAATGAAGAAAAATTACTTGATCGCCTTTACAATTTTAACGCTCGCTCTAACGCTAACTGCGTGTGGGGCATCTGCCTCTACACCCACAGCCATTCCCACTGTTGTTTTAAACTCACAACCAGTGGCATCCAATACGGTGACCGCCTCGGGACAAGTCGTCCCCATGCAACATGTTCAATTGAGCTTTCCGTTGACCGGCGTTGTCAAAACGGTTCAAGTCAAAGAAGGAGATAGCGTCACAGCCGGGCAAACGCTGGTTACATTGGATACGACATTGCTTGAAGCAAACGTCAGAGAAGCGCAAGCCAACGTTGCCGCGGCGCAGACACAGGTCGATTACTTGAGGCGCGTGGGGACGACATCGCAAGAAGATTTGGATGGCGCTCAAGCGGCTGTCGATCGCGCACAAGCTCTGCTTGATTCGGCGAAAGCCACACTTGCCAAAGCAACAATGACCGCACCATTCAACGGAACCATCGCGGAATTGAACATCTCGCCTGCCGAAACAGTTGTGCCGGGGCAAGTTGTAATTACCATCGGCGATCTCACAAAATTCCAAATCGAAACAACCGATTTGAGCGAGCGCGATGCGCCGAATGTGAAAGATGGACAAACTGCAACGGTCGCCATTCAAGCCTTGAACAAACAGTTCACTGGCAAAGTGAGCAACGTAGAACAAATCTCTACAACCGTCGGTGGCGATGTGGTTTACAAAGTCACGATTCAATTGGATGATCAACCACAAGATTTGTTATGGGGCATGACCACCGACGTAAGCATTCAAACAGGAAATTGATCCGAATCGGATTCAAACATGAAACATTTTTACTGGACAACGATTCTATGGGCTGCGATTTTGCTGACAGCCTGCGCCTCCACTTCCACGCCGACAGCGGTCGCAACGCCACTGGCATCTCCCACACCCGATCATTCGTTCATCTCCAGCTCTGGGGTTGTATCGGCTTCTGCAAACGTGGTTCCCGCGCAAACCTCGCAAATGGGATTCTTGATCTCAGCCAATGTTAAAGATGTAGATGTTCAAGAAGGTCAACAAGTGAAAGCCGGGCAACCCTTGGTGGTGCTGGATACGCCCGATCTAGAATTATCGGTAACAGCGGCAAAAGACGCAATCCGTTCTGCGCAAGATAACGTTGATATGTTGAATTATTCATATAAATGGCTTCGTCACGGCGGTAGCCCTATATATGTCAAAGCATATCCCGAATTCAGACAGCAAGCCGCGGCGCAACTTGATTCGGCAAAAGCCGCACTGGATGCAGCGCAAGCCACGCTGAATGAAGGCACGCTCATCGCTCCGTATGATGGAACCGTTGTGCAAGTCAATGTCGTGGCTAATCAACTCGTTCAACCAAATCAAGTCGCAGTAGTGATCGGTGATTTGAATCATTTGCAGATCGAAACCATTGATTTGAGCGAGCGTGAGATCGCTTTTGTTAAGATTGGACAAACCGCGACGATACATATCAAAGCATTGAATCAAGATTTCAGCGGCAAAGTCATTGCCATTGCTCCAGAGGCAAACAAATACAATGGCGATTGGGTCTTTAAGGTTACGATTGCATTCAATCAGCAACCTTCGAATACATTATGGGGCATGAGCGCGGACATTCAGATTCAAACTCAAAAATAAAATCAGTATAAATTTATGAATGAACAATCATACGATAACCGATTTCCAATGAAATCGGTTATCTTCTTTAATTCAAAGGACTCAATCCGATCAAGGGTCATCAACGAATGTTAAAGAATCGCGCCAGATGCGATTTGCAATCAAAAATATCGATCAAACAAGCATAAGTTGACTGGAATATTTTAAGCCTACATATGGGTCTAAAACCTTGTATATTTCCATATATGGCGGTAATATACGAATAATGATAAGCAAGATAATCTTCATCGAATCAATTGATCAGCGATCATCAACAATGATGCCTAACATCAATCGATCCGAATCATAAAGAGAGTCAGGAAATGTACATTTGTGTTTTGAGCAGTATAGCTGAAGAGAACGATCCTCCATATGATCCATCACCTCATTTGGAGGGCAGGCAGTGGCGGCATCACGTTGTGCAACCCGCCAATGTGGAGGAGCAAATCAAAGCCTTGATGGATGATGGTGTGGATGTATTTCTTAATCTTTGCGATGGCACACCGGATGAGCCGGTGTCAGCGATTCAATTAGTCAAAGCGATGGAAAAACTTGGCGCGGCTTTCACAGGTGCAGATTCTTCTTTCTTTGATCCAACGCGTCAAGAGATGAAGAGGGCCGCGGCGCGCGTTGGCGTGCCTACGCCCGCATCCACCTTTGTCAAATCCACAGCGGATATAGAGCGCGCAGCGCGCACCTTGCGTTTTCCGATGCTGGTCAAGCCGGCGCACGGTTATGCCAGCTTTGGCATTCGTAAAGAATCGCGTGTGATGAATGTAGAAGATTTAAAAACGCAAGCTGCAATCACCATGAAAGACGACGGTCGCGCCCTTATTGAAGAATTCATAGAAGGCCGCGAATTCACTTGCCTCGTCGCCGAAGATCCGGATGATCCGACAAATATCATTTCGTTCAAGCCGGTTGAGTTTCTTTTCCCTGACGGCGAATCATTCAAACACTACAATCTAAAATGGGTTGATTACAATAAGATGAGCGTGGCGATTGTCTCCAACCCCGGTTATGAAAAACGCCTGCGGGAATATACCGTCAAAATTTTTGAGGCGCTGAAAGGCAATGGATATGCGCGTTGTGATTTTCGACTCGGCGCAGACGGCGAACTCTACATGCTCGAGATCAATCCAAATTGCGGCATTTTCTATCCTCCCACAGATGCAGGCTCTGCAGATTTCTGTCTGTTGAACGATCCGATGGGTCATCAAGGTTTCATGGAATTGATTATCCGCTCGGCTTTGAAACGCCAGGCAGAGGTTCTGCGGATTACACCGCAGATTGTCGGAAAGCGCGAACTTATAAAGCAAGAAGTTGGCAAGTCGCAAACAAGGCGCCAGACCATAAAAAGAGAAACTGCTAAACACAGTGTATAAACACAAAACGTCCCGTTCAGAAATTGATGCGGGACGTTTTCTTTTATCAACTCACTACGCTTGTGCCTGCACTAGCTTTGCAAATATAGATTTGCGGTTCAAGCCCGGATTTCCTGCGATAAATTTTTTCAACTTCGCTAACAAAAGCTTGAGTTTCCCCTGCGTTCACTAAAGCGATAGCACAGCCGCCGAAGCCTCCGCCGGTCATACGGGCGCCATAACAAGAAAGCTGCATCTGCGCAGCCTCAACAATTTGATTCAACGCTTCATTCGTGACTTCAAAATCATCGCGCAAACTGATGTGACTTGCATTCAATAAATTTCCTAATCGAACCACATCGTTGGCACGCATGGCTTGCACTGCATCAAGCACACGCCGATTCTCCGTAATAATATGGCGGGCGCGTCGCATTACGATTTCGCTGAGTCCCGTTTTCCTTTCTTCAAATTTATCCAAACTTACGTCGCGTAACGCCCTCACACCAAAGAAATGCGCCGCTTCTTCACATTGAGAACGCCTCTCGTTATAAGCCGAATCCACCAACCCGCGCCGCGTGGACGTGTCCATCACGACAATCGCAACATGATCAGGCAATGGAACATGTTGCTTCTCAAGCGACCGGCAATCAAGAAAAAGGGCATGGCCTTCCTTACAAGCTGCGCTCGCCATTTGATCCATGATGCCACAATTCACACCCACCCATTCATTCTCCGCGCGCTGACCAACGCGCGCCATGAACGCCGCATCCCATTCAAGATTACTAATTGATGCAAAGACGCGCGCTGTAGCAAGTTCTACTGCGGCAGAAGAGGACAGACCGGATGCGCGTGGCACATCCCCTATGATCACACCATCCCAGCCTGAGAGACGGTGTCCATCGGTTTGCAGAATAAAGGCTACGCCTTTAAGATATTCCGCCCAACCTTGTTCTTTTTTAAGATCATCTAAAGAAAAAATCGTGTCAGTGCCAAAGTCAAGGGAATGGACTCGCACGAAGCGATCTGCTCTCTGGCGAACTGCAATCCATATTGCACGATCAATCGCCATTGGCAAAACAAATCCATCGTTGTAGTCGGTATGTTCCCCAATCAAATTCACGCGTCCTGGAGCGCGGACAATCAACAGGGGTTTACTGCCAAAGTGTTGGACAAACGATTCGCTTACTTGTTCAGAAAGATTCATGATCATTAACTTGACCAGCGCGCAAATACAGCCTGCGATAGCAATCGCCCGGCAGATTTCTCGCGCGTGACCAATTCTCCGCTTTCCACGCTGCCTCCACTTTTCGACATCACATCTTGCAAAGCTTGACCAAGATGAATTGCGGAAGCTTTGACAGCATAGACAGTGATGATCAAAAACAGAGGTTTATCGCTCAAAACCGCTCCGCATAATTCCAATAATTGCGGCAATGATTTATACACTTCCCATACTTCGCCTTTGGGGCCGCGTCCAAATTTTGGCGGATCGAGAATAATGCCGTCGTATCGCGCACGACGCCGACTTTCTCGTTGGACGAACTTAACCGCATCATCCACAAGCCACCGAATGGGTTTATCGTTCAATCCCGATAACGATTGATTTTCCCGCGCCCACGTTACGGATTTCTTGGATGCATCTACGTGAGTCACCTGAGCGCCCGCTGCCGCGGCGGCCAATGAAGCTAATCCGGTGTAACCAAATAGATTGAGAACTTTTACGGGCCGATTCGCTTTTTGAACAGAGTCCGTTATAAAGTCCCAGTGCGAAGCGGTTTCAGGAAAAACTCCGAGATGTCGTCCGGGAGTCGTCATTGCCCAAAACCGAATCGAATCATATTTCATTTCCCAGCGTTCAGGAATTTTTTTCTTTAACATCCAATGTCCGCCGCTTTCTTCGCTCGTAGATTGAAATACCGCATCCGCCGATGACCAATTACTTTCAGGCAAGGAACGGCGCCACATCGCCTGCACCTCGGGGCGGATAAAGAGATAAGGCCCAAAACGTTCGAGCTTCAGACCATTACCGCTATCCAGAAGCTCGTAATCTTTCCAGTCATGAGACTCGAGAAGCGAAAAAGGGGTAGAAATGTCCATCGCGGCTGGGAAATAAATCCTATCTCTTTCGTAAGTTCAAGAAAAAGTCTTGTAATCTGTACCCATTTCATGTACAATGTGGGAGAAAATGGTAAGAAGTGGAAGGCGCCGGCCCACCCGGCGTTTGCCATTAAAAAAGGACTTAGCACACATGTTCTTGGGTCAATACCAGCACAACCTCGATGAAAAAGGCCGCCTAATGGTTCCAGCGCGCTTCCGCGAATTGTTGCTGGATGGCGGCGCCTACATCACTCAGGGTTTTGATCCCTGTCTGATGGTAATGACCAGTGTCTATTTCAAACAAGTATACGACAGCGTCAACGCAATGAACATGGCTGATCCGAATGCTCGCTTATTACGCCGATTGATTTTTGCAAACGCTTATCCAGTTGAGACCGATAAAGTTGGCCGCATTCTCATTCCGCAGAATCTACGCGCGTTTGCGAATCTGGACAGCGAAGCCATTGTAGCCGGACAAGGTGACTATTTTGAAATCTGGACGCCCGCGGCCTGGAATGAACAAATGAAACAAATCCAGGATACTGAGGCGAACAATCAGCGTTTCGCGACGCTGAACCTATCATCCAAGTTGTAGTAACGAATCAAATCGTTTCTACTGAGATCATGGCCACACCGCATAAACCTGTACTTTACCAAGAGATTATACACGCGTTGCAACCTAAAAGTCCGGGACGTTACATTGATGGGACGATTGGTGCGGGCGGACATGCCCGCGGGATTTTGGAGGCCTGCATGCCAGAGGGACGCTTGCTTGGTTTTGATCTTGACTCGCAGGCGTTAGCGTTTGCCCGTGAGACCTTGGCTCCTTACGGACAGCACGTCATTCTGATGCAAGCCTCCTATCTCTCTCTATTGGAAACAATGCAACACCTCGGATGGGATACGGTGGATGGCATCGTGATTGACCTTGGAGTCTCTTCGATGCAATTGGATACTCCAGAGCGCGGCTTCTCATTCCAAATGGATGCGCCCCTCGATATGCGCTTCAATCGCGACGTTGGCTTGACCGCCGCGCAATTAATCAATACCACGTCCGAGGCTGATCTCGCTAACATCCTCTTCCAATATGGAGAAGAGCCTCGAGCAAGAAAGATCGCAAAGATGATTGTTCAAGCACGACCCGTGACGACTACATCACAACTGGCTGAGATCATAAAGAGAGTCTATCCAAGCCACAGCCGAGTGCATCCGGCAACGCGAACGTTCCAGGCAATCCGCATTGCGGTGAACGATGAGTTGTCCGTGTTGGAACAGGCCCTGCCCCGCGCAGTACAAGCTCTCCGTTCGGGTGGAAGGCTGGCAGTGATTTCCTTCCATTCATTGGAAGATCGGATTGTCAAAGATTTTTTTCGCCGTGAAAGCAAGGATTGGATCAATCCGCCTTATGAAAAGATTTACGAAGTCGAACGCAGTGCGACACTCAAGGAGATTACCCGAAAACCCATCACGCCCAGCGCGGATGAAATCGAAACCAATCCACGGGCGCGCAGTGCCAAATTAAGAGTAGCAGAAAAATTATGATACGAACCATCGATGTTATCCATTACGCATACAAACAAGCTCCCTGGCGAGTCCAGCGCCAGTGGATCAGCGCCTTTTTGTTAATCGTACTAGGCATATCTATGGTCGCGGCTCTTTATTTAGACGTAACGGCACGTGCCGC
>Ga0335081_10015616_pt1 | contig 12283 bp, 10 predicted proteins | sample Lox_Sample_35_FD_206713 | JGI IMG/M metagenome (GOLD analysis project Ga0335081, IMG submission 206713) | Soil microbial communities from Loxahatchee National Wildlife Refuge, Florida, United States - Lox_Sample_3.5 | ecosystem: Environmental > Terrestrial > Soil > Wetlands | place: USA... | reverse complement strand
AAATAGCGCGCGAGAAGAAGACAATGAATTGTGGTTGGTCGGATTGGACGCCGGCTTTGGCTCCAATACGCTGGTGACGGGCGAGCGCATGCTCGACGTCGCGAGAGTTCGCTGTCAGGGTAAAAGGGTGACAAAATCGCATCGCATACCGCCCTCGAAATGGGTTTTACGGTATGGATGACGGTATGGATGGCACCTAACTCATTGAAAACAAAGAACTGGCGGAGAGAGTGGGATTCGAACCCACGTTAGAGTTTCCCCTAAACACGCTTTCCAAGCGTGCGCCTTCAGCCACTCGGCCATCTCTCCGGCGCAAAAAGGGCGGCGTTCAGAGGCTTTGGGACGGCCTCGGGAAGCGGCCAACTGACCATCGGCGTTCAAAGCCCAGGTCAGGCTCACCCCGTTGAATGCACGGGCTAATCGATTCTATTGTGGCCGGATAGGAAGCGCAACCACACCCCGGTTCCGGGTAGTGTCCTATAAATCGCACAGTGTTTAAGACAGCACCCGGCTCCCGGTAGTGTCCTAATTTCGTTTTGCACAGACCACGAGTAATCAACACACAGGAAATCTTCACGGCGGAGCAACGACGCCCTATCGCGGCGCCGAACTGAACCGTATCGGCTGGACGAGTCTGCGGAAAAACACCGGGTCTTTCGACTCCGCGAAGGTATCCGCATGCGAATCCTTCACTCCGCTCAAGATGACAAGACAAGACAGCCGGCAGCCCCGTTTTCGGGTTTTGCACGAGCGTCGTCGCGTACCCCAACGAACGCTCCATCGCGGCGCCGACGGGAGCTAGTCGCCTTCCTCTTCCCCCTTGTGCAGGTGTTGCGCCAGGTAGTTCTCGTAGGTCATTTCGTCGATGGCGTGCAACTGGGCTTCGAGCCAGTCGATGTGGTGCTCTTCGTCGATGAGAATTTTCTCCAGCAGTTCGCGGGAACCGTTGTCGCCAGCCTGAACGCAAGTCTGTACGCCGTTGTTGAGCCGCTTCACGGCTTCGTATTCGAGGTTCAGATCGTTCTTCAGCTGTTCCTTCACGGTCTGGCCGATGTTGATCTTGAAATAGTCAGTCATGTTGGGAGAGCCGTCGAGCAGCAGGATGCGCTCCATGCACTTCTCGGCATGCTGCATCTCTTCGATCGACTCCGCGCGGGTATGTTTGGCCAGCCGCTCGTAGCCCCAGTTTTCACACATCTCGGCGTGCAGAAAATATTGATTGATGGCGGTGAGTTCAGCTTTAAGAACCTCATTGAGCACTGCAATGACTTTCGCGTTGCCTTTCACTGGTTCCCTCGATTTGGCAGCTGCCAGCCAGGATCCGGAAGCAGTGAAGAGCGCTCACCGCCCGGTATCGCAGCCGCCCAAGTGTGCTCCTTGAGTGAGTCGAGGTCCGGCCTTCTTACGAGACGGCATTTGACCTGCGCTAAAGGAGTGCGCAAGAAATATAGTCTTGAGGAGCGGGTACAAGCAAACAATCTTCGAGGAAGTCGCTTAGGAGAGCTTTTCCGGGGTGACCGGCGCAGCCTGTGGCGCTTCGGCTTTGGGGGCAGAAGGCGCGGGCTCTGGGGCTTTGCCACCGTTTTCCAGCACGCGATGATGCAGGCAGTAGAGCGCGAGTTCGAGGCGGTCCGCGACACCGAGCTTATCGTAGACCTTGCGGAGATAGTTCTTCACGACCTGCTCGGTCGTGCCTACGCGCAGAGCAATCTCCTTGTTCTTCATGCCCTGTGTGACGCACGACACGATCAGCGATTCTTTGGGCGTGAGCTGCACCTTGGTGCGAGTGGCAGCGGGACGGCCTCCCTGCGAGCGGTAGGCCTCGAGCACCCAACTCACGGCTTGACGGTCGAGCCAGGGTTCGCCCTTCGCCACCGTGCGCAGACATTCCACCAGCATTTCCGGATCGATCTCGCGGGAGACGATGCCGTGGGCGCCGCGGCGAAACAACTCCAGGGTCAACTCTTCGTTGGCTTCGGGAATCACGACGACCAGCCGGCAGCCGTTGTTCTGGCGCAGAAGATCCGACACCGCCTCACCGGGATTGGGCGCCAGGCTGGCTTCGAAGATCAGGATGTCGGCGGAAAATTTCTTGGCCGCAGCCAGAGTCTGGGTGAGGGTCTCGGCTTGGCCGACCACGCGGATGTCGTCTTCCAGCGCGAAAATCTTCCTCAGGCCGGCGCGGAAAATGGCTTGCGTGTCAGCCAGGATGATCCGCAGACACAGGCCGTTGCCGCCCCCGTCATGCGGCTGGTCGACGTTCGCTTCCACGTTAACCGGAGTGCTCGCCATCAGTTTCCTCGCGCCCTCACTGGCGCTCAAAACGATATTCGTCAATCACCACGCCCACGCCATGACGGCCGCCTTCGTCGAAGCTGCGCACCACACGGCCACGGCAATCGAGCTGCACGTCCGCATCGGCGCCCACCACATCCGCGGGCAGTGAGATCGTGAAGTCCACCATCGAGCCCACGGGCATATCCGCGTCGACCTGGAACAGGACGCCGTTGGCAGAGATGTTCTCGGTTTCCGCGTGGTGATCGCCGGTCTTCGATTTGACCGAAACCGGCAGCCGCAAAGGGAATCGCGGGGCGCTCTGCATGTCCGCATAGTGCTTGGTGCCGGACTGGGCAGGCGCGGTGGATTCCGTGTCGCATTCTTGCGACACGGATTCCGACGAAACTTTCCCCTGCGCCTCCGGACCGTCTGCAGGCTGGCCGTAGTGGGACATTCGAACGCAGCTTACACCCCGGAATCACATGAGAAAAGTTACCGAAGTCATGCAACCAGGGCGTACAACCCGCTGGGGTTCAAAGGGTTACAGGGGATTGGGGGCGGCTCGGAGCGGTCGGAAGGAGTGACAGGGTAGCCAAAGCTAAAACTTGGTGACCTCGGTAAAGTTGAAATCTCTCACTTTCATGGCGGGCACGACCATGTCGAACGATTCCTCGCCGCTGGCGCGGACCGGAGTTCCCATATCCCCTACGTTCGAGAGCATGTGCAGCAGGCTTTCGTTAAAGCGGAAATTGCGTACACCGTGCCGCTGTTTTCCGTCCTCGATGTAGAAGGTGCCGTCGCGCGTCATGCCGGTAAGAATTTTTTCGTAGGGATCGACCTCGCGGATGTACCAGAGGCGAGTCACCAGCACACCTCGTTCGGTGGAGGCAATCATTTCGTCGATTGACTTAGGATTCGCCGGTGGGCCGAAGACGATGTTCATGGGCGCTTCACCCATCTCGTTGGGAATCGGGAAGCCGTGACCTGTGGGCGCGATCGGACCGACTTTGTCTTTGTGCTCGGACTGCTTCATTTTTTCCGCGGTGGCGCGCGCGTAGACGAGGCGCTTGACCACGCCATTCTCCACCAACTGAACCTTCTGGCGGCGCATGCCTTCTCCATCGAAGAAAGAGCCAGACTGCAAGGGGTGGGCGACATCGTCCCAGACGTTGATGTTTTCACCGAAAAGTTTCTGGCCGACACGGTCGGTGAGAAACGATCGCTGGTCGAGGATGGAGAGACCGCCGAAGTCGAAGAACATGAAACCGACGATGTCGAGGACTGCAGCCGGTTCGAGAATCACGGTGTACTTCCCTGCCGGGATCTCTTTCGGCGATGAGGAGCCGAAAGCCTTTCCGGCAGCCGTTTCCGCGAGAGTGACGGGATCGAGGTTAGCAACGTCAGGAGAATTCGCCTTCTGCCAGCCGGAAGAATCCCCGCCAAGCATAGTGACGGAGATCTCCGCGGCGGTTTGTGTGTGCCAGGCGCTGAGGCCGCGCGAGTTGAAAATGCCCTCGACAGATTCGGAGCTGGAGAAAACTCCAGCAGTAGTCAGCTTGTGCTTCTGCGCAGCAGAGACAATCTTGGCCACACCAGCAGCGCGGTCTTCTGGCGTGAGAGCGGCAGTCTGAACAAAGTGGCGAGAAGGTAGAGGGCCTGAACCACTCGCGGTCATCCCTGCTTCTCGCGAATCCGCCATGGGCCGCAGATCGGAGTCCGGGTGCTGCACCTTGGCCATGGCTTCCGAATTCTCGACCACGCGCTTCAGGCTTTCGTCATCGAGTTTGTTGGTGCTGGCGCGAGCAGTGCGCCCGCCAAAGTTGGTGCGCACCGAGACGCCGTAGTTTTCTTCGGCAACATTCTGGTGGATGGTGTTGTTGGCGAAGCGAGTGAGGGCCGAGCGGCCACCGTAGAAAATGGCTTCCACTTCGTCGGCAGTGGAGTGCTTCTTGATCTCCGCGAAGAGTTCGGCGGCTCTCGATTGGTCTAACATGTTGTTTCAATAAAGGAAGCGAGCCAAACGCGCGACTTTCGGCGCCGCAAGAAACGCGGCGCATCGCGCGGCTCGCCCAGGTCCCTCGCTACGCAACAGACGCTTGCTCGGGATGACAATAAAGAAAAGACAAAGCTCGCTACGCTCCTTTATATGCGCTGCCCACTTTAATATTTCGGAAGCGGGCTGGCGCTGCCCCGTGGCCCGTGCCCATCACCTGCTGCGGTTGTCCCTTGCCACAGTTGGGCGTGCCCCACAAAGTCCACTCGTCGCGTGAGCAGATGGCGTCGAGCGAGTTCCAGAACTCCGTTGTGATTCCCGAGTACGACGGATTCTTCAGCATGCGGACGCGCTTACCGTTCTTGATCTCCCAGGCGATCTCGGTGCCGAACTGGAAGTTGTAGCGCTTGTCGTCGATCGACCAGGATTTGTTGGTCTGCATGAAGATGGCGTGATCGGTGTCGGCAATCAACTGTTCGAAGGTAAGCGGCTTTTCGCCCGGCAGGATGCTGATGTTCGTCATCCGAATCATGGGCAGCCGGTTCCAGCCTTCGGCGCGCAAGGTGCCTCCGGAGCGGCTCTCACCGATGGTGTGAGCGGTCTCACGTGATGAGAGATACCCAGTGAACAGGCCCTGGCTGATGATCGGCGTGCATTGGGCGGGCACACCTTCGTCGTCAAAAGCGAAGGTACCGAGGCCGGGACCGTGCTCCTGGCGGGCGTCAGCGACCACGTTAACCAGCTCGCTCCCGTAACGCAGGTTGCGGAGCTTGTCGAGTGTGAGAAATGAAGTGCCGGCAAAATTGGCTTCCATGCCGAGTACGCGATCGAGTTCGATGGGATGCCCAATGGACTCGTGAATCTGCAAGCCGAGCTGCGAGCTGTCCAGAATGACGGCCATCACGCCTTCTGGGCACTGGTCGGCCTTGTGCAGAGCCACGGATTCTTCAGCGATGCGGCGCGCATTCTCCACCAACTTGAGTTCCTGGATCAGCTCGTATCCTTTGTTCTGCCACTGGCCGCCGTAAGAGTTGGGATAAGAGCGCTTCATGATCTCCGAACCGGCAAAGGCGTAGGCGGCGTAGCCCGCGCCGGTGGAGTACTTTACCTGGTGAATGTTTGCCCCTTCAGAGGATAGAAACCACTGTTCCTCACGATGAAAGTTCAGGTTGGCCTCGGCGAGTGTGACGCCTTGGACCGAGCGAAGCTCGGCATCCACCTTCATAAGCAGGTCGAGATTCTGTTCAATGGAAACGGAGAAGGGATCGATCTGGAAGGGCGTGGTCCAGTCAGCGGTTACGGCTTTTTCGGGAGCGAGCTGGACGTCGCTTCGCTTGACCTGGGCCGAAGCCTTGGCAATCGCAAAGGCATGCGCGGCCGTGGCTTCAACAGCGGCGGGGCTCAGGTCATCAGATGCCGCGAAGCCCCAGGCGCCATCGGCGATCACGCGGATACCGATGCCGAGAGATTCAGAATCGGAGGCGCTGCCGATCTTGCCGTTCTTGGTGGCCAGCGCACGGCTGCGCGAATCGACCAGGCGAGCATCGGCATAGCGGGCGCCGAGATGATGCGCGGTATCGAGTGCCCAGTTGGCGATCTGCTTCATCAGGACAGTTAAAATTTACCACGGAGACGCGGAGGCACGGAGGATACCTCAGGCTTCAAAGAGCCCAGACCGTAACTGATCCGTGCGCGTCATCCATCAATAATAGTCACATTCCTCATCTCCGTGACTCTGTGTCTCTGTGGTGTCGATCTTGCCGGCCAACGGTCCTGCCGCACAGCCTGCTGTGCCCTGCGTCACTGAACGGCTGCCCGCGTCGGCATCCAATGAGAACTGCATAGGCGTTTGGTGCGACCGTAGAACACTGCCTGCGAGGAGAAACGCATGAGCACTCTCGTATTGGACAAGAAAGCCGACCTGGCCGGTCCCGGCATAGGCGACTATAACGAGCTCGAGAAGATCCTGCCCAGTGATTACCACTCGCTGCTCAACCCGAAAGAGACGCAGCAGGCGATCTTTCAGGTAAAGCGCTATATCGAAGACAACCTCTGCCAGGAACTTAACCTGATGATGGTGGAAGTGCCTCTCATTGTCGACGTGGAGAGCGGCGTCAACGACATGCTAGATCGCGACGGATCCCGCACCCCCATCCAGTTTCACATCTCCAACGACCGCAATCTGCACCCGATCGACGCCCAGGTGGTGCAGGCCGCGACCAAGTGGAAAAGAGTGGCCCTGCGGCAGTTGGGATGCAAGCTGGGCGAGGGCATCTGCACCGATATGCGCGCCGTCCGCAAGGACTACTTCCTCGATCATGATCATTCGGCGTATGTCGACCAGTGGGATTGGGAGCGGGTCATCACACCCGAGCAGCGCAACCTTGACTTCCTGAAAGCCGTGGTCACCAAGATATGGAAGGTGATCGTGGGTGCGGAGAGGTACGCGCTCGATCTCTTTCCTAAGCTGAGAAATCCACGCTATCCCTCGCTGCCCGAGAAGCTGACGTTCCTGCACGCGGAGGAAATCCTGGAGATGTATCCCGACCTGCCGCGCAAGCAGCGCGAAACCGAAGTGCTGCAGAAGTTTCCGGCGGTTTTCATCATTGGAATCGGGTGGCCGCTGGCGGATGGCTATCCGCACGAGATGCGCGCTGCCGACTACGATGACTGGGTGACCGACACCAGCGATGAGACCCGCAAAGACACGCACGGCCTGAACGGCGACATCCTGGTCTGGAACCACGTGACCCGGAGGCGGCACGAATTGACCTCGATGGGAATTCGCGTGACCGCCGAGACGCTGAAGAAGCAGCTGGAAATGGCGAATCAGCTGGACTTCCTGAAGCTGCCCTATCACCAGGCGATTCTGAACCGCCAGATTCCGCTTTCGATCGGCGGTGGCATTGGGCAATCGCGTACTCTAATGCTTCTGCTGCGGAAGGCGCACCTGGGCGAAGTGAGCGTGACCGTTTGGCCGAAGGTCCTGAAAGAGATGTGCGCGAAGAAGAATATCTTCGTGCTGGAATAGGCTCGTCCGGAAAGAAACGTAGTCGTCCAAAGAACAGCGGCCAGGCTGGGACTAAGAACCGGCCCGCACAGCCTTCTTGTTCACGAATTGCTTCGCAGCCTGCTCGACCGCCGAAACCAGCGCCCCTGCCCCTTTGTCCAGACTAAGGGAAGCTTTCTCAAAGTATGCTGCCGCGCCGGCCTCCCTCAGCTTCTCCTGGTTCTTTTGGGAAAGGCTGGTCAGCACGATCACCGGGATATGCGACGTGGCGGGGTTCGCTTTCAGTCGCTTCAGCACTTCCGGGCCGGAGACCTTGGGCAACATCATATCCAGGAGAATCAGGTCAGGCAGACTTTCGCCCGCCACGCGTAGGGCCTCTTCACCATCTTCGGCGGTAAACACTTCGTAGCCGGCCCTGGCCAACTCACGAGCATTGGCCAACCTCAGGAATTTGCTGTCATCCACCAAAAGGACCTTCATCTACGCCCCCCGAGGCGAACTGGGACTGGCAGAGGTTCAGGTATTTCATCGGCACGTTGTGGAGAAAACATCAGTGCCGATCCTTGATTCTTATACCCGGAAAGAGTTGCGGGGGGAACATCAGAGTGCGGTCCGCACCTCGATTGACAATCAGGACCAAGGCCAAATGCCAGACCTGACGCCACTCGTGGGAAGCCGCGAGCTGTGGTAGCCGCCACCCACAATTAGCTCTTATACTCATACAGTTTCTCCAATCAACCTCGTGAGGCAAGGAGGGCACTTGAGTCAAGATCCTGCTGCTGATCCAAAAGAGATGGTCCGCGAGGAGTGGACCGCGGCGGCGCCCTACTGGAAGAAGTGGAACGTCAAACTTGCAAGCCAGTCGCGGGCTGCGACCGAGTCGGTCGTACGAGGCGCCGAGTTGGCGCCCGGCATGCACGTGCTGGATTTGGCGAGCGGAACCGGCGAACCCGCCCTTAGCCTGGCCCAAGCTGTGGGGCCGACGGGCCGCGTCGTCGCGACCGACCTGGTTCCAGCCATGCTGCAGGCCATTAGCGAGCTCGCGGGCACGCAGGGTCTCAAGCACATGGAATTCAAGGTAGCGGACGCTGAATCCCTTCCCTTCAAGGACAGTGAGTTTGACCGCGTGACTTGCCGTTTCGGGATCATGTTCTTTCCCGAGATTCAAAAGGCGTTGGGCGAGGTCCGCCGCGTGTTGAAGCCGGGAGGGAGCGTGTCCTTCGCCACATGGGGATCACTCGCCGAGAATCCGTTGTTCGCGACTGCGGTTGGCCCATTCATGAAGCGGCTCAACGTGCCTCCTCCGCCACCGGATGCGCCTCACGTATTTCGTTTCGCGGAGGAGACGAAGCTCGCGAACACCCTGAGCGCGGCGGGATTCGCCCGGGTTAAGGCGTCCAAGGAGCAAGTTGCGTGGCCGTGGCCCGGACCCCCTGAAGAAGCATGGGAGTCGATGAAGGAACTGGCGGCTCCGTTCCGAAAATTGATAGCCGCGTTGCCGCCCGGAGAGATGGAATCGGTCGTCGCCGAAGTTATGGACGGTATCCGGCGCTTTTACGATGGCAAGAGTGTCAACTTCCCAGCGACCATTCTCACGGGGACGGCGGCAAACTGAGGCGGCAGCAACCCGGTTTCGACGGTCCACTGGCCTCGTTTTTTGCGCAAGAAAAAGGGGCGGATTGGAATCCGCCCCACATACCTTCCGGCGGACAGGAGTGTCCGCCCCAAAGCACTATGTGCCTTCCGACCAGCCCGCGAGATACTCCTCCTGCTCGGGGGTGAGGCGGTCGATCTTGATCCCCATGGACTCGAGCTTGAGCCGCGCCACGCGCTTGTCCAGTTCCTGCGGCACCGTGTAGACGGTCTTCTCAAGTTTCGAGTAGTTCTTCACCATGTATTCGCAGGACAGTGCCTGATCCGCGAAGCTCATATCCATCACGGAAGGCGGATGGCCTTCGGCCGCAGCCAGGTTGATGAGGCGGCCTTCGCCCAGCAGGTTGATCTTGCGGCCGTCTTTCATCGAGAACTCCTCGACGAAGGATCGCGTGGTGCGCTTCGAGGAGGCCATCTTCTCAAGGCTTGGAATATCGATCTCGACGTTGAAGTGGCCGGAGTTGGAGATGATGGCTCCGTCCTTCATGACTTCGAAGTGCTCTTTCGAGAGCACGTTCTTGTTGCCGGTGACAGTGCAGAAGACGTCGCCCATGCGGGCCGCTTCGTGCATGGACATGACGCGGAAGCCGTCCATGACCGCCTCCAGCGCCTTGGTCGGATCGATTTCCGTGACGATGACTTCGGCGCCGGCGCCGCGAGCGCGGCTGGCCAGTCCGCGGCCGCACCAGCCATAGCCGGCGACCACGAACTTTGACCCGGCGAGCAGGAAGTTAGTGGCGCGGATAATCCCGTCAATGGTGGACTGGCCCGTGCCGTAGCGATTGTCGAAAAGATGCTTGGTGTCGGCATCGTTGACCGCGACGATCGGATAGCGTAGCACGCCTTCCTTGGCCATGGCCCGCAGGCGGATGACGCCGGTGGTGGTCTCTTCGGTGCCGCCAATCACGTGCTCGAGCACATCTTTGCGCTTGGTGTGCAGCACACTGACCAGGTCCGCGCCATCATCCATCGTGATCTGTGGACGATGGTCGATGGCGGCGAGGATGTGGCTGTAATAGGTGTCGTTGTCCTCGCCCTTGATGGCGAACACCGAGATGCCGTGGTCGCGTACCAGGCTGGCGGCCACATCGTCCTGGGTCGAAAGCGGGTTCGAGCCGCAGAGCACGACATCGGCTCCGCCATCGCGCAGGCAAATGGCGAGGTTCGCAGTCTCAGCCGTCACGTGCAGGCAGGCCGAAATGCGAATGCCCTTCAGGGGTTGGTTCTTGATAAATTCCTTCCGAATGATCTGAAGCACCTTCATCGACTGGTTCGCCCACTCAATGCGCTTCTTTCCCATATCGGCCAGTTCGATGTTCTTTACGTCGCAGTGCACTTGCGTCGGTGTAGTCGACATACTTCTCCTGTGGCGCTAATTTCGAAAAAATCTTAATACTGGTGTCGTCAATAAAGACTTACTTTCGGCCGGCATGCGCGGGCTCACGAACGCCGGCGTCGCTGGCCAGTCGGGCTGCCTTGTCCGTAGCCTCCCAGGTAAAGTCCTTGTCGTCGCGGCCGAAGTGGCCGTAGGCTGCGGTCTTCCGGTAGATCGGACGCCGCAGGTTCAGGGACTCCATAATGCCCTTGGGAGTCAGCTTAAAGTTGGCGCGGATCAGATCCGACAGAACGGCATTGTCCACCTTGCCGGTTCCGAAGGTATCGACCAGAACGCTGACCGGCTCGGCCACGCCGATCGCGTAGGCAAGCTGCACTTCGCACTTGTGCGCGAGTCCGGCGGCCACAATGTTCTTCGCAATGTAACGAGCCATGTAAGCGGCGGAACGGTCCACTTTGGTTGGATCCTTGCCGCTGAACGCGCCGCCTCCGTGGCGGCCCATGCCTCCGTAGGTGTCGACGATGATCTTGCGTCCGGTCAGGCCGGTGTCGCCCATGGGACCGCCGATGACAAAGCGGCCCGTCGGATTGATGTGGTAGTGCGTGTCGGCATCGAGCAGGTTGGAGGGAATCACGGCCTGAATCACGTGTTTGAGGATGTCGGCGCGGAGTTGATCGTTGCCCACGGTCTCGGCATGCTGCGTCGAGATCACGACAGCATCAACGCGCTGCGGCTTACCGTTCGAATCATATTCCACTGTGACTTGGGATTTTCCGTCCGGACGGAGGTAAGGGCAGGTGCCATTCTTGCGAACTTCGGAGAGACGCTGGGTCAGCTTGTGCGCTAGTGAGATCGGAAGCGGCATCAGTTCCGGAGTCTCATTCACAGCGAAGCCGAACATCATGCCCTGGTCGCCGGCACCGCCGGTATCGACGCCCATGGCGATATCACCGGACTGCTTGTTGATGCTGGAGATCACGGCGCAGGTGTTGCAGTCGAAGCCGTAAAGGGCGTTGTCATAGCCGATCGACTGAACCACGCCACGCACCAGCGACTGGAAATCGACATACGCTTTGGTGGTGATTTCGCCGGCGATGACGACCAGTCCCGTGGCGGTCAGAGTCTCGCAGGCCACGCGGCTGGCGGGATCTTCCGCCAGGCAAGCGTCGAGAATGGCGTCGGAAATCTGGTCTGCAATTTTGTCCGGATGGCCTTCGGTCACAGACTCAGAGGTAAACAGGTAACGATTCTTTGAGGACAAATTTGTTCTCCTTAAAGCAGCCTGGACGGCATATCGGAGGGATTGAAAAATCAGCCACAATGACCGTCAGACGAACATATTGAGGGCTTTCGGTTTCTAAAAAGCTATCAGAGAAGGATGCTTGGTGCAATGGGTTTGGGACCGTTGGGGTTACTGCCAGACCGGACTGAGAATGCTCGGGGTTGAATGGTGTCAATTTAAGATCGGACCGTATTTTCCGGCAGTTAGCCTGGGGGCTTTGCCGCCGGAGTCTGAAGGCCGCCGGGACCAAAAGTTACGGTCTTCACTTCGCCGTCACCGCCCTGGCGCGGCAGTTTGCTGCCGTTGAACGAAAATTCCAAGCCGCCAACATTGCCCGCCTTGACGACAATTTCCCGATGGGCAGGAATCGACTTTTCGCTGGCCGCGGCCATAGTGTCGTCGAAGACCTTGCTGCCATCGGCCGTGATTGCAAGCCATGAATCATTGTTGGCGCGGATCAACACAAGGAAAGATCCTGGCGTTGGCGACAGGTTGCCCGCGGTAGAAACACTCGCGGCCCGAGGGGCAGACGAGGCCGGTTGAGCCGGTAGATTCGGGGTGGAAGCCGGCGAGAAGCCCTCTGCTTCCGGAGACGTAGACGAACCTCGTGCAGCGGCCACTGGCGATCGGCCGGCAGCCGGGTGCTCTTCGCGAGTGTAGTACCCCCACAAGGCAAAGATCACTGCCACCACAAACAGCATGATCGCCAGCATTCCCCAGGGAATGCTGACT
>Ga0335081_10015615_pt1 | contig 12284 bp, 9 predicted proteins | sample Lox_Sample_35_FD_206713 | JGI IMG/M metagenome (GOLD analysis project Ga0335081, IMG submission 206713) | Soil microbial communities from Loxahatchee National Wildlife Refuge, Florida, United States - Lox_Sample_3.5 | ecosystem: Environmental > Terrestrial > Soil > Wetlands | place: USA: Florida... | reverse complement strand
ATATTGGGGGCTATATGTTCAGGTCGATTATCGGCAGCGCGCTCGCGCTGAGCGTTGGAGTCTCGCTGTCTGGCTGCGGCGTATGGATGGAGGCGCATCGACCGGACCCGGTTGACCTGTCGCAATTCACCCCTGGCGAGCATCGTATTGATGTCGTGAAGGTAATCGGCGCAGCGCCAGCGACCGTCACCGACGGCCCCAAGTCATGTGACATCTACAAACTTTACACGCACGGTCCGAATGGCGGCGGCAAGGCGATTGCTGCATTCGGCGAAGGGGTCACAGATGTCTTTACGCTCGGGCTCGCGGAGGTCATCTGGACACCCGTCGAAGCAGTGACGGAGAACAGCCTCTACACTGTCACGTTCTGCTACGACAACGAGGGCCAGCTCCTTACGGTAGAGGAGCAGGGCACCGCGCCGGTCACAGTGACGCCCACCACGTCTACAAGTGCGAGCGATCCGATGCCGCACGATGCGTCGCCGCCGTCTACGACGGCGAGCAGCAACGTCAGCCATTGAACTGGCGCGGACGCGGGCCGGTCGCAAATCTCAGCGGCGAGCGTGGCGTCACGACCGTCACCCTCAGCGGGCGCAGGTGCTGCTTGAGAAAGGGACATCGAAAGGCAGATGGTGCGGAAACGGATCACGTCGCGGTCAGTGAGCTGCAGCGCCAAAGTCGTACGCCGGATGAGATGCTGAACTGACATGCGTACGATCGGACTGGCGCTGCTGATGATGTTAGCTGCTCCACATGGAGCGGACGCATGGGGCAGGGAAGGTCACAGAATCATTGCCGACATCGCCGAGCAGTTCCTTGAGCCCACGACCGCGCGCCAAGTGCGTGAGCTGCCGTCCACCAGAACTTCCCCCGAAAATGCGTGGCCGTCTCCGGCGAACATCTAGACGTTGGTGAAGGGAATAGGAAGCGTACTTGCTATGAGCCCTGCGCGACGCGGTTGTGCACGGTGCCGAGGCCCTCGATCGTGATCCTCACCGTGTCACCGGGCTTCATGTATTTGCCCTTCGGCCGACCGCATCCAGCCCCCGTTCCTGTGGTGATGACGTCGCCGGGAATCAGCGTGATCTGCTTCGACAACGCCTCGATTTGCTCGGCGACGGAATCCCCATCAGATCAAGCGGACCGCCGGGTGTCTCGACTTGCCGTCCGACCAAGGTAAGCGCGTCGGCCAACAGGTTTGGTGGTTGTACGAGGATGTCTTCGAATAACGCTTCAGTCTTGGTCTAGACTGCGCCAGGGATGGCCGGCCCATCCTGTGGAAAGTCACTACCATGTCGAAGGCGTGACCTGCTCCACGGCTCCCTCCCAATGCCTCAAAACCGCATCCTGCGCGCTGGACTTTAGTCGGGTGGCTCGCGCCGGTCCTCAATCGTCAGGGCACGTTTCGTTCCTTCGGCCTGTTCGATGCGGTCCAAATCCTGTGCATAGTCAACCTGTCAATTCGCTTCGAACTGCGACCCCGGTTTCGCGTCCAATCGCGACCCCTCTGGGACCATGAGTTTTGTCGGCGTGGCGGGCAGGAGGTTTGTCCAGGTAGTCCACAGGAGGGACCCGCGCGCAGCGGAGTGACCGCAAGAGTCTGACGCAGCGGCGCGCGGGAGGTTCCTGTGGACCCACCTGGGCAAGCCCGGCCGTGGAGGGAAGATTTGTCAGCTTCGGTTTTTGAAGCGCCAGCTTGTGTTGCCGGTCTCGACGATGTCGCAGTGGTGGGTCAGACGGTCGAGCATCGCAGTGGTCATCTTGGCGTCGCCGAAGACCTGGGGCCAATCGGCGAAGGCGAGATTGGTGGTGATCAGCAGCGAGGTGTTCTCGTAGAGCTTGCTGATCAGATGGAACAGGAGTTGGCCGCCGGGTTGACTGAAGGGCAGATAGCCGAGCTCGTCGATGGCGATGAGATCGTAGCGCAGCAGCTTCTCGGCCAGGCGGCCGCTGCGGCCGGCGGCCTTTTCCTGCTCGAGCTGGTTGACCAGATCGACGAGATTGAAGAACCGGCCGCGTGCGCGAGCGCGGATGACGGCCGAGGCCACGCCGATGCACAGATGGGTTTTGCCGGTGCCGGTTCCACCGATGAAGATCGCGTTGCGCTTGGCGTCCAGGAAGCCGCCTGTGGCGAGTTCGCGAACCTGGCCCTCGTCCACCGGCGTGTCGGCGAAGACGAACTTGTCGAGATCTTTGAGCATCGGGAACCTGGCACCGCCGATGCGATAGCTGATCGATCGCGCCTGACGGTGAGTGCGCTCGGCTCGGATCAGGCTGGCGATGAGGGGATAGATCTCGTCGCGCCGGGTGAGACCCTTGCCGGCGATCTCGTCGAAGCTGGCGCGCATGCCGTAGAGCTTGAGTTCGCTCATGGCGTCGAGGATCTCATGGCGTTCCATCACGCGACCTTCCTTATGCTGTCGTAGCGGCCGCAATCGGCCGCGGGTTCGATCTTCAGACGCAGCGCATCGGGCGTGGTGATGCTGGGCGGCGGGATTGGTTGGCGCTGCCGGGCGAGCACCGTGAGGATCACATCGCCACTGGCGATGCCGGCCTCCAGCGCTTCGGCACAGGCCGCCTCGACCGCGGCCAGGCCATGGTCGAGCACCGCGCCCAGCACCTTGACGAACTGACGATCGCCGTCGACGTGGCTCTTCAGCTTGCCGCGAACCTGGGCCAGGGCGGGCGGCAGGTCCCAGTCCTTGAAGGGAGCGCCGTTGCGCAACGCCCCAGGCTTCTTCACTAGAACCGGGAGATAATGCCAGGGATCGTAGATGATCTGGTCGCGCCGGAACTGGCGCGGATGGTCGGCAACGACCTCGTCGCCAAGTAGGACGACGATCCGCTCGGCATGGGAGCGCACCAGCACCATTCGACCCGCAGCGCGCGCATCCACGCTGTAACGATTGTGATCGGCCATGATCAGACAGGTTGTGGTGGCGCGCACCGCCTTCTCGACGAAGCCGTCGAACGGTCCGCGCAGCTCCATCAGGCTCGGCCGTTCGTCCTGGAACACGCCCCAGATGGTTCGATCCTTGAACTCTGGATGGCTTGTCCGCTTGGCGTAGGCGACGCACTGATCTTCCAGCCAGGCATTCAACTCGGCGAGGCTTTTCACCCGCGGCTTGGGGCGGAACAGCTGGTCCCGCAGGTTGCCGACCTGGTTCTCGACCTGTCCCTTCTCCCAGCCCGACGCCGGCGTGCACGCCACCGGTTCGACCAGATGATGCGAGCACATCTGCAGAAAGCGGCGGTTGTACTGCCGCGCCTTGCCGATGAAGATCGCCTCCACCGCCGTCTTCATGTTGTCGTAGATGCCGCGTCGGCAGACCCCGCCGTAAAACCGGAACGCCTTGTCGTGGGCGTCGAAGACCAGCTCCTGAGTCTCGCGGAAATAGACGCGCACGAACGGCATGCGGCTGTGCGACAACTTCATGTGCGCTGCTTTGACCATCAGCGGCAACCCCTGGAGCGTGATCGTCTCGTGGCTCCAGTCGAACTGGTACGCCTCGCCCGGGGCAAAGCTCATCGGCACGAATGCCTGCGCCGGAACTCGTGCCCGTTCGTCGCGCCAGGTCTTCACGAACCGGTGCACGCTGTCGTGCGCGCCGTCATAACCCCGCCCGCGCAGCTCCTCGAACAAACGCTGCGTCGAGCGGCGTTCCCGCCGCGGCAGCTTCGCTTCCTGCTCCAGGATCTCGGTCAGAACCTCGACCCACTCGCCCAGCTTCGGCGCCGGCTGCACGCCACGCTCATACTTGAACTCGGTCGCCCGGCCGCGGATCACCTTGCGCACTGTCGCGCGCGACACCGACAGCATCCGCACGATCTCTTTGATCGGACGATGCTGATCGAAATAGGCCCGCCGGATCTCGCCGATAACGTCCACGCCAATCATCCCCCAAACACCCTTCCCGGCCGATACCGGCACAAAGGAAGGGACGCTGACACGCAGCGTTAGAGGGGGTCACTATTGGACGCGAAAACCGCCCCTCAGGGGGTCACTATTGCGCGCGAATTTACAAGCATCGCCTGGCTAGCCCATCGTCTGGCCAGTCTGCACGATGCCCGTGACGTCAAGGTTTTCGACTCGGTCGTCGTCATCACCGACCGGCGGGTCCTCGATCAGCAGTTACAGAACACCGTCTATCAGTTCGAGCACAAGACCGGGGTAGTCGAGAAAATCGACGAGAACACCCAGCAGCTCGCCAAGGCGCTGGCCAGCGGAGTGCCGATCGTCATCTCGACCATCCAGAAGTTCCCCTTCATCAGCCAGGCAATCCGGACCTTGGAGAACAAGGGCGAAGGGGTCGCTGTGAACACCGCCGGGAAACGCTTCGCCGTGATCGTAGACGAGGCGCACAGCTCGCAATCGGGCGAGAGCGTGGCGGCGCTCAAGGGCATCCTCAACAAGGACGGCATCGCCGATGCCATTGCCGCACAGCTTGGCGAAGAGGAGGATGATGAGCTATCCCAGGAGGCCAAGGCCGCAATCCTGAAGGAGGTGATGAGCCGGGCGCGCCAGCCCAATCTCAGTTTCTTCGCCTACACCGCCACGCCCAAGTTCAAAACCAAGGCCGTGTTCGATGAGCCAGGCCCCTCGGGCGCTTCGCCGTTTCACGAATATTCGATGCGGCAGGCGATTGAGGAAGGCTTCATCCTCGACGTGCTTCAGAACTACACCACCTACAAGCGCTTCTTTGGCTTGGTGAAACAGGTCGAGCACGACCCCGAAGTGCCGAAGAAGGCAGCAGCTAAGGCGCTGGCCCAGTTCATGGAGCTGCATCCCGTCAATATCGAACAGGTGGTGCAAGTCATCATCGAGCATTTCCGCCTGAAGGTGATGCACGAACTGGGCGGGCGGGCGAAGGCTACCCTCCGTCAACCATCCGTCGTCGAAGCCCAGCGCCTCGGCCTGGCGGACGAACCTGGGGATGTACGCGTGGTCGATGCGCGCGTCTGGAAACGAGTAAGGCAGTGAAATGCCCAGGCTGACACCACTCTTCGTCTTCATCGTTCTCCTCCGGATGAATCCTTAGCCCACCCGCCGGCTTCGGTCTGGCGTGCGGGCTTAGCGTCGCGCGCGGAATGCCAACGTGATCCGGCTGGCCGCTCGTATTTCGGATACTGGCGACTATTCGCTAAGAGTCGAGGGCGCGAAGAGTTCTTCCATCTTCATCAAGCGCGGGGTGAGGCCCTGCTCATGGGAATATTGCGCGCAAGTCTCGAGGGTCTTGCGGTTGGCCCTAAGACCATGTCGCACAATCGGGGCCGTGATGACGCTTGCATACGCACGCGGCACCAGACCGGTCTCGATGTAATACTGCATGTGTTCGACGCGCTCTTTGTTCGCGGTCTCATTGGCCGCGACCATCGCGTGATAGATCGACATGGGTGCCCAGGGATACTTCTCGACCAATGAGCGGCGAATGATCATCGCATGATTGATCGGATAGATGCCCGTCTTTTCGTAATAGCGCGCACATTCGGCCAGGGTGTCCGGGAACACCGGTTTGATATCAGGGTGCCTTCGCAAATCGACGGAGGTGCGATCGATGATGTTTACCTCATTGCCGAAATAGAGACTGGTCGCATCGAGTTCGCCCGCCAGCAGCATCGAGCCGATGCTTTTGTCGGGCGGGATTTGTTTCAGCGTCGTGCCTTGCGGAGGTTTGAATCCCACGGCACCCGCATGGCTATGTTCGGGCGTGCGCTCCATCCACCATTCAACGTCCTCCTGCTTGCAGTCGAATTCGTGCGTCATCGCGCCGCGGGCCCAAAGCGCGCCGGTCTGCTGGAATTCGGGCACGCCGACGCGCTTGCCCTTGTAATCGGCGGGGCTGTTTATTCCTGAATCCTTCCGTGCGAACGCCATCGTATGGAAGAAATGACGCGTGGTAAAAATCGGCAGGCCGATCCAATTTTTGTCGCCTTTCGCCATGATCATCAGGAACGACGAAATCGACATTTCCGATACGTCGAATTCTTGGAACCGAAGCTGGCGCCAGAACAACTCGCTGACGGCGACCTTATGGACGATGAAATCGATACCCGACGGCTTCACGGACCCTCGAAAATCGCGCGGTTGCGGGGATTGGGCCCCATCGCGAAACTCATTTGCACGTCGGTCATATTCCTCCCTCCATTCTCCAGCAGCGGCACGAAGCTGACCACTCCGGCGCTTCATCCCCAGGCATGACGGCGGGGCACCTTCGTGACACATTGTAGGTGTCAGGGGTTTCGTTTTATACGTGTTTGGTCGTCGTCAACCGCTTCAGTTGTGACGCTCCCCTCCGCCGCAGAGCCCGCTTGTGGCACATGCCGGTCGGATACATCGGCGCCCACCAACGTCCGCTTCTGAGAGGCCAACAGCATTGCCTGTACGACCGGGATGGGCGCACACCGCAGACATTTGGGAGCGCAGATCTCCTCGCCCCCGAAGGTCGAGGAGATCGCACGACTGCTACACCTCTGTGCCCTCGGCGAGGAGCAGAGCGTCCTCGATGTCGACGCCAAGGTAGCGGACAGTGCTCTCGATTTTCGTATGACCGAGCAGAATCTGTACGGCACGCAGGTTGCCAGTCTGCTTATAGATGATGGAAGCCTTGGTTCGGCGAAGCGAATGCGTCCCATAGTCTTCCCGGCGCAATCCAATTCCGGTCACCCACTCGTCAACGAGGCGAGCATACTGCCGGGTGCTGATGTGATCGGTATGGTCAGTCCGACTTGGAAAGGCGAAGTCATCGAGCGTGCCTCCTCGACGTTCGAGCCAAGCGCGGATGCTGCCGCGGGTGTGTTCAAGAAGTTCAAACTGAACGGGCCGACCGGTCTTCTGCTGAATAATGATCGCTCGAGAGCGAACTCGGCCGCCACTGACAAGGTCACCGATCTTGATTTTAACGACGTCGCACCCGCGAAGCTTACTGTCGATCGCGAGATCAAACATCGCACGGTCGCGCAGCCGGCGTTCTCGATCCAACCAGAACCTAATAGCCCAGACCTGTTGCGGCTTCAGCGCGCGTTTGCCACCAAGCTTCCGACCCGCGTTCCACGGCCGCCGATCCTTGACGCCCGGATCATACTCCGAATGTCCCATAGCCTCTCTCCTCCTGGCCTCGGTTGGCAAGGAGAAGGGTACGGCGTTGCCGTGCTCGATGCGGGGAGCTCTGGCCGAATGCGGACCGACTGCTTCTCGGCAGGCAAGGGGCGGAAGCGGACATCCACCTCGACTTAGGCGCCTTCTCATGCTTTGGGCAGGGTACGCCGGCGCTGTTGCGATGTAAGGGTGGCACCGCCCGTTCCACTTCAACGCGAAGGCGCTGGGCCGCACGGTGAGCGGTGTCTATCGCGGCATTAGCGCTTCGTATGAGAAGGACCGATCCGCCCAGTCTTCGTGGCCACCGAGGCCGTGCTCCTGGTTCCACACCATTACGTCGAACATTCGGCCCGTTACGCCGCGTGCGTCCTGTCCTGCGAGGTAGAGCACAATCGGCACCATGTGTTCCGGCACAACGGGTAGCGGGCCCGGCCGCGCGCCCTGCGCCAGCCGCGCCCGGTTCTGCTCGTCGAAGCCGGTCGTCCGCGTGTGGCCAGGGATAACGACGTTGACGGCAACGCCTTTGTCCTTCACCTCGTCCGCGAGGTAGAAGCTCAGGGTCGCGAGCGCGGCCTTTGACGACATATAGGGCATCTCGCGGCTGTTTGGCCTGAGGGCGGCGTAGGCGCCGCCGTGCGAATGATTGAGGATGCCGCTGCTCACGGTGTTGACGATGCTGCCCTTCTTCTTCTCGAGCATCGGCCGGATGAAGCGCCGCGTCACTTTGAGGACGCCGAAGACGTTGACCGCGAATGAGCGTTCCCAATCGCTGTCCTTGGTCTCGAGCGTCGTCACGCGGCCGGTCGGCGGAAAGAGGTCGCGTTGGCGCATCGCCGCGTTGTTGACGAGCACGTCAACGGTGCCGAAGCGGGCCATTGCGGCGTCGAACGCCTTGTCGATCTGCGCGTCGTTGGTGACGTCCATATCGCAGGCCAGGAAATTCGTTCCCTGACCGGCAATCTCGGCGGGCATCTCTGCGCCGTCCCAAGACCGGTCGGTTGCCACCACCTTGGCACCCTCGGCGAGAAAGGCTCGCACATACGCGCGGCCCATGCCGCGTGCGCCGCCCGTTATCACCACCACCTTGTCCTTCACGTCGGCCTTTTCCATCACTGCGCTCACTTTAATGCTCCTGCGAGCGCTTTGGCCTTGGCAGCCGCGGCGCCCTTCATCATCAGTTCATCGAGCTCGGCAAGCACCGGGCTGTGGCGACCCGTGTTGTTGTAATAGACGCTGCCCTTGCGGTAGTTCGACAGGTCTCCGCGGTCCTCGAGCGACAGCTTGATGCAGATATTTTTGGCGGGCTCGCGAAAGGTATTGAGGGGATCGCCGCCCGCCTTCACCACCTCGATCTGCTCCATCAGGAGCTTACGAAACATGACAACACCGCGGTCAGAGACACCCAGTTGCTCCTGCGTACGGTCGCAGATTTCGTCTTGAGCGACCCAGCACAGCAAATCCTGGCCCAGCACGAAATCCGGCAGCTCCTGGATCGGCACGTCGAAGGCCGGGATCGGATCCTGCTTCGGAATCTCGATCTCCTCGCCGGGGAAATAAACATGGTAGGCGAGGTGCCAGGTGTGCATGTCGTCCAAGGGAACGCGGATCTGGAACTCGGAATAGCCTAACTGGCCGATGCGCACATAGTTCGGAAACACCATTGGGTGGCCAGTGCGCCATTCCTCCGCACTCTCGGTCTGGCCCTCGACCAGCCGATGCTTCTGGATTCCGACCGCGACCGGCTTGAAGTCGATCTTGAGATGGTGACGGCGAAAGCGCTGCGCCTGTTCGACGCGGCGCGGATCTGTGACGCCTGTGCGCTCGATCGCATATTGTCCGAGTCGGCCGTGCGCCCATTCGGTGTGTACGGTATCGACCGCGTTCTCCTGGCATTGCAGCCAATTGCAGGGAACCTCAGTTGTGCCGATCATGCGAAACGCATGGTCTTCGACGAACAGGTCCCAGCGCGGCAGGAGTGGCCTCGGCTCGGGGCCAAGATAGGTCCAAACAAGCCCGCCCAATTCCTCGACCGGATAGGATGGGAGCTTGATGCTCTTCTGGAAATCCGTTCCAGCAACCTCGGCCGGCTGTTCAAGACAGCGGCCGGCGCCGTTGTAAAGCCAGCCGTGATAGGGGCAGCGAAGACCTTCGGCCTCGGGAATGCCGTATCTCAAATCGACGCGACGGTGAGCGCAGCGTTGGCCGATGAGACCAAGGCGACCCTGCCGGTCGCGGAACAGCGTCAAGGACTCGCCGAGGATGCGGACCGCCTTGACCGGCTTCTCCTTGAGCTCATGGCACGTGGCGACGGGATGCCAGTAGCGCCGCATCAGCCCGCCCATCGGCGTGCCCGGGCCGACGCGGGTTAACATCTCATTCTGCTCCTGGGTGAGCATGGCGGCTCCGTCTCCTAAAGCTCGAGCGTGCTCTCTGCGAACAGGTCGTCGATCTTTTGCTTCTCCTTTGTAAGTCCCTGTTCGATCGAGTAGTCGATGATGGTTTGCAGCATCGTACGGTTTGCCTTGATCCCATAAGGATAAGGGTCCTCGCCGAAGATCGCCTGCGTCTGCCGCAGATACTCGGGGCCGAAGATCAGGCCCGAGGGGATGCGGCCCGGCAGGCGGTCCATCGCCAGCTCCTTCGCCGCGACGAATGCCTTGTAGAGGTTGAAGGCGAGCCACGGATATTTGCGATAGATGTCGCCGCGGATGACATAGGCGTGGTTGGCTGGGATGTAGCCGTGCTTTCTGAAGAAGCGAGTGCCTTCCGCGATGAGGTCGGGAAAGAGGCGGCGCACTTTGGACCAGTCGCCCTCTCGGGCGCGGATCTGGGTCGAGCGATCGACGATGTTCTTTTCGCGCGCGAAAGCGCGGTTGACGGGTGCCGCATCAAGCTCGTGGGCGACGAGCATCGAGGCGAGGCTCTTGTTCACGGGGATGCGCTCGAACGAAATGCCTGAGGGCGGCGTGAATCCGGTGGCGCCACCGTGACTGAACTCTTCGCTTCGCTCCATGAACCAGCGGATTTTGTATTGCGATACGCCGAAATCGTGCTCGAGCGTGCCGCGCAGCCAGAGCGAGGCCGTCTGCTGATACTCGCCGACGCCGACGCGTTTGCCGGCGAGGTCCTCCGGCCCCTTGATGCCGGAATCGACATGGATCGATAGCTCGGCTTCCATGAATCGGCGCGACGGGAACACCGGGATGGCGATCATATCCATGCCGCGCGCGCGGGCTATGAGATAGGAGGAGAGCGACATCTCGGCGATCTCGAACTCCTCGAAGCTGAGCTGGCGCCAAAACGTCTCGGACGGATCGGACCGCGTCGCGATCAGATTCACCCCCTCGACCTTGACGGACCCGTCGAAGAGCGGTTCCACCCGCTCGTTCATGCCTGAGATGAAGCTGAGGGAGAGCTCGCTCATGATTTCCCGTCTCGCCGCCGATGGACTTTCCGGTGCGACCCGAAGGATGTCAATGTCGGGGCCGGCGGCGGAGCTGCGACAGGGCCGATGCGTGGGGATTTCGGTTCCTTCTCAGTCCGCGGACTGCCGCGGCAAGAACGTCGTCGTGAAGAGCTTCTCCATCTCGACCGGACCCTCTAGGGTCTTCATATCTATGAACGAGGCCCGCAATGTTTCGATCGCCTCGGGCTTGAACCGGCCGTCGGTAGAAAGGTCCGACATCAGATCGTCGTAGGTGCGGGCGATCACTTGCGGCAAATAGCCCGTCGCCTTGGCCGCGATCTCCACGGTTTTGGCCTTGTTGCGCTTCATGAAGACAATCGTTTCGAACCAGCCCGCGAGGAACCGCCGCACCAACTCGGGATTCTGCTGCACGAGCGCATTGCTTGCGAAGATCGTGAAGAGCTCGATGCTGCTCACGTATTCCGCGCAGTTCACGAGCAACCGGCCCTCCTTCTCCGCCTCGAGCATGTAGCCCAACTGAGCATTGCCGACGCACGCCGCGACCTGGCCTGTCTTCAGCGCCGCGACGTCGGTGGCGATTGAACCTCCGATCGCGACCGCGACGGCACGGTCGGCGCCGGCCCAGCCTTTCGCCCGATTCAGGTCCTCGACGAGCCAATCGGTGAGTGAGCCCGGAGACGTCACGCCGATTTTCGTGCCGCGAAGATCATCGAGGGTCCGCGCTGCCGACTGGGCCCCGACACTGAGGCCCATGAAGGCCGGTGAGGACGAGATTGATGCGATGGCGATCTCCGGCGCGCCTTTGGCGACGAAGGCCATGTCCGGGCCGGCGGAGAGCGAAAGATCGATCGACCCGGCCGCCATCGCCTGCGCCACCTTCGCGCCGCCCCTGAAGATCACCTCCTCGATGTCGAGCCCCTTCTTGTGGAAGAGGCCGACCTCCATCCCGACGTCAAGCGGAACGAAGCCGAAATTCTCGGGCACGGCCTTGCCAACGCGAAGCTTATCGGCGGCACCCGCCGTAGGGATCGACGAGGCGATGACGGAGCCGGCGAGGCCAGCGAGCGCCGCACGCCGCGAAAGCGCGGATGCCATTCATCCTCCCGTTCTCGAGCGCCTGCCATTCTCTCACGGACGCTCTTGAATGCCAAAGACCGACATTCGCAGCGGCTTCGTGAGCCGGTCAAGCATATGCCGGTCAAACGCATGCCGTCCACCGATCGTCCGCTTCCGAGAAGCGACCAAAATTGACCGATTGGCCGGGATGGGCGCGATCTGGCCGGAGGCAGACTGTCTGCTTCTCGACCGCCACAGAGTGAAAGCGGACATCGACCTCGACACCGGTGTCGACTCACCATGACCCAAGAAGGAAGTCTAGCCTACGGCTCCTTGGCGGCGCACATAGTTGTTATGTCAGTACACTCGTGCGGCGGTCCCCGCGTGGACTTCGTGATTGAAGGGACTGCTCGGCGCTGACAGAACGATCTTGGCGACCCCGTCGCGCTGCGCGTCGGTCAGCACCTCTCATCGGGCACGTGCGCAATTATTCGGAACGCCACTCAACGCGGACTCACACTAATTTGGGCGCCAAGAGAAATCAGCGCATCCGTGAATTCGCTTGCTTGTTCGGGTGTTTTGATCGACGCGATGATGATCGAACCGCCGGTCGCACAGCCGCCGAGAAGCGTTCCACCAGAAAAGAAGCCTCCGCTTTCGTCGGCAAACACCGTGAAGTGTTCCAACCTATAGTCAAATTTGATA
>Ga0335081_10015614_pt1 | contig 12284 bp, 9 predicted proteins | sample Lox_Sample_35_FD_206713 | JGI IMG/M metagenome (GOLD analysis project Ga0335081, IMG submission 206713) | Soil microbial communities from Loxahatchee National Wildlife Refuge, Florida, United States - Lox_Sample_3.5 | ecosystem: Environmental > Terrestrial > Soil > Wetlands | place: USA: Florida... | reverse complement strand
CTTCTTAACTTCCTGCTGACGGCTGGTGCGCCCGGACCGGTCCGATTTGATGGCGAGCCTTTCCGGGAAATAGACGTCTGCTGAAGCGTCCCAGTGGGAATTATGTAGCTGGGTCCCGTAAGCCCATTTGGGACATAGAAGGACACGTCACTTCCCGATTCGTTCCGCCTTCTCCTGGGTCCTGACGCCCGTTAGGCCTCAATATTTACCTCATATTCATTGTGCTGTAACCGCCTTGTAACACGCGAAACTTACTAATCAAACGCGATTTTTTTGGCGGCACAACCCCAGGAATGCAGGGAGGACAGACCTTGAAAAGATTCCTCGCGCCACTCCTCTTGTGCTTGGCTTTGCTGACGACTGGCGGCTGGGCGCAGAGCTTGAACGGGGCAGGAGCGACGTTTCCCTACCCAATGTATTCGAAATGGTTCGACGCGTATCACAAATTGCACTCCAACATTCAGATCAACTACCAATCCATCGGTTCTGGTGGGGGCATTCGTCAGGTGACGGAGGGCACGGTCGATTTCGGCGCTACTGACGGGCCGATGAATGACGAACAGATCGCGGCTTTCAAACAGAAGCGCGGAACAAAGATTCTCCACTTTCCGACTGTCCTGGGCGCGGATGTCCCTGCGTACAGCATTCCCGGCGTCACAGCGGAGCTGAACTTCACACCAGAGGCGCTGGCAGGCATTTTTCTTGGAACCATCGCAAAGTGGAATGACCCGGCGATTGCGAGACCCAATCCTAACGTCAAGCTTCCGGACGCTAACATCATCGTGGTTCACCGCTCAGACGGAAGCGGCACCACCTACGTTTGGACCGACTACCTTTCCAAAATCAGCCCAGAGTGGAACGGTCGGGTGGGGAAGGGTACTTCCGTGAGATGGCCTGTGGGGCTGGGCGGCAAAGGCAATGAAGGCGTCGCCGGCATGGTGCGGCAGATGGCAGGCGCGATCGGCTATGTCGAATTGATCTACGCCATAGAGAACCACATGCCCTACGGGAGGGTGCGGAACAGCGCCGGAAATTTTGTGAAAGCTGACTTAGCTTCGGTGACAGCAGCGGCCGCCGGAGCCAAGGTGCCGGACGATTTCCGCGTCTCCATCACGAACGCGCCCGGCAAAGACGCATATCCGGTGTCCAGCTTTACCTGGCTGCTGGTTCCCCAAAACATCAAGGACGCAGGTAAGCGGGACGTTATAAAGGACTTTCTGAATTGGATGCTCACGGATGGACAGAAGCTGACCTCTGCCCTTGCTTACGCTCCGCTCCCAAAAGAGTTGGTTGCCAGAGAGCAGAAAGCTGTCGCGACGATTCAGTGAGCTTGTGCTGGATCTTGTGGTTCCAGAAAGCACCCGAGGCCCAAGAAATTGACACGCCATTATGTGGAGAGGAAACCAATGAACGCCAAGCGCACTATCACCGTGCTACTCCTGCTGTCCATCAGCCTGCTGGCGCAATCGAGCGCGCCCGACCCACAAACGAAGAGCAAGCCAAAGAAGAAAGCCGCCGCACCGTCCGCGACGGCAGAACTGGCCGGTGAAGTGCGCCAGTTGCGGCAGATGATGGAGACGCAGCAGCAGGAAATCCAGCAACTGCAGCAGCAGGTGCGGAGCCGCGACCAGCAGATCTCGGACTTGCAGAACTCCGCCAACCAGGCGCGCAGCACCGCGGAAACCGCTGCCTCCAGCAGTTCGCGGAGCGAGCAGGCGGTGAGCGCGCTGCAGAGCACCGTTAGTGACATCAAGCTCAATACCACCAACATGGCCACGACCATGCAGGAGGAGCAGAAGCGCGTCGGCGAGATGATCGAGAGCCCGCTGGCCCTTCACTACAAGGGAATCACCCTCACTCCGGGCGGCTTCCTGGCGGCAGAATCGGCGTGGCGCCAGCACGGCACGGGCTCCGATGTGAACACCCCGTTCACTGGTGTACCGTTTCCCGGTAACGATGCTTACCACCTGACGGAGTTTTTCGGGTCAGGGCGGCAGTCCCGCATCACGTTGCTGGCGGAAGGCAAGATCAGTAACGCCAAGCTCAGTGGCTACTACGAGACAGACTGGCTCTCCGCGGGCGTCACCTCCAACAACAACCAGAGCAACAGCTACACTAACCGCATGCGCCAGCTCTGGGGGCAAGTGGCGATGAATAACGGCTGGTCGTTCACCGGCGGCCAGATGTGGAGCCTGGTGACGGAGACCAAGAAAGGTCTGGATAACCGCACCGAGGCATTGCCGATGACGATTGACGCTCAGTACCACGTCGGCTTTAGCTGGCTACGCCAGTACGGCTTCCGCGTGGTGAAGAACTTCAATAACAAAATCTGGCTCGGCGCTTCGATCGAGAACGCACAAACGACCAATCTTGGAGGGGGCAATTTCCCCACTAACTTCGTGATCGGACAGCCGGGAACGGGCGGCGGCCTGTACAACAGCGGAGAGACCCTGTCGAGCAGCGGCGGGCTGTCACCGGCCGCCAATTACTCCTATAACTACACCCCGGATTTCGTCGTGAAGGCTGCCTTTGAGCCTGGATTCGGACACTATGAGGTGTTCGGGGTCGTCAGCAACTTCCGCGACCGTGTCTACCCAACCGGAACTGTACCTGCCGGCAATATCGTCTGCGGTGTTACAACGCCAGCACCAGCGGGTACACCGCCCTGCAACAGTATAAGAACGGGGGGCGGGGGCGGCGCCAATGCCCGGTGGTCGTTCTTCCAAAAGCGCGTGGACTTCGGCCTTCACTTCCTGGGCGGCGATGGCGTGGGTCGCTACGGCTCGTCCCAGTTGGCGGAAGTAACCGTACATCCGAACGGAACACTTGCACTGATCCACAGTTACCAGGCGTTGGAGACGCTGGAGTGGCATTCCAAGCACTGGGACATTTATACGAACGTCGGTGCCGAATACGCGCAACGCACGCAGTACCTCAACGCGGCCGGCACCGCCTTTGTGGGTTACGGCCGCATAGACCAAACCGGCACCGGCAACTGCCTGGTGGAACAAAATCCTGCTGCAGGCCAAAATGGGACCAAGCCGGGATTCCAGCCCAACAGTCCCGGGTGTAATGACCTGCGCAACGATATCGAGGGCACCTTCGGATTCTGGTACAAGGCTTACAACGGACCGAAGGGCAGGATACAGTTTGGCCCACAATATTCTTACCTGGTCCTCAACACGTGGAGGGACGCTGTCGGGCCCACTCCGCACACGATAGAGAACATGTTCTTCACATCCTTCCGGTACTATCTGCCGTAAGGAATCGTACGCAGTGTTCCAACCCGGTGCTGGCCAACCAGCCGGCGCCGGGAAATCCTGTAACCTAACTGTAACAATCACCTGCTAGCCTCAGCCCGGATGCGCAACTTGGTCGAAGCCTTCCGTTTTCCGCAACAACCCAAGCGCGAGCCCGCCACCGGGGCTCCTGCGGCGCAGGCCATTCCACTGATCCCCGCCAAGGCCAGCCAAACTCCCGACTACGTCTTCTCCGGCGCCATGCTGTTCTGCGGTCTATCGCTCGTCGCCATTGTGGTGTTGATCGTCATCGAGCTGGTTCTGCAGTCCAAGCTGTCGATCCACGCGTTCGGCTGGAGTTTCTTCAAGGGAATCAACTGGGACCCGGTATCGGGCGATTTTGGAGCGCTACCCTTCATCTACGGCACCGTGGTCTCGTCGCTGGTGGCCTTGGTGATTGCCATCCCCCTGTCGATTGGTGTGGCGGTGTTCATCACCGAGATGTGCCCGAAGCCGGTGCGGGGAACGATCTCCTTCCTGACTGAGCTGCTGGCCGCAATCCCCAGCGTGGTGTTCGGGCTGTGGGCAATCTTTGTGCTGGCGCCGCTGTTGCGCACGCACGTGCAGCCCTGGCTGGCAAAGTACTTAGGCTGGACCGGCCTGTTTGCGGGGCCACCGTTCGGCATCGGCATGCTGGCCGCCGGAGTGATCCTGGCCATCATGATTGTACCCATCATTGCCTCGATCACGCGTGAAGTGCTCACCGCTGTGCCACAGCAGCAGCGGGAAGCCGTGCTGGCGCTGGGGGCGACACGCTGGGAAATGATTCGGATAGGCGTCTTGCGGAATGCCCGCACCGGCATTGTCGGGGCTATCATCCTAGGGCTAGGCCGCGCCTTGGGAGAGACCATGGCCGTAACCATGGTCATAGGCAACACGCCCCAGATCGCCAAATCGCTGTTCGCGCCGGGTTACACCATGGCGGCCGTGATCGCCAATGAATTCACCGAGGCCACCGGAGATCTTTATTTGAGCGCGCTGGTTGAGATCGGACTGGGTCTGTTCCTGGTGACGATTGTGGTGAACATACTGGCTGGACTGCTGGTGTGGTCGGTCACGCGCGGCATGCCTGCGAGGGTCCGTGCCTGACGACGCCATCACGGCAAAAGCCGGCACGATGGGAACCCCGCCTGAGCGCAGCCCATCGCAGCAACGCTTTCTGGATTGGAGGCGCAAGCTTACGGACCGCCTCGCCACCGGATTCGCCGTCCTGATGGCCGCGCTGGTGGTAGCTCCGCTGCTGGCGGTGTTCACCTACCTCGTGGTGCGCGGCATTGGCTCGCTCAACTTGGCCTTCTTCACTCACCTCCCCGTCCCGGTGGGCGAAAAGGGCGGAGGTGTGGCCAATGCCATCGTGGGATCGGTGATGATCCTGGGCATTGCTAGTATCATTGGAGTGCCGTGGGGGATCGGTGCCGGCATCTACTTGGCGGAGTATGGCCGCGGCCGTTTTGCATGGCTGCTGCGTTTCACCGCCGACGTGCTGAACGGCGTGCCCTCGATCGTCATCGGCATCGTGGCCTACGCGCTGGTAGTGCTGAAGCAGAAGCACTTTTCCGCGCTCTCGGGCGGGGTGGCGCTGGGGATCATGATGATCCCCACCATCACTCGCGCCACCGAAGAAGTGCTGCTGCTGGTGCCGCTCTCGGTGCGGGAAGCGGCCTGGGGGATTGGCGTGGCTCGCTGGCGCGCCACGCTGTCCATCACCCTGCGCACCGCTAGCGCTGGCGTCATCACCGCGGTGATGCTGGCCTTCGCCCGCGTCGCCGGGGAGACGGCGCCGCTGCTGTTCACTGCGTTCGGCAATCAGTTCTGGAACCTTAATCCCAACCAACCCACGGCCGCGCTGCCGTTGCAGCTCTTCGTCTACGCCATCTCGCCCTTTGACGAGTGGCACCGGCTGGCCTGGGCGTGCGCGCTGGTGCTGATTGTGTTGATCGTGGGCGCAGTCGCCGCAGTCCGCCTGGTGGCGAGCCGTGGCATGTTGCAAGGAGCCAGTTAAGCGATGGGTGTAGGCGTCCAGGTCGAGAAGCTCAACGCGTGGTTCGGCGCTACCCAAGCACTCTATGACGTCGCCATGAACGTACCGGCCAACCACGCTACCGCCGTGATCGGGCCCTCTGGGTGCGGAAAGTCTACTTTCGTGCGCTGCCTCAACCGCATGCACGAGACGGTGCGCGACGCCCGCCTGGAAGGCCGCGTGCGCATTGGTTCCATGGAGGTCTACGGCGACGGCACCTCGGCGACGGAAGTGCGCCGCCGCGTAGGCATGGTGTTTCAGAAGCCTAATCCCTTCCCCACCATGTCTATCTATGACAATGTGGCCGCAGGGCTGAAGCTGAACGGCTTCCACAACCGGCGCGTGCTGGATGAAGTGGTGGAACGCTCGCTGCACATGGCCGCGCTGTGGGACGAGGTAAAGGACTCCCTGAAGAAGAAGTCCGGCGCCAGCCTCTCCGGCGGCCAGCAGCAGCGCTTGTGCATCGCGCGCGCGCTGGCGGTGCAACCGGAAGTCATGCTGATGGATGAACCCGCTTCCGCCCTCGACCCCATCTCCACCAGCAAGATCGAGGAGCTGATCTTCGAGCTCAAGGAGCAGTACACCATCGTGATCGTCACGCATAACATGCAGCAGGCGGCGCGCGTGGCCGAGTACACGGGCTTCTTCCTCATGGGAAAACTGATCGAGTTTGACAAGACCGAGAAGATCTTTACCAACCCTTCCGACAAGCGGACGGAAGACTACATTACAGGCAGGTTTGGATAGTGCGTACACGTTTCCACCAGGGTCTGGACCAGTTGAAGCAGAAGCTGCTCACCATGGGCGGCATGGCCGAACAGGCGGTCGAGCGCGCCGTTGAGTCGTACCGGCGGCGGGATGACGAGCTGTGCCGCCTGGTGTTCGATGGCGAACCCGCCATCAACGTCATGGAGCGCGAGATCGACGAACTGGCGCTTGACTTGCTCGCCATGCAGCAACCCATGGCCATCGACCTGCGCTTTATCACGGCCGTCATGAAGATCAACGCCGACCTGGAACGCGTGGGCGACCAGGCGGTCAACATCGTGCAGCGCGCCCAGCACTCGCTCGACCTGCCCGAGGTGGACCTGCCGGCCGACATTCCCCGCATGGCCGGGCTGGCCCGAGACATGGTCCGACGCTCGCTGCAGTCGTTCATCGATGCCCGTCCCGAGGCCGCCGAAGAAGTGTTGAAGATGGATGACCTGGTGGACAACATGAACCGCGAGATCCACGTTGCCATGGTGAACCACATGAAGCAGGTGCCGGAGGCGTTACAGCAAGCCCTGGATGCCCTGCTGATCTCGCGTAACCTGGAGCGCGTGGCCGACCACGCCACCAACATCGCCGAAGACGTCATCTTCTGGATCAAGGGCGCCGACGTGCGCCACCATTTCGGAATGAACTCCGTCCAGCCGTAGGACTCTTCATACATCCCCGGCATTGCGTGCCGGACTACTCTCAACCGCCCCTGTGGGGCTGTGGCTAATACCCGTTTGGACCGCCCGCTTTCGGCTTCTCTCAGGGCACCGGACAGGACTGGCACCGGGGCGCCTGGTGCCCCACATCTGCCCGCCTTTGGCAGATGTGGGCATTGCGCTGGTCAGCGTTACGACCAGCCCGTTAGGGCGGCAGGTGGGTTAGCCCAGCGCGTCACCGGGGCCCCCAGCGAACCCGCTTTTGGTTCGCTGGGGTGGCTGAGCGCTGGGTAGGAGTCGAAAAAAGGCCCCAAGCCCGGAGGGCGGCACAGAGGCGTCGCCCCTGAAAGGGTCTCTCCTTCATTTGATCCCTTGCCCAGCGCTCACGCGCTGGGCTCGAACAAATGTCGCCGCTTCGCGGCTTGCATTGACCCGGCCCGGAAACGCCCACATCCGCCCGTCTTCGGCAGATGTGGGGCACCGTCACTGGCGTTCCCTTTCAGTCCAGCTTTTCTGATTGTTTGCATCAGATTTTTGGCAGGAAGCAAAGCGGAAGTGCGATAAAATGCCTTTTCTTATGCTTAGGTCCGGCCAGAGTTCGATCATGCTGCGGCGGCGGCACGTCATTATGGCGGCAGCCGCTACAACTATCGGTCTCTCTGGCATGGGGACTTGAGCAAGCGAAACACGAAGCAGCTCTTGAGCCCACCGCCAAGCGAGGCGAGTGGGTTTTTTGTTGTAGAGGGAATTTGCTGGCAGACACACAGATGGTTTGTGCAGGGGCGGTGCGGCAATGATTGTCATGAAATTTGGGGGAACTTCGGTCGAGGACGCGCCGGCCATCGAGCGTGTGGCCGGGATTGTGCGCAGCCGATTGGCGGAAGACCCCGTGGTCCTTGTCAGCGCGCTGGCCCGGGCGACCGACCAGTTGCTGGCGGCGGGCAAGGCCGCCGCTGCCGGCGACCGCGATCGCGCGTTGGAACTGTCCGAGGCCCTGCGACAGCGGCACCTGCGCACCGCTTGCGAGCTTCTCCCCGGCACTCACTTTTCCAAGGTTCAGCCCGCGCTGGAATCCAATTTCAAACCGCTGCAAGAGCTGCTGACAGGCGTGGCCACTCTTCGTGAGCTTTCGCCCCGCAGCACGGACTGCCTGCTTTCTTTCGGCGAATTGCTTTCGAGCGAGATCGTGAGCGCGGTTTTTGTGGCGCGCGGTCTGGCTGCCGAGCGGGTGGACTCGCGCGAATGCCTCATCACTGACGCCTCACACACCAAGGCGGCGCCGCTTTTCGATGAGACCCGGGCGCGGCTCGAAGGCCGCGTACGTCCGCTGGTCGAGCGGCACGTGATCCCGGTGATGGGAGGCTTCATCGGCGCCACGCTCGACGGCGTCACGACTACTATCGGCCGTGGCGGCTCCGATTACTCGGCATCGATCATGGGCGCGGCCATGCGAGCGGAGCGCATCGAGATCTGGACCGACGTGCCGGGCATGATGACCACCGACCCCAATCTCTGCCCGGAAGCGCGGCTGATTGAGGAGATCAGCTTCGAGGAAGCCGCGGAACTGGCTTCCTTCGGCGCCAAGGTGCTGCACCCAGCCACGCTGCTGCCGGCCATCGAGAAGAACATCCCAGTTTTCGTGCTGAACTCGCGCAACCCGGCGGGCGCGGGCACCTGCATACGGGCGCACGTGCCGGGCAACCACCATCCCGTCCGCGCCATCGCCGCCAAACGCCACAGCACCATCGTCAACGTGGCCGGCGAACGCGGCGAGATCCCGCGCGGATTCCTGCGGGAAGTGCTGGCGGTGTTCGACCGCCACCAGTGCCAGGTGGACATCGTCGCCAGCTCGCAGGTGCGCATCACGCTGGCGGTGGAGTCCGACTCGGCGGCGCCGGAACTGCTCGCCGATCTGGAACACTTCGCCCAGGTGAGCTGCGAGCCGCGGCAAGCCATCGTGAGCGTCGTGGGCGAAAACCTGCGCGGCCGGCAAGGGATCGCGGCCAGCGTATTCGGCAGCGTCGCGGCCGCCGGCGTCAACGTGCGCATGATTTCCCAGGGCGCTTCCGAGATCAACATCAGCTTCGTTATTCACGAGGATGATGTGCCCGCGGCGGTGCGCAGCCTGCACAAAGATCTGTTTCCCAAGGGAGAGGTAGCAAGCTACGGCTCTCCAGTCGACACTAGTATTGAGGTGACTGCCCATGGGTCCAAAATCTGACTTCATCTGGATGAACGGCAAGCTGGTCCGCTTCCAGGACGCCACCCTGCACTTCATGACCCCCGGCCTGCACTATGGGATCGGGGCGTTCGAAGGCATCCGCTGCTACGCGGCCGCGAATGGCCCGGCCATCTTTCGCCTGCGCGATCACATGCAGCGGCTGGTGGATTCGGCGCGCGTGCTGGGATTTCTGGAACTTCCCTACACGCTGAGCGAACTGACCGACGCGGTGAAGGCCACGGTGGCCGCCAACGGCTTTCCTGATTGCTACATCCGTCCGCTGATTTATCTGGCCGAGGGCGGCTGGAACCTTTCACTCGATAACGGCATGCCGCATGTCGGGATCGCGGTTTGGAAGTGGGAGAAATTCCTGGGCGAGGAAGCCCTGGAGAACGGCATTCGCGCGAACACGTCGTCCTTCACGCGTCATCACGTCAATGCAAGCATGACCAAGGCCAAGATCGCCGGCAACTACGCCAACTCGGTGCTGGCGCGGACGGAGTCGCTGCGCCTGGGTTTCGATGAGGCCATCATGCTCGATCCGCAAGGCTACGTTGCCGAGTGCACCGGCGAGAATTTGTTTCTGGTGCGCCGCGGCGTGCTCTACACTTCACCCAGCGCGGCCATCCTCGAAGGCATCACGCGCGACACCGTCCTCACGCTGGCGCGCGAGCTCGGAATAAAGGTTGCGGAGGAGGCCATCTCGCGCGATCAGCTCTACCTGGCCGATGAAGTCTTCGTCTGCGGCACAGCAGCGGAAGTTGCTGGCCTGCGCGAGATCGATTTCCGCCGCATTGGCAGCGGCAAGACGGGTCCCGTTACGCGCCGGCTGCAGCACGCTTACCAGGAGGTGACGCGCGGCACCCACGCGCTCTCCGCCAACTGGCTGGAATATGTCCCTCTGGTTGAGGTGGGTTACGGACACGGAGTCTAAAAGGATGGGAATAATGAGCGAAGACTCGCGCGTTTCTTGGCAGGCAGGAGTGGGGCTTGCCCCGGAAGGGCGCTCCGTCGCGCAGGAAGCGCGTCGAGTGAACGTGGCGCTCGTGGGATTTGGGACCGTCGGCCGGTCGGTGGCCCGAATTTTGTCGGGCGGCCGCTCTCGCCTCCATCTCACTCACATTGTGAATCGTGACGTGGACCGCAAGCGGGTGGACTGGCTGCCCGGTGACATCTGCTGGACCGGGGACTTCGAACAAGCGCTCGCCGAATCCGTGGACATCGTGGTGGAACTGGTCGGCGGGCTGGAGCCCGCGCGAGAGTGGGTTCGCAAGGCGCTCGTGGCGGGCAAGTCCGTGGTCACCGCCAACAAGCAGTTAATTGCCCATCACGGTGCGGAACTGCTGGAACTGGCGCGCGGCCACGGATGCCAGCTTGCCTTCGGGGCATCCGTTGCCGGCGGGGTGCCGGTGGTCTCGGGACTGCAGGAAGGCTTGGCCGGCGACCGGCTCTACAGGGTGTGCGGCATCCTGAACGGCACCTGTAATTACATCCTCAGCAAGATCGAGGAAGGCGGCGCGGGCTTCGCTGAAGCGCTGCGTGAAGCCCAGCGACTGGGCTACGCCGAGAGCGATCCCACCGACGACGTGGACGGCTTCGATGCCCGTGCCAAACTGGCCATTCTGGCGCGCGTGGGCCTGAACTGTGAGGTCTGGCCCGGCGACATCGCCTGCCGTTCCATCGCCAGCCTGGAAGCGGTAGACTTTCTATATGCGCGTGACCTGGGCTGCACCATCCGCCAAATTTCCTGCGCCGAGTTGAAGGACGAACACCTGTTCGCCTCCGTGCAACCGGCGCTGGTGCCGATCGAGTCGCCCCTGGCTCACGTACAGGGCAGCCAGAACCTGGTGATGGCCACTGGCGAATTCGGAGGCGAAACGGTTTTCTCCGGCCACGGCGCCGGAGGCCATCCCACGGCGGTGGCCGTGGTCTCCGACCTGATCGCCATCGCAGAAGGACGGATGAACGGCTGGCATTCCCCGCCGACGCAGAGAGTGCCCGTGAGCGCAGAGTTCAGCGCTCCGCATCACCTTCGGTTCACAGTGAGCGACCGCCCCGGGATCATCGCTGCCGTATCTGGGATACTGGCCAGGCACGGAATCAGCATCGAAGCCGTTCATCAGAAACCGGGATACCCCAAAGAGCGGTTGCCGTTCGTCATCACAGTTGAAGAGTGTCAGAACTCACTGGTGGAGGCGGCGCTCGGTGAGTTGCGCGGGTTGGATTTCATGGTGGTACCTATTCTGAGCCTGCCCATGCTGCATTGAGGCGCATGAATGTATTTGCGATGCATTGACGAGGGTTGTGCCACCAAGCTCGAATTGCACGAGCGCGCGCTGGCGTGCCCGCGCTGCGGCGGACTGCTGGAGCTGGCGGCGGGTCCGCTGATGTTCAATCCTCAGGTGCTGAAGGACTTGTGGTGGAACCGGCGCTGCTCACGCGATCCGCGCGACCGCAGCGGCGTGTGGCGCTTCCGAGAATTCCTTCCCGAGTATGCGCCGCGCGAAATTGTGACCATGGGCGAAGGCAATGTGCCGCTGGTCGCGGGCATCAAGAGCGGCGACTGGGCCGGACTCGCGGACATCCGCTTCAAGCACCTGGGCTGGAACCCGACCGGGTGCTTCAAGGACCTGGGGATGACGGTGGGAGTCACCGAGGCGAAATTTCAGGGAGTGCGCACCGTGGCCTGCGCCTCCACCGGCAACACCGCCGGCTCGATGACTGCTTATGCCGCGCGTGCCGGGATAACGGCCCGCGTTTATCTGCCCGCCGGTGCGGTCTCGCTGAACAAAGTTGCGCAGGCGCTCGATTATGGCGCGGAGATCATCGAGGTAGAAGGCAGTTTCGACCAGGCGCTGGAAACGTTGCTGCACGAGGCCGGCCCGGATGTCTACTTCCTCAATTCCATCAATCCCTTCCGGATCGAGGGCCAGAAGACGGTCATGTTCGAGCTGCTGGAAGAAATGGCATGGAATCCGCCCGACTACATCGTGGTCCCCGGCGGCAACCTGGGCAACACGTCAGCATTCGGCAAGGCGCTGCACGAACTTAAGACTGCCGGCCTGATCGACAAAGTGCCACGGCTGATCGTGGTGCAGGCGGAAGGCGCGAATCCGCTGGTCCGGACCTGGCGCGCGGGCCCAGACGAGCTGCTGGTGGTCAAGGAGCCGCACACTGCGGCCACGGCTATTCGCATCGGTGCGCCGGTTTCCTGGAAAAAGGCGTTGAAGGCGCTACGTTTCACCAACGGCCTGGCCATCGACGTAACCGACGACGAGATCGCGGAAGCCAAATCGGTGATCGGCCGCGACGGCATCGGCTGCGAG
>Ga0335081_10015613_pt1 | contig 12285 bp, 10 predicted proteins | sample Lox_Sample_35_FD_206713 | JGI IMG/M metagenome (GOLD analysis project Ga0335081, IMG submission 206713) | Soil microbial communities from Loxahatchee National Wildlife Refuge, Florida, United States - Lox_Sample_3.5 | ecosystem: Environmental > Terrestrial > Soil > Wetlands | place: USA... | reverse complement strand
CGATGATGTTCCAGGGCACTTACACGTCGGAGTTCTACCGCGCGGTTCGCGATCTGCTGCACGATCAGGTGAGTCTGGAAAGCCTGAGCCTGTCACGGCAGCTGATCGCATACCGCCGCGCGCGCGCGCAGCTCGACCTGCGCTGGCAGGCGCTCATCGCGCACGAGGCGGACTACCGCCATCAGCACGGTGCAAGGGCCCGCGACGTAAGCTCGTTGCCGGGCGGATTTCCTCGGGCGGTGTTCGAGGGCTGAAGGCGCGCCGATGCCTGCAACCGGCCATGTCCTGCTGACGCACGGCTACTTCCTGGCGGAGGACGAGAAGGAGCGGCAGATCATGAAGCCGTATCCTCCGCTCGGTCTGCTGTGCCTGTCGGCCTACCTCAAGACCCTGGGGCACTGCGTCGAGGTGTATGACAGCACCTTCGGCAATCGGCCGGAGCTGCTCGGGCGGCTGCAGGAGCGCCCCGGCGGACTCCTCGGCATCTATACCAATCTCATCACGCGCCGGTCCGTGCTCGCGATCATCGAGGCTGCGCGGCAATGCGGCTGGACGGTGGTGCTCGGCGGACCCGAGAGCGCCAACTACCCGGCCGAGTACTTGCAGGCCGGAGCCGATGTCATCGTGATCGGTGAGGGTGAGGAGACCCTTGCCGAGATCGTGACGGTGCTGTCCGCGCGCGGCAGCGCCCGGCACCTGCATGCCGTGCGGGGGATCGTGTTCAAGGACGAAGCCGGTCAAGCTGTGCGCACGCCGGAGCGCCCCAAGCTCCGCGACCTGGATCGGTTGCCATTTCCCGATCGCGAAGCCATCGATCATGAGCGCTATCTGGATGCCTGGCGCCGGCACCATGGCGCCGGCAGCATCAATCTGATCACCGCGCGGGGCTGTCCCTATCAGTGCACGTGGTGCTCGCACGCCGTGTACGGGTACTCACATCGCCGGCGCAGTCCCGCGAACGTGGCCGACGAGGTGGCGTGGATCATCGAGCGCTACGCTCCGGATCAGCTGTGGTATGCCGACGACGTGTTCACGATCAGCCAGCCGTGGCTCGAGCGCTATGCCGCAGAGCTCGCCCTGCGCGGCATCCGGCCGCTGCCGTTCGAGACCATCACGCGCGCCGATCGGCTGCAGAACGAGGCGACGGCAGCCGTGCTGCGTGAGCTCGGCTGCTACCGGATCTGGATCGGCTCTGAGAGCGGCAGCCAGCGGATCCTCGATGCGATGCGGCGCGGCGTGACCGTCGAGCAGGTCCAGCACGCCTCCCGGCTTGCGCAGCGGCACGGCATCGAGGTGGGAATGTTCCTGATGTGGGGCTACGAGGGCGAGGAGATCGAGGACATCGCGGCCACCGTGGAGCACGTGCGCCGCACGAGCCCCGACATCTTTCTGACCACGGTCTCGTACCCGATCAAGGGGACGCCCTATTTCGAGGCCGTGGAGGATCGCGTGCGTCTGCCCATCGACTGGGCGGCAGCCTCGGATCGCGACTACCTGATCAGCGGGCGGCGCGGCCGGGACTATTATCGTCTCGCGGACACCTGGCTGCGCAGCGAGGTCGGCGCAGCGCGGCTCGCGCAGAGCGATCCGCAGCGGTCCGCCGAGCTGCACGCCGCGGCCCGCAGTGCGGAGGCGGAGCTGCGCCGGTTGGCATGAGCTGGCCGGAGGTCGCAGGGCTACGGGTGCGCAACCGGCGTGCGCGTCGCCTCGATGATGTAGTGATCCGCAAGGCTTGCGAAGGCGCCGACACCCTGCACGGCGCGCTCCAGCGCCGTGAGCACCGACAATGCCCCTGGTGAGCGCTCGAGCCAGCCGCCGGCATAGCTCGGCGGCAGCGCGAAGCCGAGCGGTGCGCAGCGCTCGGCCGCGAACCATGGCTGCAGCCGCCGCGTCATCTCCGCGGGCGTTGGATAGCGGATCGTGAGACCGCGCCAGCGCACCCCGCCAGGTTGGTGGCGCCGCCAGGCCTTGCGCCACTCGCCACGCAGCGCATACCACGCCCACTCCCACGGTGCATTGCGTCCCATGACGACCCACAGCAGCTTGCCGCCGGGACGCACGAGGGCGGCGCTGTCGGCGATGAGCGCCGGCAGGTCGCGCGCGCAGTTGACGGCGCCGAAGTCCGAGAATATAGCGTCGAATGAGCGCGGGCCGAGCACCGCGCGTGCCTCTTCCATGGGCAGGCAATGCCACTCGATCGCGTGACCGTAACCGGCGGCGGACGCCTTGCGTCGCGCGACCTCGATCATTGCGGGGGAGGCATCCGTCGCGACGATGTGCGGATGGTCGCGCGCTAGATGCACGGCGTCCTCACCGGTTCCGCAACCCAGCTCGAGGATGCTGCTGCAGCCGCGCAAGCTGCGGTCGAGGTGAGACCACACGATCCGCCGCAGGGCTCTGCCGATGGCGGAGTCCGTGAATGTCGCGTCATAATCGGCCGCGTCATGATCGAATGCGCTGGCTCGTCCGGCGGGCGCTGTGGCCGGAGCCGGATCGGGGATGCGCGGGGCACGTTGAGTCATCAACCGTGAGTGCTCCGTCCGACCAGAAGGTTCATGTCGGCATGAGCGCGAACGTCGCCGGAGCGGAGTATGTCGAGGCCATTACCCGCCGCGAGTCTGACCGCCGGGTACGTGAGTCATTCCGGGCATTGGTGCTGCAGGTGGCGCGCCCGGGTTCGCGGTTGTTCGATTTCGGCTCGGGCCCCGGGCTCGACGCGCGCTTCTACGCCGAGCGCGGCTTCGCGGTCGAGGCCTACGATGTCGATGCGCGAATGTGTGAATTCTTCGCGGACTACTGCCGGGAGTGGATCGAGCAGGGCCGTGTGCGGCTGCACGGCGGCAGCTACGATCGGTTTCTCGCCTCGGCGGCCGAAGCGCCTGGCCGCATCGACCTCGTCGCATCGAACTTCGCCCCGCTCAATCTCGTCGGCGATCTGCCGGCGCTGTTCGCCTGCTTCACGACCCTGACGAGTGCCCGTGGGCAGGTACTCGCGAGCGTGCTGAGCCCGTACTGTGCCGACGACCTGCGCTACGGCTGGTGGTGGCGGAATCTGCCGAGGCTCTGGCGTACGGGTCATTACCCGGTGGCGGGATCTCAGGCGCCGATCGTGCGCCGGCGGCTCGCGAGTTTCGCGACGGCGTGCGCGCCCGGGTTCGTGCTCGAGCGCGTATTCGCAGGCCCTGCCTTGTTCGGGCGCTCCGGCGCCGATCGCAACGGTTGCGCGCCCTCTGCCGCGGCGTGGTTGCGCCTGATTGCCTGCCGCTACATGTTCCTGCTGTTCACCAGGCGCGCATAGATCGCCTCGAAGCTCTGCGCCGTGCGGTCGGCGTTCTCATCGCAGGCGCGCCGCTGAGCCTCGCGCGCGATGGCAAGACGCAGCGCCTCGTCCGCGAGCAGTCCGCGGGTATGCGCGGCGAGCGCCGGAGCATTCCCGACCGGCACAGCGAGCGCCGCCGCCGGGGACCATTCGGCGATGTGGCCGACGGCGGTACCGACGGTGGGAACCCCGAGGGCAGCGGCCTCCAGCATCGCCAGGGGGCCGGCCTCGTGCAGCGAGCTCAGCATCATCACGTGCGAGGCCTCGATGATTGCCCGAAGCTCTCGATGCGGCAGGAAGCCGTGAAAGTGCACCCGTGCGGCAAGTCCCAGTTCGAGCGCGAGCCTCTGCACTGCACCGTGCAGCGTGTCCTCGCCGACCACGTCCATCTGGAAGTCCACGCCGGACGCGGCGAGCAGCGCGAGAGCGCGCAGCAGCGTCGGCTGATCCTTGATGCGATTCAGGCTCGCGACGTGCACCAGCCGCGCGGTGCGCTGAGGGTCGCGGCGCACGGGCTCGCGCGCCGGCCATTCCCGCAGATCCACGCCAAGCGGCAGCCGAGCCGCGGGGATGCCCATAGCGGCGGCGGCGTCGATCATCGGCGCGCTCGCTGCCGTCACGGTGCTCGCGCCATTCAGCACGAGCGCCTGTCCGAGACGGCCTCGCCACGTGAGACGACCGCCGTAGCCGACGGCCGGCAGTGCAGCGAGCTCCCCGCCGGCGAGATGCACCACGCTTGGAATACCGAGCAGGCGGGCCGCCGCGACCGCGACGAAGCCGGGCGGCCCGGACCAGATGGAGTGCACGAGCTCGAAGGCACGCCTGCGATGCTCGCTGAGGATCGCCTGGATAGCCCGCCAGGGTGTGCGGCTGGTTCCGATGTTGTGGACGCGTGCGCCGAGCAGCTCCCAGGTCGCCGGGCGCGGCTGCTGTCGCAGAGCGAACACGTGCAGCTCGTGTCGTGCCGACAGCCGGCGGATGAGGGCAAGCAGCGCCGGAATGACCCGATATTCCGCGCTAGCATCCACGCCTCCCGGAACGACCAGCGCGATCTTCATGTCCGCGCCGTGCGGGGAGCGGCTGCGCGCCGCAGCGGTGTCCGCAGCAGCCGCTCCAGCGCCTCGACGGCCTCCCGCGGATGATCGCCGCGGCGCAGCTCGAAGGCGGGCAGCCGCATGATTCGGCTCCTGAACTTGCTCCAGCCCGGCTGGTGCACGGCAAACTGCTGACCCGATTCGAGCGTGGCGATCGCTGCGGCCGCATCCAGTGGCACCAGCAGTCCGGCGCGGCTGCGCGGGCGCGGCGAGACGAACACCAGCGCCTCGAGGCGCTGGGGTGCCGGAGCCAGCCGGAACCCCGGCCGGCGCAGGTCGAGCTCGAACTTCTCGACGCCGCTGCGCCGGCGGATGACCGGCGATCGACGAACGGTCGCCTGTGTGCGCGGAGGCAGGAAGCGGCACGCATCCGCGCGCACGTGCAGGAAATTCGCCAGCCCGGTCGCCAGCAGTCCCTCGGGCCTGACGAGCACACTGTCCTCGGCGAGAAAGTCGAGGCCGTGCAGTAGGCTGTGCAGCGCCAGGGTGGACTTGCCCGCGCCGCTCGCGCCGACCAGCAGGATGCCGCGGCCCGCGCGCCCGACGCAGGCCGCATGCAGGGACACCAGCCGCTGCGCGCGCGCGGCGAGCGTGTAGAGCGCGAACTCGAGCAGCTCGTAGCGCAGGTGATAGGGGAAGCGCAGCATGTGCTGCGACACGACCACAATCGCCGCGCGGCAGGTGGGATCGAGTGCGACGAAGTTCGAGGCCGCGGTCGCCCCGCACACGAGGCCGTCGCCGCTGAGTGGCCTCACGAGCGGCGGCTCGCGCGCGCTCCACACAGGCTCCAACGGCGCCTCCGCGGCGGTCGTCACGAGACGCAAGCCGAACTCAGGTGCGCGCCGCGCCAGACGGTGCGCCGGGAGATTGGCGCACGCGAGTCTGGCAATCCGGAGGAGCTCGCGGTGGTCGGTCTCGAAGCGAAAGCGGCCGCCGAGCACGCGGGCCTCCTCACGCAGCGCCGGACGACGGAGCTCGCCGAAGGGATCGGCCGGTGTCGAGCTGTGGCGCCTCATTGGAGAGTGGCCGACGGCGAGAGTGTCGCGAGTTCGCGGGCAGCCGCGAGTGGCATCCGCAACGTGACGCGCTTGCGGTGCAGGAACGGCTTCTCCACGAGCCACCATGATGCAGCCGCGAGCGTCAGGGACACAGCCATCGCCGCCGCCGCTACGCCGGTTCCGGCGAGCCCGAGGTGTCTTACCGCAATCAGCACCGGCAGGTGATAGATATAGAGGCCGTACGAGAGATCGTTGTGACGCAGCAGCCGGTCGGAGAGGGTCGGCATCGTGGTGGCGAAAGCGACGGCGAGACCTGCGAGCGGCAACAGGAGTGCCGGGTGGATGTCGGCGCTGCCGATCCCCACATGGAGCTGCCTGGCGAGCACGGCGAGCAGCAGGTATCCCAAGAGCCACCAGTGCAGGCGACCGATGAAGCAGCGCTGCAGCAACGGCCAGTTCCGCTGGATCAGTACCCCGACCAGGAACATCCATAGATACGGCGCGACGGTGTCGAGAATCAAGGTGTAATGCCGGGCCTCGAGTCCGATCGCCGCAGACCGCAGGACGAGGCTGACGAGGAGCAGGCCGAGCAGCGCGAGGTTGCCGCGTCGGTCACGCAGCCGCAGCGCGCCGTAGAGCAGCGGAATGAGCAGATAGAACTCGAACTCCACCGGGAGGGTCCACAGGCTCCCGTTGAGTCGGCCGCCGGTGTCGGCGGGCAGGTCGAAGCCGAGACTGAGTCCCTGATACAGACCCATTTGAGTGCCCCACCACAGCAGCCAGTCGCGGCTCGAGGCAGGACCGCGGGTGGTGATCCCGGCGAGCAGCGCGATTGCCACGGTGATCACCAGGCACACCCATACTGCCGGAAAGATGCGCAGGCAGCGGTTGCGGAGATAGCTCCCCCACGAATCCGCGCGCTCGTACGACTTGGAGACGAGAATGCCGCTGATGACGAAGAAGATCGGCACGCCGGGGAACAGTCGCAGCGCGGCATTGAGCAGCGCGAGATCCGCCCCGGGCAGCCGCAGTTGCTCGAGCATGTGCACGCATGCGACCTGCAGCGCGGCGAGCAATCGCAGCAGGTCGAAGTTGTTGATCCGCCAGTCCCGTGGCAGCACGGTCGCGGACATCAGCCCGCTCCGGCCAGGCGCCTGAACAGCATCGAGCGCTCGAGCAGCTGAGCGTAGGTGCCGCTTGCGGTGAGCCTGCCCTCCTGCAGCTCGAAGATCGTGTCACACGCGCGCACCGTGCTCAGGCGGTGGGCGATGAGCACGATCGTGTAACGGCCGTAGAGCTGGCCGATCACGGCGAGCAGCTCACGCTCCGTGAGACCATCGAGCGCGCTCGTCGCCTCATCGAGCAGCAGTACCGAGGCCCGCCGATAGAACGCGCGTGCGAGTCCGATCCGCTGGCGCTGCCCGCCGCTCAGGGCGATGCCGCGCTCACCGAGTCGGTGGCGATAGCCCTGCGGCACGGCTCGCACGAGTGACTCGAGCTGTGCGAGCTGCACCGCCTGCGCCAGGCGTTGCCGGTCGATCGACTCCTGCGCTACCCCGAAAGCGATGTTCTCTTCGATCGTCGCATCGAGTAGGAAGACGTTCTGCGGCACGTAGGCCACGCGGCTGCGCCAGGCGCGGCGGCTCTCCTCATCGAGCACCACGCCGTCTACCTCGACCCGGCCGCGATCCGGAACCAGCAGGCCGGCGAGCATATCCATCAGGGTCGTCTTCCCGGAGCCGTTGGGGCCCACGATGCCGACGGTGGCGCACGCAGGGATGTGCAGAGTCACGCCGTCGAGCGCGAGTGAGCCCGTCGGCTCGTACCGGAACGAGACCTCGCTGAGGCGAATACCCTCCCGGGGACGCTCGCGCCACTCGCGCTCGGTCGCTCGCGCGGCTGCCTGCGGCGCCGCGCGGCTCGTGAGCTGCGAGTGCGGCAGGTCCGGTGAGATCAGGGTGAAGCTTGCGCGATCGGCGCGAATGCGCACGCAGGCACTGAAGATCTGCTGCAGCACCGGCAGCAGCCGGTACGCCGCGAAAGCGACGAACGTCAGCCCACCGAGCCACGTGCCGAGGCCATCATCGCGAGCGCTCACGACGAGGGCGACGGTCACGAGGGCGGCGACCGCCACGCATTCCATCACGTGCTTCGGCAGCAGGCTGACGGCGTGAACGTGGGCCAGCGCTTGGGACACACTGCGGTTTGAGCGCTCGAACTCGCCGCGGAATAGGCGTGGATCGAGGAGCAGCTGCATATCCCGTGCGGCACCGAAGCTATCGGCGACGATGCGGGCACGCTCGGCAGCCGCCTGCGAATGAGCCTGCCCGAGGCGCAGCAGCCGCCGGCGCACCGCGAGGTACAGCAGCGCATATCCGCCGCCGAGGCTCGCCAGGATGCCGAGTGAGATCGGAGGATTCAGGAGCAGGACCGAGAGGATGATGCAGAGCGCTGTGATCGCATTGCTCACGAGTACGAAGCCGTTCTGCAGAATGCCGTTGGTGAGTCGCGCGAGCTCGTAGATGACATTGTTGGCCAACGTGCTGCTGTTGCAGCGCGCATGAAACAGGTAGGAGCGCGAGAGGTATGCCGCGAAGAGCCGGGTCTGCAGCCGCTGGCCGATGCCGAGCGCGAGCCGGTTGAGTGCCACCGAGCCGAGAGCGTTGATGGCGTTCGAAACCAGTACCACGGCGATGAAACCGACTCCGAGGGCGACGATGAAGCGATGGCGGTCGTGAAAGCCACCCTGGACGTACAGCCACTGCAGCGCCCGGTAGCGGGCGATCGACTGCGGGTTGCCCAGCACGGCGAAGAAGGGTGCAATGGCGGCAATCCCCGTGACGGTCGAGAGGGCCATTGCCACGGACAGAGCCTGCGCCCACAGCACAGCCCGCCTCTGCGCAGAGGTCAGAAGGTTCCAGATCTCGGTTACCAGATTCATGGAACGTTCCCGCAACGGCACAGGCTAAGAGTTCAACTGGTGGTGAGTTACCGCGAAGGCCGGGGGAGGTTCAATGGCCGGCACGCGAGCAACGTCTCAGGCCGGGGTCGCTTGCCCGGGGGCCGGTGGGCGTGCACATTGCTCGCCACGATGGTGGTCAATACACGGCGCCTGTTCACTCGGCTGCTGCCGGCGCTGCGAATCGATGCGGTCTGCGACGTAGGCTCGATGAACGGGGCCGATGCCCTGAGGTTTCGCGAGGCGGCGCCGCACTCGAGCATCTACGCGTTCGAGCCCAATCCGCATAACTTCCGACGCATGCAGGCCGATCGCAGGCTGGCGGACCGCCGTATCCAGCTCGCACCGCTCGCGGCGAGCAACCATGACGGCGAGGCGGAGTTCTTTCTCGTCGCGGCCGATTACGCGCGCGATGACGACTGGTGCGGGATGAGCTCGCTGTACCGGCGGCCGCAGCGGTTCGGTGGGACAGCGGCGGTCGAGCGCGTGCGGACGACGCGGCTCGATACATTTCTGGCCGACAAGTGTCCGCCGCACGCACGCCTCGCCCTGTGGATCGATACCGAGGGCAATGCCTACGAGGCGCTCGAGGGCGCGCGCGGCGTCGCGGCACGCGTGCAGCTGCTGCACGTGGAGGTCGAGACGGAGCCTTGCATCAGCGCGGAGCAGAAGTTCTATCCGCAGGTGCGGGCACTGCTCGAGCGGCTCGGCTTCACACAGCTTGCAACCGATCAACCGCTGCGCCACTCGCAGTTCAACGCGCTGTTCGTTCGGCGCGACTTGCCGCCTCGGATGCGCTGGCGGGTGCGGGGCTGGCTCGTGCATGCGCGGCTGCGCTACTGGGCGGTCCGTGCGATCCTCGCCGCGTGCCCCGGGTGCGCGCGGCGCTACCGTGCCCGCGCCCTGCGGCGGTAGCGGCGGGCGGTGCTGCGCAGCCACGCGGGCGAGCCGGCCACGGCGAGCGTGTAAGCCGCGTCCGACCACCAGTGGCCGGCAGCGAGGGCCAATGTTCGGCTGTGCCACAGCATGCCCAATGCAGCGCTCCTGCGGCCCGAGGCCGCGTAAGCCCGCGCGAGATCCGCGGCCGTCTTGGCGCGCTCCCGGTGCAGCAGAGCGTGCTGGTGCTCGCCGGTGGCGAGCACTGTCATCTTCTCGATCAGCCGCAGTCGCGACTGATAGACGCCGACCCGGTCGGCACTGTAGTGCTCGGCGTGGTTGCGGACCTGGGCGAGTGGCTCGGCGATCGCCGCGACGTCGCTGCGCAGGCTCAGGCGCAGCCACAGATCGTAGTCCTCGAAAAAGCGCTGCCCCTCATCGAAGCCCCCGACCGCCTCGATCAGGGCGCGCTCGGCGAGCACGCAGGGTGTCGACAGCGCGGCATCAAGGGTCAGCAGCGGCTCGAAGATCGCACCCTCATGAAGGGTCATGACCCCCGGCGCGCGCGCCCGGAGCGTGCCGTCGGCCTCGATGAGGTCCTCGGTCGTATAGCTCCAACGGCACGAGGCGCGGCTGCGCTGAACGGCGAGCTGGACCTCGAGCTTTCGCGGCAGCCATCGATCGTCCGAATCCAGAAATGCGACGTAGGTGCCCCGCGCTTCGCGCAGCGCGGCGTTGCGCACCATGGCGGGATTGCCGCTGTGGGCGAGCCTCAGCACGCGGGTGCGCGGCGCATCGCCGAGTACGGCGAGGTAGGCGGCGGTCTCCGGCCGCGAGCCGTCGTCGGCGACGATGAGCTCCCAGTCGGTGAAGGTCTGCGTCAGCACCGAGCCCACGGCCTCACGCAGGTAGGCGAGGCGATTGAACGTCGGCAGGATGACGGAGACTGCGGGCGCCGTCATGCGGCGGCTCCGTCCTGCCGCCACTCGCTCCACAGGCACCGCCCGAGGAGCCTCTCGAGCTCGGCGACGTCGGGTGCGAAATGGCGCTCGAGCTCCAGGCGGAACGCGGGACGCAGGGGTTGCCTGCGCCGCGCATCCCAGTTGACACGCGCGAGCCACTTGCCCGGCCGCAGCCCGGTTGCCTCGAGCAGCCCGCGCAGCGGTGCGTACAGGCGCCGCAGCAGCTGCGGTGGCTGGCGCATCAAGTGCTCGAGCCGCGCGGAGCGCACGGCGCGGTGCGCGTTCACGACCGGGAAGGAGGCCGGCGCGAGCGGATCGAGGTCGAGGAATCTGAGCACCGCCGCGAACTGCGCGGGGGGGTCGGCGAAGAACTCTTCGTACAGGATGAAATGACACTGTCGCGCTGGCAGGTGGCACAGGACGCGGCGGACCTGCTCGGCGTAGCGGTAGCGGGCGCTGAAGTCGAATTCTCTCAGCGGCTCGGGCGCGCCGGCATCGAGGCGGGCCTGCGCCGCGCGTCGCGCGGCCTGAGCGCGCCAGGCGGCTTCGAAGTCGACCTGGCTGTCGTGTCCGTAGCGGTAGGCGTAGCCGTGCAGGGATTGCGCGGCATCGATGGGATTGCGCAGCATCACGATGACTCTGACAGCCGGGTTGTGCCTCACCAGATGCCCGATCGCGATCCGTGAGTAGAGATAGCGCGTGGACGCCTCCCCCGTCAGCGCTCCGGCCGGCGCGCCTGCAAAGAGCGCCGTGTACTGCCCCTCAGTTGCGAGGCCGCCGCGCAGGTCGGTACTGAAGAATCCGGGCTCCTTCAGCGCGGGCATGAAGACCGAGGGATGCTGCGTGAGATACGCGCAGAGCGCGGTCGTCCCGCAGCGCGCGGCGCCGGCGATGACGAAGTCAGGTCCGTGAGTCATGAGGCCGCCGCCGCGAGCGGCGGCGGCGCGAGCCGGTCGCCGTGGCGGCGTGCCAGCACGTCGGTGTACATCGCCCGGAGCTTGGCGCCGAGCGCAGCAAAGGACAGTTCGCGCTCGAAGTGTGCGCGAACTGCAGCGCGCGTGGCAGGGGTCGCGTGCGCCGCGGCCGACCGCAGTGCATCGCGAAGTGCGGTCGCGTCGCTGGGCGGCCAAAGCATCCCGACTGAACCGCGGCCGGTGAGCGTGCGAAACGACGGAATGTCCGTGACCACCGGCGGCAATCCACAGGCGAGCGCCTCGATGAGCGAATAGCCGCTGCCCTCGCGGTGGCTGCCGAGCACGAACAGATCCGCGGCCCGCATGAGCAGCTCGACCCGCTCGTGCTCGACCCGTCCGAGCAGCTGCACGCGCTCGCGCAGCTGAGGATCGGTACCGATGCGATGGCGCACCTCCCGCAGCAGCGGGGCCGTGCCGAAACAGCAGTACAGCCGCAGCCGCGGCAGGTCTCGCGCGGCTGCGCTGATGCCGTCGAGGACGGTGAGCGGGTCCTTGTTCGAATTGAGATGTCCGACCCATAGCACCGCCGGATCGCCGCTGATGCCCGTGAGGCGACGGGCGGCAATCTGCTCGCCCGGCACGAAGCGGCTGGTCGCCTCCGGCACCTCATACAGGGGCATCTGCGCGGATACGAGCCGTGCCCGGGTGAAGGGGCGTGCCTGCTCCAGCGCGCAAAAGGCGAGCCCGGCGGCGAGCGACAGCGCCCGCCGGTGCACCGCGCGCCGCCACACCCGCGGCACCGCGTTGGCATGATCCTGCAGCACGATGGGACACTGCGGCACGAGTGCGGCAAGCGCGAGCACTTCGCGGGGAAAGCACAGGCCATGGACGTGCAGCACGTCGGGCGCGAGGGTGCGCAGCAGCGTGCCGAGCGCCGCGTTGCGCAGCAGCGCGGCAGGTGTGGCTCCGAAGGGCAGAAAGTAATACGCGACGCCGTGGTGCTGCAGCCGCTCAGTGTGGGCACTCATCTGCACGACCGATACCCCGATCCCGGCGCGCGAAGCCGCCTCGGCCACGTCGACCAGCGTCGGCCAGGCCTCGAGGAGCGCAGCGGGCGAGCGCTCGGTCGGGTCGCTGAAGAAGCCGATGTGTACGACGTGCGG
>Ga0335081_10015612_pt1 | contig 12285 bp, 10 predicted proteins | sample Lox_Sample_35_FD_206713 | JGI IMG/M metagenome (GOLD analysis project Ga0335081, IMG submission 206713) | Soil microbial communities from Loxahatchee National Wildlife Refuge, Florida, United States - Lox_Sample_3.5 | ecosystem: Environmental > Terrestrial > Soil > Wetlands | place: USA... | reverse complement strand
CGCTCATGCGCCGCTCCAGCCGTCACATTTGGCGCGAAAATCCAGTGAGGGCAAAGATTTACGGATGGAAGCTTAGGTCGAATCGAGCTGAAAGGTCAACGTCTAACGCAAGTTTCGCGCTTGAGCCTGTGCATGACGCAAAAGGCCTGCGCCCGCGGAATTGACTCGCCGGTCTCCCATGTTATCTGTGCCGAAATCTGCAAAAGAACCGCGGCCGTTGCGATCGCTGCCGCGCTTGGCGGTCTTAAAGATCATGCCCGAACGTCTCCTCGCGGCGAGCGCTGCCCCCGCCCAGGCGTCCCGCATTGCCGCGGGTGGTGCGGCTGCGCCCGCGGCGCGCGCCGAGCACGACCGCATGGCGAACGCCATCCGCGCGCTCGCCATGGACGCGGTCGAGCAGGCCAATTCCGGCCATCCCGGCCTGCCGATGGGCGCGGCCGATATCGCCACCGTCCTGTTCACGCGCTTTCTGAAATTCGATCCGGCCGATCCGGCGTGGCCGGACCGCGACCGCTTCGTGCTCTCGGCCGGCCACGGCTCGATGCTGCTCTACGCGCTCTTGCATCTCACCGGCTACGAAGCGATGACCATCGACGAGATCAAGCGCTTCCGCCAGCTCGGCTCGCTCACGCCCGGCCATCCCGAGCACGGCCACACGGCGGGCGTCGAAACCACCACCGGCCCGCTCGGCCAGGGGCTGGCCAATGCGGTCGGCATGGCGATTGCCGAGCGCCATCTCGCCGCGCAGTTCGGCGGCGATGTCGTCGATCACTTTACTTACGTGCTCGCCTCCGACGGCGACCTGATGGAAGGCATCAGCCAGGAAGCGATCGCGCTCGCCGGGCATCTGAAGCTCAACAAGCTGATCGTGCTGTTCGACGACAACGGCATTTCCATCGACGGGCCGCTGTCGCTCGCCGACTCGGTCGACCAGGTGAAGCGCTTCGAGGCCGCGGGCTTCGCCGCGACCCGCATCGACGGCCACGATCCGGCGGCGATCGCCGCCGCGCTCGAGGCGGCGAAAAAATCCGAGCGGCCGACGATGATCGCCTGCCGCACCACGATCGGCTTCGGCGCGCCGACCAAGGCCGGCAAGGCCTCCTCGCACGGCGCGGCGCTCGGTGCCGACGAGATCAAGGGCGCGCGCGAAAATCTCGGCTGGACGTCGCCGCCGTTCGAAATCCCGACCGCGATCCGCGAAGCCTGGCGCGCGGCCGGCGCCCGCGGCAAGCCGGTGCGCGCCGCCTGGGAGCAGCGCCTCGCCGCGCTCGAGCCGGAAAAGCGCGCCGAGTTCTTGCGCCGCGTCCGCGGCGAGCTGTCGCCCAAGCTTGCCGCCGCGGTGCGCGAGCTGAAGCAAAAGCTCAGCGCCGCGCCGAAGGAGATCGCCAGCCGCTCGGCGTCGGAGTTCGCGCTCGAAGCGCTCACCCTGGCGCTGCCCGAAATGGTCGGCGGCTCGGCCGACCTCACCGGCTCCAACAACACCCGCACCAAGGCGATGAAGGCGATGAGCGCCGCGGATTATTCCGGCCGCTTCATCCATTACGGCGTGCGCGAGCACGGCATGGCCGCGGCCATGAACGGCATGGCGCTGCACGGCGGCATCATCCCCTACTCGGGCACGTTCCTGGTGTTCTCCGATTATTGCCGGCCGGCGATCCGGCTCGCCGCGCTGATGGGCCAGCGCGTCATCCATGTGATGACCCACGACTCGATCGGGCTCGGCGAAGACGGCCCGACCCATCAGCCGGTCGAGCATCTCGCGGCGTTGCGCGCCATCCCGAACCTGAAAGTGTTCCGGCCCTGCGACGTGGTCGAGACCGTGGAGTGCTGGGAGCTGGCGCTGCAGTCGAAAGATGCGCCGAGCGTGCTCGCTTTGACGCGGCAGAATCTGCCGCAGCTCCGCCAAGGATTTGACGAGCATAACCGCTGCGCGCTCGGCGCCTACGAGATCGCCGCCGCCGAAGACGACGCCGCCGTGGTGTCGCTGTTCGCCTCGGGCTCGGAAGTCGCCATCGCGGTCGAGGCGAAGAGACTCCTTGCCGCGAAGAAAATCTCCGCCCGCGTCGTCTCGGTGCCGTGCTTCGAGCTGCTGGCCGCGGCGCCGGCGGCCAAGCGCGCCGGCATCGTCGGCCGAACGCGCGTCAATGTCGCGGTCGAGGCCGGCATCCGCCAGGGCTGGGACGCCATCATCGGCTCGGCCGGCGGCTTTGTCGGCATGTCGAGCTTCGGCGCCAGCGGCCCCTACAAGGCGCTTTACCAACACTTCGGAATAACGCCCGAAAAGGTGGTGCAGGCGGCGGTGGCCGCATTAGAAAAGTCGTAACAGAGGAATACATAGGGGGCGGATCATAAAGTGTGCCGCCCTGCCCGCCTCGGCGGGCATCGAGGGAAAGACCGGGAGCGAAATATGTCGGTTCGCGTTGCCATCAACGGGTTCGGCCGCATCGGCCGCAACATCCTGCGCGCCATCGTCGAGGCCGAGCGCACGGACATCGAGGTGCTCGCCGTCAACGATCTGGCCCCGGTCGAGACCAACGCCCACCTGCTGCGCTACGACTCCATCCACGGCCGCTTTCCCGGCGAAGTCACCGTCAAGGGCGACACCATCAGCGTCGGCAACGGCTCAATTAAAGTCACCGCCATCAAGGACCCGACGCAACTGCCGTGGAGGGAGCTCGGCATCGACGTGGCGCTGGAATGCACCGGCATCTTCACGTCGAAGGACAAGGCCGCGGCGCATCTCGCCGCCGGCGCCAGGCGTGTGCTGGTGTCGGCGCCGGCCGACGGCGTCGATCTCACCGTCGTTTACGGCGTCAACCACGACAAGCTGACCAAGGCGCACACCGTGGTGTCGAACGCCTCCTGCACCACCAATTGCCTCGCCCCGGTCGCCAAGGTGCTCAACGACACCGTCGGCATCGACAAAGGCTTCATGACCACGGTGCACTCCTACACCAACGACCAGCCCTCGCTCGACCAGGTGCACAAGGATCTGTACCGCGCCCGCGCCGCGGCGCTGAACATGATCCCGACTTCGACCGGCGCCGCCAAGGCGGTCGGCCTGGTGCTGCCGGAGCTTGCCGGCAAGCTCGACGGCGTCGCGATCCGCGTGCCGACGCCGAACGTCTCGGTGATCGATTTCAAGTTCGTCGCCAAGCGCGCCACCTCGAAGGACGAGATCAACGCCGCGGTGAAGCGCGCCGCCGGCCAGGAGCTCAAGGGCATCCTCGGCTACACCGACGCGCCCAACGTCTCCTCCGACTTCAACCACGACCCGCACTCCTCGGTCTTCCACATGGACCAGACCAAGGTGATGGACGGCACGCTGGTGCGCGTCATGTCGTGGTACGACAACGAGTGGGGCTTCTCCAACCGCATGGTCGACACCGCGGTGGCGATGGGCAAGCTCGCCTGAGGTTTTTCGCTTTTCGCAAAGCGCGTGCCGATGACCGCCTTCCGCAGCCTCGACGACGCCGACGTCAACGGCAAGCGCGTCTTGCTGCGCGTCGACCTCAACGTGCCGATGCAGGACGGTGCCGTCGCCGACGCAACCCGCATCGAGGAGATCGCGCCGACCATCGGAGAGCTCGCCGGCAAGGGCGGCAAGGTGATCCTGCTGTCCCATTTCGGCCGGCCCAAGGGACCCGAGCCGAAATATTCGTTGCAGCGGGTCGTTCCCGAAGTGGCGAAGATCGTCGGCCGCCCCGTCGCCTTCGCCGAGGACTGCGTCGGGCCGAAAGCCGAAGCCGCCGTCGCCAAGATGCAGCCCGGCGACATTCTCTGTTTGGAGAACACGCGCTTTCATCCCGGCGAAGAGAAGAACGATCCGGCCTTCGCGCGGCAGCTCGCTGCGCTCGGTGACATTTACGTTGACGATGCGTTCTCCGCCGCGCACCGCGAGCACGCTTCCATCGCCGGCATCGTCGCCGTCTCCAACCTACCGGCCTATCCAGGCCGCGCCATGAAGGCCGAGCTCGATGCGCTGCACCGCGCCTTCGAGCATCCCGAGCATCCGGTCGCGGCCATCGTCGGCGGCGCCAAGATCTCCACCAAGCTCGATCTGCTCGGCCACCTGCTGCAGAAGGTCGAAACGTTGATCATCGGCGGCGGCATGGCCAACACCTTCCTCGCCGCGCAGGGCGTCGCCATCGGCAAGTCGCTGTGCGAGACCGATCTCATCGCCAACGCCCGCGACATCCTCGCCCAGGCCAAGGCCATGCACCGCGACATCGTGCTGCCGGTCGACGCCGTGGTGGCGCAGAAATTGGCGGAACACGTGCCGACCCGCGTCGTCGCCATCGGCGAGGTCGGGCCGAGCGACATGATCCTCGACATCGGCCCGCGCAGCATCGAACATGTTATCTCGACGCTCGCCCGCTCGAAGACGCTGGTGTGGAACGGCCCGTTCGGCGCCTTCGAGATCGAGCCGTTCGACAACGGCACCATCGAGGTCGCCGAGGCGGTGGCGGAACTTACGGAAGGCCGAAAGCTTGTCAGTTTTGCCGGCGGCGGCGACACGGTGGCGGCGCTTAATGCCGCGTCCGTGATGGGCCGCCTGACCCATGTGTCGACCGCGGGCGGGGCGTTCCTGGAGTCGCTCGAAGGCAAGACCCTGCCGGGGGTGAAGGTGTTGTTGGTTCCAGCGCGGACTCCAACTACCCCGCGCAAATAGGGTACAAAGGAGGCTGCGCTGTCGAATCGTTGGTTCGAGATCGAACGTCGGCAGCGCCGCTCAACCACTCCCTCTCCCCGGAGGGGAGAGGGTCGGGGTGAGGGGGTTCGGAATTTCGGGAAATACTCTCGCGTCCGAACCCCCTCATCCTGTCCTTCTCCCCGCAGGTGAGAAGGAACGCAGCGTGTCGGTCTGAGCGGAACTTGATGGAGAGCGCGATGAATCTTGCGGAACTGAACAAAGTCGCGGAAGCCATGGTCGCGCCCGGCCGCGGCATCCTGGCCGCCGACGAATCCACCGGCACCATCAAGAAGCGCTTCGACGCGCTCGGCGTGGAGTCGACCGCCGACAGCCGCCGCGACTACCGCGAAATGCTGTTCCGCACCAAGGACGCCATGGCGAAATACATTTCCGGCGTCATCCTCTATGACGAGACCATCCGCCAGAACGCCAAGGACGGCACGCCGCTGGTCAAGCTGATCGCGCAAGCGGGCTCCTTGCCCGGCATCAAGGTCGACAAGGGCACCAAGCCGCTGCCGAACTGCCCGGGCGAAGTGGTGACCGAAGGCCTCGACGGCTTGCGCGAGCGGCTCGCCGAATACCGCGGCCTCGGCGCCAGGTTCGCCAAGTGGCGCGCCGTGATCGACATCGGTCCCGGCATCCCGAGCTACAACTGCATCGCCGCCAACGCGCACGCACTCGCCCGCTATGCGGCGCTGTGCCAGGATGAAGGCATCGTGCCGATCGTCGAGCCGGAAGTGCTGATGGACGGCGATCACGACATCGACCGCTGCTATCAGATTACCGAATGGACGCTGAAGACGGTGTTCGAGCAGCTCTACTATGCCCGCGTCGCGCTCGAAGGCATGGTGCTGAAACCCAACATGGCGATCGCCGGCAAGAAGTCGGCGAAGCGCGCCGGCGTCGACGAAGTGGCGGAAAAGACGGTGCGCCTGCTGAAAGCCTGCGTGCCGGCCGCGGTGCCCGGCATCGCCTTCCTCTCCGGCGGCCAATCCGACGAGGAGGCGACCGCCCATCTCGACGCCATGAACCGGATGGGGCCGCTGCCGTGGCGCCTCACCTTCTCCTACGGCCGGGCGCTGCAGGCGGCGCCGCAGAAGGCCTGGTCGGGCAAATCCGAGAACGCCGCCGCCGCGCAACGCGCCTTCGGCCACCGCGCCATGATGAACGGCCTCGCCGCCCAGGGCCAATGGAAAGCCGACCTCGAGCGCAAGGCGGCGTGATCGTTTTCCTTCCCCACGCAAGTGGGGAAGGGGGCATAGGCGGCCTTTGGCCGCCGTGCTACCTAAAGAACGCCGACGCGAAGCGTCGGCTATGGCGCAGCGCGGTGGAAGGGGCGCCTGCCTCGTCGCATTATGAGAGCGCCGTCGCGAATCGTCGGAAACGCCAAACGGCTTCGCCGCAAACTCTCGGTGCCGGAAGCGCGCCTCTGGAGCAGGCTGCGCGCGCGACTGCCGGGTCAACCCATCTGCCGCCGCCAACATCCGATCGGACCCTACGTGCTCGATCTCTATTGCCCCAAGGCCCATCTCGCCATCGAGATCGATGGCATAAGCCACGATATGAGTGATCGACCGCAGCACGACGAGACTCGCGACATCTGGCTCAAGAAACACGGCATCACCGTCATCCGCGTTTCGGCCGCCGAACTAAACCGCAATGTCGATGAAGCGGCGGACGCCATCGTTCGATTGGCGGCGGAGAAGCTTTGAGGCCCGCGCCCCTTCCACCGCGCTCCGCGCGGTCCCCCTCCCCCGCTATCGCGGGGGAGGATGCAGCGTGCCAATGACCCGCGACCGCCCCGCGACACGTCTTTATCTGTTCACACCGGAGCTTGGCGATCCGTCGGCATTCTTGAAACAGCTCGACGCCGCCCTCGCCTCCGCCGACGTCGCCGCGGTGCTCCTTCGCCTCGCCGACGCCGACGAGCGCAGCCTCGTCAACCGCGCCAAGGCGGTCGCCGGCGTCGTGCAGCGCCGCGACGTCGCGCTCATCCTCGACGGCCGGCCGGAACTCGTCGGCCGCGCCGGCGCCGACGGCGCCCATCTCACCGGCATCGAGGCGCTCGCCGCGGCGCTGCCGGGGCTGAAACCCGACCGCATCGCCGGCGCGGGCGGCTTGCGCAGCCGTCATGATGCCATGCTCGCTGGCGAATCTGGCGCCGACTATGTGATGTTCGGGGAACTCGACCGCGGCGGCAGAAGGCCGCCTTTCCCGGCAGTCGAGGAGCGGGTGAAATGGTGGGCGGACCTCGTCGAAGTGCCGTGCGTCGGCTATGCCGGCAACATCGACGAGGTCACGGCGCTGGTGCAGGCCGGCGCCGATTTTGTCGCGCTCGGTGATTGGCTATGGACGGATCCGCAAGGCCCTTCGGCGCTGTTGGCGCAAGCGGCCGCCGCGCTCGCCGCACGATGACCGCGGCGCTGCGGCGGCTTGCGGCCGTGCTGGCGCTCGCCGCCCTCGCCGCCTCCGCCTGGCCGCTCGCCGCCGCGGCGGAAAATCCGCCGGCCAAGCCGAAGCCGCAGGCCCCGGCGAAACCGGCCGCGGCGGCGCCGGCCGCTCCCGCCGCGGCGCCGAACAAGAACGCACCCGAGCCCGATCTCGCCTACGGCGCCTATCAGAGCGGCTATTTCGCCACCGCCTTTGCGCTCGCCACCCACCGGGTCGAGGACAAGGCCGATCCGAAAGCGATGACGCTGCTCGGCGAGATCTATTCGCAAGGCCTCGGCGTGCCGCAGAACGATCAAAAAGCCGCCGAGTGGTACAAGCTCGCCGCCGACCGCGGCGACCGCGACGCCATGTTCGCGCTCGCCATGTTTCGCGTCGCCGGCCGCGCCGGCCCGCGCGACCGCGACGCCTCCGCCAAGTGGCTCGCCGCCGCGGCCAAGCTCGGCCATCCGCTCGCCGCCTACGATCTGGCGCTCCTTTACATCGAAGGCCAATTGTTCCCGCAGGATTTTGCCCGCGCCGCCGAGCTGTTTCGCGTCGCCGCGCAAGCCGGCAATGCCGACGCCCAATACGCCCTCGGCACGCTCTACAAATCCGGCCGCGGCGTGCCCAAGGATTTGCACGAGGCGGTGCGGCTGTTCGGCCAGGCCGCGCTCGGCGACAACACTGACGCCGAGGTCGAATACGCCATCGCGCTCTATAACGGCGACGGCGGGCTTGGCCGCAACGAGGAAGCCGCCGCGGCTTTGTTCAAGAAGGCGGCGCTGAAGAACAATCCGGTGGCGCAGGACCGCCTCGCCCACATCCTCGCCACCGGCAAAGGCGCGCCGGCCAATCCGACCGAAGCCGCCAAGTGGCACCTGATCTCGAAGGCGCGCGGCGAGACCGACTTCGCCCTCGACGACTACGTCAACCGCCTCGACGCCGCCACCCGCTCAGCCGGCGAAAAGGCGGCGAAGGTTTGGATCGACGCGATCAAGAAGCCGCCGGGGTGAGATTCGTAGCCTGGGTTGAGCGCAGCGAAACCCGGGAGCCGACATTTACGACTTCACCGCCGCTCCCGGATTTCGCTGCGCTCCATCCGGGATACTTGCTGCGAAGTCACGCTACAAAGAGGAATTCCCGCGACCGCTCGATATTCGCCTTCACATAAGGATTACGCATCGCGCCCGGCTCGACCAAGTCGACATTGCGGCCGAACAGCGCCTCGAGCGCTTCCTTGAGTTCGATATAGGTTTTCAGCGACAGCGCCGCGGGCGCGCCGGCATCGAACTCGACCAGAAAATCGAGATCGCTGCGCGCCGGGGCGAGTCGTAGCGAGCGTAGGGTGAGCAAAGGCGCAGAGCGCCGCGCCCACGTCTTTTGTTTGCACGAGAGACCGTGTTGGCTTCGCTTCGCTCAGCCCACCCTACAGACCTGCCCGTTTCGTCATTGTCGGGCTTGACCCGGCAATCCATGCGGCAACGAAGCCAGCGGCGACGTTTCGACGGATCGCAGCAACCGGACGTCAGCATGGACCACCGGGTCAAGCCCGGTGGTGACGACAGAAGGTAGCGAGCCAAACCGCGCAAAAGCTGTGAATCTTTGTGCGCCCTTTTGTTGAGCGATTTCAAAGCGTTGCGCCATTTCAAAGAATCACGTGGCGCCGTGAAACACGCCACGGGCAAAGCGATGGCTGAAATCCCGTAAAATTCAGACTTCGCCGCGTGGCAATAACCGCCTTTGTTTCAAACACTTAACGGCCTCGACCGATTCTTTGTTTGCTCGCGTCGTTGACGCGCCATGGTCTTTCAGTAGCAAACAAACATCCTGCTCCCTTAAGGGACGCCCCCCCGGAGGCATGCCGAAGGGCGGAGCGGGTGCGGTGCCCGCGGGCGGAATTTGCGCTCCGCTCCCGGGCGGCTCCGGCGGATACGCCCGTCCGGCATGACGACCGGACTGCGGGGTACGCCCCGCTGGACTGGGACGAGGTCAGATGCAGGTAACACCTGATGACGCCTCCGTTCCAGGAAGCGCGTAGCTGGAGTTGAGCGGCGGCGTTCGGTCGCTGCCGCGAGTCCGCGGTGGAACGCCGACAGGCGAGCGCGCCCGAAGCGCGTTGCGATGGCAACATCGCACTGCGTGGCGCGCGCCGCATCCGCACGATGCGGCCGTTGACTACGCGTCTGTCGGCGTTCCGCCTCCCCTCTTTCTTTGGTGAGGGAAGAGAAAAGCAAGCGGTGAGCGGTGGAGAGCGAAGCTTAAGTCTCGCATTCGCCGCAGGCCCTGCAGCAAACTCGAAACGCAATGCGGAGCGAGAGCGGGAAGGCTCGCGCGCATCCTGCCCCGCGCTAGCGGGGAAGGGGGACCATGCGAAGCATGGTGGAAGGGGCGCGGGCGGCTGAGCTTCGTTGTCGTCGCAGAACAATGAACGCGGACGAACTTGATCTACGTAGAACGCGAAATCATTCAACAAGGAAATGACTCGGACGAACTCATCCTCATCGTATAGCCGGCATGATCGAGTTGCGGCGCTGCAAGCGCCCCTTCCACCACCCTTCGGGTGGTCCCCCTTCCCCGCTATCGCGGGGCAGGAAGAAGGAAGGCCCGTCCCCCGGCGCCGCCACTTGCGCCGCCGCGCCGGCAACGCTACGCCACGCCATGCTGCATTCCGCCGTCATCAACGTCATGATCAAGGCCGCGCGCCGCGCCGGGCGCAACCTCAAGCGCGACTTGGGCGAGGTCGAGCACCTGCAGGTGTCGCTGAAGGGCCCGCGCAATTTCGTCACCGCCGCCGACCGCAAAGCCGAGGAGATCGTCTACGAGGAGCTCGCCAAGGCGCGGCCGGGCTATGGCTTCCTCGGCGAGGAAGGCGGCGCCCGCGAAGGCACCGACAAGAGCCACCGCTGGATCGTGGATCCTTTGGATGGGACCACCAATTTCCTGCACGGCATCCCGCAATTCGCCGTCTCGATCGCGCTCGAGCGCGATGGCTTGATCGTCGCCGGCCTCACCTACAATCCGGCCAACGAGGAGATGTTCTTGGCCGAGCGCGGCAAGGGCGCCTATCTCAACGACCAGCGCATCCGCGTCGCGGCGCGGCAAAAACTCGCCGACGCCGTGGTGGCCTGCGGCCTGCCCCATTACGGCCGCGGCGATCTCGTGCTCGCCCGCCGGGAGATCGCCGCCGCGCAGCAGCAGTTCGCGGGACTGCGCCGCTACGGCGCCGCCAGCCTCGACCTCGCCTGGGTCGCCGCCGGCCGGCTCGATGCCTATTGGGAGCGCGATCTGTCGCCCTGGGACATGGCGGCCGGCATTCTGTTGGTGCGCGAGGCCGGCGGCTTTGTCAGCGACTGCGACGGCGGCGACGCGATCTTCTTAAAGCGCGGCATCGTCGCCGGCAACGAGACCATGCAGCGCGAGCTCGTTCGGCTCTTGAGGGCCGCCGCCAAGGACACCACGGCCGCGCCATGACGGCGCCGCAAAGGCCTTGCCAGGTCGCAAATGCCGCGGGAAACGCCGCTTTGCCGTGCTTTTTTCCGTCACGAGCCCTGTGGCATTATGCGGCGATTCAAAGCATGATCGGCGGCGGGCTGGTGCCGGGCGTTTTTGGCAAGATCGTGCGGCAACGAAAGCGCAAGCGTCATGGGCCGCCGGAACCCGCGGCCGTGATCGGAAGGCCCTGAAGCAAACCGATGGCGAGCGACGAACACATCCCCGTCAAACTCACCTCGCCCACCATCTTCCTGGTCAGGATGCTGGTGTTCCTGATCCTGTGCGGCCTGATCGCCTATGTGCTGCACCAGCAGATCTTCAACGCCTTCCTCGCCAATCCGTGGCTCAACGGCCTGATCGTCGGCGTGCTGGCGATCGGCATCATCCTGTCGTTTGTTCAGATCGTGCGGCTGTTCCTCGAAGTCGGCTGGGTCAACAGCTACCGCAGCGCCGATCCGAAGCTCGAAGGCAAGCGGCCGCCGAAGCTCTTGGCGCCGATGGCGGCGATGCTCGGCCCGGCGCGCGCCGAGCATGTGGCGCTGTCGGCGCAGACCATGCGGGCGTTTCTCGATTCGCTCGCCACCCGGCTCGACGAGGCGCGCGACATTTCGCGCTATCTCACCGGCCTCTTGGTGTTCTTAGGGCTGCTCGGCACGTTCTGGGGCCTGATCGAGACGGTCGGTTCGGTCGGGTCGATCATCAACGGGCTGAAAGTCGGCGGCGACGCCGACTCGGTGTTCGAGGCGCTCAAGGAAGGCCTTGCCGCGCCGCTCGGCGGCATGGGCATCTCGTTCTCGTCGTCGCTGTTCGGGCTTGCCGGCTCGCTCGTCCTCGGCTTCCTCGATCTGCAGACGAGCCAGGCGCAGAACCGCTTCTACACCAATCTCGAGGACTGGCTCGCCACCACGGTGCAGGACGTCGGCGGCATCGGCGGCGGCGCGCCGGCCGGGCTCGCCGAAGCCTTCGAGCGGCTGCGCCGCTCGGTCGAGGACGGCGGCGCCAGCAAGGCCACCACCGCCGCCATGGCCAATCTCGCCGAGGCGATTCAGGGCCTGGTGCAGCACATGCGCAGCGAGCAGCAGATGATCCGCGACTGGGCCGAGGAGCAGGCCAAGCTCAACCGCGACCTGCGCCGCTTCATGGAGCGCACGCGCGAGCCCGCGGAGCGCTAGAGCTTTCTAAGGAGGCGCTATGGCGCTTGCCCGTTATCGCCGCGACGGCGGCATGAATTACTGGCCGGGATTCGTCGACGCGCTGTCGACCTTGATCCTGTCGATCATCTTTCTGCTCACCGTGTTCATGGTGGCGCAGTTCTTCCTGTCGCAGGAGATTTCCGGCAAGGACACCGCGCTGCAAAATCTCAACGCCAAGATCCTGCAGCTGAGCCAGCTCCTCTCGCTCGAGCAGACCGGCAAGACCACGCTGCAGGACGAGGTGGCGCAGCTGCGCGCCTCGCTCACCGCCGTCCAGGGCGAGCGCGACCGGCTGCGCGGCGCCGCCAATGCCGCGGCCGATCAAAACGCCGGCGGCGCGTCCGACGCCGAGGCCGCCACCGCCAAGCTCGACCTGGAGAAGGCGGCGACCGCGCGCGCCATCGCCCAGATCGAGAACCTCAACGAGCAGATCAAGGCGCTGCGCACCCAGATCGGCGCGCTGGAGCAGGCGCTCGG
>Ga0335081_10015611_pt1 | contig 12285 bp, 12 predicted proteins | sample Lox_Sample_35_FD_206713 | JGI IMG/M metagenome (GOLD analysis project Ga0335081, IMG submission 206713) | Soil microbial communities from Loxahatchee National Wildlife Refuge, Florida, United States - Lox_Sample_3.5 | ecosystem: Environmental > Terrestrial > Soil > Wetlands | place: USA... | reverse complement strand
CGGACGGCCGCCAGCACGGCTACACGTCCGGCGTCCGCTCCCCCGCCGGATGGATCCGCTCACGGCTCGCCGCATGGTCCGGACCGAACGGCGTCCCGCTGCCGTCCCGCAGCCAGCGCCTCGCCGATGTCCGCCGCCAGGTTCTCGCCGACCCGGCCGCCCGCCGAGCCCGCGACGCGGCCGCCCGGGCCCAGGCCGCCGACTACCCGGCGCAGGCCGCCCGGGCCCGGGAGATGCTGCGGGCCCGGCTCACCGCTGCCCGCGCTTTAGGCCGAAGTTCCCCCCGAGCCGATTACCTGATGCGTTTGACCAGGTGGTAGAGCCCTTGATCGCGGAGATTACATGACTACGTAGTCATGGGCTGAGGCTGTTTCACCTGGTTAACGCCTATGTCGGCCCGCCGCTAGGGGGAACTGCGGTTTAGTCCCCCAAGCTGAGTGACCGCCGGAGCTCGCCCTCCGTGCCGCCGTGCAACCTGGTCGGCGTTTGGCGATGAGCAGGCCGATGGCCAGGCCGATGGCCAGGCCGATGAGCGTGTTCTCCGTAATCCGTTCCCCTGGGGCGCCCGGTAATAATCGAGCCGTGAGCACCGCTGCCAGGCGCGCTGCAGTTGCAGGGTTGATGAGGCGGGCAATCCCGTGCGGATGCAGAAGGACCGGAACCGGTCTGGCCAGCCGACGCCCGGGCGCACGCTGACCGGCGGCTGAGGCGTGGTCAGTCCCAGCCGCGCCCGATTTCCGGTGGCGGAATTGCCCACGGCCGGAACATTCCACCCGTTGACGACTCCAAGGACGAGAGGTTCCGCTAGCGGTCCGCAGCTAAGGGGGCCTAGCCCTGGCCTAGCCCGTAAGTCACCAAAGGCCGCCCCAGGAGTTACCGGCGAGGACGACCGCGGCCGCCCTGCTGGGCGGGTTCCCGTGCAGCGAGGAGATCGGTGATCTCCTCGGGTGTCATCGCCTCCCGAAGACGGTCAAGTGCAAACCGCACGACGGAGCTGCGGCTGATGACCTTCCGGCCTCCGCGGCGCACGTTCGCGTACTCGCATTCAGTCAGCCACAGGTCGTTCTCGCGATCCAGCCACACCTGGCGAGGCTCGAGCGGGAGCGCGACGTCCCGCGTAAGAGCGGGAGGTTTGGCCTTCCTACGGGGTGCTGGAGTGCTACTCGCTCCCCGTGGCGTAGCCGGGGCTTCGGGTGCCGGTACGGCGGGGGCCTCGGCGGGGTTCGGTGCCGCGGCCGGCTCGGCCTCGGTTGCAGCAGAAGGCGCCGCTGGCGCATCACCGTTGCCCGCAACAGTCAGATCGATTACCTGGGCGCTGTTGTCCTGTGGCTCCGTGCCCTGCGTGGCGGGGCGCGGATGGCTCGGCGGAAGCGGCCGCCGGGTTCGGCGCGCCTGCTGCTCTTGAATGCGCTCGCTCAACTTAGCCATAGGATTCCACCGCGCTCGTGACGGCCCGAAATTCCTCCACTGCCCGGTCAAGGCGGTTCGGGATGGGGTCGTAGCTGGTAAGGGCAACTCGCAGCTGGCGGCGGGCCAACCACGGGTAGAACGAGATCACGTCTGTCTGTGGCACGTCCCCGGCCTCGGACAGGATGCTCTCGAGCCGCTGGACAAGTGCCACCGGCGGCGAAGCCGGGACCTTGCTCGGAACTACGAGGATCGGATAACCCTTCAGCTCAGCCAGGGTGCCTTCGAGGGCGTCGAGTTCCCGCATACCGAGCACTACCGGCATGACCACCACCGACGCCGCTGCAAGGGCACCGAAGGCAATCGCTCCCCCGCCCGGATGTGTGTCGATGACTACCCAGGGGCGTTCCCATTCCACGGCCCACTTAGCGAGCCGGTCCCGCATGTCGGCGGGCTCGGGCTGGTTGACAGCAAGATCCGGATGGGATGGGACGAGGTCTGGGCGGCGCTCCTCGGTCACGATGGACGGCGTTCGATCGGAGCCAAGTGCATCGACAAGGGGGCGGCGGGGCTGACGTTCGCGGGTGTTATAGCCCCACATTCCGCTCGCTCCCCCAGCATCCCAGTCGAGGTCAACGAGCACAGCACGAAGGCTGTAGGCCAGCTCATAGCTGAGAGTTGTCTTACCCACGCCGCCTTTGCCGGCGTAGACGGTGACGATCTTCGTAGCCGAGGGCGACACGAGGCGCTCTGAAGCAGCATCACGGTTACGGCGGTGGCGACCAGCCAGGTCACTCCCCTCCTCTTTTGCTCGCTTCCGCTTAGGCCAGATCACGCCCGACATTATGACCGGCCTGGACCTCAAATACCGCGCATTTCAGCTATCGGGCGAGTCGGATGGTCCACTGGCGGAATCCTCCGCAGGTTAGGTACCGGACCACTGAGCGCCTGAACGATCGAGCGTGCGGGCACCTTGAGATGTGCGCCTTTGCGCACGCTACCCACTGGAGTCTTGGAACAGCCCACATGCCTAATGCTGGAGTAGCGGAGTGGCTGACTACCTCACTTTTCAGCCTCTGGGCAGCTGAGCAACCCCGCTGTCGGTCCATCGAGCAGGCGGACATCCGATAGATCGGGCATGCGACCACTCGGACATGCGAAGTGTCTCACACTTCCAGCCTCTTGCACGTAGGGATGCGAAAAGCTGGAAGGTTCCACAATTCCGATGGCGGAATTGTGAACCATTGAAAGCGCCCGAATGCTCGGTGTTCCAGTTGTGGCCAGTCGGAACGGCGGAGCCACCCTCAAGCCAATCGTCGTGACGCTGTGACGTGTGACGGCCGACGCCACCGCGGCGCCTGGTTGAGAGGCCGCACCTGGGGGGGCCGGTGAGAGGCCGCGCACCTCGTTGTCAGTGATTCGGTCATTGTGGTGTCAGCGCACTGGTCACGAGGCCAGGCCAGGCCACGATCCCGGCCCGGGGATCAATGGACCATGGTTGGCGCTGAGATTGATCTTGCTGGCTACTCGTCCTCTGGGCGGCTGGAGGACCTGGGCCTGAAGGCGTTCGCGAAGGTCGGCTTCCTCGGGGGCGTCAGCGGGTCGTCGGGGCGCCGGATACGGACCTGCTTGGGGGCCGGATCGGCAGGCCGTCGTTCGCGGCGGCCTGCTCGGCTTCGGCGAGCGCCCGGTAGAGGGAGGCGACGGACGGCGACTTGCCCGCGTTCCTCCCGGTCTTGATGGTGAGCTTCTTCGCGATGTCCGGGACGGGGACGCCATTGTCCTTCAGTGCGAGGGCGACGGTGAGCATGTCGTCGTCGATGACCTTCGGCCGTCCGCCGTGGCTGCCCTTGGCGGCGGCGACGACCTGGCCTTCGAGGGAGCTTCTCCCGGATGTAGTTGCGCTCGGTCTGCCCGGCGACGGCGAGTACGGCGAAGAACATGGCGCCCATGCCGTTGGGGGGTCGTAGATGCCGGTGAGCGGGCCGGTGAGGAGTTCGAGCTGGATGCCGCCGGCCTGGAGCTCGGCGGACAGCGTCATCAGCTCGGCGGCGTTGCGGGCGAGGCGCTTGAGCTCGTGGACGGTGAAGATGACGGGCGTCTCGGGCGCGGCCTCCTTGAGCTGGTGGGCCAACGCGAGCGCCTTCTCCAGCTCGGGCCGGATCTTGACGCGGGAACCCTCGATCGACGGCGGCGGCTGTCACGCCGGTGCCCGCCGGTGGCCGGGCAATGACTCAAATCGCGCGGCCGATGTGAACCATTCCGGGGGATTCCGCCGTAAGACCAGTCAAACCGGCAAGGGGACATGCCGGGGGAGGGGGACTCGATGAGCGTATCGTCATTGGCAGCTGGCCCCGCAGCAAGGCGCCACCAGCCCAAGCCGGACCCGCAGCCTGACGGGGAGTGGCACGAACGCGTTAGCGATGGCGAAGGCGACGGCGAGCCGGTCGAATGGAACGTCCAGGTCTTCCTGACCGGGGACGTGATCACCCGCAAGGTCTTCCGTGGTATCGACGACCCGGCCCACTGCGGGAAGCCCTGGAAGCAGTTTTGCCATGCTCGCACCGAGGATGAAGGCGAAGTCATCTGGCCGACCTGGCCGGGCAGGTCACAAGATGAGGCCGCCGCATCGCCCTCGCCGCTGGCCGATGCGCAGGAGTACTGGCGCACTGTCGGAAACCGGCTGCGCGACTCCGCGAAGTGGACGGCGGTTGTGCTCGGGGCTGCCCTGGCGACGGTGATCGGCACCTCACCGCTGGCCGGGATGAGGGAGCACAGGCCGCAGCCGGGCGCCATCTTCCTCGGGGCCGTGGGGCTCGTCTTCCTCGGCGTCACCATTCTCTTGGTCTTGCAGGTCATGCGGCCGCAGGCGGTGTCCTTCGCCGACGTGCAGAAAGCCAAGGAGGGGGGAAGTGGTGGCTTCCGCAAACAGCGCTCTGCAAGTGGCAGACGATCGTCAAAAACCAGCAGGACCTGTACTTGCCATGCGGGGTCAAGTGCCTCACCGGCCTGCGTCAATCGATGATCGCCGAGGAAATAACCTTGGTGGCGCTGTCCTGTGCCACAGGGAAAGCATGCGATCAGGCATCTCGCGAGAAACTACGCCAGGCTCAGGCCGCGCGGGCCGCCAGGCTGCGGCAGTTGCGGGCCGCGGCTGCCATGGTCGCGACGGTCGGGGAGTACTACACGCTGCGGTACCGCAGCAGCTGGGCCACCTACGGCGGGATCCTGTGCGGCCTGTCGGCAACGGCGGCCATCGTCCTGGCCTTCGCATGGCCGTCGCACTGATTCTCAGCCCCTGCCCGGGGTCTACTCCTGGACTAGCCCAGGAGTAGCCCTAACCGCGGTCGCCTGCACGGTGCGGGGCGCTAAGCACGCGCCAATACGAACAAGTCATCATTGATTGAACCTGCTCAAGACGGGAATAGAACACAGAGACGAAAGCGCCTCGCCTAGTGTTCGTGCGAACACAGCGGAGGAAGACGCGAGGCGCTTTCGTCCCTTCTGTAACGACACGGTAACGTGTGAATCAGGCACTTGCCAGACTCTCCGCCTCGGGGGGTGTTATCGGGCGTAATGCGAACCCCAGCCCGGCCGGGTCCGCGCTTCCCGGCGGCCAGCTCGCTCCTCGCCGTCCAGCAGCGCCAGTGCCCGGCGAGCTCGTCCCAGGTTCACCAGCATCACCTGCGCCTTCCGCCCGGTCCGCGGCTGGAGGAATGAGTCCCGGAATCGGCCGTTTCCGGGACTGTCGGGCCGCCTGCCCTTCCGGTGGCTGAAACCGTCCCGGAAACCAGTCCCGAATCCGCGTGTCGCTGCCCGGGTTGCGGGACGGTAATTGGGACGATTGGCGGGTGAGCATCCCGGGCGGCTTCGACAACAGTGTGCGGATCGGCTACGCGCGGGTCAGCACCCGGGCCCAGGATCACCAGGCGCAGCTGGACGCGCTGGCGGCCGCGCACTGCCGCGAGGTCATCGTGGAGACCGCCAGCACCCGCGATGCCCGGCCCAAGCTGACCGCCAGCTTGGGCACGCTCCGCCCCGGCGACACGCTGGTGATCTACAAACCCGACCGGGTGGCCCGGTCGATGAAGGAGCTGCTGGTGCTGCTGGAAGATCAGCTGCACGCCCGCGGCATCAACCTGCACATCCTGACCGGGATCTGCGCCGGGCTGCACCGCCCGGACGGGGCCACGATCGCCGGCAAGATGCTGTTCATGGTGGCCGCGATGGCCGCGGAAATGGAACGCGACCTGATCCGTGAACGGACCCTGGACGGGCTGCGCGCCGCCCAGGCCCAAGGACGCCGCGGCGGCCGGCCCCCCGCGGTCGATGAGGACGTGCTGGCGATCGCCCTGGCCCGCCGCCAGAAAGGCGAGCCGGTGACCGCGATCGCCCGCCACCTGAGCATCGGCCGGTCCACCTTGTACCGGGCGCTGGGCACAGCCAGCCACGGTCAGCTAATGACAGCCGAGCCAGGCACGGGCGCACAGTGAACGGGCAGCCGATCCTGGACGCGTTCTCGCCGGCCGCGCCGTCTTCGTCCTCGCTTGGCCGTTTGGGCACCATAGGTGACAGCCCGTAGAGTCGGACTCACGGTGTGTCCGCAGCGACAGGAGAACGAGATGATGGCCCGGACCCTGCCGATCCCGGCCGGGCAGCCGCCGGGCGCAGCCCGGAAGGCAGCCGGGCACGCAGCCGGGCAGGTCGTCACGCTGGCCGGCGCCGAGGCGGTGGCGGTGCAGGCGGCAGCGTCCATCACGCGGGCCGCCGTGCTGTGGCCGCTGATCCCCGCGGCCCACGCGGTGGCCGGCCTGGCCAGCGCGCTGGGCCCCTGGCTGCCGCTGCGCCCGCTCCCGGGCCAGTCGGTGGTCGTGGTGATGCCCGGATCGGGCGGTGCCGGGCGGGGCGCGGCGGTGCCCGGCAGCGCACCGGGGGCGGGGCGCGCGGCCGGTGCGATCACGGTGGGGGTGGAGGAGGAGTTCGTGCTGCTGGACCCGTCCACCGGCGCCGTCGTGCTGGCCGGCCCCGAGCTGGTGCGGCTGCTGGATGGGGAGCCGGGCGTGCAGCAGGAGCTGATGCGGTTCCAGGTGGAGACGGGAACCGGGGTGTGCACCGGCCTGGACGAGGTCGGCGGCGAGCTGGTCAGGCTGCGGCGGCTGGCCGCGGCCGCCGCGGCGCGTCTGGGCTGCCGCCTGGTTGCGTCGGGGGTCGCGCCGTACCGCACGCCCGGGCTGGCCGCCGTGACCGGGCAGGCCCGGTACCGGGAGCTGGCCCGCCGGTACGGCCGGGTGGTGGCCGAGGCCGGCACCTGCGGCTGCCACGTGCACGTCGGGGTGCCCTCCCGGGATCTGGGCGTCCAGGTGCTGGCGCGGCTGCGGCCCTGGCTTGGGCCGCTGCTGGCGGTCACCGCCAACTCCCCGATCGCCGGCGGGCACGATACCGGCTGGGCCAGCTGGCGGCATGTGATCCAGTCACGCTGGCCGACCGCGACCCCGCCCGCGGTGTGGCCGGACGCGGCCGCCTACGACGCGGCGGTCCGCGGCCTGATCGGGCAAGGGGCGGCGCTGGACGAGCGGAGCGTCTACTTCCTGGCCCGGCTGTCCCCGCGCTACCCGACCGTCGAGGTCCGGGTCGCCGACGTCTGCCTCGACGCCGGCACCGCGGTGCTGGCGGCGGGGCTGACCCGCGCCCTGGTCGCCACCGCCCTGGCCGAGGCCCGCCGGGGCACGCCGGTAACCGCCGCCCCGGCCCGGCAGGTCGCCGCGGCCGTAACCGCCGCGGCGCGGGCCGGGCTCGCCGGGCCAGCAGCCGACCCGGTCACCGGGCAGGCAGTCGACGCGCCGGTCCTCCGCGCCCGCCTCCTCGATCATGTCTCCCGCGCGCTGACCGAGCTCGGCGACACCGAGACGATCACCGGGCTGCTGTACCGGCTCGACCAGCGGGGGACCGGAGCCGGCCGCCAGCGGGCCCTGTTCACCAGCGCCGCCTCCACGCCCGCGTTCATCACCGCACTGGCCCGCGCGACACTGTCCGGCCACGAACCGGCCCGGCCCCCGCCACCGGCGAGCCGGACGGCGATCCGGGCCACGACGGTACGGGCGACCGCCGGCCCAGACCCGGCCACCTCTACCGAGCGGAACGCTGAGCTGGGCGGTGCCGCGGTCGCGGCCAGCCCGGACTTCCCGCGGCTGCCGCCGGCGACGGCGATCCGCGCGATGATCCACGCCACGACGGTCAGCATGGCGGTGACCAGCGCAGTCTTCGCGCAGCTGCGCCAGGGCCAGGGACTTAGCACGCCATGACACATGCCGGCGGTGACAGCGCCGCATCAGGGTCCCGCGAGCAGATCAGCGGGCAGCTGCGGGCCGTCCGCGTGCTCACCGGCCTGCTGCAGCGCGGGGACCGCGAGCACCTGCCCGTGCTGGAGTGGACGATCAGCCACCACGGCGCCCAGGTCACCGGACGGTCCTACGCCCAGCCGGGCAGTGCCCGCCGGGCCGCTCTCGCCGCCTGGGCCGCGGCGCTCGGCATCACCCTCGGCGAGGAACATCACCAGGACAGCAGGATGACCACGATCACCGGCACCGCTAAGCCGGAACGCACCCGGCACGGGGCCGCGGCGATCACCCTCACCGGCGACATCTGGGAGGACTGACCCCCCGCGGGGGAAGCTGTCACGAGCCGCAAACGAGCATAGGGTCTCTGGTTACGGCAGTGCCTGCCGTGGCGCAGGAGCAGCGTCCGTGCGTGCGGTGAAGATCGATGAGGACGAGCTGATCGAGTGCTGGACGCTTGTCGGCGAGGTGCTGGGGCAGGTCGCGGACAAAATGGGCGTCACCACGGCACGGGTGAGCCAGATCGAGCATGGCCGGGTGGACCGGGCCGCGATCCGCGGTTGCCTGGGGCGGCACTGCCGCCGGGCGGGGGAGCCGCACAGAGAGTCCGGCGGCTGCAGCGGCGTAGCCGACGCCACGACTGCGGGTAGGTCTGGGATCGCCGGGTCGTCATCGTCATGCCCGGCCCCCGTGCTGCTGGTTTACTGCGCCGGCTGAAAGTGCCAGCCTGGACGGGTGAGGCCGAGGGTCCGGTACTGCGCCACGCCCGCGGGCCGCGTCGCGTACTCGACGGCGGGCGCCGGCCCGGCGCTGTTGTGCGATTCAGGCTGGATCACCCATCTTCGCGGGCAACTGGAGCTGTTGTCCTTCGGCAGCTTCATTGAGCGGCTGGCCGAGCGGTTCACCGTAATCCGCTACGACAAGCCCGGGTGCGGCCTGTCTGACCGGGACGGGGTCGATCTGTCGTTCAACGGGCAGATGACCGCGGCGCTGGCGGTAGCCGACGCGGCCGGCGCCGGCCGCTTCCGCCTGTTCGGGGCCTCGCAGGGCGGCCAGCTGGCCGCCGCGATCGCGGCGAAGTACCCGGACCGGGTCGAGGCGCTGGTGCTGTACGGAATGTGCGCCAGCGGCAGCGATCTGGCGCCTGCCGGGGTCCGGGACTCGGTCGTGGCACTGGTGCGGGCCCACTGGGGGCTGGGGCTGAAGGCGCTGGCCGGGGCCTTCATCACCGATCCCACCGCAGAGGACATGGCGGCGTTCGCCCGGTTCCAGCGGGCCAGCGCCTCGGCCGCCGTGGCCGCCCGGCTGCTGGAGATCTACTACGGCACCGACATCCGGGCACTGCTCCCGGCGATCCGGGCGCGCACGGCGGTGCTGCACCGCGAGGCGGACAAAGGCACCAGGTTCGAGCTGGGGCGGGAGGTCGCCGCGCTGATCCCCGGGGCGACGCTCATCCCGCTGCCGGGGTCGAGCCACCTGTTCTACCACGGCGACTGGCCAGCGGTCCTGGAGGCGATGCTCGGCTTCCTGTGCGAGCAGGCGGGCCCGCGGCCGCGGCTGACCGGCCGTGAGCTCGAGGTGGCCGAGCTGGTCGCCGGGGGGCTGACCAATCAGGCCATCGCCAGGCGCCTGTCCGTGGCACCGCGCACCGCCGAGGCGCATGTGGAGAACATCCGGCGCAAGCTGCAGGTGCACTCCCGGGCCCAGATCGCGGCCTGGGTCACCCAGCAGCGGCTGCGCCCCGGCGCGGCTCGGTAGTTCGCCCGACGCACCCACCCGGGCACGGCCGCCCCAGCCGGGGAGAACGGGGAAATTGCCGGCAGTTCACCCGATAGCCGCCCCAGGCCGGACGGTTCTAGCGTCAAGGCATGTCACACGCCACGAAGCCAGCCCGCCGCCTGGCGGCGGACCCTGCGGGTCACGCGGCATCAGCCCCGGCCGGCCTGTTCACGCCTCCCGGTCTGCCCGGGGCAAAGCCCGCAAACTGCCCGCGCATTCGTAGTGCGGGCCGGAACGGTCCCGGGGCCGTGAACCGAACCCAGGCGGTACGAGCCGGTAGCCGCGCCACCGCCGCGATCCGGCCGGTGCGCCCGGCGGACCTGCCCGCGCTCAGCGGCTTCTTCGAGGATCTATCCGTGGAGAGCCGCTATCTCAGATTCTTCGCCCCGGTCAGTCCCGCCGGCAGCCTGCTCCGCCTGCTATCCGGCGGGCCCGCCAACGTCGACGCCGTGGTCGCCGTCGCGGACGGCATCATCGTCGGGCACGCCATGGCCACGGACCGGACCGAAGCCGAGGCCTCCGAGGATCCCTGCGGTGCCCGGGTGACCGACATCGGCGTGGTCGTCGCCGACGCCTGGCAGCGGCAGGGCGTGGGCGCGGCGCTGATGCGCGCGCTCGCCACCCGGGCACAGGCTCGGGGCGTGACGTCGCTGGCGATGGACGTGCTGCCCGGCAACCGGCGGGTGCTCGCCATGATCATCGGCCACTGGCCGGCGGCCGTCATCAGGCATTCCCCGGACGGCCTTAACATCCGTGTCCCGCTGCTGCGGTTTCAGCTGCCGCAGCCCCAAGGCCTGGGTGATCAGACGGCCGGCGGCGCGGCACGAACGCATGCGGCCGAGCCTGCGCGAACGCTGCGGGTCATACCGTCAGCTGGGCACCGGATCTGACCGGGCCGAGGAGGAGCTGATGGCTACCACGTCAGCCGGCCTGGCGGCGATGCCATACCCGCAGCACACGGCGGCCGGCATCGGGCCCCGAGGTCGGCCACGTCGGCGGCGCAAGCTCATCGGCCCGCGCGCGTTGTGCAGCAGCAGCCGGATGATCGCCGCGCTGCGCAGGCCGGGCGGACCGCCACGCAGGAGAAGGCGGCCCGGCTCGACGCCGAGGCCCGCGAGGCGGAAGCCCGGCAGATGGCTGAGGAGATGGCCTGCCAGGCCGAGCAGGCCCAGGCCGGCACCGAGTCCGCCCGCGCTGACGCCAGCGCGGCACGCGCGGAGCTCCAGGCCCGCATCGCCGAGCACGAGGCAGAGCTGCAGCGGAGCCGCGAGGAAACGGCCCGGGTAATCGAGGCCGCCCGGGAAGACGCACGGACCCAGGTCGCGGAAGCCGCGCGCGCCACTGACGCTCGCGTCGCCGAGGCCGAGCGTCAGGCCGGGGAGCTGGTCAGCCGGACCAAGCCCTCGCTGAGGCCACCCAGCACCGGGGAGCCGCTGAGCAGGCCGAGCGTCGTGCCGTGGCCGCCGAGACGCGGGCCGAGGCAGCCAGGGCCGACGCCGCCCGTGCCCGAGAGGACGGCGCCCGGGCGCTCGACCAGGCCAGGGCCGACGCCGCGCGGGAACGTGACGAGCTGCACGAGGCCATGGAGGCCCGTATCGAGACCGCCGCCGAGGCCCGCGCCACGGCATTGGAGGAGGCCCGGGCCGACCTGCGGGCACGTGCTGAGCGTGCTGAGCGCGAGCTCGACCAGGCGCGCGGCGAGCTGGCGCGGCTACGGCAGGACGCCGTCGGCGAGGCGGAACAGGCGACTACCCGGCCACCGCGGCGGCGGCGCGGCCAGGCCTCAGAGGAGAGCTGAACCTGACCACCGAAACGATGAGCGTCTCCCAAGCCAGTTCTCGGTATCGGCGTGGGGCGAGCTGCGCGGCGAGCGGAAGGTGTCCGTGTCCTCCGCGTCCTGGTCGCCGGTCAGCACGCCGGCCCGATCGAGCACAGCGAGGACGGCTGGGTGGCGCAAGCCCACGGGCTGAAGCCTTCCCGGCCGGCGACTTCGAGCTGCCGATCGCGGTCGCGATCGGCGTGTTCGGCGCCACCAGCGGGCAGGCGCTGGCCGGCGTGGCCGGCCCGGTCATCGAGGTGCCCGTCATACCCGGTTGTTACCGGCACCCTTGCGCAGCCGGGGGCAGGTACCGCACCGGCCCCCGGCCCGGGCAGCCGGCGCGTGCTGCCGGCATAGGCGGCGATCTCCCCTGAACCAAGGCCACGGCAGGCCGGCCACGGCGAACTGACACCACCAATCGCCGCCGCGACCGTGACAACTCCACCCGGACCGCACTCACCCCTTACCAGACGTCGCCAGGACGGCACCGCGCCTCACTCAACGGCTAGCGGTGCCTGTCCGGTATCAGCACCTGCTGGAGGGCGTCGAAGTCCTCGACGCATTTGCCCGCGCCGACCACGACCGATTCCAGCGGATTGACGGCCAGGCAGACCGGCATCCCTGTTTCTTCGCCCAGCCGCTCATCGAGGCCGCGCAACAGCGCACCACCCCCGGTCAGGGCGATACCGCGGTCCATGACGTCGCCGGCCAGCTCGGCCGGGCACGTGTCGAGCGTGGTCTTGACGATGTCCACGACGGTGCTGACGGGTCCGGCGATCGCGCGCCGGATCTCCCCGCCAGAAATAACGACGGTCTTTGGCAAGCCGCTGACCAGGTCACGGCCGCGGATCTCGGTGTGCGGCTCCTCGGCGGACGGGCAGGCCGACCCGATCGCCATCTTGATCTCCTCGGCGGTCCGTTCGCCCAGCATGAGCGAGTGTTCTT
>Ga0335081_10015610_pt1 | contig 12286 bp, 9 predicted proteins | sample Lox_Sample_35_FD_206713 | JGI IMG/M metagenome (GOLD analysis project Ga0335081, IMG submission 206713) | Soil microbial communities from Loxahatchee National Wildlife Refuge, Florida, United States - Lox_Sample_3.5 | ecosystem: Environmental > Terrestrial > Soil > Wetlands | place: USA: Florida... | reverse complement strand
CTCACGCCTCTATTGGCCCATCATGTGCCGTCGCGGATGTAAAAGGTGATCAAGTTACAGTCTGGGCAAGCACACCCGGACCTTATCCATTAAGCGGTGCACTGGCTCAAATGCTTGGCTTGCCAGTCGAAAATGTGCATTTGATCTATATGGAAGGTGCAGGCAGCTACGGGCAGAATGGTGCCGATGATGTCGCCGCAGATGCAATTATCCTGTCTCAAGCAGTTGGCAGACCGGTGCGGGTCCAGTGGACGCGCGAGGAGGAGTTCGCGTGGGAGCCACAAGCTCCTGCGATGGTGATGGAAGTAAACGCCGGATTGGACGCGCAGGGAAACGTGGTTGCTTGGGATTATCATGTCTGGTCGCCATCGCATGTTGCTCGTGCGCGTTTTGCCGGTCAATTGGTGACTATGCAATTGCTATCCGGGCAGCCTGCTCCACAGTCCCGCTTCTCCTTCGGTGCCGAGCGAAACGCCCAGACCAATTACTCTTTCCCAGTGCAGCGTGTGACCGTCCATTATTTGGGCAATTCGCTTTTACGAGCCTCCTCATTTCGAAGTCTGGGTGGGGCGGAGAATACCTTCGCCAATGAGTCGTTCATGGATGAAGTGGCAGTCGCGGCAGGGGTGGACGCGTTGGAGTATCGTCTGTGCTATATGGCTGATCCTCGTGAGCGCGCGGTGCTGCAAGCTGCCGCCGAAAAGGCCGGCTGGGAGTCACGCCCATCGCCTCGGAAGGATCAGGGCCAAGTCGCGGAAGGACGCGGGGTTGCCTTCGCTCGTTATGAAAACGATCAAGCCATCGTTGCCTGCATCGCTCAAGTGCAGGTGGATCGAACCAGCGGTATTGTGCGGGTAAATCGCGTCGTTGTGGCGCACGACTGCGGACTCATCATCAATCCGGATGGCGTCAAGAATCAGATCGAAGGCAATGTGATTCAATCTCTCAGCCGGGCACTCAAGGAGGAAGTGCAGTTCGACGAGCAACGCGTGACAAGTATTGACTGGGAAACTTATCCTATTCTGACATTCTCCGAGGTCCCCGAAGTGGAAATCGTTCTCATAAATCAACCCGACCAGCCGGCTGTCGGTGCGGGCGAACCTTCGACGGTGACGACGGCCGCGGCGGTTGCTAACGCAATCTTCGACGCTGCCGGCGTACGACTTCGACAAATCCCGTTCACTCCCGAACGGGTCAAGGCTGCTCTCCATTGATTTGGATGTGCCTTCCAGTTGACAAAAGACTCTTTTCGGATAAAATACATTTCGCAAGCCGAAGTGGCGGAATTGGCAGACGCGCTAGGTTCAGGGCTTAGTGGCCGCGAGGTCGTGAGGGTTCAAGTCCCTCCTTCGGCATCTCTCAAACTGCTGCGACGTTCGCAGTTGCCCGCTGGAAAGGCGGGCTTTCTTATTTATTGATGACCATTTCGAAGGGTTTCACTCGTTGGATTAGGATTTTCGAGATCGTTTTATTTGTCGGATTGATCGCCGGTTTTTTTATTTATGTGCCTTTTCAAAAAGTCCTCGACGCGATCAAAGAAACCATCCCTTCGTTTTTTTGGATTTCTGCCCTGCTTGGTTTGCCATCATTATATTTGGATTCTATTCAATTGTGGATTCTCGTTCGCCGTCAAGGAATTCACATTCCATTAATTAAATTATTTGAGATCAATTGGATCATTCGCTTTTATTCGTTCTTCTCTCCCCTTTCCACGGTTGGCAGCGCAATGCGCTGGTATAAACTGTCTGGGGATGGAAAAGCCACGGAAGCCCTGACTGCCGTGGCGGTCAACCGTTTATTTGATACGTTTATCGCCATTGCGTTCGGTATGTTTTGGGTGATCGGCTCTTTGGAACATTCGCTTATCCAACCCGTAACATTTATATTTTTGCTCATTATTATTTTGGTCGTCTGGTTAATCGTTACTCGTTTTTTACCACCACTCTTGAACTGGGTGCAAAAAAGGAATCAATCGCGTTCTCCGTTGCTGAAACAAGCTGGGAACTTTCTCGGTAAACTTGCCTTCTCTTTGGCTGTTTACTCGAAATTTTCCGCGTTTGAACTGCTGGTTTTAATTGTTGTTGGGCTGAGCGGCGAAGTGATGAACCTGCTGGCGTATTTTCTTCTGATTCAGTCTTTGCAGATTCAGATTCCATTCACGGAACTTGGCTGGATGCGTTCAATTTTCTTTATGGCTTCCCTGATTCCGGTTACACTGGTGGGCGGTTTGGGTCTTCGCGAGATCAGCGTCATTGCGCTTATGTCCGCATTTGGCATTCCAGCCGACCTCTCCGGAGCGTACGCGTTCTTGCTTTATGTGCGCTCGGTCATCTTAAGCTTAACCGGTGGCATGATAGAATTAAGTTCTCTACTCCCCGCAAAAAGGTAACTGGATGCGAGTCTGTTTGATTTGTGTTGAGATCTTTGCTTGGGGAAAATATGGGGGTTTCGGTCGTTCCACGCGGATGATTGGAAAAGAGTTAACTGGCCGCGGAATTGAAGTAATTGCTGTTGTGCCGCGTCGCGCAGGACAGAGGGCTGTTGAAATGCTCGACGGCATTCGTGTGCTTGGGTTTGAATCCCGCCAACCTTTTTCAGCGATTGATCTTTTCAGAGAAGCTGATGCAGACATCTATCATTCTCAAGAACCATCTTTTGGCACATATCTTGCTCAATGGGCCATGCCAGATCGCAAGCACGTTGTTACGTTTCGTGATACGCGCGATTTGAAAGATTGGTGGATTGAATTTAAGTATCCATCTTTAAGCAGGGCGCAAGTACTTTCGAACTTTTTGTATGAAGATAATTTTCTGGTCCACCGCGGAATCCGCAAAGCGGATCTATGTTTGGCGGCATCCAAATTGCTAATCCCCAAAGCACGGAAGAAATATCACTTGGCTACCGATCCGCTTTTTATGCCTTCACCAATTCTTTTTCTGGAAACCGTTCAGAAGTCAGAACGACCACTGGTGTGTTTTGTCGCGCGACTAGATCGTCGGAAGCGTCCGCAGATCTTCCTGGAGTTGGCGCGCCAGTTTCCTGAGGTCCAATTCGAAGTAGTTGGAATGGGGCAGGACAAAAGACTGGATCAAAGCTTGCGAAGCGAGTACAACGACCTACCCAATGTAAAGTTTCATGGCTTTGTTGATCAATTCAACAGCAATATTCTTTTAGATTTCTTGGCGAAGAGTTGGGTCTTGATTAATACATCTGCGCGCGAAAGCCTACCGACTACATTTATAGAGGCCGCCGGACACGGCTGTGCGATCTTAAGTGAAATCGACCCAGATGGTTTCGCATCCAATTTTGGATACAATGTTACAGACGGTGATTACATTACAGGATTGCTCATGTTGTTGCAGAAGAATATCTGGCGCACTAAGGGACAACTGGGGATGGAATACGCGCGGGAAACATTCTCAGTGGAATCATCCCTGCAGAGTCATATTCAACTTTATGAATCCTTAATAGAATCATGACAAGGCTTATTATTAGCACCTGTGAGCGCGGGGCACCCTATCCATTTCCCTCTGGTCGGTTATATGTGGTTGACCTTGAAAGCCGCAAGGTTGTACAGCAAACCGATGGCCTGGAACCTCCTTATCGCGAAATAGACAGCAATCCGCGCGGAGGCATGCGCGGGATGCGCGGGCTGAGTATTCGAAATGGTGAATTGGCGGTAGCAAATTATTCTTCCATATTCTTCTTTGATCGTCATTGGAATCTTTTGCGAACATTTTCTCATCCGTCAGTTTCTGCGATTCACGAAATATTGTATGTAGACGATGGAATTTGGGTTGCATCCACGGCGAATGATCTGCTGGCTAAATTTGATCTATCAGGTGAACTATCTGACTTCGAATATATTAGGTCGAAGAAGAATCTTATGCTTCAAATGGGTTGTTCCTTGCGGCAGACGCTTCAACACAACGACATACTCAGCGGGAGATTGGATTTTCGCAGACGGACCTACTTCAAGTCGGACGTTTATGATCGGGTCCACTTAAACAGTTTTGCTCTTGCGCCAGATGGCCGATTATTTATTTCTTTGGGACTTATTGTCGGAGAGTTTTTCTCTTTATTGGTGAACCTTAAAACCATTATGCTAAGCCTGGGCATCTGGAAAGTGTTTTTATCTTTGAATCGCTTTACCAGGAAAATATTAGGACTGAAAAAGAAAATGCTAAGCGAGTTGGTTGTACGGCCGGCCAGGGGCAAATCTGCGGTTATTAGTTTTGACCTGAACGGAGAATGGCAGGTCCACTTATTTTTTTCAGTTGTGCATAACCCAAGCCATTCCATCCGAATTTTGGATGATGGAACCGGGCTGTATCTGGATACTTCTCACGGGGAGATCATTCATTTTGATATAAAGGGAAATATTCTCTCATCTACAAAGGTCACTGAAAAGTTTTTGCGCGGTCTGCTAATATTGCCTAACCGCCATCTTGCGATAGGGGCAGACAATGTGCTCCTTATTTTTGACCTTGAGATTAAAAAAATAGTTGCGGAAATTGAATTATCTGAAGACTTAAAGACTTCGATATTCGACATCCAAGCTTTGTCGTCTGATTTCGATTTGCCTCCAGATTCGCTTCAATGCAGGACCGGGCGCATCGTGGGATTTGCGGGGCGGGATATTCTATGGGAGAAAAACCCATCATGAAAATCCTTGTACTCATTCATGAATTTCCCCCCATCGGAGGCGGCGGCGGAAAAATTGCCTTGGATATTGCACACGTATTGGTTCAGCGTGGGCATCATGTGCGTGTGATAACTCCTTATTTCAAAGGTTTGCCAATCCAAGGCCAAGTGGATGGCATTCAGATTACGCGACTACCATCTTTCCGCCGACAGATGTACGCAGCCGATTTGCTGGCCATGTCTAGTTATTTGTTCCTTGGTTTTTGGGTTGGTTTGTGGAAAATTTTGTGTGAGCGTCCCGATTTGATTCATGTTCACTTCGCTGTGCCTGCTGGAGCATTAGCGTGGTCACTTTCTAAAATCACAGGCGTTCCTTATATTCTAACTACGCATCTTGGTGATGTTCCCGGCGGCGTTCCTGAAAAGACGGATCGCTGGTTTCGATGGATTTATCCTTTTACACCTCGCATCTGGCGGGACGCCGCGCGCGTCACTGCTGTCAGCGAGTCGACCCGGCAACTAGCTTTAAAACATTATCCGATGGAAATTCAGGTCATCCCTAATGGAATAAATCTGAAAGATATTCCTCCTCAGGTTGTTTGGAATCATGATCCGCCGCAAATTGCGTTTGCAGGCCGGCTTGTCCCGCAGAAGAATCCGGTTGGGATCGTTCGGATTCTTTCACGATTGAAAGATATTCCGTGGAATTGCGTTCTCCTTGGTAGCGGTTATTTGGAAAATGAAGTGGGGGATGAAGTGAAAATCCTTGATCTGGAGAGTCGCATCACATTTTTAGGATGGCTGGATCCCAATAATGTAATCAAGAAACTGGCTCAAAGCGACATTCTATTCATGCCATCGACATCCGAAGGTCTTCCAATAGCTGGTTTGCAATCTTTGGCTGTGGGTCTGGCGCTAGTGGTCAGCCAAGTTGGTGGATTCGTTGATATGGTCGAGGATGGAAAAAACGGCTTTTTGCATGACCCTGATGATGAGAAGGGCTTTGAAAAAAGTCTGCGGATCTTGTTGTCTGATCCAGAGATGCTTCGATCTATGCGTCAGGCTAGTCTCATGAAATCCAAAGACTTTGACATAGAAAAGGTTGTAGATCAATATGAGCATGTATTTTTGAAGGCCATTGGGCATCAATGAAAAAAGTAACCAGAATTATTTTGTGGGGCGCTTGGTATGGAAGCAAGAATTTAGGAGATCAGGCGCTTTTGCTTTCCATCACTGATTTGCTGGGTGAGGGAATTAAAGATGCTGAATTTGTAGTAATTACGGCAAACCCCGCTTTGGTGCGTGAGTATACAAAAATGGATTCGTCATATTCTTTTATTCCGCTTCACATAAGGAAACAATTCCTGGCAGTGATAAAAGCGTTTTCCACTGCTGATCTGTTCGTTTTTGGCGGCGGGGTTCCTTTTTATGATGATCTGTTTCATTCTATCGTCATGGCCGCTTTTATTTCATTATCGCTAATCTTCAAAGTCTCCTGCGTTCTCTGGTCTGTTTCCAGTTTGCGGATTCGATCTTCATTTTCGAAATTAATGATTCGATATGTTTTGTCGTGGGCGTCAGTGATCACTTGTCGCGACCGACATACTTATGAATTGTTCAAGGAATGCGGAGCTTGTGAGGATCAACTGCAAATCATGGCCGACTCTGCGTTTACTCTACGCTCCAACGAGCAGGATGCCACAAAAGAATTGCTGGCCCGAGCGGGGTGGAATCCTCGGCAAGTTCGGTCTTTGGTTGCTTTAACTCCCCGTTTGCTTCGAACTGCAGATGGAGAGGCACATACACATTATTCCCCTCAAACGGCTTCGGAATCCGAAAAAGAAACGGATATCTTTGCCGGAGTGTTGGACTGGCTTTGGGAAAATGGGTATCAGCCTATATTTGTTCCAATGAACACAATAGCTCCTGATGACGATAGGATCGCCTTCCATAAGATCATCACAAAGGCAAAGTTTGGAAAAAAGGCGTTCAGCATTGATGAAGAAATCTTTCCCCGTGACGCGGCGAATGTATACCGCTATTGTCAAGCCGCGTTTGTAGCCCGCGTTCATGGCGCGATAACGGCATTTTTAGGAGAATGTCCCATGCTGATGTACGCCTTCGATTTTAAACATAAGAGCATAATGGAGCAAATGAATCTTTCCGATTCTATATTCGAGCCGGATCACAATACGCCGGACGAGGCGATTAGGATGTTTTCCCAGATTCTTACGCGGCGTATGGATTTGGTTGCAAGAATGAAGGAAGAAAATGAGGTTTTGAGAGAGCAAGCGCGGGTCCCACGCGATGCGGCTTTAAGGCTTCTCCAGCAAAAATAGCGCGGTATAATTAGCGTATTCGGAGAGTGCCCTTCATTTAATCAAAGACACGAAGTCAAAGACCAGCCTTCGTGTCTTTTTATGCCTTATTGAAAAAACTATGGATATTGGAAACATTCAACAAGTAGATATTGACGCCCAGATGCGCACCGCTTATCTCGATTACGCCATGAGCGTAATCGTAGCGCGCGCCCTACCCGATGCGCGTGATGGCCTGAAGCCGGTTCATCGCCGCATTTTGTATGCCATGCAGGACATGGGAATCCGCTCCAATTCCTCGTACAAGAAGTCGGCTCGTATTGTGGGCGAGGTTTTGGGCAAATATCATCCGCATGGCGATGCCGCCGTCTATGAAAGCATGGCGCGAATGGCGCAAGATTTCTCCATGCGCTATTTGCTGGTGGACGGTCAGGGCAACTTCGGCTCGATTGACGGCGACGCGCCGGCTGCTATGCGTTACACCGAGGCCCGCCTTCACCGTCTCGCTGAAGAACTTCTGGCTGATATTGATAAAGATACAGTTGACTTCGGCCCAAACTTTGATGATTCACTGGAAGAGCCGCTGGTTCTTCCATCTCGTATTCCAAATCTTTTGATGAACGGTGCCTCCGGCATTGCAGTGGGCATGGCGACTAATATTCCGCCGCATAATTTGCGCGAGTTGGCGGATGCCATTATCTTTCTGATTGATAATTATGACAAGATGGATGATATCTCGGTCGAAGAATTGATGAAACGCGTGCCCGGCCCGGACTTCCCAACGGGCGGCATTATCATTGGCCGGGAGGGAATCGAATCTGCGTATGGAACGGGACGCGGTCGCCTTGTCGTACGCGGCGCCGCGCATATTGAGGAGGGCAAAAGCGGCAAGCACGAAATTATCATTACTGAGATTCCATACCAGGTCAATAAAACGACTCTGATCGAACGGATCGCCGAACTAGTGCGCGAAGACAAGATTGATCAAATTGCCGACTTGCGCGACGAGTCCGATCAGCGCGGCATGAGCATTTATATTGAACTCAAACGCGGGGCGCAACCCAAAAAGGTTCTAAATCAACTTTATAAGTTCACCGCGTTGCAATCTACCTTTGGCGTGCAAATGCTGGCGTTGGTGGATGGTGAGCCTCGAACCTTGCCGCTTAAACGCGCTCTGCAGATTTTTATCGAACATCGTCAGACTGTGATCGTACGACGTTCCAACTTTGAACTGGCAAAGGCCAGAGCGCGTTTGCACATCCTTGACGGCTACCTGCTGGCACTTTCCAATCTCGACGCGGTCATCAAAACCATTCGTGAATCACAGGATGCCGATGTTGCCAAAACCAATTTGATGAAGCGCTTCAAACTTAGTGAGCTTCAAGCGCAAGCCATTCTGGACATGCAATTGCGACGTCTGGCCGCGCTCGAGCGTTGGAAGATTGAAGAGGAACACAAACAGGTTGCAGAGCAGATTGCTTCCCTTGAAGATTTGCTGGCTCATCCAAAGAAAATCCTAGCCTTGATCCAGACTGATCTTAAAGAACTCGCCGAGAAATATGGCGATGATCGTCGCACACGCATTGCCTCGGATGCAAAGGAAGAGCTCACGGAAGCCGACCTCGTTCAGGATGAAGCGGTATTGATCAGCCTCACAGAGCGCGGCTATGTCAAGCGCGTGGCCTCGGCTGCCTTCCGTTTGCAGGGGCGCGGCGGGCGCGGCGTGATGGGTCACACGACCAAAGAGGAGGATGAAGTCATGATGCTCATCCCCGCTCGCAGTCTTGACTCGATGCTGTTCTTTTCCGATAAAGGCAAGGTCTACAGCGAAAAGGTTTATCAAATCCCCGATGCAGATCGCGCCGCGAAAGGCATCCCGCTGGTCAATGTCTTATCGCTTGATGCGGATGAACGCGTCACGGCCGCTATTGCGGTTTCAGATTTTTCCGCACATGGATATTGCGTGCTTGCAACGGCACGCGGCAAAGTCAAACGCGTGGACATGGAAGAATTCGCTTCGGTCCGCCCTTCGGGTTTGATTGCCATGAATCTCGAAGATGGCGATACCCTGGGTTGGGCGCATCCGACCTCTGGCAAGGATGAAGTGATCTTTGTCACCGAGCAGGGACACGCGTTGCGTTTCAGCGAAGAGAAGATCCGCTCGATGGGAAGGCAAGCCGCTGGTGTGCAAGGCATTCGACTCGCCGAAGGGGATCGAGTTACCAGTATGGATGTAGTTAACAAAGACGGCTCGCTTCTGATTGTGACCAAGGGCGGCTTTGGCAAACAAACTTTGTTGAAGAATTACACTCCCAAGGGGCGTGCCACGCGCGGGATTGCTACTATTGATCAAAAAGCCTTCGATGAAATTGGCAAGATTGCGGCAGCACGCGTGGTTCAAAATGATGATGAATTAACGATCATCACTGCGAACGGTGTTGTACTGCGTTTGAAAGTTAAGGATGTCAAGCAATCGGGACGTGCGACCAAGGGCGTGCATCTGATCAAACCGCAGGAAGGCGATTATGTCGCGTCCGTGGCGCGTATCGCTTCCGAGGATTTGAAGCGCGCCGGTGCGCAGCTGAATGGGGAAGAGGAAAAGGAAGAACAGCCAAAATTAAATATGAAATGAGCTCGGAGCGACCAACCACTCCGAGTTCATTTTGATTTATAGATACTGTTAGAACAATCCGATTTTTCCGGTCACCAGGAGGAACATGGCTCCTATCGCGCAGACCATCATCATCAACATCACCGAAATGATGAAACGCTGGACGGACGTCATGCCCAGAAAACGGCTCGAGGCGCGCGACCCTGCGGGATTCGTTTCCTCCGCGGATTGAAATTGAGCCTCTTCTTCGTAGAACGGATTCGAGTTCGCTTGTTCTCGCAGGTTGTCAAACATAATTTTCTCTTGGTGATTCTATCACATAGGTGGGCGCATGTGAATCTCACCTATCTGGACTGTAAGGATTTTGTTATTTGCGTTCAATCGTAGACTTCCATCCGATTCCAAACCAAGCAGTTCGCCATTTAGCGGCGGCTGATTGTCCTTGGTAAGTTGAATTGATTCTCCGCGAAAAGCCAGCGATGATTCCCAGGCATTGATGAATTCATCCGTCCCAAGTTTTGGACGCCATTGAATCAATGAAAACAAAATATCGTGGAGAAGTTCAGTTCGGTCTATGGCTTGACCCAATTCGGTTTCGAGGCTTGTTGCTGGAAAGATTACCTGATCTGTGGGAGGCACCGAGGCAGGTAGTATATTGACTCCCATTCCCAAAACATATGTATCGAGTGCATCGCCCATCCAGGTTGATTCGACCAAAATCCCCGCCGCTTTTTTGCCGTTGATTAAAATATCGTTGGGCCATTTAATTTGGACATGCAATCCAAGTTTCGAGATTGTATGAGTCAAAGCTAACGCGCCGAGTCCTGTAATTCGAGTGGGATATTTTTTTTCATCGGGTGTGGGACGCAGGATCAAGCTGACGGCGAGGGATGTCTCAGGAGACGTAAACCACTTCCGGCCGAGTCGGCCACGCCCGTGGGTTTGTTCATCCGCAATGACAATGGAAAGGTCGCTTGCCGATTGTGAAGCCCATAACAACGCTTCATCATTCGTCGAGCTGATGCTCTCAAAAAAACGGAGGCCGCCCAGTGGGAGATCCCTTAGAGCGGCCTGAAGTTCAGTGGCATTCATTTAGTGGACAAAATTCCACGGGTTTTGATTGCCGCCGCCGTAGCGTACCTCAAAGTGCAGATGTGGACCGGTGACATTGCCGGTTGCGCCGGATGCGGCGATGGCCTGCCCGGCGTAAACCGGCTCACAGACCTTTACGTCGATGGCACTCAGGTGCGCGTATAACGTGGCATATCCGCCGCCGTTATCAATTTCGATGAAATTGCCATAGCCGTAATTATCGGCGTTGATGGAGCCTATTGGCGCGGCGATGACCACCACGCCACTACCGGCCGCGACGACCGTATCGCCAACATGCGCCAGAATGTCAATGCCCAAGTGGGTCGGCACAATATAATCATAGCCGGAAAGCACGTGCGGTTCGCCCAGTATCGGCCAGACCGAAACCGGTCCCGAGGGGCCCGCGCCGCATTGTGCTGTGCCGACATTGGATGTACCTGTGCCAGCGCCGGTTGAGCCGCGTGAGATGGTTGGGATGAATTGGGTCCAATCAATTAATTGGCGCGCACCGCCGGGGATCATAATCACAGTGCCCGGCTTGATCTGTGGATTGGTCAAATCCAAATTGTTGCCCGGCCAATTCAGGATGTCATCCGCTTTGGCCTTGAATTCGGTTGCGATCTTTTCAAGCGTATCGCCTTTTTGCCAGGTATAGAGCAAACCGTCTACTGGTGGAATGGTCAAGGTCATGCCGGGTTTGAGGTTTTCAGGATTGTCGTCGAGGCTGGCTTTGTTGCTATATAAAATGGTTTCGGGCTTAATGTTGTATTGCTTCGCAATGGCATACAGTGAGTCACCCATCACCACCTGATATTGAGTGATGCTGGTACTGGTTTGATCGGATACGTTGGTTTTTAGTTCAAGATCGCGTCCAATCGAGAAACTGGAGATTGCAGTATTCGCCGCGGAAGTTGGCAATGCCAGTGAGGGCTGGCTCGGGCTGGATGCGGCGGTCGGTTCGGGAGGGGAGGCGGGCGCGGCGGAACCAATTTGAATCCACCAGAATCCGAATCCCACCAATGCCGCCACAATAAGCACAGTCACGCCCCATGAAATCAAGTTGAAACGATTGTTATTCAGGAATTCTGCGAATTTTTTTAAAGTGTTTTTCTTTTCCATTTTTTGAAAATGCTATACTTCTTCCGTTAAGGTCTCGAGGAATTGCTGGTTGTTCTTCGATCGTTCGAGACGTTGTAGGATTGCTTCGGTCGCGACGGTTTGATCCATGCCTGCGCCGCCGGGCGGAGGCGAAACCATTTGGGCATACATGCGTCGCATCAACCAAACCCGCTGCATAATATCCGGACCGAGCAGTAAATCTTCACGGCGAGTGGATGAACGTTCGATGTCCACAGACGGGAAAATGCGCCGCTCCTGCAGTTTCCGCGTAAGAAGCAATTCCATGTTGCCCGTGCCCTTGAATTCTTCGTAGACAACATCATCCAAACGGGATCCGGTATCCACGAGGCAGGTAGCGATGATGGTCAGCGAGCCGCCTTCTTCGATATTGCGCGCCGCGCCGAAGAAGCGTTTCGGTGGATACAGCGCAGATGGATCCATGCCGCCTGAAAGCGTGCGCCCCGACGGATTGACCACAAGGTTGTAGGCACGCGCCAAGCGA
>Ga0335081_10015609_pt1 | contig 12286 bp, 13 predicted proteins | sample Lox_Sample_35_FD_206713 | JGI IMG/M metagenome (GOLD analysis project Ga0335081, IMG submission 206713) | Soil microbial communities from Loxahatchee National Wildlife Refuge, Florida, United States - Lox_Sample_3.5 | ecosystem: Environmental > Terrestrial > Soil > Wetlands | place: USA... | reverse complement strand
TGTGCAGCCCAATTCCTGTACAGTCAACCTTGGATCGAATTGTCTGCTCTTGTACCAAGGCTATCTAATTGAGTTTAGTAAGATTAACAGCAAGTCGCCCAGGATGGACTGTGGCAAATAAGACACATTTCGTGGAAGAAAGTACAGATGCGCCAACCACAAGTACACTATACCGATGCTAAGAACAAGATAATCAATTAGTACTGGGGGCTAGAACTCACTTCTTCTTGGGCATATAGGTCACGGTGGCCGTGAACTTTGAGTCCGGAATTCCCTGATTGTAGCTGACGCTTTGGATGAATCGTTGCCGGGTGATTTCCCCATTCCGCAAGGTAAGAATGGTGTGAGGGGTGTTGATGCCCTGCTCCGGGCGCCAGTTGTCGTAGACCTCAGCCTCTTCATCTTTCTCCTTCGAGACTGGATCGCGAACCAAATGGCTTTTCTTGACAGGCAGGTGAGTGAGCCGGTCGATGGCGATGGTTACCATATCGTCCTTGCTGTTGATCACGGTCACCTTGTCCACCTGCTTGTCCTGAGTCAGCGCAAAGCCTTCATAAAGAAGCGCGGTGTCAGGCTGCTTCAGCCAGTTGCGCAGCACGTTGTTCAGCGAATATTCACGGGCGCGAAGATATTCCTTCATTTCCTCGGCATCCTCGGCGCGGGTTCCTTTGTAAGTCACTTCCCAGCCCTGATCGCCGTTGTAGATGTAGACCACGTCGCGCTGCTTGGTGAGTTCGTAGCGCTCCTTGTCCGGCCACTTCCAGAAACGCCAGAACAGGCCGCCCTGCCCCGACGGATTGCCGTGATAAAAGGCGTAGGAACGGCCCTGCTGTTCCATGTCCTGCACGTTCAGAAAGGCTTGACCACCCATCGCCTGGATCATCTGATCGAGCAGCATGCGAGCTTTCTTCGCGCCAGGATCTTCAGGCAGACTCTGCTGGATAGGGCGCTGGGATGGTTCTTGCGCTGGCGTTACCGGCGCCACGGCGGCAACAGCCAGGAAGATGGCGAAGAACGACGTCAGAAATTTCATGCCATGCTGCAATGCATTAATGGTTCAATCCCCTAGCCCACCAGCACAGCCCCGCCGTTCACATTGAAGATTTCGCCGGTAACAAAGCCGGCGTGCGGGGTGCAAAGGAACAGGATTGGCGCCGCGATCTCCTCCGGCGTGGCCACCCGCCCGAGCGGAATCTTCTCCAGCACCCGCCGGCGCATGTCGGCGTCGTTGAGCGCCGGTGCCGCCATGTCGGTATCCACCCATCCCGGAGCCACGCAATTTACATAGATGCTGTCCGGCGCCAGTTCGGTTGAGAGGCCCTTCACCATGCTGATCAGAGCGCCCTTGGTGGCGGCGTAGTCGCAATGGTAGGCTTCACCGCGCTGCCCGGCGGTCGAACTCACGAGCACAACGTGTCCGCCTGAGCGCTGCTGCTTCATCTGCGCCACCGCATACTTCACCAGACCGAAAACGCTGTCCAGGTTAATGGCGACGGTGCGGCGCCATTGCGCATCGCTCATCTGGCTGATCGCAATGTCCTGTGACGGCCAGACGCCGTGGTTAGCGATCAGAATGTCCAGCTGGCCGAAGCGCTGGACTGCTGCCTCGATCAGCTTCTTCGCGGATGCGGCGTCGTCAAGACTGATCGCGAGCCCGGCGCATTTCTCCTTGCCACAAGCCGCGACTACTTCATCGGCAGCGCGCTTGTTCTTCTCATAGGCAAACATGACCCGCGCGCCCGCCGCCACCAACATCTTTACTGTAGCGGCCCCGATGCCTCGCGAGCCTCCGGTTACAACAGCGACTTTGTTCGCGAGAGAGAGTGTGATTCCACTTTGCGTCATCGATGTCGGCCGTAGAGACGTAGCTTGCCACGTCTTTCTAATCTGCCGGAGACGTTGCAAGCAACGTCTCCACACCCACGGTTACTCCTCGACGGTACCCCACATCTGCCTGGGTTTGGCGGATGTGGGTTGGGTAAGAGGCTTACTGGCAGAGACGTAGCGTGCTGCGTCTTCCACAACCTTGTTACGGGTGCGCAGCCGCGGCGGCATAGCCTCGCGCCGCTTCGACCAGCGCTCGAAAGATGGCTCGGGAGTGCGGATCGTCAGCGTAGGAGCGCTCCGGGTGCCACTGTACGGCGACCACCCAGTGGTCGGATGAGATACCCTCGACGGCCTCGATCACGTCGTCATCCGGACAGCGTGCCGCCACGCGCAGGCCGTCGCCTACTCCGTCAGCGGCCTGGTGATGGCTCGAGTTAACCGTAAGTTCCAACGGCCCAATGCCGGTTTCTTCCTGGCTGACCAGCACTCCGGCGAGCCGCGAGAAGGGATCGATACGCACCTTGTGGGCCTGCGGCACAGTCCGCCCAGCGGCATGGTTCACTTTTGTCTCCAGGTGCTGGATGAGGGTTCCACTGTTGTATACGTTCAGCATCTGCAGGCCATAGCAGATGCCCAGCACGGGTTTATGCAGGTTGTACGCATCCTGAAGAAGGAGTTCGTCAGCAGTATCGCGCCCGGGATCGGAGGCTTCCGTCTTGGGATGGCGGGCGGCGCCATACTTCTGTGGATCAATGTCGGCCGCGCTGCCCGGCAGCAACACCGCCTGACATGTGGTGATGACCTGCGCGATTTTCTCCGGCTGCTGACCGGCCGCGATCACCACTGGCTCTCCGCCCGCCTGCTCGACCGCCTGGACATACTGCGGCAGCGCGCGAGCAGCGTAATCCGGCTTGCCGAAATGCGGCATCGGGATGGCGATGCGAGGCTTCATGCGGTTAGTTTAGAACAACTTCTCCGCCGCGGATTTTTCGCGGATGAACGCTGATCAGAAAACAAGGCAAACCAACGACAGATGTGCCATCTTAAATTGATCCGCGTCAATCCGCGTTAATTTGCGGCGCCTGCAGTTCAGTTTTCTCCGGTCTCGCCACCTCCGCCCGCGAATAATACAGGTCTTCCACCGCTTTCTGCACGCTGGCTGCGAGCTTGTCCATCTCGCGCGGTCCGTACCCTTCCGACGATATCGGCTCACCCACCAGCAACTCCAGTGGGCGCGGCTTGATGTGAAAAGTATTCATGGGCAGTAACTCGTACGTCCCAACCAGCGCCATAGGCACCACGTCCACGCCCGCCTTGATTGCTACATAGAAGACTCCCGCCAGAAATTGCTTTACCTGCCCGGTGGCAGAGCGCCCGCCTTCCGGAAACACGACCAGCGGCTGGCCTCCTTTGAGGATTGCCGCAGCCCGGTTCAGGCTGCGCATGGATGCGATGGCGTGCTCGCGCTCAATCGAAACCTGCCCCGATTTGCGCAAATGCCATCCCAGGAATGGGTACCGGAAAATCTCCTCCTTGGCCATAATGCGAAAGTGGAAGGGCAACCCCGCATACACTGCCGGGATGTCGAGCGCCGAGAGGTGATTCACCGCCCATAGATGCGGGCGGGTGGCATCGATCTTCTCCATGCCGCGCACCGCGATGGGCGATCCAATGATCCTCAGAATCACTCTCGACCAGGTCACGGCGAACCACTGCTGAATGCGCCCATGGCGGTCAACAAGCGATGACAGCAGCGAAAAACTGGCCATGAAAACCGTCCACAGCCAGATCAGCGGGACGAAGAAACAGTACGAGCGCAGCGCGCTCAGCAGGCAGTGTGGTTTTGACTCAGGTTTCACGGTGCCAGAAACTTCGCGATGGGAAAGCAAATCACCCGATGACCCGATCACTCGATGTCCCGATTTCACTGAGCGCTTCCCCGACAACATAGATCGAACCCGTGATTACGACGATCCCGCCCGCAGGCGTCAGTTCGCGTGCCCGCGCCAGCGCTGCCGTGACTGTGGGCTCGACGATGACCTCCGCTCCCGTCCGCAGTGCGGCTGCCTGTATTTCCCCCGGGCTGGCCGAGCGTGGGTTCTCGGCGCGCGTGGCGATCACGTAGTCAGCCCGCGGGAAGAGAATATCCGCGATCTCGCCCACGGCCTTGTCGCGCATCACCCCGAACACCACGACCAGCGGACGCTCGCCTGCATATTCGGAAAGCGCCGCGCGCAGCGCCCACGCGCCCGCCGGATTGTGCGCCACATCGAGGATGATCTCGGGCGACCCGGAAGTAGCGGCGATGCGCTGGAAGCGCCCCGGCCAGCGCGTCTCGCGGATGCCGCGCTCGATGTCGCGCGCGGTCACGCGGATTCCCGCGCAATTCAACTGCTCTGCCGTGGCGATGGCCAGCGCGATGTTCCTGAGCTGATGCCGGCCGACCAGCGGTGAATCCACGATGATTTCCTCTCCCATCACGCGCAGCGGATACGAGGTGCGCACCCCGGGGTCCTCAGCAAGCCCGGTTTTGGTGTGCTGGGGTGAGAGGCCGTTGGGCGCGACGCCGGGCACATCTTTCGCTCCGGGCGCGACCGGCGGCACGTAGGGCACGGCGCTCACCGCGTGCGCTTCGCGCTCCGCGATGGCGTTGCCGATGACGTCATTCGCCTCCGGATGCTGCGGCAGCGTCACCACCACGCCGCCCGGGCGGATGATCCCGGCCTTTTCGCGCGCGATCTGCGCGATGGTATCGCCCAGAAATTTCTGGTGGTCGAGCGCAATGTCGGTGATCACGGAAACCACCGGCTCGACCACATTGGTTGCATCCAGGCGCCCGCCCATGCCGACTTCGAGCACGGCAATCTCTACGCCGCCGCCGGCGAAGTAATCGAACGCCATCGCGGTGAGCACTTCGAAGAAACTCGGGTGCCAGGGCAATTCGCCGGCTTCTACCAGCCTGCGCGCTACCGCCTCGACCCGCTGGTGGATGTCGCCGAAGCGCTCTTCGCCGATTTCCTCGCCGTTGACGCGGATGCGTTCATTCACCCGCAGCAGGTGCGGCGAACTGTAAAGCCCGGTGCGATGTCCGGCCGCGCGCAGGATGGAGGCCAGCGTGGCCGCCGTCGAGCCTTTGCCGTTCGTCCCCGCGATCAGCACACTCGAAAAGCGCCGGTGCGGGTCGCCCATCTCGCGCAGAATCGCCCGCATGTAGGCAAGATTAAAGTGCTCTGAAGACGTATTGGCCAGCTCGTGGCCGAGGGCGTAGAGACTCTCGACGGCATTTTCGTAGGAGGTGGGCAAAATCAGCACTCAGCAGTCAGCACTCAGCATCAGCACTCAGCCAAGGCGTGCGCATCGGGATGCTCGAGAATTATAAGCGGTGACCTGGGCGAACGGCATGGTCCGAAGGTCATTGACGACTTTGCTGAGTGCTGATGCTGGCTACTAACTCCGGCGGCGGCACTGCAGGCGTCTGCACCAATCGCACCCGCAAATGGCGCACATTGACACTGCCCGCTCGATTCGCCCATACTGCAAAACGAAATGGCTACTCTACGCATTCCCGACGCGCCCCCAACCGACTGCCTGCCTGACGAAACGCCCCTGATCAGCACAGAAGAGGCGATGCAGTTGCTTGGGCCTGTTCTTTTCGGCCATACCTTAACGTAACAAAATGCCGACCTACGGCCCAAACTGTTGTGCAGTCCGTTGTGCTCAGTTGCTCATAAACGCCAGCGCCCGCGCGATGTGGGCTTTCATTTCCTTGCGCGGAACCACGGCGTCCAGCATGCCGTGCTGCAGCAGGAACTCGCTGCGCTGGAAGCCTTCGGGCAGCTTCTGCCGGATGGTCTGCTCGATAACGCGCGGGCCGGCGAAGCCGATCAGCGCGCCGGGCTCGGCGATGTTGAGATCGCCCAGCATGGCGTAGGAGGCGGTGACGCCGCCGGTGGTGGGGTCGGTGAGCACCGAGATGTAAGGCACTTTGGCGCTGTCCATACGCGCCAGCGCGGCTGAAATCTTGGCCAACTGCATCAGGCTGATGACGCCTTCCATCATGCGCGCGCCGCCCGAGGCCGAAACCACGATCAGCGGACGCCCGTCGTTCGTGGCCCGCTCAACCGCGCGCGTGATCTTCTCGCCCACCACCGCGCCCATGCTGCCGCCGATAAACGCGTACTCCATCGATGAAACGATGACCGGCCGGCCTTCCAGCGTGCCGGCGGCGTTGATCACCGCGTCTTTGAGCCCGGTATCCTTCTGCGCCTGCCGCAGGCGGTTGGCGTACGGTTTCAGGTCGGCGAACTTCAGCGGATCGGTGGAAGCCAGACCGTCGTCGAAAGTCTCATACTTGCCATCGTCGAGCAGTTGCGCCAGGCGCGTGCGGGCATCGATGCGGAAGTGCCGGTCGCAACTGGGGCAGACGTTGAGATTGTCTTCCAGATCTTTTTTCCAGATGATCTTCCGGCAACTGTCACACTTCACCCACAGGCCTTCGGTGAGCACGCGTTTCTCGCCCGAGGCATCCACTCCGGTTTGGCGTTTAAACCAAGTCATAGAACCAGGAGGCAGGAAGCAGGAGGCAGGAAGCAGGGGGCAGGAGAATGACGAATTTCCCGCTTCCTGCCACCTGCCTGCTGCTTCCTAATCATCTCAGTACTCGATTCCCCGCTGCGCTTCCACGCCCTTTTCGTAGGCGTGCTTGACCTGCCGCATCTCGGTGACGGTATCGGCCAATTCGACGATTGTCGGATGAGCGTTGCGCCCCGTCAAGATGACGTGCACCATCTCCGGCTTCTGCCTCAGAGCCTCGGCGACCTTGGCCGGATCCAGCATACCGTAACTGATGGCGTAATTGATTTCGTCCAGCACCACCAGGTCCCATTTGCCGGACAAAATGGCATCGCGTGATTCGTTCCACGCCTCTTCCACCATCTTGACGTCCTCGGGATCGGGATCCGCGCCGCCCACCTTCACGAAGCCGCGCCCCATCTGCTTCATGACGAAGTTGTCCCCGAAAGCCTTCACCGCGTCCAGCTCTCCGTAGTGCCAGGAACCCTTGAGAAACTGCAGCATCAGCACCTTCATCCCCTGCCCGACCGCGCGCAGGGCTGTACCCATGGCCGCGGTAGTTTTGCCCTTCCCCGGCCCGGTGTTGACGATGATCAGACCTTTGCGAACGTCCGCCATTTTTTCAGTTGCCAGTAGTCAGTAGTCGGTTGTCAGTTAAGAATGACATTTATTAGTCGCAGGTAGCCAGTTAAGAAACGGTTCTCGCTGACAACTGGCGACTGACTACTCTCCCCGGTGATACGGATGCCCCTTGATGATTGTAAATCCCCGATAAAGTTGTTCGAGCAGCACGACGCGCGCCAGTTCGTGCGCCAGAGTCATTTTGCCGAGCGAGAGCACGAGATTCGCGATATGGCGGGCCTGCTGGCTGAACCCATCGGCTGGACCCACGGCGAAGATCAGTGACTGCGTGCCGCGAACCTGGTGAGCATCGATCATCTCGGCCAGCTCCTCCGACGAAAGCTGGCGGCCGCGCTGGTCGAGCAGAACCAGCGTGGGCTGGGTCTTCGCCGACTGCGTCATCTTGAGCAAAACCTCTTCGTTCACCAGCTCTGAACTCTCGATATCGCCGTAATGCGCCAGGCGCTCCAGATACTCTTCGGTAAGCGCCCTGATCGCCGCAGACTTCGTCTTCCCGATCCAGACGACCTTGAGTTTCACCGGAAGATTGCTAGCCTTTCGCGCGCTTGCGGGTGCGTGGCCCGCTGCGCGGTTTGGTCTTCCGCTTGCGCGTCGCCTTCAGCTCCGAGGGCTCCAAACGCGCCGCCGACTTCCACAACCGCTCCAGGTCGTAATACTTCCTGGCTTTTTCCGAGAACACATGGACGACAAAGTCCACGTAATCGAGCAGCACCCACTCCGCCTGGTTGTATCCCTCCACGTGTGTGGGATTGAGCCCCATGCGCGCGAGCCTGTCCTCCACTTCATCTGCAATGGCCTGGATCTGCCGCGGGTTACTGCCGCTGGCGATCACAAAATAGTCAGTAAATGAAGACGACTGCCTGTCCATCTCCAGAACAGTAACCGCTTCCGCCTTCTTTGCCTGGGCGGCGCTGATCGCTTCCGCCACTCGCTGCCGCAAATCGCTGGATTTCATTGAGTCAGTTTTGCCGCGCCCCAGTTTAACTTAACCACGCCGCCTCCACCGCTCCACCAGGGACTTCGACCTGCCCGCATTCCTGTACAGCCTGTAAATATTTGCCCTAAAAGTGGGAAGTTATTACCCGACGGACATGTACTTCCGGACAGCCGTCAGTTGCTAAACGACTGTAATTCAATAACATGCAAAATTATCGCTCAACGGCAGAATGCGTGCTCCTCAGAGGGCAGCGGATACGAGTATGAGTCCTCACGAGCGAAAAGTATTGGTGAAGGAATGGCGCCCAAGCAATGGCCACAGCGAAGCCGGGGTGGAAGTGCTGCGCCATGGTTTTCTGCGGCCGCTGAAGATGGAACATTCCGCCCATCCGATCGCCCGTGTCGAGGCCGCGCTGCGCAAGGGACGCATCGTTTCCACCTTTGCCAACATGACCATGCTCGTTCTCGGCCCCCATCATGACTCGCCTGATGTCCACAGCTTCGACGAGGACATGAAGCACTACAACCGTCAGATCGCCTGAGAAGGCGTTATTTCCTGCCCCCTGCCGTCTGCTTTCTGCCTCCTGCCTTGTACAATCCCATCTTCCTGATGTACTCGGCTACCAGTGGTTCTACAAAGCGTGCCAGCGACTTGCCCGCGGACGCAGCACGCCGGACTTCCGTTGCTGAAACGGGAATCTTCACCTCGTCGAGAATGTGAATCATGCTGTTTCGCAGCGCAAGCGTTCCCTTAGCCGGCGACTTACGGAATGCTTTGATAACCGCTGCCGGCGGGCGCAGCGACTTGGGAAGGGCATCGGCCACGTCGGCCATAAAGAATCCCGGCCGGCTCACCACGATGAAGTCGACTGCACGCAACAGCTCTTCGGACCGATGCCAGCCTGCCACCTGCAGAAAAGCATCGATACCGATGATGAAAAACAGTTGGTCACTCTTGCCCGCTGCCTGCCTGAACCGGCGTATGGTGTCGATGGTGTAGCTCAGGTGATCCTGTTCGGATGGCGCCTCCGCCAGTGATGGCAGAAATCTCTTCTCGCCCGTGGTCGCCAGCGCCAGCATGGCATAACGATCGTGGAATGCGGTGATCCGTTCCTCTTGCCGATGCGGAGGCAGGCTGGCGGGAATGAAGTACACCTTGCCCAATTGGAAACGCTCCGCCGCCGCGCGGGCCACCGCCAGATGTCCTTTGTGTACGGGATCGAACGTCCCTCCGAACAATCCGACATTCATGGGCGAGGATTATCGCAGATGGTACAGAGCCCCGAGAAGCCGCACCCGGGTGCTAGAATCTGCCTGCAACTCTGCAGGAGCCCGCTCCGAGGTTGGTCGATGCCCAGTTCCATGCTGGCGGTGGTGAAAGGCAAAGCCGCGCCCGGGGCCGATGTCCGCGACGTGAAGGTTCCGGAAATCGGCTTGACCGACGTACTGGTCAAGGTCAAGGTGGCCTCCGTCTGCGGCACAGATCTGCACATCTATAACTGGGACCCCTGGGCGCAGCATCGCGTCCATCCACCGCTGATCCCCGGACACGAATTCTGCGGTGAAGTTGCGGCGGTAGGCGCCGAGGTCACCACCGTTAAGAAGGGCGATTTCGTCTCCGCCGAGATGCACGTCAATTGCGGCAAATGCTACCAATGCCGCACCGGCGAAGCCCACATCTGCCAGAACGTGAAGATTATTGGCGTGGACGCCGATGGCGCTTTCGCCGAGTACGTGCGTATCCCGGAGTCAAACATCTGGAAACTGGACCCGGCAATTCCGCAGGAGTACGCCTCTATTCTCGATCCCCTGGGCAATGCCGTTCACTGCGTGCTGGCGGGGGAGATCGCCGCCAAAACGGTGGCCATTACCGGCTGCGGGCCGATCGGGCTGTTCGCCATCGCGGTGGCACGCGCGGTGGGCGCAACCACTGTCTTCGCTATCGAAATCAACTCCTACCGGCGCAAGATCGCCGCACAGATGAAGGCCGACTACGTGCTCGATCCCACGAAGGACGATGTGAAGCAGGTGGTCTACGACCGCACCGGCGGGCTGGGCGTGGATGTGGTGCTCGAAATGGCCGGCCATCCCGACGCCATCCGCACCGCCTTTGACATCGTGCGCCGCGGCGGACGCATTTCGCTGCTCGGCCTTACTTCGAAGCCGGTGTCGCTGAATTTTTCCGAGGACATTATTTTCAAGGGCATCACCATCCAGGGCATCAATGGCCGGCGCATGTACCAGACCTGGTACCAGATGCAGGCGCTGCTCAAGGCCGGCAAACTGGATCTTCACCCCGTCATCACCGACCGGCTCTCGATGAAGGATTTTTCGAAAGGTATGGAGCGCCTGCGCACCGGCGAAGCCAGCAAGATTCTCCTTTATCCCAATGGCATTAAGTGATCTGCCGCTTTAGAAGCCTTGCCCCTCGACTCGCACCAAAAGCAGGCGCTCGCTCGGGGTGACATTAATATGCGGGACGGTGCTCATAGAAGGACATGAAGTGATTGTCACCCCGAGCGAGCGCTTCAGCGCGAGCCGAGGGGCAAGGCCGTTGCCGGCTCAGTGCTGGTGTCCCGGCATCTGACGCTCGAGCGACCACACATCCTGCGGGTTCTTCTCGAAGGGATAAACGTGCACCATCCAGTTGTAGATGATGGGATAGAACGTCCCGCCGGCAGCCTCGCACTCCTGCTTGGCCGTAATTGAGCCGCGGAGGCCAAAGCGCGCATGCTCGGAGAGCATCTCCTGCTCCTGACCTTTGGGAGGCCGGCACAGGTTGACGTGCTCATGCCACTGGGCGACGCTGAGCGGAACGCGCTTGTCCAGATCGTCTTCCCCGAAGCGCCTGGGGGCTGTATACATGGCGCCAATCAGCTTGTACGTGTCTCCCTGCTGCTCGTAAAGGAGTGACGTAGGATGGTCGGGATTGAAGTGGAACTGCGCCTCAACGGCATAGTGCCAGTTGGTAAAGTGCTTCATCGGCATCTTCACGTTGGGAAGGAAGATTTTGTAACCGTCATTGAGCGCGGCGTGGTAGTCCTCGTACTTGGCGATCGACTGCCGCAGTTCGGCCACGATCTTGTCGGCGCGCTCCTGGTCTCCGGGCTTCGGCGGGCGCAATTCGGTCATCTTCATGTGCGCGCCCATGTCCATGTGTTTGCTGGACATGGCGTGCATGGCAGAATCCATCCCGTGATCGTCGGCGGAGTTCTGCGGCATGTCCATCTTGGAGTGGTCCATGCCGCCCATGGCAGGATGGTCCTGCGAATTGGCCATTACCAGCGCCAGCACCGCGAAGGCGAACGTCCCAGCCATCAGTAAGAGCAGTCGCCAAGTCTTACTCATAACGCGTTCCCACATACTTCTGTTAACACGGGGTGAATGGCTTTGTTACGGAACAAAAGTAATCAATAGTATCGGAGGGAGTAGAACTACCTCGTCGACGGGGCGCTCAGACATTCCGCAGCCGCATCCAGGCCCGACTTGATGCAATCGGGCACGCCGATTCCGCGGTAGGCGTTGCCCGCCAGCGCCAGCCCCCGCACCCCCGCCCGCAAGCGCTCGATCTCGGCCACGCGCTCCAGATGCCCAACCTCGTACTGCGCCATCGAGCGCTGCCAGCGATAGATGCGGGTGAAACTGGGTTCGACCGTCAGGCCGAGAATCTGGCGTAGCTCCACACGTACAATGCGCAGAATCTCCTCGTCAGGAATCTCAAGCACCGCCGCGTCATTCGATCCGCCCAGGAACACGCGGAGAAGAAGCTGGCCCTCGGGCGCGCGGTGGGGAAATTTGTTGTGGACGAAGGTGCAGGCCAGCAGGCGCTTTTGCTCGCTGCGCGGAACGAGGAAGCCGAAACCATCTTCGCGCTTCGCGCCTCGGCCGTCGAATCCCGCGGTCGAATAACCTAGCGCCACGGTGACTGAAGAGCTATAAGCGGTCTCACCCAGCAAATCAGCCAATCGCGGCTCAACACTGCGCAGCAGCCCGGCGGCAATGTAAGCCGGCGTGGCCAGGATGACGCGATCGAACCTCCCGTGGAGACGTAGCTCGCTACGTCGCTGCGACGCAGCAAGCGGCTCCTCCAGGTTAGCCTCTGGTTCCTGGCGCAGAACAACCCACTCGCCGTCCTCGCGGCCCAGCACCTTGATGCGCGCGCCGGTGCGAACGGCGTCGCGATCGAGCTGCGCCGCGACCGCATCCACCAGTTGCTGCATGCCCTCCTTCATCGAGGTGAAGATGGGCCGCGGGCCGTTGGCCGCCGGAGGATGCTTCCTCATCGCCGCCAGCATGGCGCGGCTCAGGC
>Ga0335081_10015607_pt1 | contig 12288 bp, 10 predicted proteins | sample Lox_Sample_35_FD_206713 | JGI IMG/M metagenome (GOLD analysis project Ga0335081, IMG submission 206713) | Soil microbial communities from Loxahatchee National Wildlife Refuge, Florida, United States - Lox_Sample_3.5 | ecosystem: Environmental > Terrestrial > Soil > Wetlands | place: USA... | reverse complement strand
ACTCCATCATCAAGCAATTCCTGCAGCAGGTCGAGTGGGGCGAACTGGACTACATGGTTGTGGACCTCCCGCCCGGAACCGGCGACGTGGCCATTTCGCTGATCCAGACGGTACCGCTCTCGGGCGCAGTTGTGGTCTCGACGCCCTCTGACGTCTCCCTGCAGGACGCGCGCAAGGCTATCGAAATGTTTCGCCAGGTGAAGGTCGATATCGCCGGCATCGTGGAGAACATGAGCTACTTCACTTGTCCACATTGCGGCAAGCAGATCGACATCTTTTCCACCGGAGGGGTGGAGCGCACCGCCAAGCAGTTCGGCATCCCCTACTTGGGCGCGGTGGAACTCGATCCGGAAATCCGCAAGGGCGGCGATACCGGACATCCGGTCGCGCTGGGCGGCGAGGATTATCCGCATGCCAAGTCCTTCTACCAGTTTGCCCGCCGGGTCATCGCCGGTCTCGAAGACTTGCAAACCAGGATCCCCGAGCCGGTTATCAGAATCCAATAAGAGGCGGGTTGACGCCGGTTTGGCACTCCGAAGCCGGAAGTGCCAACCTTGACAGGTGTCGACTCAAATCCTAGAATCTTAGCAAGGGCATAGCTGCAAGCCAGGAAGATAAGTAGCTGTTTTACAAAGGCTTAGCAGCATTGGACGGCAAATGGCGCAGGTGGGGCCCAGCGGGAAGCGTGAGCGCGAGATTCTGACCGCCATCGTGGAGACGTTTATCGCCACCGGCGAGCCGGTGGGATCGCGGACATTGTCGCGCGCCAGTAAGGAAGGGCTGAGCCCGGCCACGATCCGCAACGTCATGGCCGACCTAGTCGATGCCGGCTACCTCGAGCAGCCCCACACTTCGGCGGGCAGGGTGCCGTCGGCGCAGGCCTATCGCTATTATGTCGAGCAGCTCACCGGACACGCCCACATCTCCCAGGCTGAGGAAGGCACCATCCAGCAGTACTTCCATGGGGTCAGCGATGTGCAGGAGTTCATGGAGCGCACTTCGCATGTGCTCTCGTTGCTCTCGAGCGGAGTCGGAGTAGCAGTAAGCACCGCGGGCCCCCGCAATGCGCTCGATCACGTCTATTTTTCGCGGCAGGCCGCCAATAAGGTTCTGGCAGTGGTGGTCACCAGGTCGGGACTGGTACGCGACCGGGTGTTGCGCACCGCCTGCGACTTTTCGCAAGCGGAGCTGGACACTGCCTCGCGCTACATCAACGAGAATTTTCGGGGATGGACCATCGACGCGGTGCGGGCGGAGATTGATCGCCGGCTACAGCAGGAACGCAGCGAGTACGATCGCTTGATGCAGTCCATCGAGGAGCTGCATCGCAGCGGGGCGCTCGGCCCGGAGCCGGCGCCGCAAGACGTGTTCGTGGAAGGCGTGGCCAACCTGGTGGCCAGCGAGGAAGATAAGGAGCGGCTGCGCGAATTGCTGCGTATGCTGGAAGAGAAGGCGCGGGTGGTGGAACTGCTCTCCGCCTACGTCGATGCGCGGCAGGAAGCGGTGCGGGTGGTGATCGGTCTGGAAGATGCGGTGCCGCAGATGCGCAATTTCGTGCTCATCGGCGCCCCGGCGCATGTGGGAAACGAAGTGGTAGGGTCGCTGGCGGTGATTGGACCGACGCGCATGGACTACGAGCACAGCATCACCGCGGTGTCCTATATCGCGCAGCTTTTCGACAAGATTTTGAACGAGAAGGAATAGTGGTAGTTATGGCAAAAGGAAACGGAAAGACGGACGTGGAGAACCTCGACGCGGAGCATGAGCTGCCCTCGGCCGAGGAAGATGGCTACGTGGAAAAAACCGCGGATGCACCGGTGGCCACGGCGGGCCTGGAAGACGAGATCAAGACGCTGCGCCAGGAGCGCGACCTGCTCTACGACCGCCTGGCGCGCCTGCAGGCGGAGTTCGACAACGCGCGCAAGCGCGCTGCCCGCGAGCAAGCGGAGTTTCGCGATTACGCGGTGGCCGACGCCATCAAGGCGCTGCTGCCCATCGTGGACAGTTTCGATCGCGCCCTCGAGGCTCATGCCGGGGACGAGAACTTCCGCGGCATCGAACTCATCAATCGGCAATTCCACGATGCCTTGGCAAAATTGGGTGTGCGCCCCATTCCCGCCGCGGGCGAGCCCTTTGATCCGCACCTGCACCAGGCGGTCGAGATGGTGGATACCTCGGACGTCCCCGACCACACCGTGCTCGAGGAACTGCAGCGCGGGTACAAGCTCAAGGACCGGCTGCTGCGTCCGGCGATGGTGCGCGTAGCGCGCAATCCCAACAAATAAGAACGGAAGACGATCCTGGCTACCAACGCAAAACGTGACTACTACCAAGTGCTGGGCGTGACCCGCGAGGCCAGCGAGCAGGAGATCAAGAGCGCCTACCGCAAGCTGGCCATGCAGCACCATCCTGACCGCAATCCCGGCGACCCGGCGGCGGAAGATCGCTTCAAGGAAGCCAGTGAGGCCTACGCGGTGCTGGCCGACGCGCAGAAGCGGGCGCAGTACGACCGCTTCGGCCACGCGGGCGTGAGCGGCGCGGGCGGCGGCTTCGGCTTCGATGCCGATGTCGTCTTCCGCGACTTCGGGGACATCTTCGGCGATCTGTTCGGCTTCGGCGATGTCTTCGGCGCGGGCGGCGGACGGCGTCGCACCCGTGCCCAGGCGGGCGCCGACCTGCGCGCTGATCTGAACTTGGAGTTCGAGGAAGCTGCTTTCGGCGCCAAAGCCACGGTCAAGTACCGGCGCCAGGAAATCTGCGACGAATGCCGGGGAACGGGCGCGGCCGCGGGAAAAGCTCCCAATACGTGCACAACCTGCGCCGGGCGCGGGCAGGTGCGCTATCAGCAGGGATTCTTCAGCGTCTCGCGGACTTGCCCGGCCTGTCACGGCGCCGGCACCTTGATCAACGACCCGTGCTTGCGCTGCAAGGGGCAGGGCTCAAAGTCCCGGCAGGGGTGGAGGACGGCACGCGCATCCGCTACTCCGAACTGGGCGACGTCGGCGTTCACGGCGGCCGCTACGGCGACCTCTACGTCGTGCTGCATGTGAAGGAACATCCCTTCTTCCTGCGCGAGGGCAAGGACCTCTACTGCGTCCTGCCCATCTCCTATGCGCAGGCGGCGCTAGGCGCGGAGGTGAAGGTGCCGACGCTCGACGGCGAACACCTGCTCAAAATCCCCGAAGGCACGCAATCGGGCAAGGAACTGCACATCCGCGGCAAAGGCGTGCCGGTGCTGAATGGACACGGCAAGGGCGACCTGGTGGTGCGGGTGGTGGTGCAGACGCCCAGCCGCCTGAGCAAACGCGAACGCGAACTGTTGCAGGAGCTCGACGCCGTCAGCCGCGTCGAGAACAAGCCCGAACGCCCCACCCTGCTGAGCAAGGTCAAGGATATTTTTGGATAGGTTGAGGGAGCAGGAGGCCGGGAGCAGAAGGCGGGAAGCAGGGAAAGCGCGGCTCCTGCTGTTTGCCTGCTGCCTCCTGCCCGCTGCTTCCTGCCGGCTGATGCCATGACTCGCCGCCGCTGGATCGCCGACGAACTCTCCGGTGACCGCGCTGCGCTGCTAGGCGGGCAAGCCCAGCACCTGGCGCGGGTGCTGCGGGCGCGCGTCGGCCAGGAGTTCGATATCGCCGCCGGCGGACGCCTGCGGCGCGGACGCATCGTGTCGATCACACCCGAGAAAGTCGAATTCGAACTCGGCGAAGGGATAGCGGCAGCCGTGCTGCCCGATATCACGCTCGTCCTGGCGGTGTTCAAGTTCGACCGCATGGAGTGGGCGATCGAAAAGGCCACGGAGCTGGGCGTCGCGCGGGTGGTGCCGCTGATCGCCAAGCGCACCGATGCGCACCTGGCGTCGGCCGCGGCAAAGCGCACGCAGCGCTGGCGGCGCATCGTCCGCGAAGCGGCGCAACAGGCGCGGCGGGTCGCGCCACCGGAGATCGCCGCTCCAGCGCGCTTGCAGGATGCGCTCGAGCTCGCGGCGGAGCGCCGCATCGTTCTTTCAGAAAACGAAGAACAAGTCTCTCTCAAACGGGCAATCGCGGGCTGCAAGGGGACGCTCGCCCTTGCCGTAGGTCCGGAGGGTGGCTGGACGGGCGAGGAAGGGCACGCATTTCGCGAGCACGGATGGCAAGCAGCCTTTCTCGGTCCCACGATTCTGCGTGCCGAAACTGCCGCCATCGCCGGGCTAAGCCTGTTGTTGGCGGAGTTCGTGTAGCACGCGCCTGGTGGAAGCACCTGGTCGTGCAGACCCGGCCCTCCGTTGCCCCTGAACTGCAGTCAGGTGTATCTTGCAGGTTTGGGGGCGGAGTTCCATCAGGAAATTCGGGTTAACCTGCCTTGGAAAAAGAGACAAATTCCCAGGAGCGTGTAAGTCCATTGCGCAATCGATGGCTGCTGCTGGCCACTGTGGGCGCGATCGTGGCTCTGATCGCGGCGGGGGTAACCGGAGCGGTTTTCGTCGCGAAGAGGAAAAAGCAGGCCGCCCTGGTGGCACCGGGGTTTGTACTGCGCGACCAACTGGGCCGGCTGACGTCGCTGGCGCAGTTCCGGGGCAAGGTAGTCGTGCTCACGTTCATCGATCCGGAGTGCACGCAAATCTGCCCGCTCACAACGCAGAGCATGGTGGAGGCGCTGAAAATCCTCGGCCCGGAGGCAACTTCGCAGGTGCAACTGCTTGGGATCAACATCAATACGCAGAAGGCGCAGGTCGCGGACGTAGCTGCCTACACGCGCACGCATGGGTTGCAGGGGCGCTGGCGGTTTCTGACTGGTACGCGCGCGGAATTGGAGAGGGTCTGGCATAGCTACCACGTTTACGTGGCCGTTGAGAACGACGACATCGAGCACGACGCGGCCGTAATCCTCATCGACAGGGACGGGAACGAGCGCACTGTCGACTCCACCGTAATGAGCTACCAAGCCCTTGGCGGTGAGTCCCGGACGCTTGCCGAGGAAATTGCACGCCTGCTACCCGGCCATCCCGCCGTCTCCGTACCCAGCCAGGCCTCGCAGCAACTGGAAGAGCAGTTGCTCCAGCCGACTGACACGCTGAGCCTGACCGCCCTCGGGCCGCAGCCGCAGCCGGTGGTTCTCGGAGGCGCCCATCCGCACCTGCTGCTGTTTTTCGCTGGGTGGCTTGGGCAGGGCTCGGATCTGAAGAAGAATCTGGCCGCGCTCGACACCTACGCGGCCTTGGCGCGACGGCAAGGCTGGCCTTCACCGGTCGCGGTCGACGAACTCGCCACCGAGCCGTCGCCGGCTGAGGCTCGGCAAGTGCTCTCTCCCCTTGCGGCAACGCTTCAGACCCCGATCGTCGAGGATGCAAGCGGCCGGCTCGCCGATGGCTATCATGTAGGAGATTTGCCGTGGTTCGTGCTCAACTCGCCTTCGGGAAAAATCCTCTGGCGCCACGACGGCTGGCTTTCAGCCGCTGCCCTCAATCAACAGGTGCGTGCTGCTCTGTCCGGAAGCCGACCGGGTCCGCCGGCAATCCATGGGTTCTAAGCTCCTGAGAGGAGCCGCAGGGCATTGCAACGCTAAAAAAACACCTTCCAGCGGCATCTAGGTCAGCAGCTCTTATAATCTGACCCATTATGAAAAACGAAAATGCTGTTCGCTTGTCGCTTGTCATGGCGCTGAGCTTGGCACTCGCCAGCTTGATTTTGCCTCGCGGCGCCCAGGCCCAGAAAATCAGCGAGACGGGCATGGCGGGCCCGTACTCGGTCACACTCAAAGTGTTGCCTGCGGAAGGCTTCAGTGGACCGCACGCCGAGATGGCGTGGGATGCCGGCGCTAAGGCCGAGATGCTCAACGGACCGGCTGGCCCCAACCATCATCTCGTCGCGTTCGTACAGGAGAGCGGCAAACCGGTGGAGAATGCAAAGGTGACCATCGGTTACCGCCAGGTCTCTCCCAAGCGTGGCGAGTGGATGTCGCTGCCGGTGGCGCGCATGCACATGGCCGGCAAGGGCCCCGAAACCACCCACTACGGGAACAACGTGAAGCTTGCTCCGGGTGACTACGAGGCTCGCGTTACTGTGAACGGGAAAGGCCCCGCGAGCTTCAAGTTTTCACTGTAGCGGGTTATGTGCCGCCTAGCTTTTCGCGGCATCGGCGCGCGTAACCGGAACCGGCACCTGCTCCACGATCTCGATGCCGTAGCCCTCGAGCGCGACCACTTTTCGCGGATGATTGGTGAGCAGCCGGATGGCGGAGATGTTCAGGTCGGAGAGGATCTGCGCGCCGATGCCGACCTCGCGCTGCGTCTTGCGCTGGTGCTCGGGATGCGAGGGCTCGCGCACGTCGCGGTGGAAGGTCAGCGTGGGGCGGTCGTTCACCCGCTCGACGGAGAAGCCTTTTGAAGTCTGGTGCAGGTAGATGAGCGCGCCGCGGCCTTCGGCGGCAATCATCTCCAGCGAGCGCCGGATGATCTGGTGGCAATCGCACCAGGTAGCGCCGAAAACGTCGCCCACCAGGCAGTGGGCGTGCATGCGCACCAGCACGGGCTTCGAGCCGTCGTGCTCAACGTCGCCCATCACCAGCGCAACATGCGAGTTGTGGGCCATCTCGCTCTCGTAAGCGATCATGCGGAACTCGCCGAAAGGCGTGGGCAGCATGGATTCGCCAATGCGGTGCACCAGCCGCTCATGGCGCATGCGGTAGCGGATCAGCTCCGCCACCGTCAGCATCTTCAGATTGTGGGTGTGGCAGAACTCGGCGAGCTGCGGCACCCGCGCCATGGTGCCGTCTTCGTTCATAATCTCGCAGATCACGCCCGCCGGCACCAAGCCAGCCAGCCGGGCCAGGTCCACAGAAGCCTCGGTCTGGCCGGCGCGCACCAGCACCCCGCCTTTGCGCGCGCGCAGCGGGAAGACGTGGCCCGGCCGCGCTAAATCGTCTGGACGGGTGGTGGGATCGATGGCCACCTGGATGGTGCGGGCGCGATCGAAGGCCGAGATGCCGGTGGTGACACCCTGGCGGGCGTCGATGGCCTCGCAGAAGGCGGTGCCGAACTGCGAGGTGTTCTCCGTAGTCATGGGCTTGATGCGCAGGTGCTCCAGCCGCTCCTCGGTCATGGCCAGGCAGACCAGGCCGCGTCCCTGTCGTGCCATGAAATTGATGGCTTCGGGTGAGACCTTCTCGGCGGCGAGCGTCAGGTCGCCCTCGTTCTCGCGGTCCTCGTCGTCCACCACCACGATCATCCGCCCCTTGCGGATCTCGTTGAGAGCGGTCTCGACATCGCAGAATGGCTCAGTTTGCGGCATGGGTGTGACTCAAATTCCTCGCTCCACCGGCACCGCCCGCCTCGTTCATTGGGCAAGCGCCTCAAGATTGTAGCAAAAGCGCCGGTCGCGCCCTTTGCGTCGGCCGCCTCCGGCCAGGGGCGCAATTCTTGCCTTCAGCGCCAGCTGAACCCGAGACTCACCAAAAAAGAGAGGCCGTCCCTGGGACGGGACGGCTCCGGACTCCCTCGATTGGAGGTTGCTTACAGCGTAGACTCGATCTCAAATCCCCAAGCCTGCAACAGAGATTCGGGGATGAACTTGGAGTTCTTGTTGCGCCGCGCCCACTCGCGCAGGCGCGTGGAGCGCAGATATTGATCGGGCTGCAACTTAAACTCCTTCACTGCTTGCTCGAAGGACGTAACTGTGGGAACCACCGGTCCAATGGGTTCCGGCTTCCCCCAGTTAGGGTTGCCACGTCTCTTAGCCATGATAAGTTCGTCCTGCCTTTTGTGTTGATTCCTAAAGTATTGGATTCAATTTCGGCGATCGGGGATTCACCTCGACCGCAGCCTCCCTGATAGCTATCGGGATGGCATCCAAATCCCCCATATTACTTCTACTTAGACGCAAAAACAATAGTCTCGGGAGATAAAAATCCGCGGGAGAATCCTCTCTGCCGGCCTTATTCGCGAGATTGGCCATTTAGAATCAATGCATTAAGCATGGTATAAAGATTATCAACAGTCCTCTCCCTCTGGCCTACATCGAGAGGATTCCTGGCGGCGGGGCGGCGGGAATTGAAGTTGAGGCAGTTCCCGCGTCATGAGGGACGGAGCAGCGAGCCGCCGGCCGAAATCCCGAACGCAGCGAGCGACCTCAGCCCCCGATGAATTGGTGCCCGGGGCGGGAATTGAACCCGCACGGAGCTTGCGCTCCTCGGGATTTTAAGTCCCGTGCGTCTGCCAGTTTCGCCACCCGGGCGTTTCTGCCTAAGGTGATGTTAACACGCCGGTTGCTGCGCAGCGTCCCACTGAGGCCTGGGTGCTACGGCCGAGATCGTCCGTTCCATTGCTAGAGTCCCCGCTTAGGCGGAGCTAGGTTCTAATATCGAGCTGAAAAGGCCTTTCGTACGGCTCAACCGGATAGCCTTTCGCTTTCCAGCCTGCCAGCCCATCCTTGAGGAACTTGACCCGTAAGAAGTGCAGGGCGAGCGCCTGCCGCAAGATGCGCCGGCTGGTTTCATCCCCGGGACAGGTACAGTAAACGACCGAGTCTTTATCTTTCGGGATGAGTGACGGATTCTGAAGCAGGTCTTTGGGGGGAATCCTCGTGGCACCGGGAATAATCTCGGAATCGGCCAACAGGTCGAGCGGCTGCCGAACATCGTAGAGAAGCACCTCCTGATTTGAAGCCATCAAGGTATGGAGGCCCTCTGCCGTGATGCTGTGCAGCGCCAGCTCATCCCTGTCTCGTATGCGCTTGACCCAAATTGCGATCAATAAGCACGCCACTGCGACGCCAATGGCAATCAAAGTGGGAGCCATAGAGGTTCTCTCCTCAGGAGCCTGGGGTAAGAGATTCGTCAGGGGCGGGCGAGGATTCTTCACCGCGCTCGTCAGGACAATTCGCTGATCGCGGAATTCAGTTCGTCGCCGGCTTGAGCGTGGCCGAGTCTCCTGATTGCGTCGCCATCTGAACCGGTGCGCACTCCCAGCAAGCTCGCGCGATGGCCCAGTCTTCCTCCGCTCGAATCACCAGAACGCGGACCGGCGAATCCGGGGCAGCGATGTCCTGATCAGGCGAAGACCGGGCGTTGGCCGCCGCATCGAGGTGGACGCCCAAAAATGACAAATTGCGGCAAGCAGCAGCACGGACTTCCGGGGAGTTTTCCCCCACGCCCGCGGTAAACACCAGCGCGTCCATTCTTGCCAACACGGCCGCCATCGCGCCAATGCCGGCCTGCAGACGATGCACATAAATGTCGAATGCCAGTTTGGCTCTCGTATGCCCTTGTTTCATGGCCGCCAGAACTTCACGCATGTCGCCTGAAATCCCTGAGATTCCCAGCAGCCCCGACTTTTGGTTCAGTACATCATCGATTTCCTGGCCCCGAAGCTTACCTTGGCGCATCAGGAAGGTGAGGATCCCAGGATCAACCGAGCCGGCTCGCGTGCCCATCATCAGGCCTTCGAGCGGAGTAAACCCCATGGTGGTGTCAATGCTACGGCCTTCCTGAATCGCAGCCAGAGAACAACCGTTGCCCAGATGACAGCTCACCAGTTTGAGGGGCTCCAGGTCCCGATGCAGGAGCTGCGCGGCACGCGCGGCACAGTACTGATGATTGATGCCGTGGAATCCATAGCGGCGAATGCCGCCGGCGAACCATTCGTAGGGCCCGGGATAGACAACCGCCGGCAGCGGCATTTTGCGATGGAAGCCGGTATCGAAGACGGCGACTTGCGGAACGGACCCGAGCAACCGCTCAATGATCTCCATGCCTTCGAGCTCAGCTCGATTGTGCAGCGGCGCGAAGGCGGAAGCAGCGGCGATTTCCGACTTCACGTCGGGCGTGACCACAACCGGCTGTTCATATTTCGGGCCGCCATGAACCACGCGATGTCCAACGATATCGATCTCGGAAGCAGCTCTGAGTGCTTGCGTTTCCCCGCTCCACAAAGTGCGCAGTAAGTGGTCCACGGCCTCCGCGCGCGACGAGATGCTGACGCGCGCTTGCCGCACGACGCCGTTTGCGTTTTTCACCACGGCATCCGCTACCTCGCCATGCCACTCAATCTTGCCCTCCCAAACGGGAGGCGGCGGATTGTCGGGGAGAGTTTCTCCGATCTCGTACAGACGGGTTTTCTGGCTGCTGGAACCCGAATTGAGCACAAGAATCTTCATGCGTCAGTAAGGCCAAGTCCAGTTCTTGATTTCCGGCATATCATCGCCGTGCTCGTCCACATACTGCTTGTGCTGCACCAGCTTGTTGCGCAGCCACTGCTGAAAATGGGCCCCCACGCGTTGCAACCTGGGTACGCGCTCGACCACGTCGCCGGCAAGATGATAGCGATCGAGATCGTTCAACACCGTCATATCGAACGGCGTCGTGGTGGTGCCCTCTTCCTTGTATCCGCGGACGTGCAAATTATCGTGACCCGCGCGGCGGTACGTGAGCCGATGGATCAGCCAGGGATATCCGTGATAGGCGAAGATGACCGGCTTGTCGGCGGTGAACATGGAATCGAATTCGCGATCGGAAAGACCGTGAGGATGCTCACTGGAAGGCTGCAGGGTCATCAGATCTACGACGTTGACCACCCGGATCCTGACGTCGGGGAAATTTTGCCGAAGAAGATCGACGGCCGCCAGGGTCTCGAGCGTCGGGACATCGCCGGCACAGGCCATCACCACGTCCGGCTCGCTGCTCTGATCGCTGCTGGCCCACGACCAGATGCCAATCCCATTGGTGCAGTGCTCGATAGCCGCTTCCATGTTGAGCCACTGCAGTTCGGGCTGCTTGCCGGCCACAATCACGTTCACATAGTGGCGGCTGCGCAAACAGTGGTCCGCCACCGAAAGCAAGCAGTTCGCATCCGGCGGCAGGTACACGCGGATGATGTCCGCTTTCTTGTTCATCACAAAATCAATGAAGCCCGGATCCTGATGACTGAAGCCGTTGTGGTCCTGGCGCCAGACGTGCGAGGTTAACAGGTAGTTCAGCGACGAGATAGGTCTCCGCCAGGGGATATCGCGCGTGGTCTTCAGCCATTTCGCGTGCTGATTGAACATCGAGTCCACAATGTGAATGAAGCCCTCGTAGCAGGAAAAAAAGCCGTGGCGTCCGGTCAGCAGATAGCCCTCCAGCCAGCCCTGGCACATGTGCTCACTCAAGACTTCCATCACCCGTCCGTCTGGCGACAGATGCTCATCCGTGGATACAAGCGGCTCCATCCAAACCTTGTCCGTAACCTGATACAGAGCATCGAGCCGGTTGGACGCCGTCTCATCGGGGCCAAACACACGAAAGTTTCTGGATGGCTTATTCTGCTCCATCACGTCGCGCAAAAAAGTGCCCAGCACCCTGGTCGACTCGGCAGCCTCCACGCCTGGCTTGGCTACCGGAACGGCATACTTCCGAAAGTCGGGCATCAGCAGATCTTTCAGCAGCAGGCCGCCATTCGCGTGCGGATTCGCGCTCATGCGCCGATCACCCCTGGGCGCAAGCTCCGCAAGCTCCCGGATAAGCCTCCCGCCCTCGTCAAACAATGCTTCGGGCCGGTAGCTCTTCATCCAGTTTTCAAGAATGGCCAGGTGCTCCGGCTTGTCGGCCAGGTCGGCTACGGGCACCTGGTGGGCGCGCCATGTGCCCTCCACGGGTTTTCCATCGACGAATTTCGGCCCGGTCCACCCTTTGGGGGTGCGCAGGATGATCATGGGCCAGACGGGGAGCGCCGCAGATTTCCTGGCGCGGGCTTCATTCTGGATGCTGTGGATTTCTTCGATGACCGTGTCGAGGGTGGTTGCCATGAGCTGGTGCATCAATTCCGGCTCGTGCCCTTCCACAAAGAAAGGTTTGTATCCATAGCCGGTGAAAAGGTGAGTCAATTCCTCATCGCTGAGGCGGCCCAGCACGGCCGGATTCGCAATCTTGTAGCCGTTCAAGTGAAGTATCGGCAGCACGGCTCCGTCCCGCGCCGCATTAAGAAACTTATTGGAATGCCAACTGGTCGCCAGCGGGCCGGTCTCACTTTCGCCGTCGCCGACCACGCAGCAGGCCAGCAAACCGGGATTGTCGAAGACCGCGCCATAGGCATGCACCAGGGCGTAGCCGAGTTCCCCGCCTTCATGGATGGAGCCGGGGGTCTCCGGGGCATCGTGGCTGGGAATTCCCCCGGGAAAGGAAAATTGTTTGAACAGCCTTCTCATGCCCTCTTCGTTCTGCTGGATGCCGGAATAGAGTTCGGTGTACGTGCCCTCCAGGTAGGCATTTGCCACCATGCCCGGCCCGCCGTGTCCGGGACCACAAACATAGATCACGTTCAGGTCATATTTCTTGATC
>Ga0335081_10015604_pt1 | contig 12289 bp, 19 predicted proteins | sample Lox_Sample_35_FD_206713 | JGI IMG/M metagenome (GOLD analysis project Ga0335081, IMG submission 206713) | Soil microbial communities from Loxahatchee National Wildlife Refuge, Florida, United States - Lox_Sample_3.5 | ecosystem: Environmental > Terrestrial > Soil > Wetlands | place: USA... | reverse complement strand
TTGATGGTGCGGCTTTGAAAGAGTATTGGTGGCGACCGAGATTGTGAGGCTGCATCGGTGGCAGGGAGGAAAAGTATATGTACATTCTTCATGACGAATTGCGATGAGATATCAATACATCCCGTTTCAGCATATTTCGTCTTGCCCTCCATCAAATTTGACATTCTGGGGAAATTTGGAAAGTCGCTATTCGACCCGTCTCGTCAAAGTAGGAGGTTTGTGAGCAGGGCCGGCTTTACCCTTCTTCTGCGGTTGTGATATAGATTCTGACATCAATTAACCGTGGGCAAATGTACCCCAAAAGTTGGTCATTATACGATAATTGCCGAAACAATCTGCCCCGCCCATTTCGCTAGGCTTCAAGGGGGTTGCGAAAGGGTAACTGCTCACTAGGTGACTGTGCGTCTCACAGACGGCCCCATCCAAGGAAGGTAACCTCTCAACTCCTTGCGGGAAAAACGGAAACAGATATCGTGGCCCACCGAACTCAGCGGATCAGGCCGCTTGGTCTTACAACTCTGCTATGGAAAGGCGATAGAAACGTCGATACAGAGAATCGATTTTGTGGCGTCGTAATGTTTTACGACTCATCTGATGTACTCGTCGTCTTCAGGCAACTCCGAATTCGTCAGATGGCATGCGCCAGGCCTGATCTGAGGCGCCCAATAATAACGAGCTGTCCAACACAAGAGAACTAACTATTGCCTGGTTCGTTGCCTCCGGATCCAAATTCTGAGCCGCTCCTGGAGGCCCCAGATTGCCTGCGCACCCTGAGTTCGAGAGCGAAGCAAAGGGCTCAACGCTTCAGATGAGTTGGTTCCGGGACAACAAAAGAAGCTACCAAAAATTCGCAAATTTCCTGCCCGACTTCCAACCATCTCATACCGCGGGCCGCCCATTCACACAAATGGGACTCACAATTCAGACCATCGGTCGTGCATATTGAGACTTGCGCCTTTGGTTGAAATGTTAAATGCCCCCACTCTTCAAATGCCCTGGCCCCGCTTTGCCTATCGCACGTCTATCAAAATTACAAATTATTCAGATAGGTGCCACCTGACATCACTTGGACCACATTTTCGCCATAAGTGGCAAAGCTATTATCCCCGTCTCCCGCCTCCTTTGCGACAGATTCCTCAAAGTCGGTTTTATGAAATCTGGCTCGGGACTCCAGCAACGGTAGGAGTTTGATGGTCGGCGATCCTCTGTTCATCAATTCCTGCTTAAACGGGGAGGCTCATTGCCATGATTTGAGCATCGGACCAAAGAACCACTTCTGAACTCCATTCTCCATTAACGCAATCTCAGCACTGCGGCGCTATTCTCTATATGATATTACGTTTATGTCATGGATTGCCAGAGTAAATGAAGCGATCTGAAGATCCGGTAAAGCAGTTCCAGGCGACTCATCATTTTTCTTGAAAGAGGCCAAGATACATTGTCGGATGAGTGTGCAACCCTTTCTGGACGGTCGTCAGAGTGATACATCCTGCCCCGACAATTTGGAAATCTTTGGTATGGGATTGTTCCTAGGGCAGGACAATCAATGGCTTCCTTATATTCCCAAGGACACTAAGCAAGGAAAGACATAAAATTCCATCCACCAGCGTTTATTTCGCATGTTGGTGGAGACTCTATTATTGTTTACGCTGATGTACGGTCTGTATCCCAAGTAGAAGCAGAAAAGCAGTGAAAGTGAAATCGTGGAATAACAGTTCTCCGTCCATCCTGCCCTAGCCTCAGGGTTCACTCTGCAGTTCCCACACTAAAAAATTATCATAAGTGTCTCATATTGGCCCATCTCATCCCATTTCACCAATTTCAAAGGCGTATCCGTCCAAATTCATGACCATGCGGCAAACAGCATTCGAATTTCCATCAAAAGCAAGTCTACAACGCGAGCTACCCCTAACATTTTGAGGCGAAATCCTCCTCCTTTTAGACACTGTTTTCCGGGATATGTTATCCATGAATCGTCGCTCCTCCACGAGAGATTCGACCCAATCGTCCACAAACCGGGTGATATAATCTTAAACTCTCGCGAATGACCCCGTTGAACAGCGGGTTCTTTTCGAATTCAATAGAGTGAAAGTGATCAATGTCGCCATCACGACTTTTTGAGCTATTTGGTCATCAGCACGCCGATGAATCGGATGCCGCTACGCAGCGGAAATCGCCGACGATCTTTCCAGACGAAGCATCCGCAAGTCCGACCTGAACCTGCCAATCCACATTGCGCCTCTGACACCGCCTAGTCCAACAAGCTCCTGAAGCACCCGAGAGCCAACCTTCGAACTTCAATTGAGTTGGGCATGTCTAAAACTCCACCCGCAGAAGTGGACATCATCATCGTCGGGGGTGCATCTCCATGTTGGCGATGTTAACGGCCAGGCGGAGCAGCAGGGTGCGTTATCGCGGGCCGCCTCGCGAAAGCCTCCCCGGCGACACAAATCCTCCTCATTGAAGCAGGCCCCACAAACCGCGACAACATCACTGTGCGGACCCCAGGTTACGCCGCCAAACTCGTCCTCCCAGACGAAAAAGCCTCGACCATCTACATTTCGGCAAAAAGCGATTTCGTCGGTGGGAGGCAATGTGCTATCCCGCAAGGCGAAATTTTGGGCGGAGGGAGCAGTATTAATGCGATGATGTATACGCGTGCCAGTGCCAGTGATTACGATGACTGGAATATGGAGGGGTGGAGCTTTGGGGATTTGAAGCCGCTTTTTAAAAAGGTAGGGCCTGGGGTTGAGTAGGGGGTGATGACGGTTAGATTGAGACGTATCACGTTGTGGAGGGAGACGATGAGACACATGGGTATGAGGGGCCATTGCATGTTTCGAGGGGTGGCTCTTCGAGTGCGCTTGCCGAAGAATTTATTGAGACTGCAAGGACTTTATTTGGATGGGAATCTGTCGTGGATTCCCAGGACTTTAAAACGCTTAATCGTACTTCTAGGTGGGCGAAGTGGATTGATCCGCGGACGGGCAAGAGAAGTGATGCTGCGTATGGATATGTCCATCCTATCCTGGATACCCAGGACAGCTTGCATCTCCTTCTTGAAAGTAAAGTTGTTCGAGTTATTTTTGAAGGAACGAAAGCAGTTGGCGTCGAATACGTTAAGAAGTCTGTCCTTTATTCTTCAAGGCTGACGGGAAGTAAGTTGTTCGCTAATGAGGGTGAAGATGTTTCCCCAAAAACCATTCGAGCGAGAATGTTGGTTGTCATCTCAGCTGGGCCATTATCAAGTCCACTCATTCTACAACGTTCAGCAATTGGTTCCGAAGCATCCTTAATCTCTGTCGGTCTCACAAACGTCATTTCAGACTTGCCTGCTGTCGGAGAGAACTTTCAAGACCATCCCCTTTTGCCGACATTTTTTCAAGTTAATACGGGACCGGACGATACCTCTGACGACCTGGTTCTCGGCGTTAACGAAACAGTCGAGAGAGCGGAAAAGGAATTCCAACATGGAAGGGGACCCTTAGCTACCAACTTTGTTGACGCAGCAATTAAATTGAGGCCATCGAAGGAGGAAGTCAGCGAAATCGGGGGTGAATTCGAACGGTACTGGAATGAAAATCTGGCGGGCAAACCCGATAAACCCGCGGTCCTTTCCGCCCTAGCTACCGTCCGTCCATACGCATGGTAGGACCACCTCCCCCATTCCTCACTAACAAGTAGGGTTGGAGACGCTCCGGGCCGGCATATGGCGATGTGTTATATGCTCCTGCACCCAGCGTCCCGAGGGTCCATCCATATCACCTCTGCCATAGATGTGTACGCACCACCAAACCTTGATGCTGGATTCGTCTCTCATCCAGCCGATATCCCCCTTCTCATCTGGGCCTACAAAAAGATACATGAAATCGTTCGTCGAATGCCGTCTTTCATCAGGGAGGTGGGCGGGCTCCAACTATCTGATGAAACGCCTGGAGGAGATCGTGGGCATCCATTTTATTCAAAGGAAGATGATGCTCTTGTTGAAAAGAGGATGCGCGAACGAATTCAAACCTGTTACCATCCTATGTTGGTCCCCCTTAGTTTTAGGAGTTTGAGTGTTGATGGGTAGGGGGACATGTGCTATGAAACCGAGGGAACTCGGAGGAGTTGTTGATAAAGATTTAAATGTTTATGGAACAGTAAATTTGAAAGTCGCCGGTTTGGATCCTGTTTGATTGTATTGATCGTAGATATGTCCATTGCACCTTTCAATGTTGGGGCAAACACTTACAGCACTGCCCTTGTCATTGGGGAAAAAGCGGCCGCGATTATTCTGAATGAACTGCGATTGAGGGGTTGAGGCTTAGTATCGCTGGAGATCCACGCTAACATAGTGGAGGTTGAAGAATGCGGTGATAGTACTGTATCTTCCAAGCAACTGGAGCCAAGGTCCGCTGCGAGTCATTTTGGGATCGCTGCACAACTCACAATATTTCTAAACATCACATTGATGCGACACGTCTGAGGAATTGCGTCCCCTGAATCTGCTTCACAAGAATCTCGTTCGTCTATCTAATCCGTCAATGTAACAGCCCCAGTGACGTCCTGAATCACCTACCCTTGACTCTTTTGCATTAGAGATGGGCAGGCAACATATGAGGGTTGCCAACGAGCCTGGGAGAGAAGTTCTTTATGATAATGTGATGTCCCTGTTACAGATCTTTCATCTCTTGGAATTACGATTGGGTATTTAACGTAACTTTTCGCCCAAATATTGCGTCTTAAGTACATTTGGAGCGACAGTATCAGAGGTCACCGACGTCTCCCCCGTTCTCCTGACACTCTTGAATTCTCACGGCAAGAATCTCATCACTCCATTTAATCCCCTCAATCTCTTTCATAGCAGCCCTTTTTCGATTTTGCATCTCCTCCACCTGATCCTTCTGTCTCGTCAACGTAGCTACATACGCAACATATTCTTCCCACATTAGGACCTCCGTCCGAAAGCAAGTTGGGGGCGAGGGGGGTGTTGGATACCATCATGAAAATCCTGCTCTAGTTGGTCTCGTTCGGGTCCCGTTCCAGCTTTATCAATTTCCTCTTTGAGAATTTCAAGCAGTTGCAGGTCTTTGCATAATTTCCTTCGGACGAGGTCCATAGTCTCATTTGCATGTCGGATAATCCGCGATAATTCGAAGTGGCGTTGTGATAAACGGGTTCGTGCGTTCTCGAGACGGTCAACTTCATCGTAGGGCGAGAGAATATCTTCGTTTGCGACTGGGGAAAGCACCTCAGTGGGAGTTCCAGAGGAGCAGGACCACCGACAATTGGAAGGTGCCGTTGCCGAGGGAGGAGGTGTCATCGGCGACGTCGTCTGCGTCGTAACCTCTCTCGTTGGTTTTCCTCCTACCATTACTTCTTTTGCGATTGTTCTCCACCGGCCGACATAGCGGCGTAATTTATAGGTTGCCAACGGGTGCGCTCGTAGGTAAGCGCGATTGCGCCCATGAGGTCATCCCCCATAGAAAAATTGGGCCCGATTAGGGAGCGATTTCGGATCCTGAGGCGGTGCTCCGCCAAACCTTAAAATTTGAGGCTGTGATTTCGCGTCCTGGTTGCGACCGTTGAGTACGCCTAACCGGAATTACCGATCAGGTATATTTCGGACTTGATCTCATCTGCGATGATGTCGACTCCTTGACATCCGACACCCCTGTCGGAAAGATTTAAGCGGACACGGGAATAACGTTTAACTTAGCAGTGAAGGGAGAACTTGCGGTGTAATGAGATTGAAAAGTGAGCATTGATTTCGGACGAAGACAAGAGAAATGCAAATTTTGGCCTCGGTTTTGAAGAAGATCTCATCCATTGAAACCTGCTAACTGCTAAGTAAGTGTCAAGGAGTAACAGACCTAGACCGGAACGACAGTCCCAACTCACATAGAAGTTGAATTCGGGTGAGATTAGACATGCTAAATTCCAGATAATGGTATTCTCGATGGGAAGATATCGCTGTCTTTTGATGTTAATCAAATATGATTACGTTGGATGACGTTATTTGTGTCCCAAAAAAGTATCGGTTCGCTTTCGAGAATTGCCACGCATCTCTCCGCAGTCCAAAGGCCTTTGGAAAACTTATATATTTTGTTGTCACAGCGAGCCACTGAATTTGACAGGTATGGCAACAAAATATGTAATGCATTTACTGCGTTACGTTCTGCAGTTGGCTATACGATGATTGATCGATCACTAAGGAGATTGACGGAGTAAGTGGTCGTGCTTAAGTTGACGTGGCTACACTGTGCCCAAGGGAGACTGACTGCCGCGAAAGCGAGTAATGATACATCAAATCTTTATCCCCCACTCGATCGAAGGATGAAATCGCCTTCTTCGCACGTTCCAACGGCTCCAAATCATGCCAGAAAAAATTCCTACGACAAAATGACATGCGATTCGAAGGAAGGATTAATAAATCGGTCCTAAGAACATCACCAGCGAACAGATAATCGAACAGATAAATGACAATCTTAAACTCCAGAATAGATGAAATTGCCCATGATCCCACAAAGATCATATTATGATCCCCAATCCCAAACATCAACACACTCTATGCAGTCGTGGGAGCTGGATTCATCTAGTAAAGTCAGAATACTGCCCCAATGCATTGAAAAATGGCAGAAACTATATGGGGAAGCGAAAAAGGGGGCAGAGAGAGGGGGGATTTACTCTTCGTTTAGCGCCGGGTCGTTGATTGGCAACGGTAACGAATCGGCGGTTATAGAGTAAACGCTTATAGGCGCGACCTTTCGGCTTCTTTTTCTTCTCTTGTTTCTCGACTTTTGGGGTCTGTGATTTGACCTTGCCCGCGCGCGCAAGCGAGCCGTGTTGCTTGCCCTAGACGAGGCATTAGAGCGCTTCTGAGAGCGGAGGGGGGAGTACCATGATGGATGACGATGGGTTGGGGGGGGAGTGAGTGCTTTGATCGTCGGTCTGGATATTCGCGTAGCAGCCACAACCCCAAGCCAGCCGGACCTGCGGGGCCCCGCGTGACAACCAACCAGATTGATTCGAATCAGGCAGCGGTGAGGCCATGAGGAATCTCCTGCTTCCAGCATTCGCATCCGCAGCTATAGCAAATGCAGCAGTCATCGACCAGCATCCATGGCACTCGTTCTACACCGCCGGAAAACCCGCGAAAATGCTCGAAGTAGGCCGGCTCCCCCACTTAGGATGTAGAATCCCATTCGATGCGCAGGTTGATAGCAGACAATACCTGGAATGCGTATGCATGTGACATCAATGAGACAGTCGTCCTGGAAAATGCCAAGTTCATCAAGGAGTCCGGATTGCTCGAGGCCGGATACGAATATTTTGTCATTGATGGTACTTCCTGCGGACTGCAATAGATGATTCATTGCGGGGATTTAGACTGCTGGATGGGGAAGAACCGGTCAAAGGATGGATATTTAGTACCTGATTTTCAACGGTTTCCATCGGGGATTAAGGCTCTTGTTGATGCGATCCATGACCTGGGCATGAAATTCGGGATTTATGAGAGCGCAGGATATTTAACATGTCAACGCCTCCCCGGCAGTCTCGGTAAATCCCCCCGCACAAAGCCCCCTGATTTTAGGCCATGAAGACAAGGACGCAGAACTCTTCATCTCATGGGGTACCTACCCCCTCCTTTATCAGAATTGAGTAAGTTAGGCGTAGACTATCTGAAATACGACAATTGTGCCCGGGGCGCAGACGTCTGGCAATCCCGCTACAACGTAATGCGCGACGCCCTCCTGAAATACTGGAAACAACCCATCCTATACGCCTTGTGTGAATGGGGCGAAGATGAAGTGTGGAAATGGGGGAATGAAACGGGCCATACATGGAGGATATCCAAGGACATTGAACCCTATTGGGACCGAATAGCCTACATCGCGGACATTCAGGCCAAAACATGGATGTACTCGGGTCCATACGGTTATGGAGATATGGACATGCTGGGTGCTTACATCCCCTCTCCCTGTTCTGATTGATGTAGAAGTTGGAAATGGGAGGTTGACGATTTATGAACAGAGAACGCATTTCAATTTATGGGCTCTGTCCAAAAGTCCCCTCTTAATTGGAACTCACGTGTGTCCCCCACCCGCCTCAACCGCGTCTAACGTGGTACGTAGCTCCCCTCTCTCCCCCAAGAATCCCTCGACATCCTAATGAACGAACACATCCTCCGCATAAATCAAGACCGCCTCTCGCGCCCTGTATCCCCATTCCCTCCCTCACCCTTTAGCCCCTTCTCCACCGCCAAGAACATCCCAACACACTGGTCTGGCCCCCTCGGCGCAGGCGAAACAGTCCTCATGATCATAAACCCCTTTGACTATCCTCTCAGCTTTCAATTTAATTGGCGTGAGATCCCGGGTTTTGAGAGCAGTCCTGCGAGCATGTTTTGGTTTGCTGAGATTAGTGTGAAGGGGAGGGTTTGGAGGTCGGGGAGTCGGGTGGGGTTTACTGTGAGGGATCTTCCTGCGCACGGGAGTGTTGTATTGGTTGTTTGGGAAGCGGGGAGGTTTGTTCCGACTGAATATGAGAGGGATTTTGTGGAGGGGTATTACAATTGAAATGCGCGGGATTACGTAGGAAACCGGAATCTTTGCCGTCATGAATATCATGAATCAATTGCTTTTTGCTTTGGCCCTGCTTGTGATATCTGAGATGCCAATCTGACACCGTGCTAAAGCTGCCTTTCTTTATTGTTGATCCAATTTAACGTTAATCCAATTTGACTGGAAACCAGTCCCGCATCCTCCGTCCGAATTTCATAATAAGCATTGGCATAGGCATCAACAATACCGCCGCCGCAGCAAGAACAGTACATCCCCATCCATACCCGAGCGCAGGATACATCGACGTTCCGAAAAGAGGGAACGTTGCGCCGACAAGTGCCCGGAAAAGTGCGCCGGCGGCAATGGCTGAGGCTGCGTATCTCGTAAACGCATCGATGAAGAAATTTTGAGTGGAGTTGAAAATACAGATCGTTCCGATGCCAAAGAAAACCGTTCCTGAAACCAAATGGTCAGCATCGAGGTCGATGGCCTGAGATGAGCTGTGGGGTTTACCGATGATCGGCACAAGGAAGTACGTCCTTGTTTCGACGGCCCAGCCAAACCAAAGGATAGAAATGGGAATACATACGGCTCCTACATTGGCAACCGGCATTCTAAATTCCGGCATGGGTACACCATTATTTATTGCTGTTAATCTCCGATATTGTTTATCGATCTGCGGAATCCCAAACAAAATCGCAAGAAGAAATCCAAGCCCAACGCCCATATACGTCAACCCCGTTATCCCCGGTGAAAACCCATAGACATCTTGAAACACGATTGGAAAGGTGGTGAAGAGCAAATATAGCGTTCCGTAGATAAGGGACATGTAGACTGCCATGATGAACACAAGAGGTTGCAGGAATAGAATTCGGAGAGGCCTTTGGATCGCACGGTAAATTCGATGTAGAAGGGATGCAGTGTCGTAAATTGCAGGACGGTGGGGTCGACCTGTTTCCTTTTGTAGTGCGGAAGCTTTTCGGGCGAGTAAGACGGGTGCATAGGTTTCATGAAGGAAGATGATGCAAAGAGTTGTATTGATTGAACTGAGGATGAGCATTAACCAAAATGTCCATCTCCAGGAAAAAGACTCCGTCATAAATCCACCAATAATGGGACCCACTGTGGGACCTCAGAATTAATATTTGCAGCGTCGAAAGAGGGCACGTACCCGTCAACGGTCCGAGGATATACCATCCGACCACTCTGGTTCGTTCGAGAGCATCGTACATGTCACTGATCGTTCCACCACCGTTGGTAATACTCGCACTCCCGAAAAATCCCTGGAGAAACCGAAATCCGATTAACATGTTGACATTTACGGCCAATGCGCAAGGGATTTGAGTTAGCGAGAAGACCACGAATCCGACAATATAAATCGGCTTCCGTCCGAACGTCTCGCTCAAGGGCGCAAGAATAAGCGGACCGGCTCCGAATCCAATCAAGAATACTGAAACGGAGAAGGCTGCAAGTCTCTCCGAAGTTTGGAAATCCACGACAATCCGTGGTAAACCCGGCGACTATGCAATTAGCCATCACCGATCTACAAAAGCAAGGATAAAGCTGGGAGACTTTCAGTGGGATTGGGGCCAACATACAAACATTGCACTGCACAACGGACACAAGAAAGTCATCGCACTAATAATCACAACATTATATATCTTCTTTTTCCTCGGCCAATTCTTCGGATTCTCAGGATCCGTCCTCGAAATCCAATTCACGACAATCTTGCCCTGACCATCAAGCGTTCTATTTGCTGGACCCGTTGGACCTTTCTCCAAATCCGCCCCCAAACCAGGATGGCTCAGGATCACAGAAGGCACAGAATTCGATGTTGCAACATGTGCGATCGATGGTAACTCGTCTTCTTCACTTGCGGACGGCGCCGCCATCGCAATGCTCACAGTTGATTCGCTGCGGACCTTTCCGATACCTAAATCTCTGTGTGGAGATTCGATTACGGGAGTTGACTTTTCTGAGAACTTGTCATTTGGCTCGCTGTTTTCTAAGTCGTTGTTCTCCTCTGCCATGATGACTCGATGCGATGAAAGGAGGTCCGATAGCGGGCGAATCCGCCGGGTGGGCATTGCAATTATAATGCATGGTATTATAAAATGTGGTGGTGCGGACTAGAGTGTTAACCGGGTTGTCATTACTGCTTTGAAGTCGCCGAGACGCGGTGGCCTCGGTCGGAGTCCAACCGCATGCATTCGGGTAAATCGGCATGGCCTCCACCATACCGCACAGCATTTGGCTGGTAAATTTCGTCACTACATTCGGGTGATCTGCGGGGGGAATTTTTGGCCTCAAGCGGAAGCTGCAAGCCACGGTCGTACGCAGGAGTCCATTTGGTAGCTTCTAGCATGACCGGATGGAAGGCATGAAATTCGAGGAATTGTGTATCCTAATTCGATCTCTCCATTACGAGATAAAACAGGAACAACTGGAGTTTTTAACAAAATAGGTTCGATATATTCCCAATGCAACCCCGACGCGTCTATTCCATTCTGCGTCTTCCTTAACGTTTAAACACTACGCATTCGATCAATGTTTTCCTTCAATTTTACAAACGTGATGTTGGCCTATCGTTGGAACAACAGCGACGTGGACATGACTGGTGAGTTGCGGGGATATTTCGATTCGATTCGGTTCGGGAGACACGTTTATCGGCGAATTGCCTATAAAACAGAGGTTTTGTGGACCCCGCTTCTCATTCGCAACAGCCGCAGGTTTCCCTTAAACGCGTGTAACAACAAGTGTCAAAAATTGAAACTTTCGAGCGTGACGCGACTTTTTCGACCCGATGTATTCTTGAAATCGTTTGATCTGGACGTGGAAATACGCCGCGGCCAAAGCTCGAAAACTGAATCCGGACGTCGGTTTTCGACTGCGTTTTCTATTTTTCATGGCTTATTGGGAGGTGTTGGAACGATGATCTTGTGGTGCGTGGGGAGTCCGAGGCGTGTTTAAGTCTTGTGATGTGTGATAAGCGCATGTGATTTGATTGTGATGCGATCTCATTGAGCTTGTGAATGAAGAAGGTATATCGCACTTATTTCAACAAGGATATAACATGAAAATTCAGTGTACGGCACGATTAACGCCGGCTTGCCATGGTGGAGAACGGTTCCGTGCATTTGGTGCTCGTGACTACCATTCCAAGTTCATTTCGCCACCCTAAGGAGGGCCAAATGTGAGTGTATACATTGTCCAGGAAATGGGCAACCGGGCTTCTAAATTTACATGAAAATATCTAAAACCAGAACATCTGAACCATCCCAAAGCACATAATAGTCTGGGCCATGGTGTGGGAAATAGTACACGAGTTCGGCTCCGCGGTAACAAAAGCAGGATCCCTTCCTTCCAAACCTATCCACGGGACAGATAACGCCCTCTGGATTCCAAAGTAACCACTTTCCTGGGCCGCCTTTGGGGTAACGAGCTCTTAGAACAATGAGCCCCGTTCGGGTTCGTTCGATATGTCCAATATAATATCCGCCCATGAAGTCTCGTCTGCGGCGATAATGAACGATGATATATCCCACCGAGCTCAAGCACCTCCATAGCCCCATCTCAGTGAAGGTGTTGGGGCTGAGGTGCATCTTTTCGTTTCTACAGAAATGGGGTCTCAAGGTATCTGAACGTATCGGCTAGTTCTCGCGGAGTCTCAGCAAAGGAGGGTCCAATACGATGGACCGATGAAGTATTTCTAGATCCATTGTGAGTTCGCCGCTCAATTCGTG
>Ga0335081_10015603_pt1 | contig 12289 bp, 10 predicted proteins | sample Lox_Sample_35_FD_206713 | JGI IMG/M metagenome (GOLD analysis project Ga0335081, IMG submission 206713) | Soil microbial communities from Loxahatchee National Wildlife Refuge, Florida, United States - Lox_Sample_3.5 | ecosystem: Environmental > Terrestrial > Soil > Wetlands | place: USA... | reverse complement strand
AGATCAGCTCCATGAAAGATCTTCTCCCGCTGCTCGAGCAGATCGCCAAGGGCGGCAAGCCGCTGCTCATCATCGCAGAAGATGTCGAAGGTGAAGCGCTGGCCACTCTGGTGGTCAACAAGCTGCGTGGCACGTTGCAGGTCGCGGCCGTTAAGGCTCCCGGCTTCGGCGATCGCCGCAAGGCCATGCTGCAGGATATCGCCATCCTCACCGGCGGCAAGGCCATCACCGAAGATCTCGGCATCAAGCTGGAGAACGTGCAGATCAGCGATCTCGGCCAGGCCAAGAAGATCACCATCGACAAGGACAACACCACTCTGGTCGAAGGCAAAGGCAAGCACAACGAGATCGAAGGCCGCGTGAAAGAAATTCGCAGCCAGATCGAAAAGACCACCAGCGACTACGACCGCGAGAAGCTGCAGGAGCGGCTGGCGAAGCTGGTCGGAGGCGTAGCCGTGATCAAAGTCGGCGCCGCCACCGAAACCGAAATGAAAGAGAAGAAAGCCCGCGTGGAAGACGCTATGCACGCGACGCGCGCAGCCGTGGAAGAAGGTATTGTCCCCGGCGGCGGCGTGGCTCTGGCGCGTTGCGCGGCGGCGCTCGAAAAGTTGAAGTCGGAAGGCGATGAGCAGATCGGCATCAACATCGTGAAGCGCGCCATCACCGAACCCCTGCGCATGATCGCCGAAAACGCCGGCGAAGAAGGCGCTGTGGTGCTCGGCAAAGTGCTCGACGCCAAGGAGGCCAACTACGGCTACAACGCCTTCGCCAACGAGTATGAAGACCTGGTCAAGGCCGGCGTGCTCGATCCGACGAAGGTCGTGCGGACCGCGCTGCAGAACGCAGGCTCCATCGCCTCGTTGATGCTCACCACCGAAGCGCTCGTGGCGGAGATTCCGGAAAAGAAGGAAGCTCCGATGCCCGGCGGCCACGGCGGCGGGATGGGCGACATGTACTAAAGGCGACGTGTACTGAAGAACATGTGGGGACGGGCGAGTCGCCCGTCCCCTTTTTGTTGTCATCCTGAGGAGGGCGCTCTTTGTCGCGACGAAGGATCTGGGCGGTCCGATTGGCGCGCTCGCGCATGCGAGCAATAAAGCTCCAAAGGGCCGCTTCCTTATTGCGTCTTGAAAGGGCGCGGCTTTCAGCCGCGTCACAAACGCCCAGATCAGCAGAACCGAAGCCCCGCCCCAAGGCGGGGCTTTTTATTGATGCGTCCGCCCGATTTGGGAAGGTTGTTAACCATCTTCTCATCGGCCGGGATGGAGTACAGCAGTACTGACATAGAATCCACGTGAGCGGACGACGTTTTAGCCAGTGGGTACTGGACACCGTTCGCCAAACGGTCGAGTGGCTTTTCAGCCACTAGGGTTCGACTCCCTTGCCCTCCTCGGGTCACTCGACAAATGCCGGGTGCCCTTGACAAGTCCAACTGCCCAATTATCATTGTAAGTGTTTGGCGAACGGTGTCAGTAATCACAGAGCCCCGAGCGAGTGCTCGGGGCTTGGCATTTTGGTCATCAAGCCCACACGGCTAAAGCCCTGTTTATATTGCTTGGCGCCTGACGTGGCGCTATAGCGCCACTCTTCCACGTGCACTCTTCCACGTTTGGGAGGGTTTATCGGCACGAGTAACTCGCGCCCTTCCCGATCCGGTTTATTCGGCTTTCGTTTCTTCTTCCCGCCGCTTGCGCGCCCCCTGGCTGAAATCCACCAGCATCTGCTCGAAATCAGCCGCCCGCCAAAACGGAACTGTCAGCTCTCCCAAGTGTTTACACCAATGACGGCATTGTGGGAGGGTGACATGAAAAGGAAAATCTTTAGAACGCTTTTTACCGCAGTGGTAGCAGGCGCATTCACGCTGGGCGCGAGCACGGTGGTGTACGCCGCTCCGTTGCAGGATCAGGGAATGCAGCAGGCGCCCGATCAAGCCGCGCCGCCGGAACAGGCTCCGCCCGCCGATCAGGCTGCACCGCAGCAGTATCCCGAGCAGGCGCCTCCGCCCGAACAAGCACCGGCGCCGCAGAATCCGAACCAGCAGCAGTATGCGCAGCTCTCGGCAGACCAACTGCAGCAACTGGTAGCGCCGATTGCGCTGTATCCCGACGCTCTGGTGGCGCAGATCCTCTCGGCTTCCGCGTATCCCACGCAGATCGTCGAAGCCGATCGTTTCGTGAAAGAGAATCCTGACCTGAAAGGGCAGGCTCTGGGCAACGCGATTGATCAGCAGGATTGGGATCCGAGCGTGAAAGCTCTCTGCCAGTTCCCTTCGGTGTTAGCCGACATGGATCAGGATTTGTCCTGGACCTCCGAACTGGGTGAGGCCAATTACAACCAGCAGTCCGACGTGATGGCGGCCATTCAGTTCATGCGCCACAAGGCCTATGACGCGGGCAATCTGCGCACTACGCCGCAGCAGCGCGTGTATGAACAGGGAGACGACGTAGATATTCAGCCGGCCGATCCTGAGGTGGTATACGTGCCGCAATACAACCCCTACTATGTATATGGATATCCAGTGGCGTTTTGGCCGGGATTCCAACCCTGGTGGGGCTTTGGCGGTCCGTTCATTTCCTTCGGCTTCGGATTCCCCATCGGACCGTTCTTCGGATTCGGCTGGGGATGGCATGCCTGGGGTCTGGGCTGGGGCTTTCACGGCGGCGTGTTCTTCGGCGGACATCCTTATGCCTGGCGCGCCCACGGATTCTATAGCCACGCTGCGTTCGTTCACGGAAACTTCCGCGGCTACAGCCGAGGCGGTTTCGCAGGACACGGTTTCGCAGAACATGGGTTTGCCGGCAACCGAGCTTTTGCCAACCGAGGTTTTGCCGGGAACAGCAGCCACTCGTTCGCGGCCAATCGCGGCGCGGTAGGCGGCAACCGGAGCTACGCCGGCAACCGCGGCTACGGAGCTTCCAGCCACGCCTTTGCGAGCAGCGGCAATCGCAGCGATGCAGGCCGCGGATCTTACAACCGCAGCGCGATGCGAGCGCCCTCTCGCGGAGGTTCTGCATTTCGCGGTGAATCCCATGGCGCCGGACACACCACCCGCAGCGCCGGCCACAGTTCAGGCGGACATTCAGGCGGTGGACACAGCGGTGGTCACTCTGGAGGCGGACACTCAGGAGGTGGACACAGTGGTGGCGGACACGGCCACGGACGTTAATCCCGTCATCCTTTGATCGCCGATAAGCCATAAGGCTCAGCTCTCGCGAGCTGAGCCTTTTTCTTTTTTCTTTGTAGGAAACCTCCTCGACCTATGCGAAGCATCCGCCTCGAACCAAACAGAAAGCCCCGGTCGTCAGCCGGGGCTAGTCAAAAGCCAGTTGGCACGCCGTTTGCGTAGCGTCTGAGCCACGCGTTTTCAAGTGTGTTCCAGGTACCCAGGCAACCCTAAACATCAGAAAATAAATCTAAGCATTCCAACCGCTTCGCAAACTCACCTCGGCCGATTCAGGATGCAAATAAGGAGCACTGGTATGAGTCCCCGTCGGCCACTATGCGGCCACCTTGGCCGGTTGAAACCAGCCTTGTGGATCTCGATTTTATCTGCCATCGCCCTGTTCCCAGCGCCGCCCGCCTTCGCCGCGCTGGGCCAAAGCGTCAGTTCGGTACAGGCCGACCAGCTACACATGCATGCGACTCTGCGCACAACCAAGGCGGAAGCCTACGAGGTCCAGGAAATCGACGCGCCCACCGGCACCATTGTGCGAGAGTACGTTTCGTCGGGCAAAGTGTTCGCTATAGCTTGGCATGGCCCCTGGCCCCCGGACATGCGGCAGATTCTCGGCAGTTACTTCGACGCGTACGTGACGGCCACGCAGGCACAGGCCAGTTCCCACGCCGGGCGAAAGCCGTTGCGGATCGAACAACCCGGTCTGGTGGTGGAAGCAGGCGGACACATGCGCTGGTTTGTGGGCAAAGCCTACATTCCAGACATGCTGCCGCAGGGAGTCAGCGCGGAGGAAATCCGATGACGCGCCGCAATGGAGTTGCTCTAATCGCCGTCTGTGCAGGGACCCTGTTCGTGGCTGCCTGCGGAGGTGGAAGCAGTTCGCACCAGAATACGATCGCCACTAGCGCGCCCAATGTGCAAGCCCTCTCAGTGAATCCCGGCCCAGCGGGAGATTATGCCAACGGCGTGTTCACCAGCGTGACCGTCTGCGCACCGGGAACCTCCACTTGCCAAACCATCGGTGGCATCCTGGTGGATACTGGATCTTCAGGTCTGCGAATACTTTCATCCGCCCTGACGGTTTCACTTCCCCAACAAAACGCCGGCGACGGAAACCCGGTGGCCGAGTGTCTTCCCTTTGTCAGCGGCTATGCCTGGGGGCCCGTGCAAAGCGCCGACATTCAGATATCCGGCGAGAAGGGCAGTTCTGTTCCCGTGCAGGTAATAAGCAATTCCACGTTTGCCGTACCCAGCGCCTGCTCCAGCCGGGGAACGCCGCTGGAAACACTTTCGGCCCTTGGCGCAAATGGATTGCTGGGCGTGGGCACGTTTGCCCAGGACTGTGGGGATGCATGTGTATCGACTGGCCCCGGTAACCCCGAACTGTATTATGAGTGTCCCGCCTCGGGCTGCGTGTTGACCGGGGAACCGTTGTCGCAGCAGGTGCCGAATCCGGTAACTTTTTTTGCTACCGACAACAATGGAGTCATCATTGAACTGCCCGGCGTCACCACTCCACAGCCGAGCCTCAGCGGGTCGCTGGTGTTTGGCATCGGAACGCAGTCGAACAACGGCCTGGATGGGGCGACGATTTATGAGGTTGACGCGGATGGAAACTTCATCACCAGTTACAACAACCAGTCCTACAACGAGAGCTTTCTCGATAGCGGCTCGAACGGCATTTATTTCCTGACCTCCGGCGCGACCGGAATACCGGTGTGTCCTGACGCAAATTTCTTTTATTGTCCCTCGAGTCCGCAAAATCTATCAGCCACGACTGAGGGAGCGAATGGAACGGGCAGCTCTATGATCAACTTCAGCGTGGGCAATGCTGACAACCTGTTCAACGACAACCCAACCGCCTTTGTGTTTGGAGATCTGGCGGGGCCAAACTCTCTCAACGGTTTCGACTGGGGCCTACCGTTTTTCTTTGGCCGCAACGTATTTACCGCGATCGACGGGGCCAGCACCCCGAGCGGAACTGGACCTTACTGGGCATATTGACTCCGGCGGAAGCGCGTTGGCGTTGAAGGAAAGTTGCAAGGCTCGTGTTCCCGAGGCGCCAGGCTACAAAGAAATCTTCTTCGCCGCTTCCGCAAGGGCAGCGTCCAGTTCTTCGGACCTCGGCAGGCCGCCCTGCGCCATATCCTTGCTGCCCCCTCCGCGACCGCCGAGCTTGGCCATCATTTCCTTCATGAGGGCGCCCATGTCGTGAGGTTGGCCTGCGGATTGAGCGAACACCAGCGACGGTTGCGGCGTAGTCGTCGCCAGCAGTGCGATCGCCGAAGGGGATTGTCGTGTGAGCTTCTGCGCCAGGAGTTTGAGGAAGCTGAGATCGCGGTCCGTGAATGCGCGCACGATCAGCTTGTAACCGCCAATTTCGGTGGCTTCTGCAAACAGCGCAGCTGCTTGCGCAGAAGCCAGTTCCTCTTGCGTCTGCTCCAGTTGCTTGCGCAGGGCGCGAATCTCGTCGAGCAATTTGCCGGCCTGTTGTGGCACATCGTAGATGTGCGCGGAGAACAGCGCGGCTGTCTCGGTGAGTGTCGTGAAATCCCGCCGCGCGGTGGCGACCGCTCGCTGACCGGCTACAAACTCCACGCGGTATCCCGGACGAACCCTTTCGCTCTTGCGCAGCAGAATGCAGCCGATCTGCCCGGTTTGGTTGACGTGCGTGCCGCCGCAGGCGGTGAGATCGAAGTCGCGGATATCGATGAGGCGCAACTCGTCGCGTTCGGCGGGCGGAAGCTTGCGCAGACCGAGATTCGCCGCCTCGTCGCGAGTGACGAAGCGAATGTCGACGGGATGATTCTCCAGAATAATTTCGTTTGCCAGGCGTTCGGCGGCCTCGATGTTTTCTTTCGTAAGCGTGGGAGTATCCAAATCAATGGAGCAGTAGTCGTCGCCCATGTGGAAGGAAACCGTCGGCATCTCGAAGACACGCATGAAAGCCGCTGAGAGAACGTGCTGGCCGGAATGCTGCTGCATGTGATCGCGGCGGCGTGTAGGGTCGATAAAGCCACGGATGCGGCTTCCGGGTTTGAGATCTTTGATCGGAGCTTCGAGGTAGTGAATGACCTTGCCATCTTCGGTGTCGGCGACCTCGGTGACGCGAAGTTTGTCGGAGCCGTTATCGGAAGCCATCCAGCCGGTGTCGAAGACTTGTCCACCGCTGGTGGGATAAAAGGCGGTGCGGTCGAGAATCACTGCCGGGCGCGGAGTTTCAAGGACCTGTTTGACTTCGGCATCGAAGTCGTAGAGGAAAGAGTCGTGGTAGTAGAGGCGGTCGGTCATTGAGGTTTCATTTTAACCACGGTGGGCACTCAGGAACACGGGGATCAAACCTCGTATGGCTGTTGTCATTCCGAGCGCAGCGAGGAATCTGGGGTTGGGGGAGCAAACCGAGATCCCTCGCTTTGTTCGGGATGACAAAGGACCAACCCGACTTGGCTGGATCGTCAATACGGCCCGATAATTCCGCCGATCCGGCGAGCCGCGGGCGGCTTTGCCGATCCAGGCTCGGACGTCGCGGGCGAGAGCGCCCGCTCCCCGGGGGTATCGAGCACATCCAGATATTTCAGCCCACTGCCCGTGTTGAATAGAACCACGGTATCTTCCGGCTTGAAGAATCCGCTGGCGAGAAGTTTGCGATACGCAACCAGCGAGGCTGCGCCTTCCGGCGCGGCGAAGATGCCTTCGGTTTTCGCCCAGTGGCGCGTGCCGTCGACAATTTCTTCGTCGGTGGCCGCAACGGCGGTGCCGTGGGATTTCTTGAGAATGTCGAGAATCAAGTAGTCGCCATAGGCTTTCGGCACACGCAGCCCGGCGGCGAGTGTGGACGCATTCGCCCACATTTCGGAGGCGGACTTCCCTTCTTCCCACGCTTTGACGATGGGGGCGCATCCGGCGGCCTGCACCGTGACCATCTTCGGGCGCTCGGCTCCGATCCAGCCCAACTCTTGCATTTCGTCGAACGCCTTCCACATGCCGAGCAGGCCCACGCCGCCACCGGTCGGATAGATGATGCCCTGCGGCATTTTCCAGCCGAGCTGTTCGGCAACTTCGTATCCCATGGTCTTCTTGCCTTCGACGCGGTAGGGCTCTTTGGTGGTGCTGACGTCGAACCATCCGTCGTTTTTCCAGGAATCGGAATCCTTGAGCTCAGCAACTTTGCGGGCGCAATCGGAGATGAGGCCATCGACCAGCGTGACGCGCGCGCCGTAGTAGTCGCACTCGACGCGGTTGGCGAGTGGAACATCGCGCGGCATGAAGATGTGAGCTTCGAGGCCGGCGGCGGCGGCGTAGGCAGCGAGGGCGCTGGCTGCGTTGCCAGCGGAAGGAATCGCGAGCTTCTGCAGGCCAAAATGGCGCGCCATCGTCACCGCGGCCGAGAGTCCGCGAGCCTTAAAGGAACCGGTTGGATTCAGGCCTTCGTCCTTGATGAAGACATTGGGGTATTGGCGACTCGGCAGCATGGGCGTGAAACCTTCGCCAAGCGTGACCGGATCGGCCTCGGGAAGGACAGCGTCGTAGCGCCACATGGTAGCCGCGCGTCCGGCGATGCGCGCGGGCGTCAACGTATTCTTGACGGCGGCAAGATCGTAACGGGCATACAAAACGCCGCCATCTCGCGGACAGACGGTTTGTGGGCGATCCGCGGGATAGTGCTCGCCGCAGCGGGTGCACTCGAGATGCCTGAGGCGCGACACGCAGACAGATTAACACCGCCGCCCGGCCATCACGCCTACCGACTCCCGCCTGCCCTTAGGCGCTTGTAGATTTGTTCTCCTGCGACTTGTCATCTTCTTTCGCCGCCATCGCCGATTTGAAACCCCGTATACTCTCGCCCAGTCCCTTGCCCAGCTCGGGAAGTTTCTTGGGCCCGAACACCAACAGAGCGATACCAAACAGAACCAGCATATGCATGGGTTGAAACAATCCTTCAAACATGAATCCTCCTATGTTGAACTGCCAGGCCGTAACTGCAAGGCGACTGATTGTCAGACTGCGGGCGCCGCAACGCTGGTTGACGCTGCCGCGCCCGCACTGGTCAGCCGCATGAAAACGCCCTCCTCCGAGGTGGTTTCGTCACCCGGCTGCAACTTCCTTACGAACTGCGCTGGGCGGCGTCGGCCGCGGCTGCCAGCGTACTCAAGGTTGCAAAGAACTCCGGCGATTGGCCGATGAACAGCCCGTCGTCGGTTAACGCGCGCACTGCTCCCGCAGCCGCTCCGGCCGGCGTCGTCGGCCGGATGACCGCGCAGCGCGGCAGCGACGAACTGATAAATTCACACGGAACCGGGAAAATCAGGTTCGTCTGCAGCAGCGGATTGCCCGTGGCGTTGAAATCGGGAAACGTCAGGCCGTTGGTCGGATCGGTAAAAGGAGCGACCGGCCCCTGCACGCCGTTGCCCGCGAAGTCCACCCACTCGAGGAAGTGGGCCACTTCGTCGCCGCCGATGCTGAGCACGATGCGCAGGACTTCAGGATCGCTGACTTTTTGCGCCATCGCGGAATAGAGGCTGCTACCGCCCTGTTCGATAAAACCGAAGTGAAAAGCGGCTGTGTTAGCGATGGCCTGAATGTGATCAGGCGGGCCGAAGTCTGAGTCCGTGCTGGGAATCGCGGCCTTGCCTACCAGCTTGATCGCCTGCGGAAAGCTGGCTCCGAAATCGGGATTGTTCTTGCTGCGATAGCGGGTATACCAGCTGGTGTCGATCGTCAATTGCGTCAGGTTGGTGAGCCGGCCGATCTGACGGGCTCCGCTGGCCTGGCTGCTGGGCAAAGTGCGGAATTTGTCGAGGTTGACCGGATTGGCGCCCTTAGACTGCAAGTACGCATCGAGGAAACGGGCGTGGCTGTGTTCGTCGAGCGTGTTGCTGGAGATGTACTGGGAACCATCTCCATCGAGCTGCTGTAACGCCAGTTGATAGTTGTTTTGCGCGCCGTCAGTCACTCCGCCGAGTTCTGCGTATTGCTGCCACAGGTCGGTCTCGATAATTTCCGCGGCTGCCAGAAAGCGAAGGATGGCAATGTCGCCGGTGGAAAGCGGCTGGTTGCTTTTGCGTTGAGCCAACGCCGGAATCCTGCCGGCTAGCACTCCGGCTCCCGCAGTGGCGCCGGCGATCATGCCTTTTTTCAGAAACGAGCGGCGGTTAGAGGTTCGGGTAAGCGGGTTCTCTTCCTTCGAGCTTGATGCCTGAGGTTGTCCCGGGTCCAGAACCGAAGAGGAGATCTTTTCGCGACTCATAACTATGTGTGCTCCAGGTTTTCGTGGAATAACGTAGAAATCGAGGCAGGGATTCGAATCAACGTGCAGGCAGAATAGCGGGGCGTAGCTGGGCGCGTGTCATGATGGCGTCAGCGGCTTGTAAAAGATTCATCTCAGGACGCGCTTCGATGGGCGCGATCTCTCAACGTTCAAACCCGCAAGCGGAGCAACAGAGTTTGCGCTTTGCGAAACCACGGACGCTCACGGCGGCGCTGGTACGCCGGCATCGTGGGACGCTTTTCGAGAATCTTCTGCGCCCACTGCCGGGCCTCATCGTTCCGCCCCTGCGACTGCAGGAACTGCGCATAGTTGTAATAGGTTTCGGACATGGTGGAAATCTTGACCGCCTGCTGAAACATGGCGCTGGCTTTTTCGGTTTGTCCGGTCTCCGCGTAGGCGTGAGCGAGCAGGCCTTTGGCGCGATGGAAGTCGTAATCGGGATCGGCGGAGACGGCATGCTCGAGATCGGGAACAGCGGCGGCAAAGTCGCCCAAAGCGCTTTCGGCAACGCCGCGGCGGTAGAAAGCGTCGGGCGAATCCGTACGCGCGGAGATGGCTTTGTCGTAGCAGGCACGGGCACGCGCGAAGTCATGGTCGTCGAGATAGAGGAGCCCCAGTTCCTCGTAGTTGCCCGCCGAGGGATTGTCCAGAATTGCCCGCTCGAGTTCGCGGATGCGGCGGCGGCGAGGGAAGGCCTGAAGCGATGTGCTGAGCAGGCCGGCGTCGGGAATGACTTCCACCACGATGTAGACGAGCGCACCCAGCCATCCCAGGAAAATGATGATGAATAGCCAATAGGTATCGGGGCGGCGGCGAATGAAATGGATGACGGCCACAACCTGGAGGATGATCCCCCACCAGGAAGCGAAGAAAAAGAAGAGTGATCCCATCGTGTGGGGAATATAGCATGAGGCAGGCTTCGCCTTTAGGCTTCGGGCATTGGGCTTCGGCGCAGCCTATGTCACAATCAACAGGTGAAGAATTCTGATGCAGTCTTGTGGACGCCGGGAACCGGAAGCCTGAAGCCTGCTTCCATCCGGCTGCTGGCGACCGATATCGACGGCACGCTGCTCAACCCTCAATTTCAGATTTCCCAGGACGATCTGGAAGCGCTGCGCGTCGCCCATTCGGCGGGAATTGAGATCGTGCTCGTCACCGGCCGTCGCCACACCTTTGCCCTGCCAATTGCGCGGCAGCTCGGCTTCGACCTCTGGCTGATCAGTTCCAATGGGGCCGTGACCCGATCGCTGGCCGGCGAGACCTTTCACCGCGATTTGATGCCGCGGGAAACCTGCCGAAAACTTTGCGACACGATGCAAGAGTTTCGCGGCAACACCGTTCTTACTTTTGATATCGAAACCAAGGGAGCGATCGTGCTGGAGCATCTGGACGATCTAAATGCGAGCATCCGGCGCTGGCTGGAAAAAAACATGGAGTACATCGAGTTTGTGGTGCCCATCGAGCGAGCGCTGACCTCCGACCCGGTGCAGGCCATGTTCTGCGGGTCGATGGAGCGCATGAAGAAAGCTCTGGATGCCATTGAGGATTCCGGCATGGGGCGGGAAATCACTGTGTTGCGCACGGAATATCCGGCCCGCGATTTGTCCATGATCGACGTGCTGAATGCAGGATGTTCCAAGGGCCGCGCGCTGGAGCGATGGGCCGCCCATCGCGGCTTCCGGCGCGAACAGGTCATGGCCATCGGTGATAATCACAACGATGTAGAAATGCTTGAGTTCGCCGGACATCCGGTTATCATGGGGAATGCCTGCCCGGAACTCCGCGAGCGGGGATGGACCATAACCCTGGGCAATGACGCTTGCGGTGTGGCAGCGGTGGTGGAGCGCGTGGCCAAAGGTCAGTGGCCGGCGCTCGGCAAACCCGAGGCGGCCGTCGGAAGTTCGTGAGGAGCAGGACTCGAAGGCTATCGATGAAACCTTGTAAGAGATGGCGGCTGGGTTTGGCGATTTTGGTCCTCGCCGCATCGTGGGCGCTTCCCTGCCACGGCGCCGAATCGGCGGTATTGCGCAATGGGTTCGCCATCCGGCATGAGCGCCGGGTTGTGATGGGTGTGGTAACCCGCCTTTACATAACCGCAGATGGAAAGAGCTATGTCGACATTCCAACTGTAGACATCGATCATTTCGAAGCCGCACCGGATCAGTCCGCCTCACTTTCCCGAGAGCAACCGCCAGCAGCGAGTTCGGTGCACGCGCGCACGGCGCACGCAAGATTGAGCCCCGCGGAGCTGGACGAACTTGTGAGCGCTTCGAGCGTACGCTACCGCCTGGATCCTGACCTGGTCAACAGCGTGATCAAGGCGGAGAGCGGATTCAACGTGCGCGCGGTCTCCCGCAAGGGCGCCCAAGGCCTGATGCAATTGATGCCCGAGACGGCCATGAAGTTGGGCGTGCCTGATGCCTTCGACGCCCAGGCCAACGTAGAAGGCGGAACGCGCTATCTGCGTGCCTTGCTGGAGCGCTACCATTTCGATCTGGTCAAAGCATTGGCCGCCTACAACGCCGGTCCGCAGCGCGTAGAGCAGTTCGGCGGCGTCCCTCCGTACTATGAAACCAAGGCTTACGTAGCCCGCATTGTGCGCGACTTCAACAAAAAGAAGGCCGCGCAACAGGCGGCAGCCTCGTCGAGGAAGGGCACCGTGAGAAATACCTATCCGGCTGCCTCCGCCGCGGCGAAGAGCGCACATCCTCAAGTTCAGTCTAAAGCCAACTCGCTGGGCAACTAAGCCCGCCGTTTCAGCCGGAGCGTTTGACCCGCATCGCCGTGTCATTTACCTTGAGTTGTTGCCTTTTGCTGGGCGTCGTGAAGGCAGGCGCGCAGCCGGC